>Ga0315275_10002396_pt1 | contig 16926 bp, 21 predicted proteins | sample YL17G03_0_MG_FD_205557 | JGI IMG/M metagenome (GOLD analysis project Ga0315275, IMG submission 205557) | Sediment microbial communities from Yellowstone Lake, YNP, Wyoming, USA - YL17G03_0 | ecosystem: Environmental > Aquatic > Freshwater > Lake > Sediment | place: USA: Wyoming | collected... | reverse complement strand
CCCCATATCGGCCACGAATACGTCCAGAAGACGGCCCTGACCTTCACGGACGGCATCTTCGTCAACCCGGTCATCGGCAAGAAAAAGAAGGGCGACTTCAAGGACGAGGTCATCCTGGCCTCTTACGAAGAACTCATCCGCAACTACTACCTCAAGGAGCGGGCGGTCATGGCCATCCTCCAGATGGAGATGCGCTACGCCGGCCCACGCGAGGCCATCCATCACGCCATCCTCCGCAAGAACTTCGGCTGCACCCACATCATCATCGGCCGCGACCACGCCGGCGTAGGCACGTATTACCATCCTTATGCCGCCCAGGAGATCTTCGACAAGTTCCCCGACCTGGGGATCATCCCCCTCTTCTTCCGGGCCTTCTCTTTCTGTAAGAAATGCAGCTCGGTCGTCAACGAGAAGACTTGCCCCCACCCGTCCTCCGAGCACATCCAGTTCAGCGGGACCAAGATCCGCGACCTCCTGGTCCAGGGCGTCATCCCGCCGGCCGAACTGATCAGGCCCGAGGTGGCCAAGATCATCATGCAGTTCAAGGAACCGTTCAACGACTGAGAGGTTGATATGAACAAGACCAAAGTCCTCGTCATCGGCCTGGATTGCGCTACGCCTCAGATCGTCTTCGACCGCAGGGACGAGCTGCCCGTTCTCAAGGGGCTCATGGAGAAGGGCCTCCACGGCCGTTTGAGAAGTTCCGACCCGCCGATCACCATTCCGGCCTGGATGGTCATGACCACCGGAAAGGACCCCGGGAAACTCGGACTCTACGGTTTCCGCCATCGGAAGGGGGATTCCTACGACCAGATGTGGATCGCCAACTCCAAGGCCGTGCATGAAAAGAGGCTTTGGGACATCATCGGCGAGCGGGGCGGTCAAAGCTCAGTGGTCAGCGTCCCGCCGAGCTATCCGCCCTATCCGGTGGCCGGAAACCTTATCGGCTGCTTCATCACCCCCCCCGGGAAGGACAAGGAATACACTTATCCGCAGATACTCCGGCAGGAGATTGAGGAGCGCTTCGGCCCCTACATCTTCGATGTCGTCTTCCGGACCGAGGACCGCGACCAGATCCTGGCCGAGATCTACAGGATGACCGACAAACGGTTCGAGATCATGGACTGGCTCATCCGGGACAAGCCTTGGGACCTGTTCATGTTCGTCGAGATCGGGGTCGACCGGGTCCACCACGCCTTCTGGAAGTACATGGACCATGAGCACCACCTCTATGAGCCCGGGAACAAATATGAGAATGTTATCCTCGACTATTATAAGCACCTCGACGGGAAGGTCGGCGAGCTTCTGCGGCGGGTGGACGAAGACACCGTCGTTCTCGTCGTCTCCGACCACGGCGCCAAGAGGATGAAGGGCGCCTTCTGCGTCAACGAGTGGCTCATTGAGCAGGGCGACCTGGTGATCAAGGAAAGGCCGCAGAAGGTCGTCAGCGTCGACGACCTGGCCATCGACTGGTCGAAGACCAAAGCCTGGGCCTGGGGCGGCTACTACGCCCGGGTCTTTCTCAACATGGAGGGCCGCGAGCCCCGCGGGACGATCAAGCCGGAGGACTACGAAAAGGAGCGGGAAGACCTGACCCGAAGGCTCCGTGCCCTGCGGGGTCCGAAAGGCGAGGAGTGGCAGACCAAGGTCATCTGGCCCCAGGATTACTTTGACGAGGTCAACGGCGAGTACCCGGACCTCATGGTCTACTTCGACGACCTCTACTGGCGCTCGGCCGGGACCCTGGGCCATGGAACGATGTTCCTGCCCGAGAACGACACGGGCCCGGACGACGCCGTCCACGCCCATGAGGGGATCTACATCCTCCGCGACCCGAAGAACGCGAAGACGGAATGGAGGGACGCCGGCATCCTTGACATCGCCCCGACCGTGCTCGACAGGCTGGGGATTCCGGTGCCCGCGGACATGAAGGGGAAGATTTTATAGAGATTTCACGAGGAGAAAGAGACATGTGCACGGAAGATCAGGTTGGATTCACGCTGTGGTTCACGGGGCTGCCCTGCTCGGGCAAGTCGGCCATTGCCGACAAGCTGGCCGAGATCCTCAAAGAGCGAGGCCTGAGGGTCGAGAGGCTGGACGGCGACATCGTTCGCCGGAGTTTGACCCGGGACCTCGGATTCTCCAAGGCGGACCGCGACGAAAACATCCGCCGGGTGACGTTCGTGGCCAAGCTCCTGTCGAGGAACGGCGTCGCCGTCCTAACGTCGTTCGTCTCCCCCTACCGGGAGATCCGGGCTGAGTCCCGCAAGGAGATCGACAACTTCGTTGAGGCTTATGCCAAGTGCTCCCTGGACGCCTGCATCCAGCGGGACGTCAAGGGCATGTACCAGAAGGCCATCGAGGGCAAGATCAAGGAGTTCACCGGGATCTCCGATCCTTATGAAGAACCGCTTAACCCCGAGATCCTGGTCGAGACCGACAAGGAGACGCTCGAGGAAAGCACCCAAAAGGTACTTAAGAGGCTCGAGGAGCTGGGATATCTGTGACCGGGCAGGGGGAGCGATGAACGCTTATCTGGTGACGGGGGGCGCCGGGTTCATCGGCTCGCACATCGTGGAGCTCCTTGTCCGGCGGGGGGCCAAGGTCCGCGTCCTGGATAACTTCCTGACCGGGAAAAAGGCCAATATCGAGCCCTTTCTGAAGCAAGTCGAGCTCATCGAAGGCGATGTCCGGGACATCGCCACCTGCCGGAAAGTGGCCGGGGGCGTCGATTCCATCCTCCACCAGGCTGCTCTGACCTCCGTGCCTGGATCCGTTGAAGACCCGCGTACGACCAACGACGTCAATATCACCGGAACGCTCAACATGCTTCTGGCCGCGCGCGATCGCGGGGTCCGGAGCTTTGTCCTGGCCTCATCCTCGGCGGTCTATGGGGATGACCCGGAGCTTCCCAAAAAGGAAGACCAGGAATGCGTTCCCCTTTCACCCTACGGACTCAGCAAGTGGGTGGGAGAAAGATACTGCCGTATGTTCCGGTCCCTCTATGGGTTGCATACCGTGGCCCTGCGATACTTCAACGTTTTCGGCCCCAGGCAGGACCCCTTCTCCCAGTACGCGGCCGTCATTCCCCATTTCATCGCCGGAGCCCTCCGCGGCGAGCCGCCGGTCGTTTTCGGGGACGGAGAACAGTCCAGGGACTTTATCTACGTCGAGAATGTCGCGGCGGCCAACGTTCTGGCGGCCGGGGCGGGGGACATCCCCGGCGGCATCCTCAATATCGCCGGCGGCCGGGGCACGACGGTGAATGAACTGGCCGCGAGGATCAACACCATTTTGAAGGCGAGACTGGCCCCTGTTTACGCTCCGGAGAGGACGGGGGACATCAAGCATTCCTACGCGGACATCTCTGCGGCCCGGGCACGGCTCGGTTTCGAACCTGTCGTTTTCTTCGAGGAAGGCCTGGAGCGGACCGTCCGCTGGTACAAAGAGAGGAGCTGACGCATGAAGATCGCCGTCATCGGAGCGGGCTACGTGGGGCTGGTCACCGCGGCCGGGTTGTCCGAATTCGGCCACACGATCATCAGCACCGACAAGGACTCCGAAAAGATCGAAAAGACATCTCGGGGGACCGCCCCGATCTACGAGCCGGGATTGGACGAACTCCTGAAGCGAAACCTTGCGAAGGGAACACTGACCTTTACGTCCGACGTCGGCGGAGCCATCCGGGACGCGGGGATCATCTTCGTCTGCGTCGGGACGCCCCAGGACGAGAACGGCCGGGCGGACATGTCCCAGGTCGAGGGGGTCTCGAGGACGATCGCCCAGAACCTGAACGGGTACAAGGTCATCGTCGAGAAGAGCACCGTCCCCGTCAAGACCTCCGATTGGATCAAGCGCATCATCACCCTTTACCGGAAGGGAGACACGCCCTTTGACGTGGCCTCCAACCCGGAGTTCCTGAGAGAAGGGTCTGCCGTCTCCGACTTCCTCGAACCGGACCGGATCATCATCGGCGTCGAATCGGACCGCGCCCGCGACATCCTGGTCCGGATTTACGAGAAGTTCGGGGGCAGGGTCTTCGTCACCAATATCGACACGGCCGAGCTCATCAAGCACGCCTCGAACTCTTTCCTGGCCCTCAAGATCTCGTACATCAACATGATCTCCGACCTTTGCGAAAAGACGGAGGCGGACGTCGAGCAGGTCGCCCTCGGCATGGGACAGGACCCGAGGATCGGGAAGATGTTCCTGAACGCGGGGCTCGGCTACGGCGGCTCCTGTTTCCCCAAGGACATCAAAGCCCTGACCAGAATCGGCGAAGATATGGGCGTCAACATGGACCTCCTCAAGGAGGCCGACAGGATCAACCATGAGAGGACCGCGGCCTTTGTGGACAAGATCAAGAGGGCGCTTTGGATCCTCAAGGACAAGAGGATTGCCGTCCTCGGCCTGGCCTTCAAGCCCGATACCGACGACATCCGCGAGGCCTCGAGTATCAAGATCATCCGGGAACTCATCAAGGAAGGCTCAATCCTCCGGCTTTACGACCCCAAGGCCATGGACAACATGAAGGAGGTTTTCCCCGCGTCCCCGCACGTCGTCTATTGCGAGGACCCTTTTCAGGCGGTGCAGGACGCGAACGCCCTCCTCGTCATCACGGAGTGGGCGGAATTCCGGACGCTCGACCTGGCCCGGATCAAGGACATCATGGCCAACCCGATCATCGTCGACGGCCGGAACATGTTCGAACCGGGGTCCGTCCGCAAGCTCGGCTTCGAGTATTACTCGGTCGGCCGCAAGTAGCGGACCTCGACGACCAAGAATTGCCGATTTGAAGTGAGTCGGAGTTCGGGGTTTCACCAGAAGTCGGCGTCACCGCTTGAGAAGAAAGAATCCTATCGGCTATTTTGAGGAGGCGACCTCCCATATCCCCGACAAAGGCCAGGTCATGGTCCGGTATTATGGGCTCTACGCCAACGGCCTCCCCCGTCTTCAAGCAAGTTGCCAGCTGGCGGCCGAGGAGGGAGGGGAGTATGAATAGCGGGTGATCTTAAGAGGGGAGGCGGTCTACCGCCGTTCGGGGGAATTCCCGGCCGCGCGGACCGGTCATCCAAGGCGAAGGGCCTTATCTTGGGTGTTTTTGAGTTCTTGACTACGGCCGGCGGCCGGCGATATCATCATTTCGTGCTGGGAGGCCTTAGTTCCATGCCTTATGGTCGGCGGATGCGCGCGGCGCGAAAAAGGGGATTCCTATCCTTATAAGGATGGAGAAGGGATGCCGGCCCAGCATTCAAATCGAAATCCTAAAGGAGGAATACCATGAAATCCGGTACGAAGGACCAGGCGGAAGGCAAGTTTCACAAAGTAAAGGGTAAGCTCAAGGAGATCGCCGGGGAACTAAGCGATAATCCAAAGTTGGAAGCTGAAGGTACCGATGAAAAGATAGCCGGCAAAGTTCAGGAAAAGATCGGTCAGGTCAAGAAGGTTTTGGGGAAGTAAGGAATGAGGTCTTCGGAGTAAAAGAGTTCAAAAACAACAGTTTATCGCCGGGGCCGTGAGGCGGCCGAGCTGGAGACGATGGCTCATCTTGAGTTCATCGCGCGAATGACCTCGCACATCCCCGAGAAAGGCCAAGTCATGGTCCGGTATTACGGCCTCTAGGCCAATATCCATATTCATCGACCACCTGAAGCTGACGTTTGCGGCGGCGAAGCGTCCGCCGCCTCATGTCTTCGAGCAGGTCGCGCTCGCGGCAGCCGAGGAGAGCGGGGAATATTCTTGATTATTCGCGGTTACGAGGAGCGGAAGTCTATCGTCTTTTAGCCGGGGCGGCGGGGTTTCTCGTCGCGACACGCTCTTCGGGCATCGATTTTCGCGGTGATTGACATGGCCGCGCGGCCGGATGTGTATTGCCAATGGGGGTAAGAGGAGAGATTCATGGGCTGGAGTGGCTAACTACCGCGCCGCGAAAAAAGCAATTTCCTATCAGGTCCCCGGAAGCGTCAGAGAAGATTTGTCCGCAGAGATCCGACGGATCCTCCTCTAGTGCCTCGAAAAGGACAGGGATGGGAATATTGAGAATTCAAATACATTTTGTTTAGGACTATTTCGAGATCCGTGAAATCACTTTCTTTTTGGCTTAAGAATCGGGGCAACAAGAGATGGGCGAGTCTGATGGTGCTGTCCTTTCGATCCGGGATGACAAGGATGATATAAATTTCCGTGAGCAGCCCGCGGAGCAGCTGCATCTGCTGAAGCTCTTCTCGGTTCGAAGCTGAGAGAACTGCGATAGAATCCGGTTCTATTGGCATCCGGAATCTCTCCCTGAAGTCATCCAGTCTTTTGAAGAGTTCTATTTTACTTTCTGGGATCACCTTATGAAGAGCCGCCTCAAGTCTCTTTTTAATTTGATCATCCCCGCTTGAATAAAAAAGCAGCTGCATTTGGTTAAAATTTCCTATAAAAATGAATCTTCGCCATTTCTCTTTATGCCTACTGAATCATAATCAAGAAACATGCCAAATTTATAAAGCCGGATAATTGGTTTTTCCGTAACTGAGATCTTTCCGAAGCTTGAAAAAATAAAAAGGCTTTCCGGGTTGTGTTTCAAATGAATCTCCGCACTCAAGATGAATTCCGCAAATTGCGCTTAGGCTGCCCGACCCCAAGCACCCCGGCTTGCCAGGCGAGAAGCTTCAGCGCAGGTATAACGCCAAACCCACGCTGGCATAGCTGCGAGAGTTGTCGTTGAGGGCGATGCCGAACTCAGCCAGGAAATCGAGGTCGTTGCTGATGCGGTACTCGAGCCCCGGCACGAGATGCGCCCGGGTGAAGTTTCGATCCGAGTTTTTGATTGAATCGAAAGCGAGCTTGAGGCCCCCGTAGAGCTCCAGACGGTCCGCGGGCCTTGTGCTGAACAGGAGTGAGGTGTCGATGCCGGAGCTGTCCGCTCCCCCCTTCGCATCCGTCATGTGTGCGCCCAGCGCCACCGAGACGTTGGCATTCCGTCCCTGGACGAGCCAATACTCGGCCTCGACTCCGAAGTATTTGAGGTTTTTGAAGGTCGCGGCCTTGGCCTCGATGTCGAAGCGCGATGTGAGCCCGATTCCGGCCCGCCCGGCCAAACCCCATACGGAATCGCCGCCGTTCTTGCCGAAAAGCACCGTCGGGAAAAGGGCCAGTTTGATGTTGCCCTTGTTGATGGTCTCGGCCGAGTTCATCAGCACGTCCTGTGCGGAGACTTCGGCAACTGTGGCGACGAGAAACACCGTCGCGGCCAGAATAACCAGGATCGTTTTAAGCATGTAACACCTCTCTTAATAATGTTCTAAGAGTGCCATTTCTCCTTAGGCCTACTCAATCATCATCAAGAAACATGCCAAATTCAAAAAACCAGACGATTCGTTTTTTATAGGGGTGAGAAAATCTTAATGACGGTTTTCCCCCGGAATCGGGAGTAAATTGTCCTCTTAACTAGCACTTATTCCAATAAATGAGCACTCATTTTCTGCTTTTTTTTAAAGGCCATGACCGGTATCATACCGGCCAACGCCTATTAGCCGGTCGGTACTTTCTGAGAAGAGTATAGAATCTTGAGGGAGATAAACCGGAAATCTGGCAAGCTTTGTTGTTATCTCCGCCCACAAAAGAGATCAGGTCCTTCAGATATCGTTGCTCTGCTTCAGAAACTGCCGCTTTCCGAATCTCTTTCAATTTGGGCGGCACTTTGGGAACACTCGAGCGTATCTCTGGCGCACCCTGGCTTGCCGGCTTCTTCAGGAAAGAGTTCCGTGCCACCTGAATACGAATATACGTCGGAAGGTGTTTGGGGAACAGCATGGGCTCATCTTTTGCCGAAAGCAAAGCTTTCTCCAGAGCCTGGATCAGTTCTCTCACATTGCCGGGCCATTTATATTCGGTCACGATATCCCAGAATTCAGGAGAAGCTCCTTTGGGTTCTATGCTAAACCGCTCGCACAAGTCGTTCATATAAAAGACCGTCAATTTCTTGATGTCTTCAAGAAGTTCTCTCAGCGGGGGTGATTCAATCACAAGAGTCCGGAGCCGAAAGAGGAGATCTTCCCGGAATCGTCCCTGCCGGACCATGCTTTCCAGATTTCGGTTTGTCGCTGCCACAAGCCTGAAATCGCTCTCGATCTCTTGACGTCCTCCGACAGGACGGAAGCGGTGCTCTTGAATGACGCGGAGGAATTTTTTTTGAATCAACAACGGTAGCTCCCCGATCTCATCTAAAAAAAGAGTTCCTCCGTCGGCTTGCTTGATCAACCCCTCCTCGCTTCGATCGGCTCCGGTGAAAGCTCCCCGTGCGTGCCCGAAAAGAACGCTTTCAACAAGCGTCTCGGGAAGCGCGGTGCAGTCAACGACCACAAAATTTCTTTTGGCCCTTGGGCTGTTATAATGGATAACCTTTGCAAAAAGCTCTTTTCCGGTGCCGGTTTCGCCCGTGATGAGAACATTAACGTTGCTGCCGGCGGCCTGGGTCAGAAGTTCCAGACAAGAAATGATCTTTTGCGAATCTCCGATAATGCCGTTTCTTTTCAAAACGATCGACGGTTTCCCCGGCTTTTTTTCCGCTCGATATTCCAGAGCCCTGAGAATGGGAAGTTTGATGGCTTCGAAGGAAGCCGGCTTTTCCAAATAATCCCAGGCGCCGGTTTGGATGGCGAGTTCGGCCTCATCGGGATCGCCCAGCCCGGTGATCACGATGATTTCCGGGAAAGATCGGGCGGCTTTGATCTTCGGAATGATGTCCAAGCCGCTTCCGTCGGGCAAGCGCACGTCGATAAAAACGATATCGAATGGCTCGGATTGGGCTTTCCCGAGCCCCTCTTCAAGGGTGTGGGCATAAAATGAACTATGCCCCAACTGGGTTACGACATTCGCGATCCAGTCGCAAATGAGCTTATCATCATCGATAATCAAAACAGTTGCCATCGGATTACCATTTGTCCTGATTCTTAGGGGATTATATTAAAAAGAAATAAAATTAGTCAAGCCGGACCGGCGCGCGGGCGGGAGTCAAAAGGCCTTCTTCTCAGAGATCGAGGGAGACATGCTCCCTGTAATCTGCGGAGATCCGGGCGCCCGGCTTGGGCTTCAACAGGTCGACGACTCTGAGGAACGTCCGGATGCGTTTTGTCCCCATCCGGTTGAGCTTCCGGGCGTAATGGGCGACGCCGACGCTGAGCCGATGACCCACGAGAATCTTCCCGAACATCTGTTTCAGGGAGTAGAACTTTTTGTGGCAGGACATTTGGGCTTTTTTACAGGTCGAAGAGCGAAAACCGTGCCGGCTGAAAGACGACATGATGGGCGTCATAGAGGGCCCAGTCATGGAACCGGAGGCAGTTTTCGGACGACATCTTTTCATAAAACTCCGACCCGGGCAGGGGCGTCAGGATAAGGAACTGGGTCGTGGACAGCTGGGATTTCTTGGCGAACTTTACCATCTTCTTGACCGACGGCCAATCGTCCTCGTCGAACCCCAGGACGAATATGCCGAGGACGAGGAATCCCAGGCGCGGCAAGGGGAATTGGGAAAAGATATGAAGATTCGGGACCTGCGGCTCGATGAAAACGATCTTTCGTTTTCCCTTCTTGCTCATAAAGAAGAAAACCGCTCGGCCTTGCCGGTCAGCCGGGAAAGGACTCCGCGAAAACTCCGTTATTTCTTTCTTCGGTCTGCAAGGATCAGCGCGATACCCGCGACGAGCGCAACTCCGCCCACGATCGGAGGCAGCGGGATGATCTTCTTCTCTTTAGCAGTAACCTTGAGGGGTCCGATATCAATCAGCTTCTCCTGAGTTGTATAGCGTATACCCTGATAGGCCAAAGCCAAGACCCCTAGAACGACGAAAATAATCCCCACAAGCTTCATGGAACTATGCCTCCTCAAAGTTAAAGTCGAGAGATCTCCTCTCTAAATGCAGTTTTTATGCCGGAATCTTTCCGCATTCTCAGAATGTCAGGAAATTGATTTCCTCTCTGGAAAAAGGCGGAATTTCAGGTGACCGGCGAGACTGGCCGGGCTTGTCCTGTCGGACGCATAAAAGCTAGAGGACGACAATCAGGCCGATAACCGCAAATATGATGACCACGACGAGGATGATATCTCTCGTGGTGAGATAGCCTCCCCCGGCATCGGAAGCCGTGATCACGTCTTGCCCACTGATCACCAACTGAGTTGACGTGCCCGCCTGTTGAAGCACCGGTTTTTGAAGAGCGACGGCATAGGAAGAGGCCAACACGATCATCAACAGGACACTCCAGATCTTAACTTGTCTTCTCATTCGGGTTCTCCTTTTTTTGAATGTTTTCAAGTCGGGCCCTTTCGATATAGAGAGCCCTGACCTGTAGATAATGCTTTCGGATAAACTCCTCGCCTTGAAGAGTGAGAAAAGGGAAAGCGCTTTGATCGGGGACCACGGCCATCATCCTCCGGGACTGGTTCCGTCCCTTTCCCAACTCCCAGACCTTCATGAAATCCTCGGACGTCATGGCCTGACGATCTCCGAAATATCGGAATCATAGATCTCATCCGTGATTTTCCGATGACTGAAGGACCGCGTTTTATCCCAGTAGTTGAGGACCATAGCCAAGCAGGCCGGGCCGCAATAATTTCTTTCCAGCCATTTTTCAAAGGGAACCGTCTGGATCAAATATCCCTTTTCAGGCTTGATTTTCTGGTATTTGAAAACCTGAGCGGAAAAGAGACAGGGGGTCAGCAGCCCCAGGCCGGCGAGGAGTCCCCATATCCGTCTTGAGGGCCGGACCTTCGGCCAAATCATTTTGGCGTTTTCTCCGTCAAAGAATTCTCCGGCCCTGCAACAGTCGTACGATCAGAACGACCAAGGCGATGACCAGAAGCACGTGGATCAGGCCGCTGATGTGAAACGCGAAAAATCCCAGGGCCCACAGAACGACCAGGATGATTAAAATTGTCTCAAGCATACTGACCTCCTTTTTTTCTTTTGCCTCTCGCTGTCCTGCTCCCAGCCGTTATTGGACGGCACGATGGACTGGGGAGAAGCTACCTGTCTAAATGCAGTTTTCATGCCAGAATCTTTTCAGGTTCTCGGCGTGTCAGCAAAAATCAACCGGACGAAAAAAGCCCACGCAAAAAAATCCTCTCTGGAAGAAGACGGAATTTCGGGTGACCCGGGATTCAAAGCCTCCGGTGGGGGCGAAATTAGCTGTTTACCCGGCTAAGAAATTGCCCATAAAACAGCACATTTCCTATTAAACGGTATATTTCCTGCCGCATTACCCTAAATTGATTTTTAGAAGTAGCTATCTCCTCCTAATCAATCGGTAAACGATGAGGATCAGGATGGCTCCAAGAATCGCTCCGATAAACCCGGCAGGCTGGCCCTCTCTATACCAGCCGAGGTGTTGTCCGATGTAGGTCGCTACAATAGACCCGGCAATACCGAGAAGAATCGTAATGATAAATCCGCCCGGATCCCTTCCCGGCATGAGCAACTTTGCGATGAACCCGACTACAAAACCGATCACAATCGTCCATAAAATATTCATGCGACCTCCTTTAAATGATTAAGTTCTTCAGCCTTTCGCTTTTTCCTGCGCGGCTTTTTTCAGCTTATCGTTGGCGAGAACAGCGATATCCACCCGGCGGTTTTTCTGCTGGCCTTCGGACGTATCGTTCGTCACGATCGGCTGCGTTTCGCCGGTGCCGGCTATCGAGAACCTCGCCGACTTCACCTCGAGTGTCGCCAGGTATAAAGCCACGGACTGAGCGCGGTCCTTCGAAAGGGTCATGTTGTTGCCATCCGATCCGGTGTTGTCCGTATGGCCTTCGATAAGAATGTTGGTATCGGGATATTTATTCAGGATTTTGGCCAGATCGGCCAGGTTTGTTTTGCTGACCGGCCGGAGGTCGGATTTGTCAATGTCAAAAAGAATCCCGCTGTCAATGGTGATTTTGATGCCTTCCCCGATGCGCTGGACTTCGGCCCCTTCAAGATCCCGCTGCATTTCCGCGGCCTGTTTGTCCATATAATTCCCAATAAAGGCGCCGGCCGCCCCGAGGATCGCGCCGAGCAGGGTATTCCCCGCGGCATGGCCGATCACCCCGCTGTTATGCAGTTTTCATGCCAACATCTTTCCCCTACGCGGTCATTTTCGATTTCATCGATCTGGATTCCATGTTGGCGAACCCCATGGAAAAACTGGGCGTCTATGTCTGGAACAAGATCTGGTCCAAGGGCTACAAAAATCCGGGAGGCTATGTCGACGCGACTCCTTTCGTCGGCGAGCCTGATGACATCCCGGACCGGAAGCTCGGGCCTTTCCTCTCCAACCGCCGGGACCGGAATCTCTTTTCCGCGCGTGTTTGACAGAGCCTGATCATGTCCTTGGCAAGTAGCGGACCTCGACGACGCCTTTCTTAAAACGGGTCGTCAATGCATCCAGCCGGATGTATTCGTCCCGGCCTACCCATTCCACCTTGAAGGGGACCTTGCCGCCGTTGACGCGGACTTCCATGTCCGGGGAACTGGCTGAAACGCGCTCAGATTCGAGCGACGCCCATGGATTGAGAATACTGATGGTCGGGCCCGGTTCATGATCGCAGCTGATCTCGAAACGGAGCATCCGGGCTTTATCATCCACCCGGTAATCGTAGGCTACGAATCGGCCGACGGCCGGTAAATGGACATGGACCCTGGCGCTGTCAAGGCCGAGCCTTGGTGAGATCTCGAGGTCATGCCCCGAGATCCAGATCCCGAGATATCCTTCGATGAGGGCTCGGGCCAGGCTCCCGGCGCTCCCCGAGTAGAAATCGCTGCCGCGGCCCGCGCCGTCCTTCGTGTTCCACTCGAACAAGCCGCCGTTCGCGATGTCCTTGCGTGCGATCTCTATGAGCTTTTCCCTGGCCTCGCGGCTGAAGCCCGACTCGAACATGGCCAAAACGAGCCTGCCCCCGAACCAGTCCCACTGGCCGCCGTTCTGATATTCGTAGGGTTCGTCGAGCGCAGGGTGCCTGAAGAACCCCTTGGGATAAGGCGGAAGGAGGGAACTGCTGATGGTCGAAACGCCGAATTCTTTCTGCCGCGACAGGGCTTGTTCGATGATCCGACGCCTCTTGTCGTCTCCCGGCCCGCCCGCCAGCCCGGAGATCATGGCCTGGGCGTTCCCGCCCATGGCGAACATGTCGTCCTCGTCGAGGTCGTGCCTCCACGTCCCGAGATGGATGTGAACGCGGTAGAAGCCCTTGCTTTTCTGCCACAACCACGTGTCGGCGTTCCGGCGCACCCTTTCAGCTCTCTCCCGCCAAAGGTTGGCCTTATCCCTGGGGGCCGCGACCTCGAACCCATGAGCGAGATCTCTCGCGGCCTGATAGAACATGCTCTGGTCGTAGATGTCCGCCGTCCAGCGGGTTGTTTCCCCGGCGTAAATGGCGCTCTGATCGGCGTCCTCCATCTCCACGTCCCCCCAATCGGCGGTGTGGGCGCCTCTGATCAGCCCATGGAGGGCGTCGAACCGGTCCTTCAGAACGAATTCGAGGGCCCTTTCCATCCTCTCGTAAGTCGGAACGCCTTGGATGTCATGGCCGACCCATTCCGGTCCCAGCAATTCGTAGACCTGGCGTCCGGCCTGGACGGCGCTCGCCTCCTGGTCTGTTTCCACGGTGTTCTTGTCCGTGACGCCGCGGGAATCGAACCAGTCGGGAAGCGACCCGTCCGGGCCCTGATGGGACAACAGTTCATCGAGCCAGGAATGGATATACGACGCGGGATAGAAATATCGGGAGGCCGGGATGATGGTATTGGCATCCCGGACCCATATCTGGGGGTAGCCGGCGCCGGCCGAAAACCCGTCGACGCGCCCCGTCCTGCCTTGGAAGGAGACTTCGTTGTGCTTCAACGTGATCCGGACGAGCTTCATGAGCGAGTTGAGCTCGGGGACGCTCGATTCGATCTTTGTATAAGGCCCCGCGTCGAGCGACAGCTTGTAGCGGTCCTCCAGCCATTCCCTCCGGCTGACCTTGAAGGGAAGGACGAGGGGCTCCGAGCCAAGGTCCTTGAACCAGGACGGGCCTTCGAGAAGGAGGTCGAACTCCAGGAAATAATCTCCGGTCTCGAGCGGCGCCTTGACCGTGACCTTCACGGCCGCCGTATCGCCGGGTTTCATTTCGCGGGGAAGGGGAGAGTGGGAATTTTCGTAACGGATGACCTTCTTTTTCCCGTCGAGGACGTGGTAGGAGACGAAGCAAGGGTTCTTGCCCTTGGATCCCCAAGCCGCTTTGCCGCTGTTCCTGATCCGGAGATCGATCTCCGCCGTTTCAGCCTCGAACGAAACGGCACTGCCGAGCGTGGCCGTGATGACGGCCGAATATTCACCCAATAAAACGTCCCCGTTCCGGCCGGACCGACACAGGGAGAACGCCGCGCAAACCAGAGAGAGGGCGATGAAGGGGACGATCATTCTCCACGTTCTACGGGGCATGGTTGACCTTAGCATATGCGCGGCAGGAGCTCCGAAGTCAGGGGTTCGAGGAGCCTAAGCCCTCCTGTGACCGTCTTTAACAGGAGTTCCCCGGGCTTTCCGACCTTCGTTTGGACCTCGCCCACGATTTTAGCTTTCTTTCCCTGAGGGTGTTTTTGGACCTCACGAAGGATCGCCCGGGCCTTTTCCTTGGGGACGACGATAACGGCCCGTCCTTCGCAGGCCAGAAAGAGGGGATCGATCCCGAGGAGCCCGGCCGCAGCCCTCACGGGACGCGAGAGGGGGATGGCGTCTTCCTCGATCAGGATGGGATAGGGAAGGCCCGCGGCCAACTCGGAGAGAACGGTAGCCAGCCCACCCCGGGTGATGTCCCGCATCCAGAGGGCCCCCTTTTTCCAGATCGGCAGGAGAAAGAGGAGGGGCGCGCAGTCGCTCTTGGCCCCGGACGAGAATCCGAAGTCCCCTCGGGCCAGAATGATCGCCGCGCTGTGCTCGCCCAAAGTCCCGGTCAGGATGAGCTTATCCCCGGGCCTTATCTTCTTTGCCGATGGTCGAGCGATGACTCGCCCGATCCCGGAGGTATTGATGTATATCTTGTCCCCTTGTCCCCGCCGGACCACCTTGGTGTCGCCGGTGACGATCTTGACTCCGGCCGTCCGGGCGGATGTCCGGATGGACCGGAGGACCCTTTCGAGGTCCTCTTCGGCCAATCCTTCTTCCAGGATGAGGGCGAGCGAGAGGAAAAGGGGAACGGCCCCCGAGACCACGAGGTCGTTCACGGTCCCGTTGATCGCCAGGGCGCCGATGTCTCCGCCGGGGAAAAAGATGGGGTCGACGACATAGCTGTCCGTCGTGAACGCGATGCCTTTGGGGAGGATGGCCGCGTCGCCCAGCTCGCCGAGAAACGGATTCCCGAACGCCGGAACAATGCGCCCGGCGATGAAATCCCTCATGAGCTTGCCGCCGCTTCCCAGTTCAAGACTGATACGTTTCATCGGAGCGTCCTCGAATACTTATGATGGACGAGGCAGACCCCTTCTTGGGAAACCATGCAGGGACCCAGAGGGGACCCAGGATTACAGGCCTTTCCGAAATGCCGGCAGTCCGTGGGCCGGATGACCCCCCTCAGGACCTCTCCGCAGCGGCAGCCGCGGGCTTCGCGGCCCGGTCCGCCGGTTTCGATGCCGTATTTAACCGCCGCATCCAGAACGGAATATTTCTTCCTCAACCTGAGCCCGCTCCGAGGAATCCTCCCCAACCCCCGCCAATAGGCGTCCCAAGGCTCGAGCATCTCTTCCATCAAGGCCAGGGCGACCTGGTTCCCTTCGGGCTTAACGACCCGGGAGTATTCGTTGGCGACCCTCGGGCGCCGCGTCCGGACCTGGCCCAGGACGGATAGGACGCCTTTTAGGATATCCTCCGGTTCGAAACCGGCAATCGCGCCCGGTATGCCGTACGTCTCCGGGATGAACGCGTAAGGTCTCTCTCCAATGATGACGCTGACGTGCCCTGGGTAGAGGAAGCCGTCGAGGGCGCATTCGCCCAATTCGAGGATGGCCCGAATGGCCGGCGGAATGAGCCAGAAAGCCGTCAGCACGGAAAAATTCCCGATCTTTTTCTCATGGGCCCGGCGAGCCGTGAAGGCGATCCCGGGGATCGTGGTCTCGAAACCGGCCCCGAAAAGAACGACATCCTTGTCAGGGGCCAGACGGGCGGCCTCGAGCGCTTCCTCGGGCGAATAAACGATTTTGACGAGGGATCCCCGGGCGGGAACCGCCGTCTGGAGCGAGCCTTTACGGGTCGGGACGCGGGTCATGTCGCCGAAAGTGGCCAGGATCGTTCCCTCCCTTTGTGTTACGAGCTCGATAGCAGCCTCATGGAATACGTCGGGCGTGATGCAGACCGGACAACCCGGCCCGGAGACCATCTCGACCCCGGCCGCATCGAGCAAGGGCTTTAAACCATGCCTGTGGATGGCCATAGTGTGCGTCCCGCAGACTTCCATTAGACGTATGGGACGACCCAAAACTCGGGTCATCTCCCGGACCCCTTCCAGCAGATGGGCCAGGGCCTTTTTGTTCGTCATGTTATGGCCTCTATATCCGGGTTTATTGAAACACAGGCTAAAGCTTGCGATGGCAAACCTGCGACTATGAGCTTGCGGTCAAATATCCCACGGCGGTAACTTTCGACCGGCGGCCGGCAACCTCCCGCATCCGGCTCAAGCGCCGTTCTCGTATCTTTCCATCTCTTTAAAAAGCCTGAACGTCTCCCGGGCCTCTTTCGGGCTCAACTTGGATATCGCGAAACCGGCGTGGATGATGACCCAATCCCCGGCCTTCACGCCGGGCAGGAGGGCGAAATTCGTCCGGACCTCGCTGCCGATATAATCCACGGTCCCGGCCCCGGATCCTTCGACCCGGGTGACCCTGGCGGGAATGGCGAGACACATGCCCATATTTTAGCCCATCAGGCCGC
>Ga0315275_10002395_pt1 | contig 16928 bp, 19 predicted proteins | sample YL17G03_0_MG_FD_205557 | JGI IMG/M metagenome (GOLD analysis project Ga0315275, IMG submission 205557) | Sediment microbial communities from Yellowstone Lake, YNP, Wyoming, USA - YL17G03_0 | ecosystem: Environmental > Aquatic > Freshwater > Lake > Sediment | place: USA: Wyoming | collected... | reverse complement strand
CGAGTTGCAGCGTGGTCAGGCGGGGCCGGGCCGGGGAGAGGCCGTACGCCGCCCGCGCGGCGAGGATCGCGATCGCGATCATTGCCAGCCAGGACGTCAGCCCCGCCGCCGCCAGCCCCGCAACGGCGGCGACCGCCGGCAGATGCAGCGCCACTGCCCCGGACACCCGCGCCGGGTGCCCCTTGTCGAGCCGCAGCCGCGCCCTGACATAGGTGATGGTGGGCACGGCCCGCGCGGCCAGCACGCCCCACAGGGCGAAAGCCGGCGCGGCAGGCCAGCCCGCCGCCAGCGCGATCGCCGTGGACACGCTCCCGAGGGCGAGAGCCGCCGTCACCTCCGCCGCCGCCTCGCGCGAGCGGCGGTCGAGGTCGAGCCCGAGCGCCACCGCCCCCAGCGGCGCGGCCGCGGCGAGCGCGACCAGCACCGGCCCGCGCGCCAGGCAGAACGCACCGCCGAGGGCCGCGGCGCCGACCAGGGCGAAGAACAAGAACGCGCGCTCCGCCACCGCGGTGCGGGGAAAGCGCTCCTTCGACCGGCGATCGGAGACGACGATTCGCAGCGGTCGGCGGGCGAGGAAGCCGGCGAAGGCGGCGGACGCCAAGAGAAAGCCGGCGGCCGACGGAGCGACGAGAAGGCCGAGCAGGATCGGCTCGCCGAGGAACGCCCAGCTGCCGTGCTCGGCGGGGACGACGACGCGCCGCAGCGACGCCGGGCCGCGCGGGGCCGCTCCGCCCGCCGCGCCGCGCTCGGGCGCGCCGGTCACGCTAGCGCTGCTTCGGCCGCGTCACCCGCGGCGAGTGCCACGCGTCCGGGTGGTCGGGATCGTTCCCCGGGCAGGCGTCGCACAAGCGGCCCGCGCCGCGCCGGCGCCGGCGCCGCCACCAGCCGCGCGCCAGCCACGCCAGCGCCGCCAGCGCCGTGACCGCCGCCACCGCGTCCTGCCACCCGAGACCGGACACCGCCCCTCCCTACCCGAAGCCCAGGAACCGCCCGCCCTGGTAGACGGCGAAGGACGCCGCCCAGGCGAGCGCGTTCATCATGAGCAGCATGAAAAGCGGCCAGCGCCACGAGTTGGTCTCGCGGCGCGCCACCGCCAGCGTGGACATGCACTGGCAGGCCAGCACGAAGAAGACCATCAGGGTGATGCCGACCAGCGGCGTGTAGGCCCGCGCCCCGGTGGCCGGGTCGACGGCGGTGCGCAGCGTCCTGCGCAGCGACACCGGCGCCTCGTCGGCGTCGCCGAGGTTGAAGACGGTGGCCATGGTCGAGACCATCACCTCGCGCGCCGCGAACGAGGTCACCAGTCCGATGCCGATGCGCCAGTCGAAGCCGAGCGGCGCGATGACCGGCTCGAGCGCCCGCCCGACCTGCCCGGCGAAGGAGTTGCGCAGGGTGGCGCCCGCCAGGTCGCCCTCGAGGACCTTCGCCTGGGCCGCGTCCCCCGCCGCCTGGGCCGCGCCGAGCTGCGTCCGCAGCGCGTCGGTCTCCGCCCCGCTGCGCGGATAGGAGGCGAGGAACCACAGCACGATGGACACGCCCAGGATCACCGTGCCGGCCTTGCGCAGGAAGAGCAGCGAGCGGTCGCGCACGGTCAACAGGATCGAGCGCCACGCCGGCCGGCGGTAGGGCGGCAACTCCATCACGTAGAGCGGCTTGCCGCCGCGCAAGAGCGTGCGCTTGAGCAGCCAGGCCACGCTGACCGCCGCGACGATGCCGAGGAAGTACATCGCGAAGAGGGTGATGCCGGGCAGGGTCACGAATCCCACCCAGCGGTTGGGCACGAAGGCGCCGATGAGCATGGCGTAGACCGGCAGGCGCGCGCTGCACGACATGAACGGCGCGATGATGATGGTGGTCAGCCGGTCGCGGCGGTTGTCGATGGTGCGGGTCGCCATGATGCCCGGGATGGCGCAGGCGAACGACGAGAGCAGCGGGATGAAGGCGCGCCCCGACAGTCCCACCTTGGCCATCAGCCGGTCCATGATGAAGGCGGCGCGCGCCATGTAGCCGCTGTCCTCGAGCAGGGCGATGAAGAAGAACAGCACGGCGATCTGCGGCACGAAGGTCACGGTGGTGCCGACGCCGGCGATGACCCCGTCGACGACCAGCGAGTGCAGCGGCCCCGGCGGCAGCAGCCTGCCGACCAGCCCGCCGGTCTGGTGGACGAGGAGGTCGATGGCGTCCATGGCCGGCTGCGCCCACGCGAAGACCGACTGGAAGATCGCACCCATGAGGACGAGGAAGATCGCCGGTCCGAAGACGCGGTGGGTGAGCACCCGGTCGATGCGCTGGGTGGCGCGGTCTCGCGCCCCTCCCGGTGCGGCCACAGCGCGCGCCAGGATCTCGGAGATGCGCTCGTAGCGGCCCTCGATCTCGTGGGCGCGCCATTCGGGGTCGGCGGCGTCGAGCCGCCGGCGCAGCACCTGCAGGTCGTCGAGCACGTGCGGCGGGGCGACGCGCGCCAGGGCGTCGTCCTCGCCGTCGTCGAGCAGCAGGGCCATCGCCAGGTCGCCGCGCGCCCGGTCGGGGACCAGCGGGTGGCGCGGCAGCCGCGACTCGAGGCTCTGCAGCACGCGCTCGACGTGCGGCGGGCGGCGCCGGAAGCGCTGGGTCGAGGGCTCGACCTCGCGGTCCATCAGGCGGCGCAAGCGGCCGAGCCCGGTGCCGCGGGCCGCCGAGATGCCGATCACCGGCACGCCCAGCAGGTGCGCCAGCGCCTCCTCGTCGATCCGGATGCCCTGCTCCTCGGCGGCATCCATCATGTTCAGCGCCAGGAGGAAGGGGCGCCCCAGGTCGATCACCTGCAGCGCCAGGTACAGGTGGCGGTCGAGGTGCGTGGCGTCGACGACGAAGACGATGAGGTCCGGCGGCGGCGTGTCGGGTTGCAGCCCCAGCAGCACGTCGCGCACGATGACCTCATCCGGCGAGCCCGGGTGCAGGCTGTAGCTGCCCGGCAGGTCGGTGAGCTCGGCCCGCCGGCCGGAGGGCAGGTCGCAGTAGCCGAGCTTCTTCTCGACCGTCACGCCCGGGTAGTTGCCGACCTTCTGGCGCAGCCCGGTGAGCTGGTTGAAGAGCGTGGACTTGCCGGCGTTGGGGTTGCCGAGGATGGCGATGCAGCGTGCCGCAGCCGCAGCGGCGGCGACGGGCGCTCCGGCGGCCGGCGGCACCGGCCGCAGGGCGGCCGCGGGTCCCGCTCCGGCCTCAGGCCTCCGTGACACGGATGCGGTTCGCCTCGCTGCGGCGGATGGAGAGATGGATCTGGCGGATGCGCAGCTCGACCGGGTCGCCGAGCGGGGCGAGGCGCACGACCTCGACCGGCGTGCCGGGCACCAGGCCCAGCTCCATGAGGCGGCGCGCGATCGCCGGGTCGCCGGAGATACCGGCGATCACTCCCGACTCACCGGGGACCAGGTCGGCCAGCCGGCGCTCGACCATGCCGGGGTGCTCGGGCTCGAAGGTCACGCGCCCGCCTTGCGGCGCGCGACGGGCTCGCCGTCGCCGGCCAGCGCCTCGTGCAAGCAGGCCGTCTCGCAGATGTCACAGCCGCCGGCGGCCCCGACGCCGCACGCCGGGCTGGCGCGGAAAGCGGCGCGGAAGCGGGCCGCGTCCGGGTGGTCGGAGCGCATGAAAGACGTCAGGCGCAGCAGCTCGACCATCACCTGCGGGCTGACCAGGTGCTCGATCATGCAGGCGTCCTCGGCGGCGACTTCCTCCGGCACGCCGAGCGTCTCGCTGAGGAACACGGTGAGCACGCGGCGGTTCGACTCGGTGCGCTCGGCGAGCTGCTTGCCCGCCGGCGTCAGCTCGACGCAGGCGTAGCGCTCGTGGTCCACGTAGCCGCGGCCGTGCAGGGTGCGCAGCATCGAGGTCACCCCGCTCTTCGACACGCCCAGCTTCTCGGCGACGTCGCCGACGCGCACGAAGCCCTTCTCCAGCTTCAGGGCCGCCACGGCCTGCAGGTAGTGCGCCATCGAGTGCGAGACTTCCTTCTTGGCGAAGCGGCTCCAGATTTCCAACGCGGGGCTCCTGTCGGAGAGAGCGGGTGGCGCGGAGTGCCGCGACGAGGTGCCGGGCGGCTCGCTCAAGATTGTTAATGTAGCTTAACTATTATCGGCAAGCACCTCAATGGGCTGGGGCAAGAAGACGGCCAAGGGGGCTCGCCGCGGAGTCCGGCGAAGCCCCCTAATGGTTTGGTAGACAAAAGATTCCATCGGCGTGTCGCGCCCCTGCCTCAGGCCGGGACCCGTCCGGTCCGGGCTCCGGCCGACTCCGCCCCCGCCACCTCTCAGTCGAAGACCTTCTCCACCGCCTGATACGCCGAGTGCATCTCCTCGATGGCCTTCTCGGTCTTCGCCCAGTCGGCCTTCGGGGCCGCCTTGGCGACTTCCTTCACTCCCTTGGACAGCTCGGCACGCGCCTTCTCGAATCCCTTCTTCTGATCGGCGAACCGCTTGGGCAGCGTGGCGTGGTTCAGCGTGTCCATCTCGGCGGTCAGCTCGGGCAGGACCTCGACGAGCGCCTTCTGATCCTTGTCGGGCAGATAGTAATGGTAGATCCGGTACAGCACCGCGTGGAACTGGGCGAGCTCCGGTATCACCGGCCGGATGGCGCGCGCCAGGCCTTCGTACGCCGAGTGCATCTCCTCGGCGGCCGCCAGCTTATCTTCGACGGTCCCCGTCTCGAGCGCGGCGCCGTAGGCCTTCTCCGCCGCCTGGAGCCGCTCCAGGCCCTTCTTCCAGACGTCCTGCTTGTCACGCAGGATGCCGGGCAGCTCCGCCTTCCCGACGGCGGCGATGTGCTTCTGGATGTCGGGCCACAGCTCGCGCAGCATGGTCGTGTCGCGCGCCGGCCAGGCGGTGTGCCACATGGGGTAGATGACTTCGTGGAAGGCGGTCAGCTCGGGCACACGGGCCTGGGTCTCCCCCGCGTGCTGGGCCAGAGCAGGGCCAGCCAGAACCCCTACGATCCACACGAGCCCGCCGGCCATCCCGATCCGCTTCATTCGATCCCTCCTCGAAGGGCATCCACTGAACAGGGTTGCGACAGAGCGCGGGCGGCCCAAGTCTTCGCTGGGGCCGCCCCCCCGCCCGCTACACGTTCGCCTTCGCGTCCTTCGAGATCCACCACGAATACAGCCCGATGCCCAGTGCGGCGACGAAGCCGAGGGTCACGAACGGGTACCAGACCTGGTACGGGTGGTAGGTGTCCCACAAGAGCTTGGTGGCGGTGTTGGCATCCAGCCCGGTGGCCCTCTGCAGCGCCTCCATGGCGTTGGTTCGCTCCACCCCCGCCGGCACCCCGCCGTGCTGCCCGAGGTAGCGCAGCGCCAGCATCGCCTTCTCGCCCATCTTCTCGTACAGGTTGCCGCCCATGAACGAGCCGATCACCCAGCCGATGGCGAACGGCATGTTGGCGTAGCCCATGTAGAGGGCCTTCTGGCCCTCGGGCGCGATGACCCCGAGGTACTCGTTCATCTTGGGCGAGGAGAGCATCTCGCCGAGCGAGAAGCACAGGATGCCGAGCACGCACATCGCGCCGGCCATGCTGAAGCCGGCCACCAGGAGCCCGATCGAGGCGATGCAGATGCCGACGAAGATCGAGTGCACCCGCTTCATGCGCGACGCGAGCCACGACACCCACACCACGCACAGCACGATCAGCCCGGCGTTGGCGTTGATCAGCCACTCCTGCGCGATCATGGTGCCGCGCGCCGACTCGGTGGTGAACATCTTCGGCAGGTGCAGGGCCTGCACGATGGCCCGCGAGTCGGTCCAGTCCACGATGAAGTTGGGCAGCAGGTCGAAGAGCTGCATGAACATCAGCCAGAAGCCGGCCATGATGAGGATGAAGGTGATGAGCTTCGGCTTCACCAGGTTGCTGACGGTGAGCTTGATGATCTCCCAGGGGCCGCCCCGCTGCACGCCGCCCGCCGACACCGGCGGGTAGGTGAAGAGCATGAGGAAGTTGAGCGACAGGATGGTGGCCGAGCCGAAGAACACCATCGGCCAGGAGAGGCCGACCAGGAAGTGGGCCAGGGGCGGTCCGAGGAAACCGCCGATGTTGACCACCATGTAGAACGCGCCCCAGCCGACCGACGAGGTTCGGTCGTCGAGCGTGCGCACCAGCGTGCCCTGCAGGCCCGGCTTGAAGATCGCCGTGCCGAGGCCGACCGTGCAGGCGCCGAGCAGGAACGGCAGATACTCGCGCTGCGTGGCCATCAGGATGTAGCCGAGGATGGTGATGCAGGTGGCCACGGCGATGGTCTTCTTGTAGCCGAGGCGGTCGGCGAAACCGCCGGAGAACACGGGCACGCCCGCCTGCACCGCCGCCCACCACATGTAGATGACCGCCTTCTGCCCCATCGTGAAGTGCAGTCCGCCCGGCTCGTCGGCCTGGGCGATGTAGATGGGGACGACGACGCGCACGCCGTAGTAGGCGAGGCGTTCGATCATCTCCATGACGTTCACCATCCAGAAGGCGCGCGACATGCGCGCCATCTGGGCGAACATGCCTTCCTTCTTCGGCGTCGCGACGGCGTCGGCAGCGGCCATGTCGGGGGTTCTCCGCGGTTGGACTGCGTGGGCGCGACCGGCGCGGCGCGTGCGGCCGCCGCGACCGGCGGCTACGGCTGCATCCCCTCCAGCTTCTTCTTGAGCGCGGCGATCTGGCGCTCCGAGCGCTGCCCGGCCGGCAGCGCCGCGGCGGCGACGAGGGCCTCCTCGAGCGTGCGCCGCGCGCTCGCCTGGTCGCCCTGCTCGGCGTAGATGTCGGCGCGCGCCTGCAGCACGACCAACTGACGCGGCCCGTACACCCTGGCCAGGGCCCGGTCGGACGCCGCCAGCGCGTCGTCGTACTGCTTCAGCGCCTTGTAGGCGAGCGCCAGCCGCGCCGGCGGGTTGTAGTCGTCGGGCAGGTCGCGCTCCGCCGCCTGGAGGACGGGCACGACGCGCTCCGGCGTGCCCGCCTGGAGGCAGGCGGTGAGCCGGTGCGAGTCGTAGACCGTGCGCTGCTCGGGCGTCTGGGCGCGCGCCGCCGCGGCGTCGAGGAAGTCCGCCCACTCGGCGGCCAGCTGCTGCTTGCCGGTCGTGTCGCCGGCGTCGTCGCGCGCCGCCACCAGCGTGCCGTAAACGCTCGAGCGGTCGTCGTCGGAGACCTTGAGCGCCGTGTCGGCGAGGGCGGCCCGCGCCGCCGCCTCGAACCCGGCGACCAGCTTGGCGCGGTCGGGATCCTCGGCCGGCAGCGCCAGCGCCGCGTCGAGTCCGCCGAGCGCCAGGCCCAGGCCGGTGGGCGTGCCGCGGTAGCGCGGCAGCTCGGCCTGGGCCAGCGCCAGGCAGGCGGGGTTGTCGTCCGCCATCTGCTGCGCGAAGAGCAGAGCGTCCACCGCGCGGGCGCGTTGCGGCCAGTCGGCCGGCGCCTGCGCCAGCACTTCGCGGTACGCCACCGCCGCGGCCGAATCCTCCTGCGCGGCGTAGTGACCGTCGGCCGTGGCGAGCAGCGCGTCCAGGCCGCGGGCGCCGGGCTTGCGCTCCACCGCCGCCACCCCGTCGTCGAGCAGCTTGTGCAGCTGCGGCACGGTGGCGCCGCCGACCCAGCGCAGCGCGATCTTCTCGTCTTCGGGGTCGACGACGAGGTAGGTGGGCAGCGCGGCGACCGGGAACTGCTTACGCAGCGGGGCGTTGACCGCCTGCTCGGTGTTCATCGCCAGCCAGACGAACCGTCCGGCTTGCCGCGCCAGGGACTTGTCCGTGAAGACGTTGGCCCTCATGGCGCGGCACGTGTGTCACCACGGGGCCCAGGCTTCGATGAAGATCGGCACCTTGCGGGCCCGCGCCTGCGCGAGCGCCTCGGGGTAATCGTCCTCGAGGAAGGGGACGGCGGGCTGGGCCGCGTGCGCGGCGGCCGGCTTGGGCTTGCTCGGGGTCTTGGCGGCTTCGGCGGCGTGCGCGGCGAGCGACAGCGCGGCGACCAGCGACGCGGCCAGGAGCAACTGGGCGAGGCGGGAGGTCTTCATGGGCGGGATGGTAGCAAAGCCCGGCGGCGGTGTCTCGCTCCGCCCCCGCCCCGGGAACCGCGGCGGGGCGGCCCTCCCGCCGGTCCCGCCGCCTACGCCACCTTGAAGAACGTGTTCAGCTCGTCCACTCCCTTGCGCACGGCGGCGGCCGAGGTCGCCAGCTCCGCCCGCTCCGCGTCGCTGAGCTCCAGCTCCAGGATCTGCTCGACGCCGTGGCGGCCGAGGATCACCGGCACGCCGATGTACAGGTCGTCGATGCCGTACTCGCCGCGCAGGTACGCGGCGCACGGCGCCAGGTGCTTGCGGTCGGTGAGGATGGCTTCCACCATCTCGGCCGCCGCCGCCGCCGGCGCGTAGTAGGCCGAGCCGGTCTTCAGGTAGCCGACGATCTCGGCCCCGCCCTTGCGCGTGCGTTCCATGAGCTTGTCGATGGCCGCCTGGTCCATCAGCTCGGTGATGGGCACGCCGGCCACCGTCGTGTAGCGGGGCAGCGGCACCATCTGATCGCCGTGGCCGCCCAGCACCATGGCGTGCACCGAGGAGAGCGCGCAGCCCAGCGCCTCAGCGACGAAGAAGCGCAGGCGCGCCGCGTCGAGGATGCCGGCCATGCCGATCACGCGGCTGAGCGCGAAACCCGTGGCGCGCAGGGCGACGTGGCACATGACGTCGAGCGGGTTGGTGACGACGATGACCGTGGCGTTGGGCGCGTGGCGGGCGATGTGCCGCGCGGCGGTGCGCACGATCTCGGTGTTGGCCTTGAGCAGGTCCATGCGGTCCATGCCCGGCTTGCGCGCCAGCCCGGCCGTGATCACCACCACGTCGCTGTCGGCGACCTGCGCGTAGTCCCCGGTGCCGAAGATGGGCACGTCGTAGCCGCGCAGCGGGCCGGCGTGGAGGAAGTCGAGACCCTTGGCGCGGGTCATGCCCTCGGCGACGTCGATCATGACGAGGTCGGCGATGACCTTTTCGGCGATGTAGTAGGTGGCGGTGGCGCCGACGTTGCCCGCCCCGATGATGCTGACCTTCTTCCTGGGCATGTCCGCCTCCTTACTTTGCCGGCCGCGGCCGTGGCTTGTTCGCGAGGGCCGTCCGCAGCTCGGTCACGGCCTGGTCGAAAGCGCGCCGCTCGGCGTCGCTGAGCTTCAGCTCGAGGATCTTCTCCACGCCCGCCGCGCCGATCTGCGCGGGCACGCCGACGCACAGCCCCTCGACGCCGTACTCGCCCTCCAGCCGCATCGAGACCGGCAGGATGACGTGGGTGTCGCGCGCGACGGCCTCCAGGAGCGCCACCGCCGCGGCGCTGGGCGCGTAGAACGCGGTCGAGGCCTGGGCCAGCTCGAGGATGGTGTCGCCGGCCCCGCGGGCCTCGGCGATGATCGCGTCGAGGCGCTCCTCGCCGAGGATCTTGGCCACCGGGATGCCGGAGATGCGGATGGTGTCCTTGAGCACCACCATGCTGCCACGGTGCGGGCCGATCACCAGCGCCGTGGTCTCGCGCGGCGACACCCCCAGCGCCTGCGCCACCAGGTGGCGGATGCGCGTCGAGGTGAGCAGGCCGCCGATGCCGAGCACGCGGAAGCGGTCGAAGCCGAGGGCTTCCTGGGCCAGCAGCGTGATGGCGTCGATCGGCTCGACGAGGTTGACGACCACCGCCTGCGGGCAGAGCTGGCGCACCGTCTCGCAAACGGCGAGCACGACGCCGGCGTTGTCCTGGTAGACGTCGGCCCGCTGCTCGCCGGGCTTGCGCACGCGGCCGGCGGCGAGCACCACGATGTCGCTGCCGGCGATGGCGGCGATGTCGCTGATGCCGTCGATGTTGGTGTCGTAGCCGCGCAGCGGCCCGGCTTCCATCATGTCGAGGGCCTTCCCCTTGGGGACGCCCTCCTTGATGTCGACGAGCGTGACGGAGGCGGTGCCGTTCTCCGCGAGGAAGAACGCGGTGTTGCCGCCGACGTTCCCGCTGCCGATGATGCTGACGCGCTTCATGGAACCCCCAAGGGTGGTCTATCCGGTGGATGGCGGCGGCTGCCCCGCGCCGCCGGTGAGGCGGGCATTATGGCCGAGCCGGGCGGACCGGGCAACGATTTCGGCGGCGGGGGCATGGCCGGGGCGCCGCCGGGGCGGGCCCCGCCGGCCTCCCCTACGGCCGGATGCCGGTGCGCGCCGCGTCTCTCCGCGCTTCCCGCTCAGTGGCATTCGCAGTCCTCCCCACGCCACGCCTCGCGCCCCTCGACGGCGATGAGCAGCGTCATGGCAAGCGCGGCCACCTGATCCGCCCACCACCAGCCGAACAGGGCGTTGAGCCCGACCCCGCCGAGCGTGACGATCGAGAGCCACCAGCACGCCGTCGTCTGGAAAGCGTCGGCGGCCAGCGCGCGGCTGTGCAGCGCGGCGGCGGCGCGGCGCTTGGCGCGCGCCAGCCAGACCATGACGCCGATCGAGACGGCGGTGATCCCCATGCCCAACGCACTCGGCCTGGGATGCTCCCCGCGCCACAGCGACATCACCGCCTCGTAGGCCACGTACGCCGCCAGCGCGAACAGCGAAAGGGCCACCAGCTTGTGCGCGCGGCGGTCGAGCGCGTCCACCGCCGCGGCGTCCTTGGCGCTCTCTTCGGCCCGCAGCCGCCAGATGAGGATGAGCGCCGAGGCGCCCTCGACGAAGCTGTCGATGCCGAAGCCCAGGAGCGCCACGCTGCCGGCGGCGAGCGCCGCCCACACGCCGATCACGCCCTCGACCGCGTTCCAGCCGACGGTGAGGTACTCGAGGCGCAGGGCCCGCGCGCGCAGGGCGTGGCGGGTGGCGGGGTCGGTGCGGTGGGCTTCCACGAGCGCGCGCCGGGCCGTCGGCGGGACCGGCAGACCTACAGCGTGATCGGCTGGTAGTCCTTGGGGGCCTCCCAGACGGTCGCCGAGATCTTGTCGGTCGTCACCTTGGTGGCCTCCCAGGAGAACGTGCCGGCCTGGGTCGGCGTCTTGTAGGTCGTCGTCGCCCCGAGCACCAGACCGGGCATCTCGCGCGCCCCGAGCAGCAGCTTCACCAACGCGCGGCCGAGGGGATCCATGGCGCCGGCCATGAGCACGCGGTCGAGCTCGGGCGAGGGCTTGACGATCGTGAATCCGCTCGCCACCCAGCGGTCGTGGATCATGTTCCGGCCGGCGGAGATCACCCAGTGCGAGCAGTTGTAGCCCGCGATCTTGCGCTGCTCGTCGGTCTGGTTGACGACGACGGAACTGTTGAACTGCTCGAGGAACTGCGCGAACTCATCCTGCCGCTTCGCCACGGCCTCGTGGAACGCCTTGTCGCGCTCGGCGTTCAGGCGAGCGACGATGGAGTCCGCTTGCGCGATGGGACCCGCCCAGTAGCGCTTGGTCGCGTGATCGACGACCGTGAGCCGCTTGCTCTTGCTGTCGTAGATGTACTCGCGGCCGTCGAACGACGTGGTGCGCGAGCGGTCCTTGGTGTAGTAGTTCGCGCGCTCCAGCGTGGGGCCGTCGGGCATGCGGTAGCGGGCCTGCACGGTGATGTCGGCCTGAGCCGGGACGGCCATCAGGAGTACCAGCCCGGCCCAGACGAAGCGCGTCCACGAGACGGTTGTTCTCGACACGATGACCTCCTTGGGGATGGCGGGGAACCGCCGTTCAATATGCCGGAATGCGCACCGGCCGACAAGGCCCCGCCGCCGCCGCAGGCCCCTGACGGAGCTTCCTCTCAGATTCGATGCGTCGCCATGTAACGAAATGATGGAGGACCGGCCGATGCGCGATCGCGAACCGGCCCTGCAGGCCGCTGCCGACCCGACGCGGACCCGCATCCTCAAGCTGCCCGAAGGCGCGATCGCCCGCGTCGAAAGAGCCCTGCGGCTCGCCACGGGAATCGCCTTCCTGGCGGCCGGGGCCTACCTCGCGGCGACCCGCCTCTTCGGGGTCTCGTTCCAGGTCGGCGCGCGCGACCTGGGGAACCATCTAGACGGCACCGCCCGCGGTCTGCAAAGGTAGGGTCCGTTTCCCGGATAAGCCGGGCCGAACAGCCGGACGCGAATCCATGGAGGTAGGACTCTGATGTCGCAGCGCACGATCGTCATCGTACTCATCGTGGCCGTCGCCATCCTGGGCGTCGCCCTGTGGTTCAAGCAGACCATGCAGCCGGCGCAGCCGCCGCAGGCCGCCGCACCCGAGGCCGCAGGCGAGATGCCCGGCGGCGAGACTCCGGGGATGCCGCCCCAGGACACGCCGGCGGGCGAGGCCCTGGACCCGGGCATCGCGTGGCAGGTGCCGGCGCGCTGGGTGGCGCAGGGCGAGCGGCCGATGCGCGTGGCCACCTACTCGGTGCCCAAGGCGGCGGGCGATCCCGAGGACGGCGAATGCGCCGTGTTCTACTTCGGGCCCAACCAGGGCGGCGGCATCGACGACAACATCGACCGCTGGATCGGCCAGTTCGACAAGCCCGACGCGCCGGTGCGCTCCAAGACCACCGTCAATGGGATGGAGGTGTCGCGCGTCGCGGTGGACGGCACCTACCTGGCGCCGGGCGGCATGAACATGGCGCCGACGGCGGAGAAGAAGAACTACCGGCTGCTCGGCGGCATCGTGGCCGGCCCCGGCGGGTACGTCTTCTACAAGTTCACCGGCCCCCGCAAGACGGTCGCGCGGGCGACCAAGGAATTCGACGCCATGCTGGCGTCGGCGAAGCAGCGGTAGCCGGCGCCGCACCCGGACCGCGCGCCCGCGGGACCCCGGTCTCGCGGGCGCGCCCTTATCCGAAGATCCCCGTCTCGTCCCGCCAGCCCAGGCCACGGGCCGCCTCCACGCCGGAGCGCACCGCGTCCTCGTGGAAGCCGTAACCGAAGTAGCTGCCGCAGAACCAGGTCCGGTGGTTCCCGTTCCACCGCCGCAGCTCCGCCTGCGTGGCCAGCGACTCCTGCGTGTAGCGCGGGTGCGTGTAGAGCAGCTCGCGGATGACGTGCCGCTCGGCGATGGGCGCGGCGCGGTTGAGCGTGACGCAGTAGGGTGCGTCCGCCGTCAGCCGCTGCAGGCGGTTCATGTAGTAGGTGAGCGACACCGGCGCCCCCTCGCCGGCGCCGGCAGACCCCGGCCCCGCGTCCGCCTCCCGCGCGTAGTTCCACGACGCCCAGGCCCGCCGCCGCGGGGGCAGGACGGCGGGGTCGGTGTGCAGCACGGTACGGTTCGCCGAGTAGGTCCAAGCCCCCAGCCGCCGGCGCTCCTCCGCCGTCGGGTCGGCGAGCAGCGCCAGCGCCTCGTCGGCGTGGGCGGCGATCACCGCCTGGTCGAAGCGCTCCGCCCCGTCGGCCGTGGCCACCGTCACACCGTCCGGCGCGCGGCGCACCTCGCGCACCGGCGCCGCCAGCCGCAGGCGGCCGCCGAAGCGGCGCAGCAGCTCCTCGACGTAGGTCCGGCTGCCGCCCGCCACGGTCTGCCACTGCGGGACCTCGGCGAGGGACAGGAGCCCGTGGTTCTCGAAGAAGCGCGCGAACGACTCGGCCGGGAAACGGCGGATCGCCGCGGCCGGCGACGACCAGATGGCCGCCGCCATGGCGTAGAGGTAGCGCTCGCCGAACTCCGCCGAGAGCCCCAGGCGGTCTACGTACTCCCCGAGCGCCAGACCCGCCAGCCGCCCTTCCGCCAGGTCGCGCCGCGCCCGGGCGTTGAAGCGCGGGATGTCGCGCAGCAGGCGCCAGAAGGCCGGACTGACGAGGTTGCGGCGCTGCGAGAACAACCCGTTCAGGCCGGTGCCCGCGTAGTGGAAGCCGGTGCGCTCACAATGGTAGCTGAAGGACATGTCGCTGCCCTGGAGCCGCACCCCGAGGTGCGCGAGCAGGCGCGAGAAGAGGGGATAGTTGCGCGGGTTCATGACGATGAAGCCGGTGTCCACCGGAGTGCCGGCGTCCGGCCCGCGGTCCAGCACCACCGTGTGCGTGTGCCCACCGGGATAGTCGTTGCGCTCGAAGAGGGTGACGTCGTGGCTGCGGTCGAGCAGGTAGGCGGCGGTGAGCCCGGCCACGCCGGCGCCGATGACGGCGACGCGCGGGCGGGGACCCGGGGCGAAGGGCACGGCGGGCGGTGCGGCGCTGGTCATGGCGGGACTCCTCGTCTATGATGGGCGACTGGAAAATAGTGCTCCACGCGCCGGCGCGCCAGGGCGCTCTCCGCCTGCGTTTGCCAACCGGTCCCGGGCCGGCGCGGCCGTCTTCCGTGTCCCAGGAGAACGTGTGATCCAGCAGCCCCCGGTGCCCGATCTGCCGGCCCGGCTGGAGGTCCTCGCCGACCTCGAGCCGATGGTGGACGAGCTCGTCCGCGCGCACGAGTCCAGACGCGAGCTGTGGCAGCCGAGCGAGGTGCTCGCCCAGGGCGAGCCCGAATCGCACGCCGATTACGTGCGCGGCCTCGCCGAGCGCACGAGCGGCATCCCCGACGCCTGCCGCGTGGCCATCGCCCTCAACCTGGTCACCGAGGAGGGGCTGCCCCACTTCCACCGCATCCTGGCCATGCACTTCGGCGACGACACCTTCTGGCGGACCTGGACCAATCTGTGGACCGCCGAAGAGAGCCGTCACGGCGCGGTCCTGCGCGACTACTGCCGCGACTCGGCGCTGCTCAACCCGCCGGTCCTCGAGCGCATGCAGTTCGAGTACCTGCGCGCCGGCTTCCATCCGCGCTGGGAGCACGACCCGTACCGCGTCTTCGTCTACACCTCGCTGCAGGAGAAGGCGACGCAGATCTCGCACGCCAACACCGGCCGGCGCTGCGCCGACTACGAACCCAAGCTGGCGGCCATCCTAGCGCGGGTCGCCACCGAGGAGGCGCGCCACTACGCCTTCTACCGCCAGGTCTTCGCCGCCATCCTGGAGCGCGACCCCGACCGGGCGCTGGCGTCGGCGGCGCTGGTCGTGCCGCGCCTCGAGATGCCGGGCGCCAGCATGCCGCACTTCGAGGAGATCGCCGACGTCGAGCGCCGGCTGGGCATCTACGGCCCGCGCGACTACCTGCGCATCGTCGAGGACCAGATCCGCTTCTGGGGGATCGCTTCGCTGACCGGGCTGGGCGAGACCGGCCGACGGGCGCAGGAGAAGATCCTCGGCGTCCCCGACCGCCTGCGCCGCACCGCCGAGGTCATCGAGCGCCGCAGCCGCTCGAAGACCTTCGCCTTCGACCTGGTCTGGCGCCGCGAGTTCGCGGTGGAGTGAGGGCGGGATGCGGCGGCGATGCGACAGCGTGATGCGGCGAGGAGCGGCGGCGTGAAGCGGCGGGTGGCGGTCACCGGCCTCGGCGTCTGCGCCCCCAACGGCGTCGGCGTGCCGGCCTTCTGGGAAGCCCTCGCCGCGGGCCGCTCGGGCATCGGCCCGATCACGCTCTTCGACGCCTCCGGCCTGCGCAGCCGCATCGCCGGCGAGGTGCGGGGCTTCGACCCCGCCGCCCGCCTGGCGCCCAAGACGGTCAAGCGCTCGGCCCGCTTCACGCAGCTGGCGCTGACCGCCGCGCTCGAGGCGGTGGAGAGCGCGCGGCTCCCCGAGGGCGAGTCCCGCGACGGCGTCGCGGTGGTCGTGGGCTCGGGCATCGGCGGCTTCGACATGCTGGAGCGCGAGCACGCCGTCTTCCTGGCGCGCGGCCCCGGCAGGTGCGCGCCGCTCGCGGTGCCGATGATCATCCCCAACATGGCGGCCGGCGCCATCGCCATGGAGACCGGCTGCCGCGGCCCCAACCTGTGCCTGAGCACGGCTTGCGCCACCGGCGCCCATAGCCTCGGCACCGCCTTCGACCTCATCCGCTCGGGGCGCGCCGACGCGGCCCTGGCCGGCTCCGCCGAGTCCACCATCTCGCCGTTCTCGGTGGACGGCTACTGCCAGCTGCGCGCCCTTTCGACGCGCAACGACGACCCCGAGCGCGCCTGCCGCCCCTTCGACGCCGGCCGCGACGGCTTCGTCATCGCCGAGGGCGCCGCCGTGCTGGTGCTCGAGGAGTGGGAGAGCGCCCGCCGCCGCGGCGCCCCCAGGCTCGCCGAACTGGCCGGTTACGGCTGCACCGCCGACGGCTACCACCAGACCGCTCCCGACCCCGAGGGCCGCGGCGCGGTGCGCGCCATGCGCGCCGCGCTCGACGACGCCGGCCTGCGGCCCGAAGAGGTGGACGTGGTCAACGCCCACGGCACCTCCACGCCCCTGAACGACCCCGCCGAGACGGCGGCCATCAAGCAGGTCTTCGGGGCCCACGCCTACCGGCTCGCGGTGCACGCCACCAAGTCCATGACCGGGCACGGGCTGGGAGCGGCGGCGGCCATCGAGGCGGTCGCCGCGGTCTTGACGCTGATGCACGGCGTGATCCACCCGACGGTCAACCTCGACACCCCCGACCCGCAGTGCGACCTCGACTACGTGCCGCACCGCGCCCGCCGCGCGGCGGTGCGCTGCGTCATGTCGAACGCCTTCGGGTTCGGCGGCCACAACGGCGTGCTGGTGTTCCGGCGCGCCGGGGAGGCAAGCGGATGAGCGACGAGCCGGCCAAGGTCTGCATCGCCAACATCGGGGCTGCCGGACGGCGGCAGCGGCTGACGCTGGGCGTGGTCCTCCTGGCGGCGGGCGTGGCCGCGGCCGTCCTGCTGATCGCCTTCGGCGTCCCGCGCCCGCTGCGCCTGGCGCTCTTCGCCCTCTTCTGGATCGGGGCGCTCGGGGTCTTCCAGGCCCGGGCGCACACCTGAGTGGCCCTGGCCTCGCGCGGTCAGCGTGAGACGGAGACGGGGATGGAGAACATCGACGACGACGCCGTGGCCGCGCAGCTGCGCCGGCAGGCGACGGCCGTCCACCGGCGCTCGCTGGGCGCCGCCGTGGCGCTCACCGCGCTGAGCCTGCTGCCATGACGCTGCCCTTCTTCCCCGCCGTGCTGGTCGGCTGGGCTTTCGTGGC
>Ga0315275_10002394_pt1 | contig 16929 bp, 14 predicted proteins | sample YL17G03_0_MG_FD_205557 | JGI IMG/M metagenome (GOLD analysis project Ga0315275, IMG submission 205557) | Sediment microbial communities from Yellowstone Lake, YNP, Wyoming, USA - YL17G03_0 | ecosystem: Environmental > Aquatic > Freshwater > Lake > Sediment | place: USA: Wyoming | collected... | reverse complement strand
TTTAACGACCGCCGAAGCCAGGTCCCTGGCTTCGGAGATCGTCAGGTTCATTTTCCAGTTCCCGGCGATAAAAGGGGCGCGAATCGTCATGGCTTCGTACCGTCCCCCTTAATCCAGCGCTTCGATTCCCGGCAGCGTCCCGTAAGCCAGATACTCAAGCGAGGCGCCGCCACCCGTGGAGATGTGGGTGATCTTGTCGGTGACCCCGGCCTTCTCAACAGCGGCGATCGAATCCCCGCCGCCGACGATCGAGACAGCCCCGGAGGCCGCCACGGCCTGGGCGATCTTGATCGTCCCCTGGGCGAACTGGTCGATCTCGAAAACGCCCAGAGGGCCGTTCCAGACAACCATCTTGGCCGAGGCGATGATCCCGGCGTATTGCCGGGCGGTCTCGGGACCGATGTCGACGGCCAGCTTGTCCACGGGAAAGGGGAACGAAGAAACGATTTCGGTGGGTGCGCCGGCCTCGAGGGCCGGGACAAGCACATGGTCCTTGGGAAGAACGAGGTCGGCCTTCTGCTCCCGGGCGAGATTCAGTATTTCGAGCGCCGTGCCCTTCATCTCGTCCTCGACGAGGGACTTGCCGACGTCCAGGCCCTGGGCTTTAAAAAACGTGTATGCCATGGCGCCGCCGATCAGGATATGGTCGGCCTTGCCGATGAGGTTCTCGATCACCGGAATCTTGTCGGAGACCTTGGCTCCGCCGAGGATGGCCACGTAGGGCTTCAGGGGGGAGTGCACGGCCCGGCTGAGGTACTCGACTTCCTTCTGGAGCAGGTACCCGGCCGCCTTTTCCTTGACAAACCTGGTGATGCCCACGACGGAGGAATGGGCGCGATGGCTCGAGCCGAAGGCGTCGTTGACATAGACGTCGATGCCCTGGGCCAGCTTCTCCGAGAACCCCGGGTCGTTGGCGGTTTCCTCGGCGTGGAACCGGACGTTCTCGAGGAGGAGAATCCCGCCCGGCCGGAGCTCGGACTTCAGTCTCCCGACCTCGTCGCCCACGACGCCCGGCGCCAGGACGACGTCCTGGCCGAGGAGCTCGGCGAGCCTCCCGGCGACCGGTTTAAGGCTCAGCTTCGGCTCGGACTTGCCTTTGGGGCGCCCGAGATGGGACGCCAGCACCAGCCTGGCCTTCTGGCCGACGAGGTACCGGATCGTGGGGAGCGTCGCCCGGATGCGGGTGTCATCCCGGATCCCGCCCTTGTCGTCGAGCGGAACGTTGAAATCGACGCGCGCGAAAACGGTCTTTCCGGCGACGGATATCTTATCCAGAGACTTCATGGCCTCTATCTCGAAATGTACTTGATCAGGTCGCGGAGCCGACAGGAATAGCCCCACTCGTTATCGTACCAGGCCAGGACCTTGACTAAATCCCCATCGACGATCTTCGTATACTCGGCGTCGACGATGCCCGAACGGGGATCCCTCATGAAATCCACGGAAACGAGGGGCTCGTGGGAGACCCCGAGGATTCCCTTGAGCGGGCCGGCGGCGGCGGCCTCGAAGGCGGCGTTGACTTGCTCGGCGGTGACCGTCTTCTTGAGGAGCGCCACCAGGTCGACAAGAGAGACGTTCGGGGTGGGGATGCGGATGGAGATGCCGTCGATCTTGCCCTTCAGCTGGGGTATGACGATGCCCACTGCCTTGGCGGCGCCCGTGGTCGTCGGGATCTGGGAGACGGCGGCGGCCCGGGCCCGCCGCAGGTCCTTGTGCGGCAGGTCGAGAATGCGCTGGTCGTTGGTGTAGGAGTGGATGGTGGTCATGAAGCCCTTCTCGACCCCGAAGGCCTCGTGGAGGACCTTGACGACGGGAGCGACGCAGTTGGTGGTGCAGGAAGCGTTCGAGAGGACATGGTGCTTGCCGGGGTCATAGTCCTTCTCGTTCACGCCCAGGACGACCGTCAGGTCGGGGTCGGTCGCCGGCGCGCTGAAGATCACTTTCTTGACGTCTCCCCGGAGGTGCCGGAGCGCCTCTTCCTTTTTCTTGAATTTGCCGGTGGCCTCGACGACCACGGTGATGCCATGCTTTTCCCAGGGAATATTGGCGGGTTCCTTCTCCGCGTAAACCTTGATCTCCCGGCCGTTGACGATGATGGCGTTGTCCGCGGCCCGGACGTCCGCGGCGAACGTACCGAGGGTGGAATCATGCTTCAGGAGATAAGCGAGGGTCTTGGCGTCGGTGATGTCATTCACCGCCACGAATTCGAGGCCGGCGTCCTCGACGGCAGCGCGGAAGAGGTTTCTGCCTATCCGTCCGAATCCGTTGATGCCTATTTTTGTACTCACGAAAAACTCCTTTCGGGGGAATTAAGTATGGAAAATAGCATATTCAAGTTAGCATAATCCGCCTGGAAATTCAATTTATGATAGAATTCGCTCTGCAGGGAACGGGAAGGCCGCTTCCCTCCACCGAGGAGCCGTCATGAAAGTCCTGAACGCGAGCCAAATGCGAGAGATCGACCGGCTGACCATCGAGGAAATCGGGATCCCGGGGCCCGTGCTCATGGAGAACGCGGGAGGGGCGATATTCCGGGAGCTGGAGCGCAGGTTTCCCGAGCTCAACAAAGAGAGAATCGTCATCGTCGCCGGCAAGGGAAATAACGGCGGGGACGGGCTCGTCGTCGCCCGGCACCTCATGAACCATGGTGCGAAGCCCCTGGTCCTCCTTCTGGCCTCGAGGGAAGAGGTCAAGGGGGACGCGGCCCTCAATCTCAGCATCGCCCGGGCCGTCGGGGTCGACATCCGCGAGATCAAAAGCGGGGACGATTGGCGGAGGCGCAAAGGAGCGCTTGCGGACGCTACGGTCGTCATCGACGCGGTCTTTGGTACGGGATTGTTGAGGGCGGCCGAGGGTCTCTACGCGCGTGCCATCGCGGACATCAACGCCTCCCGCGCATTCAAGGTCGCCGTGGATATTCCCTCCGGGCTGTCCTCGGACGGGTTCGAACTCATCGGGCCGGCGGTCAAGGCCAACCTGACCGTTGCGCTGGCGGCCCCCAAAATCGCCCACCTTCTGCCCCCCGCCGAAGATTACGTGGGGGAGCTCATGGTGGCCGACATCGGCATTCCCGGACGCCTGTTCGAAGACCCGGGGCTCAAGCTCGAGGTGGTTCTGAGGCCGGCTCTCCTGCCTGTTTTTGCGCTCCGGAAAAGCGACACCCACAAGGGCACCTACGGCCACGTGCTCGTCATCTCCGGGTCGCTCGGCAAGTCGGGGGCCGCGGTGCTGGCCGCCAAGGCCGCCCTCAGGACGGGCGCCGGCCTCGTCACGGCCGCCAGCCCCGCAAGCTGCCTGCCTATCATTGCACGGTCGATGGCCGAGCTCATGACCGAGCCCCTCCCGGAGACCCCGGAGAAAACGATCGCCGCCCTGGCCGCGGGCCGCGCCGCCGCACTCGCCAGGGGCAAAGAGGCCGTTCTCATCGGACCCGGCATCTCGACCCATCCCTCGACGGGCGAGTTTCTGGACAGCCTTCTGCCGCAGCTCAAGGGCCCGGTGGTCATCGATGCCGACGGCTTGAACCTTCTGGGCCTCAAGCCTGAGTTGCTCGCTCGCCTGCCCCGGCCGGCCATCCTCACTCCGCACCCGGGCGAGTTCGCCCGGCTCACCGGACTCTCGACGGCCGAGGTCCTGAAGCGGCGGCTCGAGCTGGCGCCCGCTTTTGCCTCGAAGCACAACGTCTATCTTGTCCTCAAAGGGTACCGGACCTTGGTCGCGGCGCCGGACGGCAGAGTATTCATCAACCCTTCCGGGAACCCCGGCATGGCCACCGGCGGTTCGGGCGACGTGCTGAGCGGCATCCTGGCTTCGCTCCTCGCCCAGTTCAAGGATCCGCTCCTGGCGGCCCTCGCCGGAGTGTACCTCCACGGGCTGAGCGGCGACCTCGCCGCCGAAACATTGAGCGAAAAAGCGCTCCTGGCCGGGGACATCATCCGGTTCCTCCCCAAGGCTTTGAAATGCCTCGAGGACGATGCCCGATGCTGCGGTTGAACTCATGACCGTCGTCACCAAATCCGAGAGGGAGACCCTCGAGTTCGCCCGGAAAACGGCCCGCTCCTTCAAGGGCCGGGAGGTCGTCTTTCTTGTGGGTGAGCTCGGGGCGGGGAAGACCGTGTTCGCCAAGGGCATCGCCGCCGGGCTCGGGATGAAAGACACCCGGCGGGTCTGCAGCCCGACCTTTACGATCATGAACATCTACCGGGCCAGGTTCCCCATTTTTCATTTCGACCTGTACCGCCTGGAGAGGAGCTCCGATATCCTCGACCTCGGCTGGGAGGATTACCTGGAGAAGGGCGTCGTCCTTGTGGAATGGGCGGAGAGAATCGACTTCGACTATCCCGCCATCCGGGTGGCCATCAAGAAGGGAAGGGGAGACGTGAGGCGGATCACGGTCGCCCGCCCCCGCGGACGGGCCCGCGCCTGATCCCGGGCCTTCCGATCGCTTTCAGGATCTTGGCAGCCTCCCGTTCCGGGTCCGCGGCCGCGGTGACGGCCAAGATGACGGCGACTCCATCGGCGCCGGCGCGGATGGCGGCCGGGGCGTTTTCGGCGCCGATGCCTCCGATGGCCAGGATGGGAAGGCTTGTCACACTCCTGATCTTTCGAATCCCCGCCAGCCCCAGGGGAGCGCCCGCGTCCTCTTTGGACCGGGTCAGGAAGACCGGGCCCACTCCAAGATAATCGGCGCCCGCCGCTTCGCCCTCCCGCGCCTCGGCGGGGGAGCCGGCCGAAAGGCCGATGATGGAACGCCGGTCGAGAATTTCTCTCGCCGCGGCCACGGTCAGGTCCGCCTGGCCGAGATGAACGCCGGCCGCGCCCGCGGCCCGCGCGATGTCGGCGCGGTCGTTGATGATCAGGGGAATTCCGGCCGGCCGAAGGAGCTCGCGGGTCTGTCGTGCGAGGTCAAGAAACCGCCGGTCGGTCCAGGCTTTGCCCCGGAGCTGGACGAGCGTCGCCCCCCCGGCCGCGGCCCGCTCGATCAGCGCCAGGACGTCCTTATCTGCGGCGGCTTCCGAGTCGGCGACAAAGCACAACCGCCAGTCCACCGCCCGCGTTCGCTGAGGAATCGTTTTGGCCATCCGTGATTGAACTCCAGCCGCGCCCGGCGTCCGCTCGGTCAGGCCCGCCTAATGGGGCAGGCCGAAAACATAATACACCAGACACAGGAGACCGAGCACGACCGAGCCGGCATTGACCTCGCGGGCCCGGCCCGCCGCGAGCTTGAAGACCGGATAGAGGACCAGGCCGGCCGTCAGGCCGTTCGCGATATTGTACGTGAAGATCATCATGACGATCGTGGCAAAAGCGGGGATGAGCTCGGTGAGGTCGGCGAAATCGATCTTGACCGCCGACCCCATCATCAACACGCCCACGGCGATGAGCGCGGGCCCGTACGCGTATTTCAGGTGCTGCAGGGGCTCGACTAGGGGAATGAAGAAGAGCGCGACGAGGAAAAGGACGCCCGTCGTGACCGCCGCCAGGCCGGTCCGGGCGCCCTCCCGGATGCCGGTCGCCGACTCGATGTAGGCGCCGCTCGTCGACGTTCCGACCAGGGCGCTGAACATGCAGGAAGCGGCGTCGGCCATCATCGGCCGCTCGATGTCCGGAAAGTTGCCCTTTTCGTCGAGCATCCTTCCCGCCGCTCCGACGCCCACGAGCGTTCCCAGGGTGTCGAGGAAGCTCATCAGAAACAGGGTGATGAGTATCGGCAAGAAGCTCACCTTCAGTACGCCCGCGATGTCCAGCTTGAAGGCGATGGCCCCGAGGCTGTATTTGCCAACGAACGGGACGGCGGCGACGGCCGAGGGAGCCTCCCCCAGGCCGAAGGCATAGCCGAGGACGGCGGTGGCGGCGATTCCGAGCAGGATGCCGCCGCGGACCCGGCGGTAAAGGAAAAAGCTGATCAGGAGAAATCCCAGCACGGCCAGCAGGACCTGCGGGCTGCGGAGGTCTCCGATTTTGACGGGGACGTCGGGTGCGGAGAGGACGGCCGCGCCGGTCCGGACCAGCGCTCCGGCAGGCATGCCCGCCACCGAGCTCGTCACGATCCCGGTTTCATAGAGCCCGATGAAGGCCAGGAACAGGCCGATGCCCACGGCGAAGCTATGCTTCAAGCTGGGCGAGATCGAGTTCGCCAGCCAGGACCGGACCTTGAGCAGCGTGATGAGCACGAAGATGAGTCCGCTGATGAAGACCGAGCCCAGCCTCTGCTGCCAGGCGATGCCCATCGTGGCCAGGCCGAAGGCGATGAAGGCGTTTTCTCCCATATACGGAGCGACCGCGATCGGCCGGTTGGCGTAGACGCCCATGATGATCGACCCGAAGGCGGCGGCCAGGATGGTCGCCACGGTGCTCGGGCCCTGGGGGATGCCGGCGAAGCTCAGGATCGCCGGGTTGACGACGACGATATAGGCCATGGTGATGAACGTCGTCGCCCCGCCCAGGATCTCTATCTTGGGAGTCGTGCCGTTTTCCCGGAGCTTGAAAAGGCTGTCGGCTAGCCTTATCGGCGCCATGGACCTCCTCCTCGCCCCCATTTTTATATCCCCGGGAGACGGGATGTCAAGCCGGCGCGTTTGACAAACGGCCGCGTTTTCAAAAGAATGACATCTTTCACCGGAAAGGACAACCCATGATCGACCTCATCAAAACCAAGATCCGCGAAGTCAAGGATTTCCCCAAGCCCGGCATCGGGTTCAAGGACATCATGCCGCTCGTCCAGGATGCCGAAAGCTACGCGTTTGTCATCAACGAACTCGCCTCCTGGGCGGAGCGGAAAAAACCCGAGCTCATCGTCGGCATCGAGTCGCGCGGTTTCCTGTTTGCGGCGCCGGTCGCCCATCGGCTCGGCCTGGGAGTGGCCGCCATCCGGAAAAAGGGAAAGCTCCCCTGGAAATCGGTTTCCGTGCGCGCGCCCAACGAATATGCCGTCGAGTATTTTGAAATGCACGAGGATGCGGTCAAACCCGGCCAGCCGGTGGTGATCATCGACGACCTCATCGCCACCGGATCATCGTCGATCAGCGCCATCGACCTCGTCCAGAAGCTGGCGGGCCGTGTGGCCGGCTTCGCCGCCGTCGTCGAGCTCGTCTTTCTGAACGGCGTCGAGGCGATCCAAAGAGCCCACCCCGAGGCCGAGGTCTTCAGCCTCGTCAAGTTCACCGAATAGGAGAGATGGCGGAAGACAAAGAGAAAATGAAAAGGAAATTCGGAAATCGGTATTGTGTCCTGATATCGCTGCTGTTCCTGGCGGTTGCGAGCTGCGCCCCCGCCGTAAAAAGAACCGCTCTCCTGCCGGCCGCCGGCCACGGCGAAGACCGCTGGGTAAGGAAAACCCTGGCCGGGCTGACCCTCAGGGAAAAGATCGGGCAGATGATCGGCGGCCGGTATAACGCGCCGTTCCTCAACCGCGACAGCGATTATCTCAAGGGTCTGACCGACCTCGTCACGAAACAAAAAGTCGGCGGGATGGTCGTCTTCAGCGGCGAGGTTTATGAGACGGCGGAGCTCAACAATTACCTCCAGAGCCGGGCCGCGATCCCGCTCCTCATCGCGGCGGATTTCGAAAACGGGGCCGCCATGCGGATCAACGGCGCGACCCTTTTCCCGCAGCTCATGGCGATGGGCGCCGCCGATTCCGAGGACCTCGCCTATCAGGTAGGCCGGGTCGCGGCTATCGAGGGCCGGGCGATGGGCATCCACATCAACTACGCTCCGGTCGTCGATGTCAATATCAATCCGGACAACCCGATCATCAGCACGCGCTCCGCGGGAGAAGACCCGGAAAGGGTGAGCCGGCTGGCGGCCGCGTTCGTCCGCGGCAGCCAGGAGAACGGGATGCCGGCCACGGCCAAACACTTCCCGGGCCACGGAGATACTGCCGCCGACTCGCACAGCACGCTGCCGACGGTGAACGGCGACCGCGCCCGACTGGACCGGGTCGAGCTCTATCCTTTCGCCCGGGCCATCAAGGCGGGGGTCGAGGTCATCATGACCGCCCACCTGCACGTTCCCGCGCTCGACCCGACGCCCGGCCTGCCCGCGACGCTCTCCCCGAAGGTCCTCACCGACCTCCTGCGAAACGAGATGGGGTTCAAGGGGCTCATCGTGACAGACTCCATGGAAATGGGCGGCATCACGAACATGTTCGGGGCCGCGGAAGCCGCCGTCAAGGCTGTCCAGGCGGGCGTCGACATGGTCCTGCTGCCGGGAGACCCGCCGGGCGCGATCGACGCGCTTGTCCAGGCGGTCTCCTCGAGGACAATCTCCGAGGCGCGCATCGACGATTCCGTGCGCCGGATCCTGAGGCTTAAGGCGCGGCTGGGGCTCCACCGCGATCGCTATGTCGATCCTGATTTGCTCCCATTCAGGGTCGCCTCGAAGGCCAACCTCGCGCAGGCGGCCCTGAGCTATGAAAAGTCCGTCACCCTCGTCAAGAACGAAGGCGCTATCCTCCCGCTCTTGGCGGGAGGCGCACCGCGAAAGACCGCCGTTTTGTCGCTGAGCAGCGACCCTGATGACTACTATGCGGGGCGCGCCTTTATCCGCGAGGTCCGGAAACGCCGGCCGGACGCGGCCGCCTTCTACGCCGACGCATATACAGGTGAGGAGTACCTCCAGGAGGCCATGGCCAAGGCCGCCGGCGCCGACGAGATCATCTTCGCCGTTTTCTCCACGCTGCGCACCGCCAAAGGAAGCGTCGGCCTCCTGCCCCGGCACATCGAACTGATCAAGGAGATGACGGAGGCGCGAAAGGGCAGGGTGGTCGTCCTTTCCTTCGGCAGCCCGTATTTCCTCAGGCATTTTCCGGAGGCGGGGGCCTATCTCTGCCTCTACCGGGGCTCTCTCCAGGCGCAGGAAGTTGCCGCCAGGGCTGTTTTCGGAGAAATCGACGTGTCGGGCCGCCTGCCGGTGTCCATCCCGGGCCTTTTTCCCGTCGGCCACGGCATTGACCTTCCTAAAAAGTAGGGGGTAGAACGGGTGGCACGGCGCCAGTCCCCGCAACGCCCGGAGCGTAGGGGACCCCTCTCTTGACGGGTGCGGAGCGAGGACGGACGGGGACGCGCCGTGACAGGACCCGTTCGGAGGTAACAGAGCCGGCCGGATTTTGCGGCGGCCGCGCAATTCTGGTATAAGACAAGTGGAGCCGGGGATGTCCGGCTGGAAGTCGAAATGCCCGCTTGCACCCTCCAAGCCCTGAAGCAGAGGCTGTCCCTCTTCCCGAAAAAAAACCTCATTCATCTGCCCACGCCCCTGGCCCGGCTCGAGAACCTTTCCCGCGAGCTCGGAGGCCCCGAGATCTGGATCAAACGGGACGACCTGACCGGCGCCGGGTTCGGCGGCAATAAATCGCGCAAGCTCGAATTCATCGTGGCCGACGCCGTCGCGAAGAAAGCCGACACTCTGATCACCTGGGGCGGCACCCAATCCAATTGGTGCATGCAGGCGGCGGCCGCCGCCCGCAGGTTCGGCATCCGGCCGGTTCTCCTCCTGTTTAAGACGACGGACCTTCGACCGGAGTATGACGGTAATCTGCTCCTGGATTTCCTTCTTGACGCCGACATCAGAGTGCGGGAGGCCCGCAAAGACAAGCTCTTACCCGCCGGTGTCGCCGAGGAGGCCGTCGAGGAGGCGGCCGCCGAGGCCAGGAGCCGTGGAGAGAATCCCTATGCCGTCGCCGTCGGGGGCTCGCTGCCGGGCCTGTCCATGACCCAGCCGCTCGGCGCCCTAGGCTATGTCGCGGCGTTCGTGGAGCTCGAGGAGCAGGCCCGGACAGCGCGGCTCGAGTACACGCACATCGTGCACGCCACGGGGTCGGGGGCAACCCAGGCGGGGCTCGTGGCGGGAGCCCGGGCGCTGGGCCGGCCCGTCGAGATCATCGGCATCAGCGTCTCGGACCCCAAGGACGATTTCACCGATATCGTCCTTCGCATCGCCGAGGAAACCGGGAGCGCGCTCGGGCTCGACCCGGGCATCCGGAGAAACGATGTCATTGTGCTCGACGAATACATCAAGGAAGGCTACGGCGTCATCACCGCCGGCGTCGCCGAAGTCATCCGCCTCGTGTTCGCGAGGGAGGGCATCGTGCTCGACCCGGTTTACACCGGAAAAGCGATGGCCGGGCTGGTCGATCTGGTGAGGCGGGGACGCTTCGGGAAGGACGACCGGGTCGTATTCCTGCATACGGGAGGCACGCCGGCGCTCTTCCCGTACCGGGAGCCCCTTATCCGTCTCCTTACCCAGGGTGCGGAAAAATCGCCGGCCTGAGGGAGGCGTTATGAAGTATTCCTGGCCGAGTTACAAAGATATCCTGGAAGCGAGAGAAATCATCCAGATCTACCTGCCCCGGACGCCCCTCTACAGCTATCCCCAGCTCGATCAGCTTCTCGGGACCCAGGTGTTCGTCAAGCATGAAAACCATCTGCCCACCGTGTCCTTCAAGGTCAGGGGCGGCATCAACCTCATGCATCGCCTGACCGCGGAGGAAAGGGCGAAGGGAGTGGTCACGGCGTCGACCGGCAATCATGCCCTCTCGATAGCCTACGCGGGACGCCTCTTCGACGTGCCGGTGACGATCGTCATGCCCGAGGGTGCCAACCCGGTCAAGGTGAAGGCCATCCGGAGCCTCGCGCCGGAGATCATCTTTCACGGCCGGATTTTCGAGGAGGCCAAGGATTTCGCGAACCGGCTCGCGGCCGAGCGGGGCAGCCGATTCATCCATCCGGCGAATGAGCCACACCTCATCGCCGGCGTGGCGTCATATGCCCTGGAGATCATCGAGGACTGTCCCGGCCTCGACATCATCATCGTTCCCGTCGGCGGAGGCAGCGGCGCTTCGGGCTGCTGCCTCGCCAAGCAGGGGCTCAAGCCCGGGGTCCAGGTGATCGGCGTTCAGGCGGAAATGGCCCCGGCCGCTTACCTTTCCTGGAAGTCGGGGACCATCGTCACGGACCAGATGGAAACACTCGCCGAAGGCCTGCAGACCAAGATGGGCTACGAGCTCACCCAGGAGATACTGCGGAAATACCTCAGCGACTTCGTCCTGGTGTCGGAAGGGGAGATGTCCCGGGCGATCCTCGTCTATCTCGAGCTCATCCGGAATCTCTCCGAAGAAGCGGGCGCCTCGCCCTTGGCCGCGGCTCTGAAGATCAAGGACCGGCTCAAGGACAAGACCGTGGCCCTCGTCCTTTCGGGAAGCAGCCTCTCGCTCGAAAGGCTGAGATGGCTGCTGAACAATCAATGACCTAAGATTTTCTTCTCCAGGTTCCCGACAAAGGCCTGGCGTACAGAAACTTTCTGCCGCTCCAGGGTTTCCATCGACTTCAAGCCGCTGCCGGTGATGACGAGCACGCTGTCGCCCCGGAACCGGGCGCCTTCCCGGCGGGAGAGCTTGACCAAAGCGGCGAGGACCGTCGCCGAGGCGGGGTCGGCGAAAATTCCCTCGAGTTCGGCCAGGTCTTTCTGCGCGCGCAGAATCTCCGTGTCCGTGACCGCAACAAAGCAGCCGCCCGAATCGCGGATCCATTTCAAAGCCAGGTTGCCCGCCGGCGGTTCAGGGTTCGAGATGGCGTGGGCGATCGTCCCGGGCCGGATCGCCCGGCAGTATCTTTCGCGGTTTTGCGCGAAGGCCCGGACGAGGGGCGAGCAGCCAGAGGCCTGGACTCCCACAAACCGCGGCGCCTCCGGCAGATACCCGGCCTCCCTCAGGTCGGAAAACCCCCGTATCAGGCCGATGAGGTGGCCGGCAGAGCTCACTGGACAGAACACGCGGCGCGGCGCCCTGTCCCCGAGCTGCCGGTAGATCTCGTAGCTCGTGACTTTATACCCCTCGATCCTCAGGGGGTCGATGGAATTCGCAAAGTAAATCCCTTGCCTGCGCCCAATCCGGTAGCTCTCACGAAAAAGCGAAGCGTAGTCGCCCCGGACCCTGATAAGGACGGATCCGTGGATCCCGGCTGACCGGATCTTCTCGGTTGTCGTGTCGTCTTTGAGCAGGACAAAGGCCTCCAAACCGGACTTGGCCGCGTAGGCGGCCGTCGATGACGCCATGTTCCCCGTCGATACAGTCCCGACCCGCCTGATGCCCAGGGCTGCTGCTTTCTGCACGACGACGGCCGTGCCCCGGTCCTTGAAGCTGTGCGTCGGGTTCATGGTTTCATTTTTCGCGAAGACGGGCGGAAGATTGAATTTTCTTCTGATCCTGTGGAGCGGGACGAGCGGAGTATTCCCTTCGCCCAGGCTGAGCCTGCGGTTGACCCGGTCAAGCGGCAGGAAATTGCGGTAGACCTCGAGGGAGAGTCCGGCCGCGCCGGAGAAGGACCTCGCCCGGGGAGGCGCGGAGACGAGCATCGGTTCATGGCAATCGGGGCAGAACGGAAAAAAAACATCGAGCGGGTAAGTTTTCCTGCAGAAGGGGCATTCCAGCCTGTCCATCGGTCGACCTCGACTCCTCAGATGCCGCCAAGTTTATCCCATATCCGGCGTCGATGCAAAACCGGACCGGGACTGGTACCGTGCCTCCCGATGTCTTCCAAGACCTCACAATCCGTCGGCGGACCTCGGACGCCGGTTGTAAAATCGGCAGCGGCCGTGTAAAATCAGCCCGTGCCGAGCGGCTGCATGGAGCAGGAAGAGAAATTCATGCGGCTGGCGCTCGCGCTCGCCCGGAAGGCCGGGGACAGGGGAGAGGTCCCCATCGGAGCGGTGCTGGTGTGCGGGGGCCGGGTCCTGGCGCGCGGCCATAACCAGTCCGTCCGGAGGAGCGACCCGACGGCCCACGCCGAGGTCGTGGCCATCCGGAAGGCCTGCCGGCAGCGGGGCAACTACCGCCTGCCTGACTGCGACCTCTACGCGACGCTCGAGCCGTGCGCCATGTGCCTCGGGGCGATCGTCCAGGCCAGGCTCCGCCGGCTGTATTATGGGGCGGCCGACCCCAAAGCAGGCGCTGTCCGGTCGACGATGAGGTTTCCGTTCGGGAAGTTGAACCACCGGCCGGAGATCACGGGAGAGTTGCTGGCCGATGAGTGCGGCCGGCTACTGAAGGAGTTTTTCAGGACCAAGCGCCGGAAGAGCGCCCGGGTGGCGCGACCTCCGGCGAATGGATTTTGATACCGGCTGATTGAGCCGGACGCGGAGAGGTGGCCGAGTGGCTGAAGGCGACGGTCTCGAAAACCGTTATCCCGAGTTCTCGGGATCGTGGGTTCGAATCCCACCCTCTCCGCCATCCAGATTCCTGAAACATGAATGACGTCGATCTCGTCCTCATGGGGTTCGGAAACGTAGGGCGGGCGTTCGCCGGCCTCCTCCTGGAAAAACGTCATATCCTCGAGAAGCGCTATGGGCTGAGTCTAAGACTCCGGGCGGTCTTCCGGTCGACGGGCGGAATCGCCCTGAAGCCGTCGTCTCTTGTCGACCGGCTCCTGACAGGTGAGACGCGCCCGGCAAACAAGTCATCTCTTTGGGACCCGGAACTCCGGCTCGAGGCGTCACTCGTCCGCGGGGCGCGCGGCGTTCTTGTCGAGTGCGCCGCCTCGGACAGCCGCACGGGCGAACCCGGGCTCGGGCACATCCGCCTGGCCCTCGCCCGCGGCTGGAATGTCGTCACGGCCGACAAAGAGCCCTTGGTCGCCTGCTTCAGAGAGCTGCGGCAAACGGCAGCCAGAAAGGGGCTGGCGCTCGGATTCAGCGCAGCAGCCGGAGCGGCGCTCCCGGCGCTCGACGTCGGCTTGGGCTCGCTCGCAGGGACGGAAATCGAGGCGGTCGAGGGAATTCTGAACGGCACCACGAACTATATCCTGACGCGAATGGGGCAGGGCGCCGGCTTCGACGAGGCCCTACGCGAAGCCCAGGCTAAGGGCATTGCCGAGCCCGACCCTTCACGCGACATCGAGGGCCGGGATACGGCCATGAAGCTCCTTCTCATCGCCAGCTCGGCCATGGGACTAAGCCTCCGGCTTGACGACATCGAGGTCGAACCCTTGACCGGCATCAGCTCGAAAGCCCTGGAATCGGCCAGGAAAGAAGGCCTGGCGCTAAAATATTTGGGAAGCGTTCGACGCGAGAAGGGAAGGATCACGGGCGAGGTCAAGATCCGCGCGATCCCGCCCTCACACCCTCTTTTCGGCGTTGACGGAACAAACAAAGGCCTCACCTTTCTGACCGACACGATGGGGGCCGTAACCGTCACGGGCGGAAAATCCGACCCGCGGGGAGCCGCCGCCGCGCTCCTCAAGGACATCATCAACATCTACCGCCGCTGAAAGGCAATTCGGCGGCGAATAGGACCGGCTGCCAGCGGACGCAGCGACCTGGCAGGGTTCAGCCTTCCTGAAAGGATCTTCGAGGGAGACCCCGGGTTTCGGGCGGCGAGTATGTATTGAGCTTGAACAGAGAATAAGGCAACCCCACCTGATAAACGGGGATTTACGTTGTGGCGACTAGATCTGACGCGCGAGTTACGGAGCCGCCGAGAAGAGCGTTTCAGGAACGGCGTTAAGAACCCGAACGGGAGCCAGGCCGCTGGCAACCGGTCCTGTTCCGTGCTTAAATTGACCGGGACGGGGGTTTCTGCTAATTTGTAACCCGAACCGGATCTGTAAGCGCTACGAAAAGTTTATCGCGGAGAGGTGTCCGAGCGGTTTAAGGAGCACGCCTGGAGAGCGTGTGTGCGTCTAGATGGCGTACCGTGGGTTCGAATCCCACCCTCTCCGCCAACCCGATAGCTGGCCGGCGGGACAAACGCCGGACGGGGCATCGTCGTGAGCGAAAGGAGCCATCTCATGGACACCCGCGAGTATATCCTTCTCGAAGACCTGTACGGAGCCCACAACTATGACCCGCTCGACGCGGTCCTCACCAAGGGAAAAGGCATCTGGGCCTGGGACGTCGAGGGAAACCGGTATCTCGATTTCCTGAGCGGATATTCGGCCGTCAACCAGGGCCACTGTCACCCCCGGATCGTGCGGTGCGTTCAGCAACAGGCCAAGCGCCTGACGCTGACGTCCCGGGCCTTCCGCAACGACCAGTGGCCGCTCCTGGCCAAGGAGATCTGCGACCTGACCGGCTACGAGATGGTCCTGCCCATGAACTCGGGCGCCGAATCGGTCGAGACGGCCATCAAGGCGGCGCGAAAATGGGCCTACCAGAAAAAGGGCGTTCCCCAGGACAAGGCCGAGATCATCGCCTGCTCCAACAACTTCCACGGCCGGACCGTCACTATCATAAGCTTCTCGACGGAGCCCCTCTACCGGAACGATTTCGGCCCGTTCACCCCGGGATTCAAGGTCATCCCCTTCGGCGACAGCGAGGCCCTCGAGCGCGCCGTCAGCGCCGACACGGCGGCGTTTCTGGTCGAGCCCATTCAGGCCGAGGCCGGCATCCTCATCCCCCCGGCGGGATTTCTCAAGAAGGCCAGAGAGATCTGCACGAAAAACAACATCCTGTTCATCGCCGATGAAATCCAGACCGGCCTGGGGCGGACGGGAAAGCTCTTCGCCTGCGACCACGAAGGCGTCAGGCCCGACATGGTGGTCATCGGCAAATCTTTGGGTGGGGGCTGCTATCCCATCTCGGCCACCCTCGCGCAGCGCGAAGTCCTGGGCGTCTTCAAGCCCGGGGAGCACGGATCGACCTTCGGCGGGAACCCGATGGCCTGCGCCATCGCCCGCGAGGCGCTGAAAGTGATCCAAGACGAGAAGCTGGTCGAGAACGCCGCCGAGCTGGGCGCTTATTTCCTCGGCCAGCTCAAGAAAGTCCGGAGCCGCCACATTCGAGAAGTTAGGGGCAGCGGGCTCCTCATCGGCATCGAGCTCCTGCCCGAAGCCGGCGGGGCAAGACGGTTCTGCGTCGAGCTCAAGAAAGACGGATTGCTCTGCAAGGAAACGCACGAACATGTGATCCGGTTTGCGCCGCCGCTCATCATCAGGAAAAAAGACCTGAACTGGGCCTTTAAGCGAATCAAGCAGGTTTTCAAGCGCCTCAATTGATCCGGCCCCGGCTGATTCTTTCGCCAGCTTTCTCCGGGGCGGAAAGCGGCGAGGCGCCACTTCCACGCGCATACCAAAAACCAATCAGGATTGCAAATGTCCGCTTTTTTGGACATAATCCGGGTCTGGTTTTGCGGGTTTCCTCTGGACACAGCCGGTCTTTTTTTGGCATGTTCCTTGCTTAGGATATTGCTGGAGGACGGAAAATGAGACACAGGATTCCGTGTTTGTTATTTGGGATGATTCTCCTTGCTGGCTGTGTGATCTATGTTCCTCCTGATGTCGGTGAGCCCCCCGCCGGCTCTCCCGATGAAGAGGTCTATCGATCGGACACGGACGAGTACCCCTACGAGATGGATTCTGCGGATTACTATGATTATCTTGCGCCTTACGGAGTCTGGGTCTCCTATCGGCCCTACGGATATGTCTGGATACCCCGGCACCTGGGGCACCGGTGGCAGCCGTACAGCTCCGGGCGCTGGCTCTGGACGGATTACGGCTGGACCTGGATCGCCCGGGAAGACTGGGGCTGGCTTCCTTTCCATTACGGCCGCTGGGGATGGGACAGGGCTCTGGGCTGGTTCTGGGTGCCCGGGACGGTCTGGGCCCCCGCCTGGGTCACCTGGTGCTGGGGCGACCTCTACATAGGCTGGGCGCCGCTGCCGCCCGGCGTGGAGTTTGCGCCGGGATTGGGCGTCCGCGGGCCTCACGATTTCCCCTATCATTATTGGGTTTTTGTGGAAGGCCGGTATTTCCAGCACGACTACCTTGACAGGTACGCCCTTCCCTACGAGAGAAACTTGTCCGCGCTGCGTTTTACCGTGCGCAAATCCGACCTGGCCCTGCGGAACCGGCAGATCTTCAATGACGGCGTGGAAGTCGAGGAGGTGCACCGATTGACCCGGACCGCGGTTTCCCGGCATGAACTCGAGGACGCCAGGGG
>Ga0315275_10002392_pt1 | contig 16939 bp, 18 predicted proteins | sample YL17G03_0_MG_FD_205557 | JGI IMG/M metagenome (GOLD analysis project Ga0315275, IMG submission 205557) | Sediment microbial communities from Yellowstone Lake, YNP, Wyoming, USA - YL17G03_0 | ecosystem: Environmental > Aquatic > Freshwater > Lake > Sediment | place: USA: Wyoming | collected... | reverse complement strand
GCTTTTATGACTTTATAAATAGTATATTCATATAAAATTTTCTTTTCTTTTTTGCCCTCCATAACAAACAGTTAATGTTCCGGAACGGGGGGTGGGGTCCGGGGGGTCGTGTGAAAATAGTATAATCATATAAATAACGCTCAATAAATTCCGGATGACGCCGGCCCTGCACGCGAATTCAAATTCTGTTAAGTTCCATGGTTTCAACGTAGGCGTCGATGGCGAAAAGCACGCTGAGCGCCACCCAGATGAAGGAAAGCCACATGAAAAACAGCTCGCTCGTGGGCAGCAGGATGACGGCTGGTATGCTTATGAGCGTTATGAAGTTTATAGCTGTGATTATGGCCAGCCCGGCGCCGAGCACCATCCTGTGGCGTATGTATATGTATCCCAGGCCCCAGACCACGAAGTTGAGGAACGCCGCTATCCATGGTGATTTGCCATAGCTCATTGTATTATATTAACTTCATGATAAATATTTTATATGGACATAGCCTCGCTTCTGGCCGCGTTTTCGGCTTGGTCCAACTCTGTCGCCGCCGGCTGGGGCTATCTGGGCATATTTCTAATCAACCTCGTCGGGAGCGCGACAATAATTTTCCCGGTTCCTGCTTTCATAATCGTCTTCACTTTCGGCGCAGTGCTCAATCCATGGCTGGTCGGCATCTCTGCCGCGGTCGGTTGCGCGCTCGGCGAGCTCACCGGCTACGGCATCGGTCTCGCTGGCAAGAAGGCCATAGAAAAGAAGCACGAAAAATGGCTGAAAAAAGCGAACGCATGGATGGAGAAATACAAGGCCTTCACCGTCATAGTGATATTCGCCGCGACGCCGCTTCCTGACGACGTGATTGGCGTGTTCTGCGGCGCGATAAAATACGACGTGAGGAAGTTTTTCATCGCCTCGCTGACGGGGAAGCTCATAATGAACCTTTCGCTCGCTCTGGGCGGCTACTACGGGATGCAGTGGGTTCTCGCGGCGTTCGGCGGAGGATGAAGTGTTGTCATGCAAAGAATTTACGTGAGCACGTCTTACCTGAAAACCCTCCACTATCTCTTCTTCTCTTTCGCCGTCTTCTCGCTGTCCGCCGGCATAATGTTCTTCAGCTTCGCCGTCATTGAGTCGCTCAGCTTTTTCGGCCTCAGCATATTCTACTGCGTCACGAGCCTCGTCGTCGCGTACCATTTCTACAAGAACTACAGGGAGATCATCGAGCCTTTCAGGATTATACGCCTTTACCTGCCACCCTATCTCATCCTGGTCCTGTGGACAATAGGGACGATGGCATTCTTGGTGTGGACATTCCCGTCGATAACCGGCCTCATCTACTCTTTCCTGTTCATAAACTATTACATGTTCTTCGTGGTCATTATAGGCTTTGCCGTAAGCAGGTTCAAGATAGTCTCGAGGTTTTTCGAGTTCTACAACCTCTACGTCCTCGGCAAGGCCAAGGGCCTCGCCAAGAAGCACGCGCTGTTTCTGGACATAAACGAGTACGAGACGGGCAGCGACTCAAAAATAGACGAGCTGCTTGACGAGGTGTGGGCGCACAAGGCGTATCCGCTGCCATATATCCGCAAACTCGAAATCTCTCTTTGCGAGAAGCACGTCATATACATAAACAGGATGATAAACAAAATGAAGGACGACACCGCCATAAAAGACAAGGACATAACCGATTCGCTTGAGAAAATGAAGGACGATTACCTGAAAAAAATCAGGGAGATTGAGCAGAAGGCTGATTAGATTCGCTTTCGACCACGGTGACCGTCGCAGGAGAAGCGTTCGCCCCCTTCTCCTTCCACAGCCTGACAAGATCCACGAAATCCTCGAAACGTATGACGACGAACGGGTTCGTCCTGGCATAGTTGAAAATCAGGAAGTTTACGTCATTCCTCTCCAGCTCGAGAATTTCTTTCTCCGGGAAGGAGACGTATTTCTTCGCTTTCGTCGTTTTCGCCTTGCCCTTGAAGCGCTCCTCGACTATTATGTCGGCGTTGGGAATGTCCGTGATCGGCTGCTGCCCCCACGCTGGCTGGCGACCGGAGAGAATGACACGTCTGCTTTGTATGCCGTTTTTTTCCAACTTGTCAACGACATGATATTCGAAACGCCTGCCGCGCGCGTAGCTTTTTACCATGAAAATAATATGCAGAATAAATTAATAAATGGCCGAAAAAAAACGCGCACCGCAGTTTACAGCTTGCAGCCCGTGAGAGCGCTTACCTGCTCCAGCGAAAGCGAGCCTTCGTACTTCTCACCGTTTATTATCCACGTCGGGAATCTCGTCACGTCGCTCCTTTCGCAGACGTTCTCGCATTCCACGTACTTCAGGCCGTCAAAGCTTCCGCCGAAGACAGCTTTCTGTTTTTCGCAGTCCTCGCATCCGTCATTGACGTAGAGCGTCGCCCCGCCATCGTAAACGCAATTCATGAAAGATTCCATCTTTTCATTCTGGACTGCGGCTACCGTGTAGCCGGTAGGCTGTATTGAATTGAAAAGCACCCATATGAGAGCGCACATAAGCACGCCGCTCGCAATCATCATGTCAGTTCCTTTCTTCATACAACCACCCGCTTTGAGTAAAGAATCACTACTAATAAGTGTTAAATAGTTAGCTTTATAAACCTTTTTATTGGTCTGTTAAAGCCTTAGAACTATCTGCTGAAAGGGCTTATCTCGCGCAGGCGCTTTACCATTTCCTTCGCCGAAGTCACGACGTATTGCATCTCCTGCATTGTGTTGAACTTCGAGAGCGTCAGTCGCAGCGAGCCGTGCGCGTCCTCGTGGGCGAGGCCGAGCGCGAGTATAACGTGGCTCGGCTGGAGATTCGTCGAGAAGCAGGCGGAGCCCGTCGTCGCCACGATGCCCCTGCTGTCCAGATGCATGAGCAGGCTTTCGCCTTCTATGAACTTGAACGAGACATTGACATTGCTGCACAATCGCTGGTTTCTCGGGCCGTTCAGCCGGGTATCGGGAATTTTAAGCAGGTTCGTTATCAGGTAATCCCGCATCTTCCTCATATACTCGTTTTGTTTTTCGTTTGCTAGTTCCACGGCTTTCGCGAAGCCCATTATTCCCGGGACGTTCGGAATTCCGCTTGGTCGAATGTCCTCTGGCGATTCTCCGCCATCGAACAATCGATGCAGGCGAACGCCACTCCTTACGTAAAGCGCCGCCACGCCTTTCGGGCCGTGGTTCTTGTCCGACGAAAGCGACATCAGGTCGACATTCATCTGCTTTACGTCAATCGGAACCTTGGTAAAAGACTGGCTCGCGTCAACATAAAAAATAGCCCCGCGCTTCCTGCACATATCGCCGATTCGCACGATGTCCTGTATAGTGCCGATTTCCTGGTTCGCGTGCTGCACCGCGACGAGCAGCGTTTTGTCGCTTATCGCTTTCTCCAGTTCGCTTAAATTTACGAACCCGTTTTTGTCGACGCCTACATGCGCCGCTTTGTAGCAGCCCATCCCTTCGAGCATGCTGAAAATATCGAGAACAGGCTTGCGCTCGATTTTCGTGGTGATTATCTGGTTCCTGCCGTCCTTAATGTCGTGCGCGAAGCACGCACCCTTTATGGCAAGATTGTCGTTCTCCACTTCGCCGGAGGTGAACACTATCTCGGAAGGCTCGGCATTTATTTTTTTCGCGATGATTTGCTTCGCCGTTTCTATCGCATCTCTCGCCTTCATGCCGAACGAGTGGCCGTATTCAGTCGACGACGGCGCGCCGTAATGCTGGACAAAATATTTCTTCATTTCCGCCAGCACGAGAGGGTCGACTTTGGTCGTCTTGCCGTTGTCGAGATAGACGGTCCTAGAATTTTTCATAGTCAATATATAACACTGTTATATAAATACATTTACAGGGCAGCGTTTTGACGCCCTTATAATCTGATCCTGATGAAGTTCGTCGGAGGAATTTCCATAATTTCAATGCCTGAATAAGTTTTGTTTTTGTGGGCTTAAAAATAAATTTCTATTTTACGATTTTCATTACCATTTTCAGCGTATCGACGAACTTCCTGCATTCTTCCGGCGTGTTATACAAGTAGAATGAAGCTCTCACGCTGCCGCGCATGTTGTGCGCGTTGAACCAGGAATGGACGCAGTGCGCGCCCGAGCGTACGCATATGTTCTCCATCTGGTCCAGCATCATGGCGATCTCGTGCGGGTCGGCGCTGCCGGCGTTGAAGCTGAATATGCCCGAGCGCTTCGCAGCGTCTTTCGGGCCCAGTATGCTTACCATGTCAGCGAGTTCGGCGGTCACTACCTTGTTCAGCATGGTCTCTTGCTTCTCTATGTTATCCCTGCCTGTCTTCATTATGTAATTCGCCGCTTCTCCCAGGCCGATGATGCCGGCGTAGTCCTGCAGGCCGGCCTCGAACTTGTGAGGCGCTTCCTCGTATTTCGCAGTGGTGTGCGTCGAGTCTATGACAGTACCGCCACCTACCAGGAACGGAGAAAGTTCCTCCAGCAGATGCTGCTTGCCGTAAAGTATACCGGTCCCTGTCGGTCCCATCATCTTGTGACCCGAGAAAGCTAGGAAGTCGACGTCAAGCTTCCTCATATCGACCTCGTGATGCGGCACTGCCTGCGCACCGTCGAAGAGGACGAGCGATCCGTTATCATGAGCGATTTTTACAATCTCTTTCGCTGGTATGCTGGTCCCGTCCATGTTCGATGACATTACCATTGCGACGAGCCTGACCTTTTTGTTTAGCTTGCGCCTGAAATTATCGAGCGAGAATGAGCCGTCCTCATCGGACTCGGCGTAATCATAAACCACGCCTTTCGGTGCGAGCCGCTGCCATGGAAGGAGGTTCGAGTTGTGCTCCTTGTCTGTGCCGAGCACGACGTCGCCTGGCTTGAGCGCGAGCGAATTCGCGACGAGGTTGATGCCCTCGGTCGTGTTCTTTGTCAGTATGAGCTCTTTCGCGTCTTTCGCGTTGATGAACTTTTTGACCAACTCCTTTGCCTTGGACACTTCCTCGTCCACGCGCTTGCCGAGCTTATGAAGACTTCGGTCGCCGCATGCGGGATATTCCATGTAATACTCTTTTATTTTCTCAATCACCTGCACGGGCCTCATCGTCATACACGCATTATCGAAATAAATTATCGGTTTGTTGTGTATCATCTTCTGGAGAACCGGAAAATCCTGGCGTATCTTCTCGACGTTAAGTCCCATTCAGCCACCCTTCTTCATCAGTTCGCTGTCTATGATGAGCTTGAACTCATTGAAACTCTTCGGGCCGATAACGACCTGATCGTTTATGAAGAACGTCGGCGTGCCGTAGATGCCTATCCTGAAGCCTTCGGCGAAGTCGGCGTCGACTTTCGCTTTATACTTATGCGTCGAAAGGCAATCGGAAAACTGGTTCTCGTCCAGGCCGAGCTGCATGGCGAAGCCGATTAGGTCGTCGTTGCTGGTCTTACCCTGATTAGCGAAAAGCAGGTCGGAGTATTCCCAGTACTTGCCCTGTTCGCGTGCGCAGTGCGACGCTTCTGCCGTCTCCTGCGCTCCCGTGTGCGACGAACTCAGAGGGAAGTCCTTGTAGACGAAGCGTATCCTGTCGCCGTATGCAGATATTATCTGCTTTATCGTGGGAACTGCCTGCTTTGTGAACGGGCATACGAAGCATCCGGCCTCGATAATCGTGACCTTCGCAGTCGCTGGTCCCAGAGTCGGGTCGTTATCCGTTACGTTAAGAACGCCTATTATCTCGCGCTTCGCTCCTTCCACGGTGCACTGGTCCTGTGTCCCGCCGTGTATAAGCGGGTCGAACACGCAGAACGCGTCCGGTATCGGGCCGTTGCAGTTGCCGAAAATAACAAGATTACCTATACTGTATATCGAGTAACCAAGGCTTAGAATCATCGCTATCGTGAATATCCACGATATCGCCTCGAAGTGCGTGTAGACCGCCATCCCTAAGCGCGGGTGTTTCCTCATTATTTTGCCGGTGATTTGCGACTTCATGCGCTTGTCGAGGCCCGTCGTGCACTTGCGTAACGTAAGGCGTTTGAAGACGCAGTCAAACGCTTCCTTAGCTATGGTCCTGTACTTGGCACTGAATATTCCCAGCACGCTGAAGACCACGAGAGCGATTATGCATATCATAACTATCAAAATATAATGTTTCTGTCATTCGGACTTTTAAGCGTTACTAAATAGTTCGTTTCTGTCCTAATAATCGTTTTACTTTCATTTATTGGCATTTCCATACCTCTTCAGGAACAGCGAATTAGATACGACCGATACCGAGCTCAGCGCCATGGCGAAGCCGGCGAATTCCGGCCGCAGCGTGATGCCGAAGCCCGCGAGCGCGCCGGCGGCTATCGGGATTCCGGCCGAGTTATAGAACAGCGCCCAGAACATGTTTTGACGTATCTTGGACATGGTTTTCCTGCTCAGTCCCATGGCCTTGTAGACGTCGCGCGGGTCGCTCTTTATCAGAACAATGTCTCCAGTCTCGATGGCGATGTCCGTGCCGGACCCGACGGCGATTCCAAGGTCAGCCTGCGCGAGCGCAGGCGCGTCGTTTATGCCGTCGCCCACCATCGCGACTATCCTTCCGCTGGCCTGCAGCTTCTTCACTTCGGCTGCCTTGTCTCCCGGCAGGACTTCGGACAGCACGTGTTCGATGCCAGCCTGTTTCGCAATCGCCGACGCAGTCGTGCTGTTGTCGCCCGTTATCATGACAACGTCCGTTCCGGACGCTTTCAGCCTTTCTACCGTCTCTTTCGCCTGCGCCTTGAGCACATCGGCGACCGCTATTATGCCTGTGATTTTCTTGTTAACGCAGAGTATCATGACTGTCTTGCCCTGCTCTTCGAGCGTTTTTATCGCCTTTTCTATGGCCGCGATATTCACGCCTGAGCTTTTCATGAGTTTTCTGGTGCCGAGGAGAATCGCCTTGCCCGCGTAACTAGCGTGCACCCCATGACCAGGCACCGCATGGAAACCCGCAGCCTGCGGAATTTTCATGCCCTTCGCTTTCTCCAGTATCGCCTTCGCTAGCGGGTGCTCCGAGCCCTTCTCAGCGATTGCCGCTAGTTTTAGGACTTCATTCTGTCTGCGCCCGCCGAAAGCAACGATATCAGTGACCTTCGGCTTTCCCTCCGTCAGCGTGCCAGTCTTGTCGAACACTACAGTATTGACGCTGCCGGCCTTCTCGAGCGCCGCGCCATTCTTTATGAGTATGCCCATTTCGGCTCCCTTGCCCGTGCCGACCATTACCGCGGTCGGCGTAGCCAGGCCGAGCGCGCACGGGCAGGCGATCACTAACACAGCTATGGAAAACATGAGCGCAGATGCGAATCCTGATCCGATTACAAAATACCAGCCGGTGAAAGTCGCTAGTGATAACAGGACGACAGCCGGGACGAAGTATGATGAAACCCTGTCTGCGAAGCGCTGTATCGGAGCTTTCGAGCCCTGCGCCTCCTGGACGAGCTTCACAATCTGCGAGAGGACTGTGTCCTTGCCGACTTTCGTCGCCCTGAACCTGAGCATCCCGTTTCCGTTTATGGTTGCGCCTATAATCTGGTCGCCTTTGTTCTTCTCGGCCGGGATGCTCTCGCCGGTTATCATCGATTCATCGACCGCCGAGCTGCCTGAAATAACGACCCCGTCGACAGGGATCTTCTCGCCTGGCTTTACTATTATCACGTCGCCTACAACGACCTGGTCTATCGGGATGGGCATCTCCCTGCCTTTCCTCACGACCATCGCGTTCTTCGGGGCGAGGCCCATGAGCTTCTTTATAGCCTCGCCTGCCTTGCCCTTCGCGCGCGCTTCCAGGAACTTGCCGAGGACGACGAAGGTTATCAGCGAAGACGACGTTTCGTAGTAAAGATTGCCTGCGAAAAAGAAAGTCGAGCCTACGCTGTAGAAATACGCGGCCGACGTTCCGATTGCGATGAGCATGTCCATGCCCGCAGCCTTGTTCCTTATGTTGTTCCAAGTGCCTTTGTAAAATTGGTAACCGACTATGAACTGAACCGGCGTCGCGAGCGCGAACAAGACCAGCGGCCTGTAAGGCAGGTCCATGAAGAGCATGCTTATGGCGAACGCCGGCAGGGCCAAAGCAATGCTAAAAAGGAGCATCCTCTTCTGGCGTTCGGCTTCCCTGCCTCTCGCCTTCTGGGTTTCTTCAGCGCTTTCGGATGCCTTGAAGCCGGCGCGCTCGACGGCTGCGATTATCTTTTCGCTGCCGACTTTGGGTGAATCGAACTCGACGTCGAGCGTCTCGGCCGCGAAGTTTATCTCAGCTTTAGCGACGCCGTGGAGACGGCCAACTTTCTTCTCTATCGCCTTCGCACAGCTTGCGCAGTGCATCCCGCTTATCTGGAATTTTTTCTTCATGCTTTTACCCTTGAATCTTGATTTCCCGTATTAAACATTTTATCATTTGCCGCAGCCGCATGTGCCGCCGATTTTCATGCCGCAGCTCCCACCTCCGGTCTTCGCTGGTCCGGCGGTGCTGAGCTCGCTCTGGACCTGCTGCTGATTGCCGAGGTCGATGTCAGTCTTGACGATGAAAGTCCCCGGTATCATGCCCATCCAGCAACTCCATGGTATAACAGCGTCCTCGCTGGGCGGGGTGAATTCTATGACCTGCTCGCCGGGCTTTATGTCAAATTCAAGGCCGAGCTTCGGGACCTGTATGGCTTTGTTGCAGCTTGTTATTTGCACGCCGTTGATTATCCATTTCACAGGCACGCCTGCTTTCAGGACGAACCTGTCCGGTTCCCATCCTCTGTTCGTGACGTTCATCCTTATTTCCTGGAACTGGCCCGTAGCCGATATCACTGCCCCGTTACCTGCATTGTTTGCACCCTGACCCTGGGCCTGGACGACCGGGATGAAGGAAGCAGCCACGCTGTTGAAGTCGTAACCAGTCCCCATCAGAGTGAGGCCGCGGTTGAGCATGACCAGACCCAACACTATGACTATCAGGCCAGACGCCTTCAGGATGTTGCGTGTCATGTTCTTCGAGACGTATGAAGCGAACATGCCGAAGCCGAACATGACCGGCAGAGTGCCGAGGCCGAACGCGAAAAGCGCGAGTGCTCCGTTTGCAATGCTGCCTGTTCCCGCTGCGTAAATGTACAGCGCCTGCAGCGGGCCGCACGCTATCAGCAGCCCGTTCAGAAGGCCGGTGACCAGAGGACGTCGTTGCTTGTCGCTGTTGGCGAACACGAACTTCCCTATCGCTTTCGGCATTGGAATGCGCACCCTTCTCAGCTGCGGGAAAATGTTCAGCATGTTTATGCCGAAAAGTATCAGGAACAAGCCGGCGAATATCGACGCTGCTCCCTTGAGCAGCGGAGTGAAGACGAATATCGTGCCTATGAGACCGAAAATCGCGCCTATAACCGTATAACTGATGAGCTTGCCTGTTCCGTACTGTATATGTGAATATACATTGAGGTTCTTCCTGCCGTCGGCTGCGTTTTTGGCCGTGTACGACATCACGAATCCGCCACACATGCCGACGCAGTGGAATCCCGTCAGCAGCCCGATGCCGAACAGCAACGCCAGCGACGCGGGCCCGCCTATCGCAGGCAGTTCGAAGTTTTCGAATCCCTGCACAAACTGGTAGCCTCCGAAAAGGATGGCCACCAGCGCAAGCGTGAGGATTACAGGCTTGAGATACGCTCTCCTACCTTTGCTTGCGCCGGCGCCTCCGTGGGTATTGATGAGAGCATCATTACTGCAGGACGAATCTTCGCATTCGTACTGTTTCTCGTGTATCTTTTCCTTTATCTCACCGAGGCTCGTTTTGCTTTCGTCGAACGTTACGCTCACATTCGCTTTCGCGTAATCAGCCTTGCAGGCTTTCACGCCGTCGATTTTCAGCACCTGCTTCTCTATCACGTTCTCGCAGCTCGCACAGTGCATGCCTTTGACCTTTATATTTTCAGTTTTCATACTACCACTCCTTTGAACTTTGAAATCATCAGCTTCCGCAAGCCGCTCAACTGCCATCGACTTTCTTCACTTTTATTTTCATGCTGCACCTGACGCAGCGAAGGTCGCATGAGTCGCATGCCGTGCAGTCGGGAATATGTTCCGTGCAGAACGCGACTTCCATGTCGTTCTTCTTGCCTATCAGGGCGTAGTCGGTGAGCGGCTTCCCGCAGACCATGCATTTCATTCCCTTTTCTTGGCTGAAACGGCATATAACCATGTGTACGCAACTGGTTTCATAGGCAGTTGCGGGCCAGTTGCAGGCTGGTTTCAGTAAAGCGGCTTTGCCGCGCATTGTTGCGCGGAATGAAACAAACTTTATAGCCGGATTTAGCCAATCACTATATATATGATATCAAGGGAAATGCTACAGAAGAAGTTCAGGATCTTCATTCTCCTTTCGTCGTTCATACTGCTCATGGAGGTCGCCGGAGGCGTCTTCACGAACAGCCTCGCCCTGCTGAGCGACGCGGGCCATGTGCTCATCGACCTCTTGGCGCTGCTGCTGGCGTACTTCGCGCTGCGGCTCTCGAGAAAGGCATCGACAGGAAAATTCACTTTCGGCTATTACAGGGCCGAAATCCTCAGCGCTATCATAAACGGCTTCGTGCTCATTTTCATAACCATTTTCATCTTCTATCAGGCCTACCTGCGCTTCCTTACGCCAGAGCCAGTCAAAGGGCCGGAGATGCTGGTCATATCTATCGCTGGTTTGATGGCGAACCTTTACGTTGTCATAAAGATGCAGGATTACGAGAGGGGAAATCTTAACATGCGCGGCGCATACCTGCACGTGCTGACTGACACGCTCTCGTCTGTTGGAGTCGTCGTTGCGGGCGTGCTCATCTTCCTCACGGGCAACTACATATTCGACCCGCTGATAAGCGTGATTATAGGGATATTCATACTTTTCAGCAGCCTGCGGCTCATAAGGGAGTCGGCTAGCATACTCATGGAAGCCGTGCCGGCGGGCGTGGACCTGAACAAACTGACAAAGGACATAGCGAAAATAAAGGGCGTTAAAGAGGTGCACGACCTGCACGTCTGGTGCATCTCGTCCGACGTGTACGCCCTCAACTCGCACGTGCTCATAGATGCGGAAGACGTGAAATCGCTGAACAACATCGTTTCCAGGATAAATGAAATGCTGAAAACAAAATACAAAATAACGCACACCACAATACAGTCGGAATGCGGCAGGTGCGTGGAAGGCAAGAACAAGCATTCCCACTAATCGTTTTCTGCAGGCGTCACTTTAGGACAATAGCGTTCGCCATGCCCCTGCGCTTCCGCTCGACCATGCCGTTCGCTTCCATGCGATCGAGTATGCGCGACACCTTCGCCTTGGCGAAGCCTGACTTCTCGACGAGCTCGCTCTGGAATATCACTCCGTCGGAAGCGGCAATCTTCTCGTAAACGAGCTTCTCGTCTCCGGTGAGCGTTTTCATGTTTTCGCTCCATCTGGCCTTCTTTTCATTTTCGCTGGCTTTAAGCGGCCGCAGCTTCTCTTCCGGTCTGCAGCCACCGAAGATAACCATCAGGGCGCCTATAATCAGGATGGCTGCGGACAGGCCGTATCCGAGATAAGCCTGGTTGAGTATCGCTATGTGCGGGCAGGTCTCGAATGTCATGCATGAGCCGCTGTGCTCGCTGTCTATCAGCTGAAGCGTTTCATTCGAGAAATCGTACATTATTATTAAATTTACAATCCCGATTATGATTAGAATAACCCCTATGTATCTGGTGTAAGCGGCAAATGCCATATTTCGATTATTGGTTTACGTTTTTAAATATGCAGTTCTCCTTCATCTTCGCCGCCAAGAATAAGCTAAGCAATGCATCTTCCTATCCGCTCTCTCGGGTTTTCGAGCAGCACGATTCTCGAGTCCTGCTTCTCATCCGCTATTTCAAAACCAGTAGCTTCCGCCAGCTTTTCTGCGAATGGCCGGACGTCCCTGTGGAAAGGCATGTTCCCGATTTTCAGCCGCTCCCTCGAAAAGCCGATATACATGTAAGCCTTCACTTCCACGAAATGCGGTTTCGCTTTCCTTATCAGGGCTGCATACTGATTAACGAACGCGTCGTCCATGTTCATGCCCTTTATCATGGTCATTCGAAGTACACGCCGTGTTTTCATCCGGCTGAATATCGCTAGCGAACGGATGAAGCGTTCCCAAGCGTCCTTGCGCGACGGGCGGTTTATCTTCCTGAAAAGCGCCCGGTTCGGCGCGTTCACCGATATGTATAGCTGTGTCGGAGGCGATTTCGAAAGCGAAGCCAGCATGGCCGGTTCCTGGCCGTTGGTGACTATGAAAATTGATTTGGTCTGAGGCAATGAGCGCAGGAACTTCACCAGCTGCGGCAGCTTTGGATAAAGCGTCGGCTCGCCGGAGAGCGAGATGGCGAAATGCGACGGGACCAGCGCTTCGCTGTGCTTGTGCATGTCCGTCTTGCCGTCGCCAGGGTAACCTGAAAGCAGTTTCCTGCGCTCGGCCAGCAGTTTTTCGTATACCGTTCTTGGCTCATCCGCCTCGTTCATTCTCATCCGCCTGAAACGCATGAACTCCATGGGCCTCCAGCAGAAGATGCAGTTATTCTCGCATAACGCCGCTGCAGGCGAGAACTCCATACAGCGGTGCGTATCTATACCGTAAAACTGCTGCTTGTAGCATGCACCTTCGTTATGCAGGCTCTTCTTCGTCCACGCGCACACCTGGACGGCGGCGTGGTTGAACACTCTGTACTTCGCTTTCCTCAACTGGCTTTCGGTTTTCCCGTCCATTTTGAGCTTCTTCGCGACCATTTGAAAAATTTGCTTGCTGGCTTAAAAACAAGATATGCTCACAAAGGATTTATTTAACCACTTCAAAATATAATCATGACTTTCGACCTCACGTTGACCGTTACTTATTTCGCGTTCATTCTCGGCTTCGGCGTCATAATAGCGAACCTTATGAAAAAGGCGAAGATACCTGACGCATTCTTCCTTCTCCTGCTCGGCCTCGTGCTCGGCCCGACTGTTTTCATGAATCCCGCCGTCACGCAATATGTCCACCTCACGCTGGTCGACGTAAATGCGATGGGCGCGATACCTGACTTCCTGAGGATGCTTGCAATCATACTGACGGTTTTCGTGGCCATGTTCAACCTGCGCTTGGATATTTTCAAAAAATTTTCGAGTGTGTCCATAAAACTGGCGATGGTCGGTGTCGTGTTTAACACGGTTTTCGCTGGCCTTGTCGCGCATCTCATATTTGGCATGAACCCGATTTATGCCCTGCTGCTCGGGGCCGTCATAAGCGGAACGGGGACCGGCGTCATACTCACGTTCAAGGATTCGCTCGCGAAATACAAGAACTCGCTTACTGTAATAAACGTCGAATCAATATTCAACTCGCCTTTTGCAGCGATATTCCTGCTGCTTTTCCTTGGCATGGTAACCATGGAACCGGGAGCGCTTTTCGAGCCAATCAGATATGGCGGACAGCTGTGGCTCATGATAGTCGCGGGTCTTGGAACCGGCGTTCTTGTCGGCTTTGCCGTTTCAAAACTTATAAAAACAATGCTCAGCCAGTATTCATCGCTAATACTTTTTGCCATTGCGCTGATAACTTACGCGCTCGCGGAGAATGTAGGCGGTTCCGGAATCCTGGCGGTCGCAGTCTGCGGCCTCGTGGCAGGAAATTTCGGCTTCCCTGAAAAGGAGAGGAACCATGTTAACACGTTTGATGACCAGTTTTCCGAGATGCTCAGAATCTCGATATTCACGCTTCTGGGGGCGCAGGTCATGCTGATTTTCGACCCTAGCCAGCTGCTCTTGGGTTTTGTATTCTTCCTAATATTATTCCTGGTCAGGCCAATTTTCGTTATCCCCATGCTCGGTAAGGAAAGAAGCAAATACAGCAAGAAGGACATCATAATAATGAGTTTCATCGCGCCTAAAGGCGACTCGGAAGCCGCGTTGGCGCCGCTTGTCGCCGCGGCATTGGTCGGTGCGGGCGCGCTGGAAGCAGGCAATCAGATAATGAACATAATATTTCTTGTAATAACGTTCTCCATACTTTTTTCCACTCTCGTCGCCATTATAATGAGCACCAAGAAAGTCCAGGAGATTTCATTCAATTTCCCGAAAAGGGAAGCGAAAGAAAGCGGAGAGAAATACGAAGAAAAGGAAAAGAAAAAGCCGCATCCGGAGAAGGAGAAGTTCCACGACGCGAAGCTGGACGATTTTGAAGAGGAGAAAAAAGAGCCGACGAAGAAACTGGAAGAGGAATATGTCGTCGTGAAGGAAGACAAGACAGCAAAGCCCAGAAAGAAAAAGTGACGTTCTACCTGCATCAGTCTTTTAACGACTTTTCAAGTTTCTCTATGGCCTCGTCTATTTCTTCCTGGTTCACGGTCATCGGCGGGCGGAAGCGTATCGACCTAGGCCATGACGAGAGGACTGCGAGGCCGTTCTTCCAGCAGCGTATTCTGAGGCGATCCCTCGCTTTTTCGTCGGGCATCTCGAAGGCGAGCATGCAGCCCAAGCCGCGAACGTTGGATATGTCGTCGCGTTTTTCGTCAAGCTCGTTCAGCCGCTTCAGGAAATACTTACCCATTTTTTCAGCGTTCCTGAGCAGTTTGTCCTCTACCATGATCTCTATGTAGCGCTTGCCGCGCACCATGTCGACAAGGTTGCCGCCCCATGTCGAATTTATCCTGCTCGAAACGTGGAAGACGTTTTCCTTGACTTCGTCGACCCTCGAGTTCGCCATTATGCCGCAGATCTGCGTCTTCTTGCCGAAGGCGATGATATCCGGCTCCACATCGTGATGTTCGTGAGCCCACCACTTGCCTGTCGCACCAAGGCCTGTCTGCACCTCGTCGACGATGAACATGATATCGTTCTTCCTGCAGACCGCTTCGATATCTTGGAAAAACTCGCGACGGAAGTGATTCTCGCCTCCCTCGCCCTGTATCGGCTCTATTATCAGGCCGCATATATCCTTGCCGTGTCTCTTGAGCGCGGAGTTTATCTGGTGCAGCGCTTTCTCCTCTGTTTTTATCACGTTCGCCAGCACCTCGCGCGTCACTGGGAAGCTCAGCTTCGGGTTTATGATGCGCGGCCACTTGAATTTCGGGAAGTATTTTATCTTGGTCTCGGCGGTGTTGGTGAGCGAAAGCGTATAGCCGCTGCGGCCATGGAAGGCATCCTTGAAATGTATGACCTGCGAACCCAGCTCCTTCTTCGCTCCGGCGGCGAGGTTCTTGCGTATCTTCCAGTCCATCGCCGTCTTAAGCGCGTTCTCGACGGCGAGCGCCCCGCCTGCTATGAAGAACATGTGCTTCATGTGGCGCGGCTTAGCGTACTTTGCGAAAATCTCCACGAAGCCCGCGAAAGACTCGGTGTAAACGTCCGAGTTCGCCGGGTTCTCTAAAGCGGCGGCTTTGAGCTCGCGCAGAAAATCCTTGTCCATGAGCTTCGGGTGGTTGTGGCCTATGGGCAGTGTCGCGAAATACGTGTACATATCCAGGTATTTTTTGCCATTCCTCGCGTCGACCATGTAGCTGCCGTGCGAGCGCTCGAGGTCGACGACGAGATGAAAGCCGTCGACGAGGATGTGGTCAGCCAGCCTGCTCACCACTTTGCACGGTTTCACGTCCTCTGCAAGAAACCTGCTTTTTAGCAGTACCATGCTTAATATTTGGCGGAGCTAATAAAATTGATTACGAAAATTTGGTCAGGTTCCAGTGCATCAATATCTGTACTTTTTCAGGTTTTTTTCCATGCCAGCGTCGTTTTTGCGCCCGATAATAATTCATGTTGTAAGAACGCCGGCCAGAACGGCCGCAAGCATGTTATATTCTTGCGCATGGGAACTGAATACCATCATATCTATGTAATTATCCAGAGCTTGCTCTAGCCCGGGAATTTTATGACATGCGGCGCGAATACCGCTGTCCAGCAGGTCAATGGTTTTATACAAAGGCGTTCCGACTTCCAGAAGCTGAATAGGCATATCTATTAATTAGCAGGAAAATTTTTAAGAAATATGTACGCCAAGAAAACCGGAGCGTCACAGCGGATATTGCAAGACCAGTACCAGTTAATTTTATTATTTTATTGGGAGATGCTCTAAAATAATATTATGGGGCTTTTCGGCAAGGACGCCAGGGAGATACTGCTATCCCAGATGGTGCTCATATCCATAGGCATAGTCACCGGCACAATCCTGGCCATATCCACGGACAAGATACTTCTGGTGCCTGGCATGCTGATATTGCTGCCCGGTTTTCTCGAGATGAGGGGCAACATAAGCGGCACTTTCGCTTCAAGGTTGAGCTCGGGGCTGTTCCTAGGAATAGTAAAACCGGACAAATACAGGACAAGGATAGTCAAGGGCAACCTTATAGCGTCGTTTTTGCTGGTGCTCGTGGTCACAATAATTCTCGGCATGACCGCATTCCTGATAAATCTTTTCATATTCGGGGTTTTTTCGATAAGGATAATTGCAATACCACTGGTCGCGGGCTTCATAGCGAATGCCATTGAAATCCCCCTGACCCTTTTCATGACTTTTTATTTTTTCAGGAAGGGTCATGACCCCAACAACATAATAGGGCCGTTCGTCAGCACCAGCGGCGACATAACAAGCATAGTCTCGATGCTGATAGCCTTGGTGATAGTATGAATTTCGCCAAAAAACATCCGGCGCACAGGCACCTGCACAGGCTGAGTAAGGTTAAGAGGAAGCACTATCACCCGCTCATACACAAGATACACAAGGAGCACAACATCTCGAAGAAGACGCTTTTCTACGTCAAAGAGTATGGTTCCCATTCCAACGTTCCCAGAACCATTCTCAAGGAAAGCATACGCATCCTCATGTTCGCCTCTCTCATAAGCTCTTTCGGCGGTCTTGCAATCGAGAACATAAAATCGCTTTTTATAGCCATAGTTCCCCTGGTCGTATTGCT
>Ga0315275_10002391_pt1 | contig 16940 bp, 14 predicted proteins | sample YL17G03_0_MG_FD_205557 | JGI IMG/M metagenome (GOLD analysis project Ga0315275, IMG submission 205557) | Sediment microbial communities from Yellowstone Lake, YNP, Wyoming, USA - YL17G03_0 | ecosystem: Environmental > Aquatic > Freshwater > Lake > Sediment | place: USA: Wyoming | collected... | reverse complement strand
ATCGTTGCACCGGCCCCTTTGACAAGGCTCTGGATCTGGTCATCGGGTTTCAGGAGTTTCTTGTTTTTGTCGTCCATCAGGCTCTTCCATGGCAGGCTGACAGCACCTGGAATATGACCCGGCTTGATCCATGGTCCCTGCCCTTCATACATTGGGGAGGGACGGGCATCCAGCAGGACAACGCCGGGTTTGTCCATCAGCCTTAAAAATTCGTAGTAATCCACGAAAAAATCCTTCTGGAGGTTCACGGTGAATGAAGAAGGTTTTGCGAGATCGAATTGCCGTGTGACGGGACGTTTTTCCTCCTTCCATTTCTCCAGGCCCCCATCAAGCACATACACGTTCCTGTGGCCATATCGGGCACATGTATATGCAACCATGGTCTGTTCGAGACCGTCACCGATGAAGGTGGTACAGGTGGTCAGGGGTCCGCTGCTCGAGTAGATTACTACCGGTTTTTCCGGTTCAAGCCCCAGAGTCCTCAACAGGATCTCGGCAGCATCAGCTGGAATCCAGCGGGTCGGAATCGCACCGTCGTGTATCCGGAACAGGTTCTCGTGCGCGTACAGCGCACCGGGAATATGATCCTGGATATATTCGTGAATGTTCGGTTGGCAGTCAATGATAATAAGACCTTTGTCCTGCAGGTGGTTCTCCAGCCATTCTCCCGAGACCCACCGGACAGTGCCGTCTCCCTTTCCGTACGGATATGTTTTTTCCATCTCTGTCACCTTTATACGATTCGGTCCATCCTTATAGACACGGACAACTGCACTTCTTTATAGAAGATAATAATAGTTGCGTCTTATTGCATTTTACAGAACCACCGAAGGATTATCGATGGCAGAATATTCCCACGGGCTAAAAAAATCCTTATCCGTTTTTCAGCAATGCCATGAGAGAGATAAAATCCTGCACTGAATATTGGCCTTCCGCTGTCCTGGTGCCCGCATGACAGTATACAAATCTGGACCCAAAGAATGGCAGTATCGCCCGGGCATGCCTGAACTGTGCGCCCATCACGCCGGTACAGACGGGTTTTTTAATTGCATGGGTGAACGCGATCAATTCAATGATATCTTCCTCATTTTGAGGAGTGACCACGATCTTCACGATATCTCCATAGATCCTGAGGTCCCGCTCCAGCGCGAACAGGGCCGCCAGGGGCATCATCTCCCCGGTATGGTACGAGGCAATGATCGCCGTTGTCGCTTCTTTTACCATCGGTATACAGGGTGCAAACCGCTGCTCGATATCAATATAATCGACCAGGGGCATAACAGGGCGTATCTTCTCAAGCCATGCAGTCGCATCCCCGAAAAACTGTCCACCTTCCTGCGCCGAACGAATTGTACCAATTATGGGTAATGAACAGGCATCTTTGCATACCTGTACAATGGCCAACGGATCGCCTTCCATCAGATCGAACCGGAGTTCGATGATATCTGCCCCGAGTTCCTGTGCGCGGGAAGCATCAGCCGGGTCCGTGAGCGCAGCGACAATCTGCATGTACTCACTCATCTTGGTGTGCAGGGTAAAAAAAGATGGATCATCTTTTTTTGCCGGATAAACCCGATCCTTCAATTCCCAGGATATAAGTACAGGGGTTTAATCTTATTGCTTTGGGATCCTCACCGCGACGGAACCTCTGAAAAAGGAAGATGTTTTTATTGAGCAATCACCACACACCAGACACGGCAAATTTCACTCATTCATATGTGCGAAGTGTCAAAAGATTGTTCCGTCAGCCTAAATCTCAAGGGAGCTATATAACTACACAATTCTCAGGCATTCCTGACCTTTCCAGCTGCATAAGATACCAGTTTTATCTCGTTTTATACACCATGTCTATCACAGATATGGAGAGCGGTACTTCACCCCATTTCCTGCGTAACATTTGCGGTGCTGTAACCAAAGGTCTTCTTCTGGCTATTATTTTCCCGCTTGTCCCCGCAGTCCTTTTAGGCATCTCTCTTTCATCCGGCCTTGCCCTTATCTCCAGCACATTTGTTATCGAATATGGTGCAGCCGCTCTGGGTATTGGTCTTGGATTACCCCCAATCTATATCCTCTATGTGCTCGTCTGTGTGGCATCAGGTGTAACCCTGACCATGTTTGATATTTTTGATATGCTGGGTGAAAATTCTCCGCGTGTATCGCGTTTTCTGGAAAAATCAAAAGAACGGGCGGACCGTTCAACAATTCTGACAAAATACGGGATATTTGGGCTGATACCCTGTGTGCTCACCCTCGGATTCTATGTCTGCCCGGCAGTATCAAGGGTGATGGGGTGGCGCCGGGATCTCTCGATTCTCCTGATCATGGGGGGTTATATATCGATCTCCATCGTAACGTTGCTTGCGACGATGGGGATTTTCAGGCTCGTCTTTTGATGTGTAGTGGTGTGTCGATGAAGCATTCTTCTCAAATCCGAAAATGTACACTCCTCCCCGAGCTGCTTGCACCCGCCGGCTCACCGGAAGCGTTCCGGGCCGCGATTGCGGCTGGGGCGGACGCAGTGTACCTGAGCGGGAAACGGTTTGGTGCTCGGAAATTTGCCCCGAATTTTACCGACGCGGAGATTGAAGAGGAGATCGATTATGCTCATCGCAGGGATGTCAGGGTCTACGTTACCCTTAATACCCTCATCCATGACCGGGAACTGGAAGGCATTGCTGAATATCTCATCTGGCTCTATTCGGTCGGTGTGGACGCCGTCCTGGTACAGGATATTGGTATTGTCTCGCTTGCCCGCAAAATTGTGCCTTTATTGCCTCTTCATGCCTCGACTCAGATGACCCTTCATAACACGGATGGTGTCAGATGGGCGGCGGAACAGGGCTTTTCCCGGGTTGTTCTTGCCCGCGAGCTCTCGCTTGAAGAGATAACCCGCATAGCACGGGAAACCGAAGGATACGGCATCGGTCTTGAAGTATTCACACATGGTGCACTCTGCTATTCCTTCTCAGGCCAGTGCCTCCTCTCCTCGGTGATCGGGGGGAGAAGCGGGAACCGTGGCATGTGTGCCCAACCCTGCCGGAAACCCTATTCGCTGATGACTGGTGATCAGGATGAATACGGCAGGCCGACCGGGCTCCAGGAAGTTCCTGTACCCGGGCACTTTCTGCTCTCACCAAAAGATCTCTGTACTTATTCAAGCCTGCCTGAACTCGTCAACTCCCCGGTAGTCTCACTGAAGATCGAAGGACGGATGAAATCAGCAGAATACGTCTCGATTGTAGTATCCACCTACCGGAAGGCACTCGATGCGATTGCTGAAGGAAGATCAGACACGTCTCTGACAGCACAACAGGATCTCCTCCTTGCATTCAACCGCGGATTTACTTCCGGGTATCTTTTTGGGAAACGTCATACTGCACTCATGGGAAGGGATGCAGGGGATAACAGGGGTTTATGTATAGGAGTTGTGAAAAGGTATGATGAGAGATCAAAAACCGTGACGGTCAAATCCAGCGGAGGAAGTATTCCCTCTCCTGGAGACGGGCTCCTCGTTATCCATCCCAAAACCGGTCTGGAGTCTGGTTTTTCCCTTAATACAGTTCCCCTGCAAAATGAGGGAGTAATTGTACTGAGAGTGCCTCACCCGGCAGAACCTGGCGCGAAGGTATACATCACCTCATCAACCGACCTCACTCATCGTGCACGGGAGATTGTAGCTCATCCTCCCCCCTCTCTCCGGCACTCTGTCCCTGTCGATCTTTCTGCAACGGTAGATGCGGATGGCAGACTGGTGCTTGATGGCCTCATACATACGAAGAAAGGAAAGGAGATCCCGGTCACGTATCAATCTGATTTTTGCCTGGTACCTGCGCGAACGCATCCCACCACAAGGGACCAGCTCCGGCAGCAGCTGACAAAAACCAGTAGTTCACCGTTCTCAATACGACATTTTACCCTTAGCTATAAAGGGGATATGTTCGCTCCTCTTTCCGGGCTGAACCATGCCCGGAGGGAGTTCCTTGCCCTGGCTGAAGAGATGCTGGCGGCTGCATCCCGCCCATCTCACACAAGTGTTGAACAGGCACGTCTGAAATGGGATGACCTGAAAACAGCATTTCATCTTCAGATTTCCGGCACGGGTGGCAGCCATTCATCATCCATTGTTCTTTCAGTCTATACGGATTCACCTGGAGGTGTGCTTGGGGCTGTTGAAGGCGGATGTGATATCATCTGTTTTGAACCGGTGTTTACTGATCCCTGCGCTCTCTGCTGCACTTATGCACATCCACAGTCCCTGGAAACACAGATACGTGATGCATTTGGAGTTTGCCGGGATGCTGGTGTTCATTTCGTCTGCAAATTACCAAAAATTACGAAAGATATCTATCTTGATGCATTTCTTCAGGTTATACCCTGCCTCGTAAGATTGGGTATTCACGAATATATGATCGAAAATTGCGGGGCGGCATATGCGCTCATGCACACTGATCTGAATCCTGCCCTTTCCGGTTCAACAGGTCTCAATATCTTCAATGAGCAGTCAGTACACGCACTCTCACCCACGTTTGGATTGCTTACGCTCTCCCCGGAACTTTCGCGTGATGAGATCCGGATCCTTATCCGGGCTGCCCAATCACGGGGACTTACGACCCGCTTTGCCCTTATCGTGCAGGGAAATATCGAAGCAATGATCTCAGAAGACTGCATACTCCAGCCATGGTTACACTGCAGTCGCAAAAAGTCTGGCCCGGGTAATACTACGTTCACTGGTATTATGGATACCACAGGACATATCTTCCCGGTACGGATCGATGGTGAATGCCGCTCGCATATTTACAATGCCGCAGAGATGTGCCTGATCGATCATCTCCCGTCACTTATGGAGAGCGGTGTCAATGATGTGGTGATCGATGCACGGGGCAGGACCGGAACCTACGCGAAGGATATGGTCAGATTGTACCGCCAGGCCATAAAGCTGGCAAAAACCGGAGTGCGACACAACGATCAGCAGTTTGAACACCTGAAAGGTGCTGTAAAACGCCGTTCCCTTGGAGGCATCACGAGCGGTCACTTCATCCGCGGGCTGAAGGAATCATAGGTCCTGTTCCTTTGTGCATCGTGTACAAATATTCATCATAATTGAATTGAAATGGTGTAACTAATCCCGGGCAGGGAGAAAGAATGAGGAGTTTTATGCCTTCACCATTCATTCTGGTAAACCTAAAGACATTCAGAGAAGGAATGGGCAACCGTGCCCATATGATCGCCAATGCTGCGCAGCTCGTGGCGCATGAAAGCGGGGTAACTATCGGGATCGCCCCTTCCACTATCGATCTCCACCCCATCTGTCATCACTTCGCCATTCCCGTCTATGCACAGCATGTGGACGGCTATGAGCCCGGCGCTCATACGGGGCACATCACCGTTGATGCAATCAGGATGGCAGGAGCTGCAGGCTCGCTGGTCAATCATTCAGAGAGGCGCCTGACACTTGCCGATATTGAAGTATCGATCAGGGCCTTGCAGGTGCAAAAACTCATTGCTGTTGTCTGCTCGAATAATGAAGCCACCAGTGCCGCTGCTGCAGCACTTGCACCGGAGTATGTTGCGATTGAACCGCCGGAACTGATAGGGAGCGGCGTATCGGTATCAAAAGCCAACCCAGAGATAATCAGGCGATCAGTGGCAGCTGTGCATGCAGTGAATGCAAAGGTTAAGGTGCTGACGGGGGCCGGTATCCAGTCCGGTGACTGCGTCAGGATCGCAGTCGATCTCGGTACTGATGGCGTGCTGCTCGCATCCAGTGTGGTAAAGGCAAAGGAACCGGCAACCGTGCTCCGCGATCTTGTATCGAAACTCTAAAAACGGTTCCGGGTAAAACCCGCTGAAATTGAACGTTACGGTATAAATAATATAATATTTGAATAAAAGGGGTTAAATCCCGATTTATGATGAACGCCGCCGTCCCGACAGGGCGCCCCCGCGGCGGATCAGTGAGAGAGTAACTCTAAATAAACCTCCCTGCCCCGCCGTGCCCCGGAGAGGCCCATCAGCGGGTGAGTCTTAATAAATACTAGGGATATGACAGTGGCGCACTATTTTCACAAGTGAATGTTTTTCTAGTGTTTTGGCATTTGATACCCACCACGAAAATAAACTCCATGGTTCGATAGTTCTCAGAATCTTGGCAGTAATTCGCACGCATACATAGCTTCACGAAAGCCGGAAAAAGAATCATCTTTTTAAATTCCGTCAGATTCTCATCCACCTAGACAATCAATGAGATGAGATCGTGTTTCGTAATCACCCCACGGACCATCCTGCCTTCGACTACAAGCACAGCATGATTCTGCTGCAGGATATTGATCACTGTCTCGACATCCATATCCGGAGGAACCGTAGGAAAGCCGGGCTCCATAAAGTCGCGGACAAAAAAGAGATGGGTCTTATGCAGTCGCTGCTGTTCGATGGCCTTGACAATAACCGTTTCCGAGATACAGCCAACCGGCACCCCTCGTTCAATTACCGGCAATTGCGAGATATTATTTTTTTCAAATATCTCGACCGCACGCGTAATTGCGTCCTGGGGCTGGACGGATAGAACGGGGGTATGCATAATCTGCGTTGCCCGTATCTTTTTGGGTTCAGCGCTATTCAGAACCACAATGATTTTGGATAATGTACTGACCCGGGGATCCACATTTCCTGCCTCAATCCGTGCAACCATTGACTGACTGATACCAGCGCGCTTTGCGAGTTCTGTCTGTTTCATGCCAAGTGCTTCCCGGCGTGCCCGGAGTTCTTCAGGAGTAGGGATATGCATGCTGATTACTGATGGTGATATAGATGATATCAACTTTATGCTTTTTTGCAGCGTGAATACCCACGTATGATTCATCGGTCTGGATGTAAAGCGGAGGTGACGGATATGAAATACAATCATTTTTTTGTTGCCTGCAAAAAACTTTAAAGATCGATGCCAATAGCTATCAACGATAATCCAATGAACGTGATGTTGGATTAGTGTTGAACATGAACGAGTGCCTTAACAGCGATGATGATGACGAAGAGGACCATAGGTGGTTCTCTTCCTGTTTTTTTACGACTCCCTGTGTTTCGTGGTCAGATGCGGGGCAAACGGTCCATTCCCATCATGCATCCTGTTCCGATCTGATACTATCAGTGCATAACAGCCAGCAGCATTTTTTTATGACGATTCCAGGGTACGGGAGTATAACGGGCTGATGTGCTGATGAATACCAGAGGATCAGATACGGTTCAGGCAAAGAACACAGAGGTTGTGCCTGATGCCGTGCCGCCACCCGTTTCCGATGCCCTGGGAAATGAGCCCGTATTAAGGGACAATGGGCAGTCTTTACGAAAAATACCGGCCAAAGCGAATGGGAAGCGCGAACAGAGTATACTAAAAGATACACTCTATACCCTCAGGCGCGATGACGTATACCATATCATCAGCGAAAATTACTCCTATAAAACGGAGACCTATTATTCCATCCTGTGCCTTGAACTGGAAGGACAAACGGTCAGGCCTTCCAGCAGCGCAATTCTCGATGCATATGTGGTACCTATCTGTCTTGAACGGGCAAAACTGGGGGGCATCCCGGTCTGTGAATGGGGGATATCACAGGGGTATGTCCCCCTGCCAGCGATATTGTATGGCCTGAATTACTTTGCCACGACATCCGATTTCTTTGTCGTACACGACAACGATAAGGCAAAAGAAGTGATAAAACACATCACAAACATCGGCAAATACCCATTCTGCTACCAGAAGATGGGCGATGGTGCAACGATTCATTCCTGTGTGGGAATTTTTGGAAAATCTGCTACGACCTGCTCCGCCATTGCCCAGCTTGCAGAGAAGGTGTATGAATGCTTCTCGATTCCGCTGGTTACCATGGTTTTTGTAAAAACCGGGGAGCAGTATATGCTGTCATCGCTTGCCCCAACCAGGTACTCCCAGCTCACCTCCGATGAACGGGCCCTGCTCGCAGCATACCTCTCCCACCAGGAATTCCTATGAGCCAGCTGGGAATCTTTGTTGACCGGAAGACGCTCTCGAATTCCGAGCAGCTCAATGCGCTGATCCGGTGCCGGGATGTCGCCGAGGGGATGGGCCATGACGTAGACTTCATCTTTCCGGTAGACATCAACAAAATACCGAAGATGGATGCACTTTTTATCCGGGCCCGTACCGACCCGCTGAATGTTACCTATGTGGCTGCCCGGATGGCAGCCTTTCACGGGATACCGGTGCTCGATGATCCCCAGTCGATCCAGATCTGCTCGGATAAAGTCAACATGTACTCACACCTGATCAAAAAGAATATCTCCATGCCAAAAACCATTTTTTTATCAAAAAATAATATCTCAGTCGAGAAGGTGACGCACCTGTTCGATGAACTCGGATCCCCTCTCATCGTCAAAGAGCCATCCACTTCATTCTCGCTCCGTGTTGAAAAAGTAAACGATATTGCAGAATTTTTCCGGGTCGCCCGCAGGTTTATCAAGCTCTCAGACTGGATCGTCGTACAGCAGTTTATTGAGAGCAAATATGACTGGCGTGTGGGGGTGCTTGACGGAAAGCTGCTCTATGCCTGCAAGTACACGATTCCTTCCGATACCTTCAAGATCCAGGCATCAGTCAATGGCCATCTTGTTTATTGCGGGGTGGAAAGTGTCTCTTGTGAAAAGGTCCCGCCCCATGTGATCAACCTCGGGATTGATGCGGCAAATGCGATCGGGAGGGGACTGTATGGTGTAGACATAAAAAATAATAATGGGGACGCGTACGTTATTGAGGTGAATGACAATCCCTCGATCGAGAGCGGTGAGGATGACTGTTTTCCCCGCGTATTTGAACAGATTGTTTCTTGCCTTTTTACGATGTGATCTTTTTTGACTAAAGACTGGTTGTGGCGTGCTGAAGAGATTTGTATACGTTGTGGCGGACATTGTTGTGTTGATGCACACCCTCCGGTATCGCGATCCTGTTGTCAGAGGCTGACTGCTGCCGGCTTATCTCCGGACTTATTTGAGGATGCAGGGTATAAACGCCTGAAAGCAAAAGGAAATGGTGTGTGCATCCTTTCAAAGGATGGTAAGTGCATCATTCATGCGATAAAACCGGAGAGCTGCCGGGCCGGGCCATTCACATTCGATGTAAAAGATGATGTAATAGAGATTTACCTGAAATTTTCACGTATCTGCCCTCTTGTTACTCTTCTGAAAGAAATACCTGAAGCATACCGGATCCAATATGAAATCGCAATAAAAAACATCACCCATCTTGTCAGCAATCTCACGGATGATGAAATTGATGCAATCTGCCGTATCGATGAGCCCGAAACAGAGAAGGTATCAGCAGTTCCCCGACTGAATCTGGAGATCGTATGACAATTGGTACCGAACATGAATACTCCATCAATGACAACCGGTTCAATGCCCTGCCCATCTCCGATCGGATCATAAAAACCATCTGCGGGCGCACCGAAAGCGAGATACTCTTTGGTGATGTAAAACTCAGCAAGGAACTGCAGAAAACAGTTCTTGAAATTATCCCGCGCGTTCCCGCAAACAATCTCGTTTCACTTGAAGACCAGCTTATGAAAGGGATCCGGAAATTCTACCATGTTTTCCACGATCAGTACTGGCTGCTGGGACTTGGTATGCATCCCACCCTCACCCTGGATCGCACGGCGGTCTGGGATCACGATGAAGGAGAATATTATGATGTCTATAATCGTATTTTCAATATCCACCAGCATGGATGGCTGAATATTCAGGCGTTACAGATTAATCTCTCGTATACACATGAAAGAGAACTGGTGACAACGTATAACCGGCTCCGCACCCTCCTCCCTTATCTTATTGCGGTCACCGCTTCTTCTCCCATGGTCGAAGGGCATCTTACCGGGACTGCTGATAACCGGCTTATCTATTACCGGGAGAACCAGAAGGAAATTCCCCTTATCTGTAACCGGATTGTACCCGAAAAGATCCGTTCCATTGCTGATTATCGTGCAATGCTGGATGATGTCTTTGGTGAACTTCGTTCCCGTGACGCGGATATCCTGTGTGAAGAGTGGGTGAACTCGAGCGGCCTTATCATCCGTTTCTCCCGGAACTGCCTTGAGATTAAAGCGCTTGATGAGCAGGAATGCATTCGTTCTGATATGGCTGTCTGTGCTTTTGTGCGGGCCCTGCTGCGATGCCGCACACTCCCCCTCGAAACCGACCAGTCTACGCTGCTGGCACTTACCGAGTATGCAATACATAGCGGTACAAGGGACCTCAGACCCGAACTGATTCGTTTGTATGATGCTGCATGGAACCATGCTACGGATGAAGAGCGGGGGTACCTTCCCATCATCAGCCAGCGGATTGTGCAGGGGAGTCTTGCGGAACGTATCAGTCAGCGCTACGAAAAAGAACGTGAGATTATTCCTATTCTGACGGATTTGGCGATGTGCCTTCGATCGAATACTCCTTATAATCTGGTGTGATTTCTCAACATAAAATCCAGGATTATAGCACCAGATCATAGTTTTAACAAACCTCATAAGATAAGAGCTGGCTATACCTACACGGGAATTATTCATATGGCTCGCAGGATGCTCTCAGAGGCGGAAGGCTATGAACTGCTGAAAAAAAACGGTATACCGGTACCCGAGTTTTCGGTTGTCCAGACCCGCAGTGAAGCAGCTGCAGCTGCCGACCGGCTGGGCTACCCGCTGGTTATGAAGGTCATTTCTCCCCAGGTTATCCATAAAAGTGATGCAGGTGGGGTTGTCACGGGGATTTTCTCTGCAGCCGATGCAGAAAAGGCATTCGATACCATCTCTTCGCAGGTGAAAGCATTCGATCCATCCGCGAACATTTCCGGTATCATTATTGAACGTCAGGAAAAAAAAGGACTCGAGATCCTTATCGGGGGCAGGATTGATCCGACATTCGGGAAGATAATCACTGTCGGGATGGGGGGGACGCTCGTCGAGCTTATCCGGGATGTTTCAATACGGGTGCTCCCGGTCAGGTATGCTGATATTTATGCCATGATCCAGGAACTGCAGGCATATCCACTGATCAGGGGATTCCGCAATGAGCCGGCACGTGATAAGGAAGGGCTTATTGCATTGATTGATGCAGTGGCACGGTTTTTTTTGGAAAGTCCCGACGTAACAGAATTCGATCTCAACCCGGTTTTTCTCTACGAAAAAGGGGTATGTGTTGTAGATGCGCGTATCTACCTGACGGATGACAGTAAGCCACCTCATCCCACGCAGAAAAATCCTTTGCCTCCAGGGATCCTGGATATCAAGTCGATTGCATTAATTGGTGCATCACCGGAACCTAATAAGGTCGGGTACGCGGTTCTGCGGAACCTCCTGGCATTTCCCGGGCGGCTCTACCCGGTAAATCCAAAGCACCAGACGATCCTTGGTCGCACAGTTTTTCCGTCACTGGCCTCAATCCCCGATCAGGTTGATATAGCCGTTATTGTTGTTCCGGCCCGGTTTGTGCCCCAGATCATTGAAGAAGCCGGAAAAAAAGGGATTTTGTTCGTCATCATTATTTCATCCGGATTCCGGGAAAGCGGTGAAGCGGGAACGTATCTTGAACAACTGGTTCTGCTGTCGGCAGAAAAGTATGGCATACGCATTATGGGTCCGAACTGCCTTGGCCTTATGCTTCCGCTCCAGTCTATCAATACGACGTTCGATCCGATATCGCCCAAACCCGGTTCCATTGCATTTATCTCGCAGAGCGGGGCAATCATCTCCACCATTGTGGACTGGAGCCTGCCCGAAGAGATTGGTTTTTCCGCTGTTATCAGCGTTGGGAACCAGGCTGACCTGAGTTTTGAAGATTTCCTGCGATATACAGGGGATGATCCCAATACCCGGGCAATTATCCTGTATATTGAAGAAATCCGTGATGGCAGACGGTTTATGGAGATTGCGCACGAGATCACCCCAAAAAAACCTGTTGTTGCTATCAAGTCCGGTTCATCCAGGATTGGCCAGATGACAGCAGCCTCTCACACCGGTTCACTGGCAGGGAGCTTTGAGGTATACCAGGCAGCGTTCTGGCAGTCCGGAATAATTCCCGTTCGATCCATACGGGAAGCCTTCCAGACGGCTGAGCTCCTTTCATCGGAAGGCTATCCACGCGGTATCCGTGCGATCGTAATCAGCAATGCCGGAGGTTTTGCAGTACTCTCTTCAGACTATGCAGAGCAGTTCGGTATTGACCTGGTGGATTTTCCCGACGCAATAATCAAGGAACTCGACGATATCCTGCCTGCTGACTGGAACCGCCGCAACCCGATCGATATGGTGGGGGATGCCTCGGCGGACCGTTTTGCCCGCACATTCGATGTCATGATAAAAAACCAGGATCTCTGGGACATTGCCTTTGTCATCGCTGTACCCTCAGCAATATCCGATCCCATACGGGTGGCAAACGAGCTGGTCAGGTTCTCAAAAAACACCCACAAGATGATCGTGGGATGCATGATTGGCGGGGATTCCATGAAGACACCGTTGCGTATACTCCATGATTCCGGGATCCCGAATTTCCCTGACCTTGAAGATGCATTCAAGGCAGTAGGAAATATCTGTCGTCACCTCTGCTGGGAAGAATTCCATGGAAGAAACTGTCATCCCGCATAACTTTATTTGAGATAATCCCAATTGAACCCTGATTCCTTTTTTTAAATTCTTTCTACCTTGCGCGGTTACAAAAGAAAATCCTTTTTCTATCTGAAGGTTCTATTCTCATTTTCCCCCCGGCCAGCCACTCAAAGAGAAGGGACTAACAGAGGGGTAAAGTCCATGCCTAAAATTACAACCAATATTACCGGTATGAGTTGAAATTGATAAGGCGCATCGCCCGGCATGAGCGGAGATCCGTACCGCTCACAGTCAACACTCTTATGAATATGTCCTTGCAGACGATTCGATGTGAAGAGCGTACCGTCTTATACTATGGTTCAGCTCCCAAGCTCCTGGCATTACCCAAAGCGAGATCCCGTTTTGAAGGTTGGAGTAAAGCTGACCGGGACACAAGGATACGAGCCGGGCAGGAACCAGGCCGGGTCCTTGCATAATAGATCGACAAGGACCGCCCCAGCCTGGTAATACAAAACGAATGCAACGCATCAGCGCCTTGCATATTTTTTTAATAACAAAAAATTAGATTAGAAAAATAATATGCCAGATGATTCCCCGAGCTATCGTTTGAACCTTGAACTGATTGTTACAGAACCAGTGATGCAATCTGTAAAGAATTACGATATCAACATCCCGGAGATCTGCATTAATTCAATACTTTCAGAGATTGAGAGGTGCGAAAGTATCACCGGAGCGGTAGCCCATACTACAGCATCGAAGGACACGGAAATCCGAGAGCTTAAAGAGGCACTTCGGGTTATGCAGGACAAACTGGAAAAAGTGGAGGAAGTGCTAGCCTCGCGAAAGCACAATCTGTGGCGAAAATAAAATGATTGGCCGCGCCCCCTCAATCTAGTATATTGATACTCTATTGTCTAGACCGGGAGCCTTCCAATATATTTAAACCATAATTCCTGTACTATAGATCGGGGTTCGCCAGCTCTTCCAGCCTATTTAAACCGCAACAGTAGATGTATACATCCGGGCAAACCTTTTCAGCCTTTATAGTGTCCGTCAAGATGTATAGATTGAGGTTCCCGGCATTTTGTGATTGCGTAATAACACATCACGGTGCCGTTTTCTTTCTGACAAGGAAAAAACAGGAAAAAAGCGTCACGATTATATTATGAGATTTGGTACTACCTCACTATTGCTCCCAAGGCGTAACGGCGGTTACGAAACCCCAGAAATGTTGGCACCGGTAAAATCAAAATTGTTCAGTGAATCAGAGAGTAATCTTCTTGAGTATCAGTCCATTTTTAAAGACAGTAATTCCCCCGCCGCTCTGGGATACGACAATACCAACCGCGTTGGTGACCTGTGTCATCGCGGCAACAGAATTATGTCGGGTCCCCATGCCTTTGGGAAGAGAAACACTGCTTGTGTCAACGGTGATGTACCGGCTCTGCGCCCGTATATAACCACTGCCGTCAATAACAAATGCCCCGTCAAGCTGGGCAAATTCCTTGATATTCTCTTTGATATCCTGGTTGGTGATCATGCGTGACTCGGGTTTCTGCCCCTCAAATGCGTTGAGCGATATCTGACGTGATTTTGCCATGACATTATCTGCATCCCCGATAAGGAATGTGGTGCCGACTGATTTCCCCTCCCTTCCCTCTATCGATATTTCGGTACTGATATGGAAAACAGCGTCAAACACTTCCTCTTTTACGTCGGTATCCGCCACGACAATGTCTTTCCAGGTATCCGTGCTGATACGGACCTCCCCGCTCCGCTTTCGATCGGTGATATCATTGCCGATGCAGAGGATCTCAATAATATGGCCCTGCTCATCGCGGATCGCCTTGTTGATCCACGCGATCCAGACCCGATCACCATTACGACGAACGTTCTCGTTGACGTTAACCGCATATCCTTCCGCATTGAACCCCAGATCATTTGCCATCATGGAAAGGTCATGCCCGGAACGGGCTTTCTGTGGGACGATAGTGCCGACAACATTCTTTCCGATCACCTCGTCACTGGTATAATCAAAAAACGAGAGTGCAAAACGGTTGAAGAAAGTAATATTCCCCAGTGTATCCATCCGGATAATAATACTCTGGGTATTCTGGAGCACTTCCCGGTACCGTGCCTCGCTCTCTTTTAATGCATCGGCTATCTTTCTTTTTTCCGTAATATCCGTAACAATGAATGTTCCACCTTTGTCGATATCCCGGGGGTCAGCCATCAGTACCTGAAGCTGGCATACAAGGGAGGTGTGATCTTTTTTAACGAGGCTACATTCTGCCACGTTAAAACCACGTGAGGAACGGGTGGTCCGGAGTTCGTGAGATACGCGTTCAAAATCTTCAGGCGCAGTAAAGAAACTGCCTATCTCTTTTCCCACAAGATACGATTCTTCATACCCGAGCATCTGTGCAAACTGCGGATTCACCCACATAATGACCTGGTTGCGGACCTGGAATATTCCCAGTGGTGTTGCGGAAAGGATGGCGGTAAGCTGGTCGTTCTGCACTTTGACTTCCCGTTCAGCTTTCCTCCGCAGCATTGTCTGCTTGATAAGGGTGACCATTTCAAGGAGATACGGGCGAGTGTCGCCGTTTTTCGGGATACTAATCTCAGTACCTATCGTTACTTCCTGAACAGCTATTTTTTGGGAACCTCTCCTGCCAAGCAGGATCACCGGTGTCGAATTTCCTGATGACTTGAGATATTTTAAAAATTCGATCCCATTCATATCAGAGACAAATTCAATACCATTCACTTCAGGTATCTGTTCGTAGGAAAGGATTACGTCATACGTTCGGCCTTTGATCTTCTCGATTGCCTGTTTTATTGAACGGGCGTTGTCAAGCCTGATATCACCGCCCTTTTCCAGAAATGAGCGGATTTGCCCAAAAAGATCGGTATTATCGTCGACAAACAAAACAGAGATCATAGAGAATGTCCCGGAGGTGATCGTGTGCTGTCCACTCATATGAGGTGGAAGGTTGTGCGATAAATAGTTGTTGAGAATTCAGGGATACAACGTTGATATTCAGGTACGAATCAGAAAATTGGGTAATACCAGTGTCTGAAAAATCCCATTTTTTGTAAGGATAAAAAAACATAGATATGATAAAAGAAAGGATAATGGCTGTCTCCCCTGCTCCTTCTTGTTCCTGGAACAACAGGCCCGTAGCATGTGTCTGGCTATCGTGGATTTGAGATTGGACGTTCTGCGAGGCAAAAGCAGATGGTACAGGTTTTCTCAGATATCAGCCTTACCTGAAAAAATGTTGAAATGTTATTCAGGCTCGACCATTTTTTCATCCCTGGATTCTTCATCAGTCTTATCCTCCTCAGACTCCTCCCGGTATATCCACCATCCGATAAAAATAACTATAGGAATGCCTACCGGAATTGCAAAGCCGCCAGCGAATCGCTCGATTGCCGACAGACCAAAGAAGATTCCCGCTAAAATGGTAAAAATTGATGCTTTCCTGATGAGATCTGATTGTTCATTGAGGTAGGCAAAAATTATACCTAAAAGACCGATAACGAGAAGGGTGCCTCCAGCCACCCAGAACATTACAGCCAGAATCGGATGAATTCCTGTGGTCTGGCCGAGCAGAATATAATTGATATCCTTATAGATGGGAATGAGGCTCTCGCCGTAGGGCGAACTCTGGTATCGGAAGAACGCCCATTGAAGATCGACAATAATCCAGTCTCCCCACATGAAGATATTCAGAGGGATCAAAAAAACGAGGCACTGAAGTATGAGCGGAATCCTGTATCGGTTCATGATAAACAGGATAAGAATTTACTGATTTGTGTAATGAGCATATCGAAATGATTACATTAGTACATCACTAGACAATTCAAAAAAGAAAAGAAGAAAAAAAGGAATTTTCCCATCTGAATTCTCATTTTCTTCAACCTGGTCCTTAAGAAACGCACAGGAACAAAGCCCCACATGAATCATGAACGTCATAGTTTCAAAATATGATATAAGGGAGTGTTACCTCTAAATCCTGATGTATAGATGAACCCCGCCGCCCCCGACGGGGCGCCCCCGCGGCGGATCGGGAACATTAAATTCTCAAAAATCTCCCTGACCCGCCGCGCCTCGAAGAGGCCCTGAGGCGGGTGACATTCACAAATACCATGATTTTCATGGGAGAGCATAATTTTTATCCTGAATGCTTATCCCCAGGCCAAGGATTGGCCCCCATACCGTTGCTAACTAAAATTATTCGGGCATTATCCTGATGAGACCACCGGTTTTCACCTTCTCAGGTTCTTGTAGAAATGCACAGGAACGTGGGTCGGGGA
>Ga0315275_10002389_pt1 | contig 16945 bp, 16 predicted proteins | sample YL17G03_0_MG_FD_205557 | JGI IMG/M metagenome (GOLD analysis project Ga0315275, IMG submission 205557) | Sediment microbial communities from Yellowstone Lake, YNP, Wyoming, USA - YL17G03_0 | ecosystem: Environmental > Aquatic > Freshwater > Lake > Sediment | place: USA: Wyoming | collected... | reverse complement strand
GAGGTGGTCCGCCCGCCGGTTGAAGTGAAGAAGCCTCCGGAAACCGTCCGCCCGCCGGTAGAAGTGAAGAAGCCGCCGGAAACCGTCCGCCCGCCGGTTGAAGTGAAGAAGCCGCCGGAAACCGTCCGCCCGCCGGTTGAAGTGAAAAAACCCGAGGTGGTCCACCCGCCGGTCGAAGTGAAGAAGCCTCCGGAAACCGTCCGGCCGCCGGTCGAAGTGAAAAAGCCTCCGGAAACCATCCGGCCGCCGGTCGAAGTGAAGAAGCCCGCGGTAACGGTCCAGCCGCCGAAAGAGATCAGGAAACCTGAGGAGGTGGTCCGGCCGCCAGTCGAAGTGAAGAAGCCTCCGGAAACCGTCCGCCCGCGGGAAGAAGTGCGGACACCGGCCGCCCCGACGACCGAAATGCGAAAGCCGGAGGATCGCAAGGAAGCCGCGCCGCAAAAGGTCAAGATTCCGCGGTCGCCGGTCGAGGGCGTGTCGGCCGAGATCGGCAAGACCCCGCCGAAGCCGGAGCGCACGCGGGTCGAAGACGACGCGCGCGGCAAGACGAAGGGGAGCGAAGAGGACAACCGCGGCAAGGCGCCGCCGTCCGACCCGCGCGGGAAGGGCCAGCCCAAGGGCGGTCCGGTCGAGGAAGAGCGCTAAAGCGGCGCCTAAGAGGCGGATGAAGTGAAGCGCGGTGGGTCTCCGACCCGCCGCGCTTTTTCTTTGCGGAGCCCCCGCCCGGTCAACCCATCTTGATCTCGACGAGGTCAATGCGGGCGGGGTCGGCCTGGCCGAGGCCGATCTTCTGGGCGTGTGCCACCATGAGCCGGGCGGCCGTCATCGGCCATTCCTTCTTGCGGACCTCAGCGCGCTTCGCCTCCAGGACCCTCATGCCGACGGCCTCGGCCGCCACAGGGTCCTTCGAGACGATGAGGCCGCGATAGTCCCAGCGGTAGTCGGGGTTATCGGTCGGCCCGCCGGCGTAGAGCGGCCGGATGGCGTCAATAATCACGAGGCGCGTCTTCGTGCGGATCGGCGCCAGGGCGTTCAGTTCCGGAATGCTCAGCGGCATGCGGTCGGGTTCCCAGCCGTGATAGGCGGCCGGATTGTTGATGCTTCCGAGGTGGTTCTTCAAGGCGGCCGACTGGCCCTCGCCGAAATGCGTCTTCAGGACCGACACGTTGACGATGGCCGTCGCCTGGTCGGTGTAGAGGCGGCGGAGGCGCGTCGCGAGGCTGCGGCTGGGGAGCGTAAACGGTTCGGAGAGTTCGTCGTAAGGGGCCGGGACCGTCCGGTCCACGGCAAGGATTTTCTTAGAGTCCACCTTGGCGAGGGCCGCGAGTTGGGCCGCGACGGCCTCGTTGATTTCCACGTGGCTTTCGAGCGTGGGCCGGCCCATCGAGTTGTACTTGACGGCGACGAAGTCGTCCTCGCGGCCTACTTGGCGCCAGGCTTCCGCCTCGGTCTTCGCGCCGGAGAGTTCCATCACGGCGCGGTCGAGCATCTGGCGGACAATGGGCGGATTGGCGCGGTAGTCCTTGATGAGGACTTCCGGATGGGTGACGACGACGACGCGGCTTCGGGCCGGAGCGGCGGCGTTAGAGCCCGACGCGGGAGGCGCAACCGGGGCCGCCGCGGACTTGTCCGCCGCAGCCTTTTGGGCGAAGGCGGAAGCGGCGGTGGATACGGCCGCCATCGCGGCCCCGCCGGCCAGGACCTGGAGAAACTCCCGGCGCGTGAGGCCCATCGCGGCTGCCGCGCGATGCGCCTGGAGCGCCTGTCGTCGCGCGAAGTCCGCCTGAATTTCCGCCGGCGTGAGGTGACCGGGGGGAACAATCTGCCGGCGCGCGGCTCGGCCCACTGCCGTGCACGGAGACTCGGCGCCGGATTGGTTATCCTGCGGCATAGGCGCCCTCCGCAGTGGAGGGAGGGTGCCGCGGATTGCTCGCAACCTGTGTTGCCCGCACAGAGAGCACGCCCTGCCAGGGAAGCCGTGGCACACCCTACTTCGGCGGAATCGTAAGGACCATCCCGACGATGATGCGGTTCTTGTTGTGGATTTTGTCCTTGTTGGCGTCGGCGATCTTCTTCCACTGATTGGCATCGTGGTAGAAGCGCTTCGCGATGCCCGAGAGGGTGTCGCCGGCCTTCACGGTATAGACTTGCGAGCCGCGAGGCGCCTTCTCGGCCTTGGGCTTCGCGGCCGTCTCGGCGGCGGAGGTCTTCGCCTTGGTCTTGGCGGGGACCGTCGGCGGAGCCTTCTCGACTTTCGGAGCCGGCGTGGGGGCCGGTTCGACCGGCGGCAGCGGCGTTTCAGTCACGGCCGGCGCACCTTCCGCGGGCGTCGCCACGGCCGTCGCCAGCGCGGGATCCCACGGCACGGTTTCTTCCTTCTTCGGACCACATCCGGCCGCCATCATGGCCGCCACACTCACCACCGCCGCTACAATCAGTGCTTTCATTGCTCTCCCTCTCGTCAATCCAGAGATTTCCACGAGGCCTCGATGGGCCTTACGTTTCTCGCGTTAACACAGGTTGCGTCCCGACGCGCTTGTCGCGGTCCGTGCGCCGATTCAGCCCCTGGCATCCAGCCTTCGCAGGCGAAGCGGCTGCTTGCTACTCTGCGAAGCAGCGCTTCGCTGCGAAGCACGAGTCGGCGGAGTAGGCTTGCCGGAGGCTATGCGCGACACACCCATCCGTCCGGCCGCGCGCAACTACTTCGGCGGGATCACCAGGACGGTCCCGACCGGAACGACGCTGGCGTCCTTGAGTTTGTCCCTGTTGGCGTCGAATATCCGGGGCCACAGTTTGCCGTCGCCATAGTACCGCTTGGCCAGACTGTAGAGGGTATCGCCCTTCTTCACAGTGTAGGTCTGCGAGCCGCCAGGCGCAGGAAGCGGCGCGGCCTCGACCATGCCCGGGGTTGGCTTCGGCCTGGCGACCGGCGCCTGCTCGATCGGCGCAGGCTCGACGGACGCCGGTCCCTTCTCCATCGCCGGAGCCGGCTCGACCTGCGGCAAATCTTCCTTCTTCGGACCGCAACCGACAGTCCACATCATCGTCGCCACACTCACGGCCACAACCAGCATCAGCACTCGCATGGCTCTCCCTCTCGTTTCTCCTGATGGACCTGCATCCGGCAACGGCCATACGGACCGCCGGCGCGGAGCCTACCAATCATGCCAATTTCGGTACTTCTCTACATCGTATTTCCAGGGCTTGCCGTGCGGCGGGATGACGAGCGTCTCCCCCGCCTTGAACGTCATGCCGTCTAGGTTCAACTTGGACTTGTTTACCGAAAGGATCACGTAGGCTTCGGACTCCTGGCCGTAAAATTTCTTGGCCACCGAGGCCGGCGTGTCGCCCGGTTGGACCTTATAGGTCGTCCACGAGTAGGCTGCGGCATAGTCGCTCCGCCGGTTCTGGGGACACTGGGTCGGCGTCGCCGTCGTCGCCGCCGCCAACATCACCACGCTCAGCATCGCCCACGTTCGTGGCATGGGAAACCCTCGTTTGCGTCCGCCCTGCCTGCCGTAGCCTTGGCAAAGGCGGGTCGACCCCAGCCCCTCAAACAAGGGCGCGAGTCTATCGCTTTGTGCCCGCATGTCAAGCACCAACCCACCAGGCCGCGAGGTCCCTCAGCGGGTCCACCGCCGGGACGTCCCAGAAGATGAGCATCAGGATGACCACGCCGGCGTGGACGTCGAACGGCAGGCTGCCGCGCGGCCACCGCCAGAGGACCAGGCCCCACAGGCCTCGCGGTTCCACTGGTCCCCCCTGCCCGGCCGCCGCGCCGCCGAGGGCGGCGCTCGATAGCCGCGCTCGCCACAGCCGATGGGCCACCGTCGCCAGGGGCCAGACGGCGAGGATCCAGACGGCGGTCGCCAGGTGCTGGAACACCAGCGCCAGAAGGATCGTGACGAACCGCTCTGGCCGCTGCCAGAACCCGCCGCCGCCCTCGGCGCCTTCGCTCTCGGCTCGGGCCTTGATGTAACTGATGAGGTAGGCCCACACCAGGCCGGCTCCCGCCAGCACCAGGAGCGTCAGGTTCGGCTTCGCGTCCGCCAGACCGTCCGGCGCCAGCGCAAAGTAAACCATGGGTCCGAGGTATAGGGCGGCGTCGCTCGTGCGGTCGCAGACGGAATCCAGGATGCCGCCGAAGCGGCTTTCGAGGCGGCCGACCTTGGCGATCGCCCCATCCAGGAGGTCGCAGGCCCCGGCGGCCACCAGGAGGCTGACGGCCCATGGCCCCCAGTAGGCGCGTCCGGCTGCGACCGCCACGCCCGCGCCGACCGTCAGCATCATCCCGAGGACCGTGAGCATGTTGGGGCGCACGCCGAGCGCCAGTAGGCCGCGCGCGGCCCGGTCGCGAAAAAACCCGAAAAAACGACCTATCTGCCTGGAAATCATAGGTTCGGCGGGCTTGTGTCACATCAAGTCGCGGTCGCGCTCGCCGATGCTTCGCCTTTCGAGCGCCCGCAGGGTTACCGTTTGCATTGGCCGGCGATAAACGCCTCGACGGCCCCGCGGGCCTCGGCGTCGCTCATCTGCTCCGGCGGATGCTTCATCAGGTACGCCGAGGCGCTCACGAGGGGACCGGCCACGCCGCGGTCGCGCGCCAGGCGCGCCAGGCGTATCGCGTCTATGCCGCAACCGGCGCTGTTGGGAGAGTCCTCGACGCTCAGGCGCAATTCCAGGTTCAGCGGCACGCCGCCGAACCCTCGCCCTTCCATCCTCAGGAAGCAGACCTTGTTGTCCTTCTGCCACGGGACGTAATCGGCCGGTCCGATGTGGACCTGGTCGGGCGGCAGGGGATGCTCGAGTTGCGACTGGACGGCCTCGGTCTTCGAGATTTTCTTGGAGCGCAGGCGGTCGCGCTTGAGCATGTTCAGAAAATCCGTGTTGCCGCCCGTATTCAACTGGTACGTGGCGTCCAGCGTGACGCCGCGGTCGCGGAACAGGCGCGTCAGGGTCCGGTGGACGATCGTGGCGCCGAGTTGGGCCTTGATGTCGTCGCCGACGATCGGGAGGCCCGCGCGCGCGAACCGGTCGGCCCACGACCGGTCGCTGGCGATAAAGACCGGAATGCAGTTGACCATGGCGACGCCGGCCTTCAGGCACGCCGCCGCGTACGCCTCGGTCGCCTTCTGCGAACCGACGGGAAGATAGTGGATGAGGATTTCGGCCCCGGACTTCTTGAGGGCCGCCGCGAGGTCCACCGGGTCCCGCGAGGCCGGGATAAACCGTTGGTCTTCGGGATAGTCGCTCATGTGGTCGGAGCACCCGTCGAGGACGGGTCCCATCTGGACGGCAACGCCCGTGCGTCCGATGTCCTTCATGAAGACCTTGGTGCAGTTGGGGGGCGAAAAAAGGGCTTTTTCCAGGGGTTTCCCGACTTTTCGCTTATCCACATCGAATGCACATACAAATTTAATACCGCTAGGGAGATATCCACCAAGATCGTAATGCATCAGGCCGAGCGTCTCGCGAACGCCGTCTGCTTCAAGCCGCCGGCGATAGTACGCGACGCCCTGCACAAGGCTCGATGCGCAGTTCCCTGCGCCGGCAATCGCCACGCGGATCGCGCTAGCCATGCGTCCGTCCCCTTCCCGCCACGCTCGCGCCGCCTGCGCCATCGCGCGCTACACCCGTAGACCGTTAACTGATACCAGTCCGCGCGCGGGGTGTCAACGGCAAAACGCTCCGGCGGACGGGCGGGGCGCAGCGCGCGCGGTTTCTCCACCGCCTTTCCACCGGCCGGCGACGCTGTGGAGAAAAAAATTCTGCGCGGCGCCCTGCCGCGCTAACCTGCGGCCCGACACCATTTTCCGTTGCTTCATCGCGCCTTAGCGCCGCCTTAGAAAAATTTCGGCGCGCGCATTCTCCTCGCCACGCCTTACTATACGCGCGTCGTCATGGGCAGGAGCGCCGGCGCGGCGTGGGGCCGCGGGACGGCGCGGCTGATCTCCCGATGTGAGACGATTCCGCAGCGCCAGAGACAGGGTGCTTACGTGGCGCCGCTTCAAAATACAGAGACGCAAGAGTTCGTCGCCAACCTCCAGACGCTCGTCGGGCCGGAGCGATGGCGAGTCTGGTTCGACGGTGCAACCGATTTCCACGTCTCTACCGAAGGCCTGACCGTCGGCGTCTCCAACCTCTTCATCGCCGACTACCTGAAGAGCCACTTCGGCGAGCACCTTGCCACGAGCGCCCGGCAGGCCCTCGGCCGGACCGTCCCGGTAGCGTTCCGCGTTCAGCCGGACCTCTTTCGCAAACGCCGCGAGCAGAACCTCGCCGACGAAGCCGAGGCCATGGAGACCCTCGGCGAGCCGCCGCGGCCCCCCGCGCCGGCCGACCGCCGCTCCGTCGAGCCCGACCGCCGCCCGCTTGAGCCGCGGCCGCTCTTTACGCTCGAAAACTTCGTCGTCGGCCCGTGCAACGAGATGGCCTACGCCGCCGCCCGATCCGCCGCTGCCAACCCCGGCCGCGATTTCCATCCCCTTTTCGTCCACGGGGCCTGCGGCCTGGGAAAGACCCACCTGCTTCAGGGCGTCCTCCACGCCCTGCGCCGCCGCGGAGACCTCCGGGTCGCGTGCCTCTCGGCCGAGCAGTTCACGAACCGGTACCTCTCGGGGATGCGCAGCGGCCGGCTCGACGCCTTCCGACACCGATACCGCAACCTCGACGTCCTGGCGATTGACGACATCCACTTTCTGGCCGGCAAGCCTGCTACACAAGAAGAGTTTCTACATACGTTCAACGAGTTCGACGGCGGCCGGCGTCTGATCATCCTGGCGTCCGACTCCCCGCCGCGCGAGATTGACGCCGTCCAGGACCGGCTCATCAGCCGCTGGGTCTCGGGGCTCGTCGTGCGCCTCTCTGAGCCGGACCTCGCGACTCGCCGCCGCATCCTCGAGGCCAAGGCGCGACTCATCGGCCGCATCCTGCCGGAAGAAGTCCTGGCGCTCGTGGCCACGCGCGTCAGCGGCTCCGTGCGCGAACTCGAAGGCGCGCTCGTGCGGATCACGGCCTACGCGGCGCTCCTGAAGCAGCCGCTGACGGTGGACCTCGCGCGCCAGGCCCTGGCGGATTTCGCCACCGTGGTCCGTCGGCGCGTCGGCCTCGAAGAGATCGTCGAGCCCGCGGCCGAGTTCTTCGGAGTCACGCGTGCCGACATCCACAGCCATCGCAAGTCGCACCCGGTTTCGATGGCGCGACAGGTGACGATGGTCCTGGCGAGGGAACTTACGGACCTGAGTTTCGCGGACATAGCGCGCGGCCTTGGCGGCAAGAACCACACGACCGTTCTCGCGGCGTGCCACAAGTGGCAGGCCATGGTGAAATCCGGCGCCGAGGTCCATTGGACCAGCGGCGCCGAACGCCGCACGATGCTCGCCGAAAGACTCCTGGCGTACCTCAAAGAACGCATCCGCAGATAGGTCACCGCGGTGTGGCACCCTCGAAGGTGAAGTTTCCACCGGGAGTTTGCCGATAGATGCGAAGACAAGTATCTCCTGGGGGATATGTCGCCGATATCTGGGGCGACTAGGAGTTCGCTCTGTGAAAAAACTGGATGCGTTAACCCGAAAAATCATCGGGGATCGGCGAACCCACCGCCGCAAGCGGTTCGTCTATGATGTGACCCTCCGGGACGAGGGGGGCGAAAGGATCTTCCGCGGCAAGACGGTCAACCTTTCGTGCAGCGGTGCCCGCTTGGCAGGTTTTCCGTGCGCCACCGGCCCGGACGAAGGCCAGGCAGTCCAAATCGAGTTCTTGGTCCCCCCGAAGAACCTCACGCAGGTCTCGCGGGTGGCCATCATGCCGGCCCGAATCTGGCGCATTGATGACAAAGAGGGGGCGTTCATCCTGGTCGTCAAATTCGACCGCGAGTTGCCGGAGTAGGAGCAGGCTGCGGCTCGTTGCGGCCTGCCTGCCTGAGCACTTCCGAGCGCGTCCTTGATACTCCCATCGGGAAACCTTACAATAAACGGAGAAGTCGCCCAAGGAGCATGCGCGAGCCATGTGGGACTACACCGAAAAGGTCAAAGAGCACTTCCTGCACCCGCGGAACACCGGCGAAATCCCCCAGCCCGACCTCGACGCGACGGTCGGCAACATCACGTGCGGCGACGCCCTGCGCCTGATGGTCCGACTCGACAAGGCCGGCCGCATCGCCGAAGCCAAGTTTCAGACCTTCGGGTGCGCCAGCGCCATCGCCTCCAGCGACGCCCTCATTGAACTCATCAAGGGCAAGACCCTGGCGGAGGCCGAGCGCATCACGAACGACGACATCGCGACCTACCTCGGCGGACTGCCGGAGGCCAAGATGCATTGCTCCGTCATGGGCATGGAGGCGCTCCAGAAGGCCATCGCCCAATACCGCAAGAAGCCGTTCGAACTGGAGGAAGAGGGCCAGGTCGTCTGCCGCTGCTTCGGCGTAACGGATAAACTCATAGAGAAAATCATCCGCGAACATAACCTTCACACGGTCGAGGAAGTGACTCATTACACGAAAGCGGGGGGCGGTTGCGGCGGATGCCACCGCGAGATCGAGGCCATCATCGCCAAGGTTCATGGCAAGGCGCCCGCCAAGGCCGCAAAGCCTCCCGCAAGCCGGCCCGTCATGACCAACCTCCAGCGCATCAACCGCATCCAGGAGGTCATCGCCAACGAGATCCGGCCCCTCCTCCAGGCCGATGGCGGAGACGTGGACCTCGTGGATGTGGACGGACGCAACGTCCAGGTCGCCTTCCGCGGACACTGCGCCTGGTGCCCGGTGAGCGACGTCACCTTGAAGAGCGCCGTCCAGGCCAAACTCAGGGAACTCGTGGACGGAGAGATCGTCGTCGAGGACGTCGGAGAGCACCTCAACCAGGCCTGACGCCGGAAGGGCGGCAATATGCCAAAAGTTATTTATCTCGATAATAATGCTACCACCGCCGTCGCCCCCGAGGTCCGCGAGGCGATGGAGCCTTTCCTCGGGGACCTCTACGGCAACCCCTCGAGCATGCACACCTTCGGCGGCCAGGTCGCCCGCCACGTGGACGACGCCCGCGCGCGCCTGGCCGAACTCCTCGGCGCCGACCCGAGCGAGATCATCTTCACCTCCTGCGGCACAGAGAGCAACAACGCCGCCATCCGCAGCGCCCTGGCGATCCAGCCCGACCGCCACCACATCATCACCAGCCGCGTCGAGCACCCGGCGGTCCTCAACCTCGTGCGACTCCTGGGAACGCCTGGCTCGGGGCGGACCCATTACCGCGTCACGGAACTCGGCGTCGACGCGCAAGGGCGGATGAACCTCGCGGACCTCGAAAAGGCACTCGACGACGACACGGCCCTCGTCTCCATCATGTGGGCCAACAACGAGACGGGCGTCCTCTTTCCGGTCCAGGAGATCGGCGACATCTGCCGGCGGCGCGGCGTCCTCTTTCACACCGACGCCGTCCAGGCCGTCGGCAAACTCCCGATGGATCTCTCGAAAACGCCCGTGGACATGCTGAGCCTGTCCGGTCACAAGTTGCACGCACCGAAGGGGATCGGCGCACTGTACGTGCGTCGCGGCACGCGCTATAGCCCCTTCATCGTCGGCGGCCACCAGGAACACAACCGCCGCGGAGGGACGGAGGCCGTCCCCCAGATCGTCGCCCTCGGCAAGGCCGCCGAACTCGCACGCAAGTTCCTGCGCGAAGAGCAGACGCGCGTCCGGGCACTGCGCGACCGGCTGGAGCGCGGCATCCTGGCTTCGACGCCGGGGGCCATCCTCAACGGACACCCGACGGAGCGCCTGCCGAACACCACGAACATCAGTTTCGAGTTTGTCGAGGGCGAGGCCATCCTCCTGATGCTCGACCAGCACGGCATCTGCGCCTCCAGCGGCTCGGCCTGCACGAGCGGGAGCCTCGAGCCCAGCCACGTGATGCGGGCGATGGGCGTTCCGTTCACGGCGGCCCACGGCTCGATCCGGTTCAGCCTGAGCATTTACAACACGGAGGATGAGATTGACACGGTGCTGGAGGTCCTGCCGCCGATCATCCGGCGCTTGAGGGAGATTTCGCCGTTCGGCCGCGAGAAACTCGCCGCTGCCAGGTAAGTCGGCCAGCGGTTTTAGGTTAGCCGCCGCGCTTCCAGCCTTCGAAGCCGAAGCGGCTGCTTCGGCGGAGTAGGCTGCGCGGCGCGTTTTTCTGAAAAGGAGCCAACCATGTCGCCGATGTTCTTTAGCGAGATCGAGGCCGCCAGGATCGCCCAGAACATGGAGACCAATGGCCGGGCCTTCTACGAGCGATTCGCCGCTAAGACCCGGAGCCCCGGCGTCCGCGACCTTTTCATCCAACTGGCCGAGGACGAAAAGAAGCACTTCGCGGCCTTCGAGGAACTCGAAGAGACCCTCCAGTCGCGGCCGAGCGACACGTCCGCGAACGCCGACGATCCCGAGTTGGGCGCCTACATCGAACGCCTCCTCAAGACGCAGGTCTTCAGCGACTCCGGCGACGTGGCGCGGCGGGCGGACCAGGCCAAGGACGACGGCGAGGCCCTGGCCGTCGGAATGAAGGCCGAACGCGACTCCATCGTCTTCTACCAGGAGATGATTGATTTCGTGGACACCAAGGTTGCCCGCAAGGCGTTCGATTGGATCCTGAAGGAAGAGCGGCGGCACCTCAGCCTTCTCGGCGACCGTGCCGCCGACTTCGCCGGCACACAGTAAAGAACACATTCTTAAGGGGCCGGCCGCACGCGGTAGGTCTTCTTTTCGACCAGGTAGGCCCGTACCTGCGAACCTTTGCCGAAGTCGGTCCAGTGTTCCACGACATAGCCCGCAGGGGTATCATCGGAAATGCGGCAGCCACCGTCTGTGTAAATCTCTTTCTGGATCTCAAAAGTCCGTACAGCGTTCATGATGGCGTCATACTCCGCCTTGCCATCGGGAGTACTGACATCGAACCCTGGGCGTTGCAGCACTCCGTGCGGCGGGATGCGGCTTCGCTCCTCCTTGCTCACGACCACGGGGGGCTTGACTGCCGTGTTCAGAGAGAAGGCGAACACCCGGCCCGTGACGTAGGGGAACTCCGCCCTTTTAAGCCTGATGCCAGACTCCGGCGTGGGCCAGGCGTCAGCAAAGACGAAGGCTATGCCCGTTGCCGGCCACCGGCCCCGCTCAACCTTAAGAACATCCCATTCGACAAGATACCAATGGTACACCCAGTCGCCGCGGACCGTCTTGGCGTATTCCTCGACGCGGCGGCACTTGGCCACTACGACGACGTCAGCACCCTCCCCCTGAGACGTCGCGTAACCCCCGCCGGAGAGTAGAACTACGTTGACCCTCTTATCGGCTGGAAGCTGAGGCTGCGATGGCTGGGTCATCAGCCCTTCCTTGCATCCCGAGATCAGCAAGGCTGCGATGCCCAACGCAAATCCAAGTCCGAGTCCTGTGTATGTCGCTGACAGTGATTTCATGGCCGCCCCCAAATAAAAGTTGCACAGACACAACAACAGATTTGGACGCTTGCCACCTCTTCTCGGTTCTAAAAAATCGGGACTGGTCAGACCAATCCCCACCGGCGGCAGTTCTCAAATGACACGCGCGCGGCGTCCAGCGGCGCGAGCGGCGCGCAGTCGTCCTGCTCGATGCAGATCCACTCCGTGCCGCCCGCGCGGCAGGCGGCGATGATGCGCGGCCAATCGAGAATGCCCTCCCCGACCGGCACCATCGGCCGCTCCGGCCCCGGCCCCATGTCCTTGAAGTGGACAATCTCGATACGGCCGGCGAACCGCTCGAGGTACGCCGCAGGGTCCTCGCCGCCGTGCCGGACCCAGTAGGTGTCAATCTCCGGGTGCACGAGACCAGAGTCGGCCGCCTCGAAAAAAATGTCGTAGCCGGATCGGCCGCCGAACTTCTGAAACTCGAAGGAATGGTTGTGATAGCCGAGGCGAAGGCCCTGCTCGCGCAGCCTGGCCCCAAGGTCGTTCATCGTCGCGGCGAAGCGGTGCCAGTCGTCGGCCGTGCGGCGGCGGTCATCCGGAACCGACGGCACGATCGCCCACTCGGTCCCGAGGCCCTTCGTCATCTCGACGGCGGCGCCGAAATCCTTCTCGAGCATGTCCAGGCCGACGTGCGTCCCCGCCGACCCCATGCCGAGGTTGTCCATGACCTTGCGTATCTCGCGGGCCGTGCTCTTGTGCAGACCGCTCACCTGGACCGCGCGGTACCCGATCCGCGCCAGTTCGCGGAGCGTGCCGGGATAATCCTTCGCGCAATCGTTTCGGAGCGTATACATCTGCATCGCAACAACCGGCTCAGGCATGGACGCTCTCCCTCGTGTTCTTGCCGTTCGCCGAATTTTATCCGGCTGCGCAGCAATCTCAATTTAAAAAGGGCACCGCGGGGACGCGGCCAACGTTTTACTTGAGAACCGCCGTGCCGTCTGGTACTTTTCGGGCGACGGAATCATACGACCACGAACCGGGAGAACGACCATGGCCAAGATTCTGATTTTCTACTACTCTCGAACCGGAGCGACCGCCGAGATGGCCAAGTGCGTGGCCGAGGGCGCAAGGGGCGTCGCCGGCGCACAGGTCGCCCTCAAGCCGCTCCACGAGGTCGCCCCGAAGGACCTGCTGGACTACGACGCCCTCATCTGCGGCAGTCCGACTTACTACGGCCTCATGGCCGGCGACCTCAAGACGTTTTTCGACGAGACCGTCACGTTCCACGGCCAACTCGAGGGCAAGGTCGGCGGCGTGTTCACCTCGAGCGTGAACCTTGCCGGCGGCAACGAGACGACCATCCTCTCGATCCTCGAGGTGATGCTCATCCACGGAATGATCATCCAAGGCACCAGCCAGCGCGACCATTACGGGCCGGTCGCCCTTGGCGCACCCGACGAACGGGCCATCGGCGAATGCCGCAAACTCGGCAAGAGCGTCGCCGAACTAGCGAAGAAACTGTACGGCTAGGCGGCAAGGCCGGCACATGGCGGCGATCGCCGCGGGCGCCTATCCGGGCCACAAGGGCGCTCAGCCCGCCTGCCTCTTGCCTGGGCTCCCGGCGATTTCTATAATCTCGTTTTGTCTTCTTGGCCGAAGAATATGGCGCCGTTCTCACAAGAGTCATCCGCGCTGATGCGCCGGAAAGGAGAGACGCGATGGAGATTGTGATTTGCAGAACCTACGAGGCCCTAAGCCAGGAGGCCGCGTGCGTTGTGGCCGATCTGGTGAACCGCAAGCCCAACGCCGTCCTGGGATTTGCGACCGGTTCCAGCCCGCTGGGGCTCTATAAGGAACTCATCCGGCTGCACAAGGAGAAGGGGCTCGACTTCTCCGCCGTCACGACGTTCAACCTGGACGAGTACGTCGGCCTCTCCGGGGACCATCCGCAGTCCTATCGGCACTTCATGAACGAGAACCTCTTCAACCACATCAACGTGCCCATGCAGAATACCCACGTGCCGACGGGAACCTCTGCCAACCATGCGGCGTTCTGCGAATCGTACGAGAGGCGGATCCGGGAATGTGGCGGGATTGACCTCCAGATCCTGGGCATCGGGTCCGACGGCCACATCGCGTTCAACGAGCCCGGCAGCAGCCTGGGGTCGCGGACGCGCATGGTAACCCTGACGGAGCAGACGATTGACGACAACGCGCGGTTCTTCAAGAAGAAATCCGATGTGCCGCGCCACGCCATCTCGATGGGCGTCGGCACAATCCTGGAGGCGCGCCGGCTCCTGATGGTAGTCAATGGCAAGAACAAGGCGGCGGCCCTGGCCGCTGCCGTCGAGGGGCCGATCACCAGCATGATCACGGCCAGCGCGCTGCAACTGCACCCGGACGCCATCGTCTTCGCCGATGAGGATGCCGCCGCCGGCCTGAAGATGCGTGACTACTACGACTGGATCCAGAAACAGGCCCGGATAAAACAGTAGCCGCGGGCCGCGGGCATCGACGTCGGGGAGGCCAACCGTGAGCGACCTTGAGGTCCGTCCGATGGGGGCCATCGGGCATCACTTCATCCGCGGCGCCTTCGTTCCGGAAGGCCAGGACGAGCATTACCTGCGAAACGCGCAGTCTCCGCGACCGGCGGGCGGCTGGCGCCACCTGCGGGCCGACGAAATCGAAACGCTCGTCAAGAACGCCAACACAGCCGACCACTGGGACAACCTCCTGGTGACCAGCCAGTTCCTTGCGCAGAATATCAAGAATTGTGAATTCTACGGCCTGGTCCGCATCGGGCGCCTCGAACCGCTGGCCCTGGAGTACCATGACCTGTCGGTGCCCGTGGGCCTGACGAACAGCCGCATCATCTCGTGCGACATCGGCGATGACGTCGCCATCCACAACGTGCGGTACCTGGCCCACTACATCATTGGCCCGAATGTCATACTGCTGAACCTCGACGAGATGGCCACCACCAACCACGCCAAGTTCGGCAACGGCATCGTCAAGGACGGCGAGACCGAGGACATACGGATCTGGCTGGACCTCGTGAACGAGGCTGGCGGACGCAGCGTCATGCCGTTCGACGGCATGATCGCCGCCGACGCCTACCTCTGGGCCAAGTACCGCGACGACCCGAAACTGCTGGAGCGCCTGGGCGAGATTACCCAGCACACCTTCGATTCGCGGCGCGGATTCTACGGCACGGTGGGCGAGCGGGCCATCATCAAGAATTGCGGCATCATTAAGGACGTCAAAGTCGGCCCGTCCGCCTACATCAAGGGCGCCAACAAACTCAAGAACCTCACGATCAACTCCAGCCCGGAGGAACCCAGCCAGATCGGCGAAGGCGTCGAACTCGTCAACGGCATCATCGGTCGTGGTTGCCATGTGTTCTACGGCTGCAAGGCCGTCCGGTTCATCATGGGGGACAACTCGAATCTGAAGTACGGCGCGCGGCTGATCCATTCGTACCTGGGTGACAACTCCACCGTCTCGTGCTGCGAGATCCTGAACAACTTGATCTTCCCGGCCCACGAGCAGCACCACAACAACTCGTTCCTGATCGCCGCGCTGGTGATGGGCCAGTCGAACATCGCGGCGTGCGCGACGATCGGCTCGAACCATAACAGCCGTGCGCCCGACGGCGAGATCCACGCCAGCCGCGGCTTCTGGCCCGGCTTGTGCGTCAGCGTGAAGCACAATTGTCGCTTCGCCTCGTTCACCCTCCTGGCCAAGGGCGACTATCCGGCCGAACTGGACGTGCGGCTGCCGTTCAGCCTCGTCTCGAACGATTCCGCCCACGACCGCCTGGTGATCCTGCCGGCCTACTGGTGGCGCTACAATATGTACGCCCTGGCGCGCAACTCCTGGAAGTTCCAAAACCGCGACAAGCGGCGGCAAAAGATCCAGAAGATCGAGTTCGAGTCGCTGGCGCCCGACACCGCCGAGGAGATCTTCGCGGCCCTCGACCTGCTGGAGCAATGGACCGCCAAGGCCCACCTCCGCCGAAAGGGCGAACCGGCTGACGGCCGGACCGACGCCGAACGGACCGACCTCGGCCGTCGGCTCCTCGCCGGACCAGCCACCGAACTGGCCGGCCTCGAAGTCCTCGGCGAAGCCGTCGAGAACTCCGACCGTCCGGCCGTTATCCTGAAGCCACAGGCCGCCTGGCGAGCCTATCGCCAGATGCTCCACTACTACGCCGTCAAGAACCTCCTGGCCTACATGAAGGAAAATCCGAGCGCCACCCTGAAGACCTTGGCCGAGGCGCTCGCCGGCCCGCGCGAGCGCCACTGGGTGAACCTGGGCGGCCAACTGGTCCTGGCGGCCGACCTGGCCGCGCTCAAGACCGACATCCGCGACGGCCGACTCACGACCTGGGCAGCCATCCACGAGGCCTATGATCGGCTCTGGGAGAAGTATCCGACCGATAAGCGGCGCCATGCGCTGGCCTCGCTTCGGGACCTCCTGGGTATCGAAAACCTGACGCCGCAACCCTGGGCCGCTGCCCTCGACGAAGCAGTCGCGATTCAGCAGTACGTGGCGGACCAGACCTACCAGTCGCGCAAGAAGGACTATGACAACCCCTTCCGGCGCATGACGTACACCACGCCCGAGGAGATGGCTGCCGTCCTGGGCACCGCCGAGGGCAACAGTTTCGTCAAGCAGGTTCGCAAAGAGACGCAGGAGTTTGCCGCCCTTGTGGCCGCCGTCCGGTCGCGCGGCTGAGACGGCGCAGGCGGCTGCCGGTCCGCTACCCCCGCTCTTCCCCATGAGGTCGCCTCGGCATGCTGCCTGACCTGAGTACGGTGCAATGGATTCTCGGCGCCCTGTGCGCCATTCTTGTCGGATTCTCGAAGACCGGGATCGCGGGCCTGGGGATCCTGATCGTCCCGATCATGGCCGAGGTCTTCACGGCGCGCGAGTCCACGGCGGCGATGCTCCTCATGCTCATCGTGGGCGACCTGTTCGCGGTCGCCTATTACCGCCGCCACGCCGACTGGCGGGTGCTTCTGGCGCTCTTTCCGTGGGTCCTGCCGGGGATCGTCCTGGGTTGGCTCGCGCTCGGGCGCCTGACGGACGAGCAAATGAAACCCGCCCTCGGCGCCCTCATACTTTCGCTGATTTTCCTCCAGGCGGTACGGACGCGCTCCGGCGAGTGGATGGAGAAACGGTTGCCGCACGCCTGGTGGTTCGTCGCGGCGGTGGGCATTGCGGCCGGATTCGCGACGATGCTCGGCAACGCCGCCGGCGCGATCATGACCGTCTTCTTCCTCGCCAAGGGCCTCGAAAAACATCCGTTCATGGGAACGAGCGCGTGGTTCTTTTTCCTCGTGAACCTCGCGAAGGTGCCATTCAGCGCGGAACTGGGCCTCGCGAACCCCTCGACGCTCCTCTTCGCGGGCCTCATGGTCCCGGCGATCACGGCGGGGGCGCTAGTGGGCGTGCGGGTCCTCCCGCGCCTGCCGCAGAGGCTCTTCGACCGGATCGTCATGGCGATTGCGGTCGTGGCGGCCCTGCGGCT
>Ga0315275_10002387_pt1 | contig 16950 bp, 14 predicted proteins | sample YL17G03_0_MG_FD_205557 | JGI IMG/M metagenome (GOLD analysis project Ga0315275, IMG submission 205557) | Sediment microbial communities from Yellowstone Lake, YNP, Wyoming, USA - YL17G03_0 | ecosystem: Environmental > Aquatic > Freshwater > Lake > Sediment | place: USA: Wyoming | collected... | reverse complement strand
TCCTGCGGTGCGGCGATGCCGGCTGCCTTGCGGCGAGCGACATTTGCCGAGAACGACTGCACGAATTCGGGCGTCAGTGCGATGGTCGAGAGCGTGCCATCCGTGCCGATCGAGACGTGTTCCTCGCCCGCGACGTTCACCGCGTGCTCGATGTGACGCACGACGTCGTCGGCAGTGGGTTGCCTGCCACCCGAGAGGTAGGGCATGACGTAAATACCCGATGCACCGCCTGTGTCGGCCACCGCGCGCAGCTCGGCGTCGGTGCGATTGCGCGGGTGATCGGCGAGTGCCGCGCATCCCGTGTGAGTGAATGCGACGGGTCGAGTCGAGCGACGGATGGCCTCGGCTGCGGTCACGCGTCCGCAGTGGCTCAGGTCCACGAGGATGCCCAGCGCGTTCATGCGCTCGACCGCTTCATGCCCGACGGTGCTGAGCCCTGCATCAGACGGTACCAGGCAGCCGTCACCGAGCCGGTTGCGCCGATTGTAGGTCGGCTGGATCACCCGGATGCCGAGACGGTGAAACGTCTCGAGCCGGTCAAGGTCGGTCTCGAAACACACGCCGTCCTGAAAGCCGTACATGAGCCCGGTCCGGCCGCTCGCTTTCGCTGCGTGAACATCGGCGACCGACCGCACGCGGAACAGGGTGGTCGGGTAGCGGTCGACCTCCTTTTCCCAGCGCACGATGGACGCGACGGACTTCTGGTACGCCTCGTCGGGCGGCATCGTGCCCACTTCGCCGACCGTGAGGTGCAGGCACGTCATGCCCGACGCCTTGATGTCACTCGCCTCGCTGGTCGTCAGCTCTGCGCCGTCCTCGGTGGCCTGCCCACCGGGACCGCCCAGGCCGTCGATGACGACCGCGCGCGAATACCGGTCCCACGTGCCATTCGCAGCCCTCGATGATCGCGGCATCACCGCGAGCCCGAGCGCCAGGCCGGACGAAGCGAGCAGCATCCGTCGCGTGCGTGAAATCATGTTCATCGACCCGCCGCCGCCATGGGCTGGATGCCGAGCGTGCGGCACAACGCATCGGGATCGAACAGCGCGCCGTCCTTGATGACCAGGCGCAGTCGCCGGACGTCGCCTATGTTCCGGCTTGGATCGCCGTCGACGAGAATCATGTCGGCAAGCTTGCCAGGCACGATCGAGCCGAGTTCGCCACCGCGGCCGACGAGACGGGCGGCGTCGAGCGTGGCAATCCGCAGCACCTCGGGCGCCGGTACGCCGGCCTCGACGTAGAGTTCGAGCTCGCGCGGGAGCATGAACCCGGGCATCGCATCGGTGCCTGCGACGAAGGGCACACCCGCGCTGCGCACGGCCATCAGCATGCGCTGCATCTGCGGCAGCGCCTGGCGATAGCGCGCGTCCTCACCGGCAGGTACCGGCAAGCCACCTTCGAGCAGGCTGCGCCTGACGAGCGGAGGCATGCGATCGGCCACGGCCGCGAGTCCTGCGTCGACCACGCCCGGGCGATCGGTGAAGAGGCTCTCGAACGCGCCCAGCGTCGGGTCGAGCGTCACGTGGCGTTGCTTGAGCAACTGCAGGAAGGCCTGCACGCGTGCCGACTGCGGATCGATGGTCGTCGCGTATTCGGCGACGGCGGTGAACCGCGCCGGCGTACGGGTGTCCTGCACCTTGTCGAACAGGAAATTCAGAAACACCATGTTCATGTGCTGGATCTCGTCGTACCCGGCGAGCACGGCCTGTTCGGCCGTCATGAACGCCGGGATGTGACCGCCAACCCGCATGCCTGCCTTGTGCGCCTCGTCCGCGATGGCCGGTACCAGCTGCGGATCCATCGAGCTGTAGATCTTGACCAGTCCGAAGCCGGCAGCGCTCATGGCCTGGACGGCCTTGCGGGCCTCGGCCTCGTCGCTGACGAGCGTGTTGGTCGGCCCCTGGAAAGGACCGCGTCCGTCGATGATGCCGGCGAAGACCACGCGCGGACCCAGGGCTTCGTTGGTGTCGAAGACATGCAGCCGCGCCGGCTTGTCGGTCTCGGCCGCCATGTCACGGATGCTCGTGACGCCGGCGGCGAGAAACAACGGCCCGCTGTCGAGATCGGGATGCGTGTGCATATCCCAGAGGCCCGGCAGCAGTGCGCGCCCCGCGGCATCGATTCGCTCGGCGCCTTCCGGGATCGGCAGCGAGCCGTCGGGACCGACGGCGACAATACGCTGCTGCGCGAAGATGACGGTGGTGCCGGGATGCATCGTCACGTGCTCGGCGTCGAACAGGTTGGCGTGTTCGATCACGACCGGACCGGCCGGTGCGCGCCGCAGCGATCGCGCCTGCACGGTGCGACGTCGCGCCTCCTGTGCGTCCTGTTCGACGCGCATCGCCGCGAGCGAGTCCTGCCAGCCTTCGCGCACGATCGTCGAAAAGCCGTCGAACGTCGCGAACAGTTCACCGTCCTCGTCCAGCCAGAGACTGGAGGGCTGGAATCCCATGCCGCTGATCGAATACAGGCCGACCAGGCGCGAAGCGCTGCCGTTGCTGATCTTCAGTTGCGACAGCTTCTGCAGTTGTGCCTCGCCCTGCGGCAGCAGTGGCAGCTTGCCGCCCGGTGCATCGCGCAGCGCGCGGGCAAGCAGGCCGATTTCCTCGGGCGCTCCGGACTGACTCACATAAAACGCCGCGGCCGCAACGGGCTGTGAACCCCTTTCGACTTTGTTCGTCCACGTGGCGGTGCCGCCCGCCAGCGCAAAGCGCTCCGCCACCGGACCCTTGTAATAGTCGTTGCCGTCCGTCGCGATGGCGACGGGAATGCCATGGGCATCGAGCCCGATCTTCGACGTGAGTGCAGGGCCACGTCCGCGATCATTGAAGGCGAAGTGGACGAGACGAGTGCCGTCCGCCTGCAGGCAGACCGTCTGGTAGCCCGCGCGATTGCCCATCATGTTGAACGCGTATTCGCGGCTCGACTTCGTGCCGGACGGGCAGGCGATGGGTTGGGGCGCCGCAATCGACGCCTTCTGTGCGGCAGGTGGATCCGCCGCGCATGCGGGGCCAGCCACGGCAAGTGCCGTTGCAATGACCATGACGATCAATCCGTGCATTGCACTCGACATCTAGTAAACGCTGCCCCCCGGCTGCGAGGAACCGAGCACGCCGGCTTCGGCGGTGACCGTGTACGTGGTGCCGGCGCTGCCCCGCCAATCCGCCACGTTGAAACTGCTGCCGACACCCACGCGACGCACGGCTACGTTGCGATACGTCAGGGGCAGGCCCGGCGAGCAGACCTCCGGTGCACCCGGTGCCTCGATGAAGTACGCGTTGTTGGTGCCGACGACCTTACCGACGCCACGTGCGTCGATCAGCAGCGCCGTTTCCTCGCTCACGGCGATGGCACGGGGTGCCGCACTCCAGCCGTTCGCGTGGAGACGGCAGAGAAAGCTGATGGTGCGACCCATGCGATCACGCGCCGCGAAATGCGTGTCGCCAATCGCGCCCTGCAGGTTCGGCACGTAGACGAAATCACGCGCGAACGTGTTGTAACGGTTGTAAGGATCCGCCAGTGCGTCGGCCGAGGTGATCCCCTGGCTGCCCAGTGCCGAGTACACGAACTGCGTCAGCACGGCGAGGCCCGCGCTGGTGCCGCCGATCGGTTTGCCCGCGGCAACGTGCTGGTTCAGGGCATCCTGCACTGCCGTGCCAGTCCACTGGGTGATGTAGTCCGACTGGTCGCCGCCGGCGATCCAGATCACTTCGGCATTGGCGATCGCCTCGCGCACTGACGGCACGTTCGCGGCCTTGGCTGAACTGATGATCAGCGTCGCCACCGAATTGAGGCCGGGGCAGAGCGCCTGCACGTACGGGTTGTAGGCGTCCGTGCCCGTGGCACGCACGACCAGGAAATCACCGCCGGTGGCGCGGTCGCACAGCCACTTGAAGGCCTCGTCGACGTCGGTGCTGCCACCCATGAGGACCGTGCCGGCCGCGGTGACCGCCGTTGCGTCGGCGGCGTTGCCGATCCGGAAATACGTTTTCCTGGCCGCCAGGGCGGGGCCCGGCAAAGCGCAGGCGCAGGCGAGGAGGACGGTGGTCAGTGCGGCAAGCAGGCGCGGCATGCTGAAACTCCTTATTGTTGTCTACCCGAGCATGGTTCAGCTGCTGACGCGACGCCGACGGTCTGCAGCGATTCAAAGTCCGACTATGCGCCGGACAATCCCGGGCCATATCTCGCTGTGATAGATGAAGGTGCCGATCAGCTGGGACGCAAAGATCAACGGAACGCCCCATTGGTAAACAGAATGGATGCGGCGGCGCGTGACCCAATCATAGGCCACCAGCAGGACCAGGATCAGGTCGATCCCGGCATAGTTATGGATGACCATCCCGACATAGCCATCCCCGAAAAGCGCGTAGAGCGCTTCGCCCCACCAGCGATTGTAGGCGGCGGAGAGGGCCACTGTGGTAGCCAGCAGGATCAGTCGCTTGTGTGCTGCGGGTCGCCGCCGTTGCAGGACGGCCATCACCCCGAACAGAGCGAACAGCGCCATGCTGCTCAGCGGAGAAATGAAGAAGCGCAGATTCTCGGGATATTTCGCGCTGTAGAAGCGCTGGCTGAAAATTTCCGCGCCGATCGCGGTCACCACCATCACCGGGACGAGGATTGCCCCGAGGAGGCCAAGCCGCTGGTGGAGCCGCTGCCGTCCAGTGCGAACCAGCAGCACTTGCAGGCTGAGCAGGCAGAGCCAGCCGGTGAAGGCGAAAACATGCAGCTGCAGGACAAGCGGAGCCATGTAATCCGGTTGGCCCGTGAACCGTTCGGTGACCGACGGATAGAAGCCGAAGCCGGTCGCAATCCATGCGGCGAGCACAAACAACAGGAAGAAATTCCTGTCCCACCGGTGCCATGGCGCGAATGCCATGTCGTCGTTGCCGCCGGTCCCACTCATGCGGGGAGTTGATCACAAGGGGCGTTGACGGTCAAAACAGGTGCCGTCCATTCTCCGGGGCAGGCAGCGGATCGAGCAGTCCGGTCACCAGGGCGTCCATCTGCGCAACGGGAATCCCGGCCAGTGAGTCAGCTTTTTCCGTAAGACGTGTCAACACGTCACCTTGTACGCGTCCACGCTCGAAGGCGAGGCGATACGGAATCTCGTGGTGGAACATCACCATCGAATAGCGCGGAATGAAGCGCTGCGGGTGGCGTCGCTCGAGTTCAAAGCTCAGTTCCTTGCGCAACATGAACTTGGGATCGCGGACCGTATCCCGCATCTCGAGGAAATTCTCGAGGGCCATCGCGGCGATTGCGTCGGTGTCGGGCTTGCGCAACTGGAAGAATCTGTCGAATGCGGACTTCCAGTCGCCGGCTGAGCGCAGCAACCGATCGAGTTCGAGGCAGTCCTCGAAGCATGCGTTCATGCCCTGGCCGTGGAACGGCACGATCGCATGCGCGGCATCGCCGAGCAGCACGGCGGCCTCGCCGGCCGACCACGCGTCCGCATGGACCGTGCTCATGCGGCCGACGGGATTTTCGAGAAATTCGCGGGTGAGTCCGGGCATCAACGGCACGACGTCCTGGAAATGCCTGGCGAAGAAGGCGTCGATAGCCTTGCGGCTGTCGAGCGCCGCGAAGCTCTCGGCGCCCCCCTTCAAGGCGAGGAACAGCGTGACGGTGAAGCTGCCGTCGATGTTCGGCAGCGCGATCAGCATGAAGCCGCCGCGCGGCCAGATGTGCAGCGCATTGCGATCGATGCGGTGCGAGCCTTCCGGCCCGGCCGGCAGCGTGAGTTCCTTGTAGCCGTGATCGAGCATGTCTTCGCTGACGCGCACGCCGAGTTGGCCGGTCATCGCGCGTCGCACGACGGAACCGGCGCCGTCTGCAGCGATCAGCGGCGCGAGCGGCTGCGTGTACGTGTCGCCCGAGACCTCGTCGAGCATGACGAGTTCGTCGCGCTCGAAATCGAGCGTGCGTGCCGCCTGCAGGAAACGGGGTTCGATCCCGTAACGGCGCTGCGCATGGTCGAGCAGCACGCGGTTCAGGCCAGGCCGCGAGACGGAGTGGATGACTTCCTGCGGCCGCTGGCCGTAGGGCGCGAACGTGAGGGAACCGTCAGGTGCGTGCAGCGTGCGACCCCGCATCGGGATCAGCAGCGGTTCGACGTCCTCGAAGACGCCGGCCGCGCGCAACGCATGGATACCGCGGTCCGCCAGCGCCAGGTTGATCGAGCGGCCCGCATCCATGTCGACCTTGCGCAGGTCCGGGCGGCGTTCGTACACCTGCACCTGCCGGCCCTGCCGCGCGAGGTAGATGGCCATCAGCGCGCCGGACAGGCCGGCGCCGAGGATCGTGACGGGCCGCTTCACGTCCCGAGTTCCGCGTGCAGCGCATCCACGCAGCGCCAGACGTCGTCGAAGCTGTTGTAGAAAGGCACCGGCGCGGCGCGGATCACGTCCGGCTCGCGCCAGTCGGGCAGGATGGCGCGCTGTCGCAGGCCATCGAAGACGGCGCGCGCACGATCACGCGTGAGTCCGACCAGCCGCAAGGACAACGCTGCCCCGCGTGCCTCAGGCAGGGACGGTGTGATGATCTCCACACTGCCCGCGAGCCGCGCCCGCACGAGGCGTTCGAAATATCCCGTCAATGCGATCGACTTCTGGCGCAGGGCCGGCAGGCCGGCTGCCGCAAAGTGCTCGAGCGACGCCGCGAGCGGCGCCATGGCAAGAATCGGCGGGTTGCTGAGCTGCCAGCCTTCCGCGCCCGGGGTGGGCTTGAACTCGGGCGCCATCAGGAAGCGCGTGGCTTTGTCGTGGCCCCACCAGCCGGCGAAGCGCGGCAACGATGCGTCGTTTGCGTGGCGGGCGTGTACGAACGCACCTCCCACCGCACCCGGGCCACCATTCAGGTACTTGTAGTTGCACCACACCGCAAAGTCCGCACCCGCGTCGTGCAGCGCGACCGGCACGTTGCCGACGGCATGCGCGAGATCCCAGCCGACGACGCAGCCCGCTTGGTGTCCCGCAGCCGTGATCGCCTCGACGTCGAGCACCTGCCCTGTCAGGTACTGCACTCCCGGCAGCAGGATCGTGGCGATCCGCGCACCCTCGCATTCGATCGTCGCGACGATGTCTTCAGTTCGCAGCAGGTCTTCGCCGTCGCGCGGCGCGATCTCGATCAGGTCGGTCGCGGGATCGAGCCCATGAAAGCGTACCTGCGATTCGACGGCGTGGCGATCGGAGGGAAATGCCGAGCGTTCCATCAGGATCGCGCGGCGCGCTCCCGACGGCCGGTAGAAGCTCACGAGCAGCAGGTGCAGGTTGGCCGTGAGCGTATTCATCGCGATGACTTCGGCCGGCTCGGCCCCAACCAGCATGGCCAGTGCCGGAGCGAGCCGCTCGTGGTACGACAGCCACGGGTGACGTCCGGTGAAGTGTCCTTCGACCCCCAGTGAGCGCCAGTCGCGCATCACGTCCTCGACGTACTCCGTCGCCAGCACGGGTTGCGCACCCAGCGAGTGTCCGCACAGGTAGACGAGTTCGCGACCGCTGCCGGCCTCGCGCGGCAGGATGAAGCGGTCGTGCCAGGCCGCGAGCGCATCCCCGGCATCGAGGGCATGCGCGTGTTCCCGGTCGAGCCTCATGTCGCGTCTCCGGGAATCGACAGCAATGGATACAGCACGGGACGGCTCGGCGCCGCGTCGGAGCCAAAGGCGGGCACCTGCAGGTCGAGCAGGTACAACCCGTCCGGCACCGAGTCCGGCACGTAGGCGAGTTCGGTGACGAGCGCCTGACCACGCGTTGCCTGCGCCGCATCGTCGGAGCCCGGGGGCAATCCCCAGTATTCGCGATGAGCCGCAAGGCGGCCGCCATCGTCGGCGCGATCGAGGCTCGGCAGGTCGACCACGAGCGAGTTGACCCCACGCTCGACCAGCCACCGCATGGCTTCAGGCAGGAAATACGGCGCCGGGCTCGGCGAGCCGGAGTACGCGCGGTGCCGTTTGTCCGCTCCGTTCGGCAGTGTGCGAATCACCATCGCCGTGCACGGTGCAGCGGACCACGCCGAGGCAGCTGTGGCGAGCGCGCCTGCTCGAATCACGAGGTCATCGGCAGCGGCGTGACCGCCCGGTATGGCGGCCGCTGCCGCGCCCAACGGCTCCGGCCGGACTGAGACGACCAGTGCGACACAAGGCGCCACGGGTGTCAGGCTCGCGATCGTGACCGGACTGCGCGTGACGTGCCCGATGCATTCGGTGTGGGTGCCGTGGCAATGCGGGGCAAGCGAATGCACGGCGCAATTGCAGCTGGCACCGCTGCCGACGCTGCCGGTGAAACCACCGATCCGCAGGGGTTCGCTCGAGGCCGGCGTGGCGACGAAAAAGCTCGGTTGTGCGCCATTGAACTCGAGCACGATGGCCAGATCCGCAGGCGCAGTGAGGTCCGCACGCCAACGCCGGCCGCCGGCAGTGAACTCCAGGCCGTTCAAGTGGTCACTTCCTCAGTGAGCTGCCGCACGCACGGCAGACCGTGTGCTCGGGATTCGACCAGAATCGTTCGAAAACCGGCGGCAGTTGCGTTTCGATGTTGGTGATCTGCAGGTATTCGCTGTAGAGGCGCGCGTCGCAGCGTTCGCAGTACCAGAGGAAGCCGTCGGCTTCGCCGGTGCGGCGCTTGCGCTCCACGACGAGCCCGACGGTGTCGGCAAAGCGCTGCGGCGAGTGCGGTACATGGGCAGGCAGCAGCAGCACGTCGCCTGCGCGGATGTGAATGTCCACCCGCTGCCCGTCCTGGACCGTCCGCAGCAGCATGTCGCCTTCGAGCTGGTAGAAGAATTCCTCGCCCGGGTCGTCGTGGTAGTCCTGGCGGGCGTTCGGACCGCCGACCACCATGATGATGAATTCGCCCTGTTCGAACACCTGCTTGTTGCAAACGGGCGGACGCAGTTCCGACCGATGCTCGTCGATCCACTGCCGGAGGTTGAACGGTGTCAAAGACTGCATGGTCCGAGTATAAATTAGGCTCCATGACGCGACGCAGACTCCGCATCGGTCCGGCCCTGCTGGCGCTAGCCGCGGCGGGTGTCACGGCGCCTGCCGGGGCACAGACGGCAGCGGACGCCAGCCCCGCCGGGGCTGCCCCGACCGTCAATGCGGTCTGGACGGAGCACGAGTTCACGTTCACCTATTTCGGTCTTGGCACCTACTACTCGTGTGGCGGCCTGGAGGCCAAGATCGAGTACATCCTGACGCAGCTGGGCGCCCGCCCGGAGCCGCGGGTGCGGGTGAACTGTCTCGACGGCGCTGGCATTCAGCTGATGCCGACGGCACGCATCAAGGTGACGGTTCCCACCGCGGCGACGCCGGAGTTGCTGGCGCAGCTAGAGGCGGACAAGTCGAAGCGCGAGCTGGTCGCGAAGGTCCAGCGCAAGGGGTCGGCGATCGACGTGGCGACGGCACAGTTTCCGGCCGAACGCCGGATCGTCGAGTTCGAAGGCCGACGCCTCGATCACATCAACGACGGCGACTGCGAACTCCTCGATCAATTGCTGCCGCAGGTGCTGGAGCCGCTGGGAATGCGCGAGGCACCCGGCTCGTCGCTGACGTGCATACCGCGCATGTCGCAGCTCGGTTCGGTCCACCTCAAGCTCGAATCGCTCCACGCCCAGCCGGCAGCGGTCGCCGAGCCCGCCAAGCCCTGAAGCCGGGTCCGCGTCTCAGTCGTCGAGTGGCAGTCCGCCGGTGTGGTTCGCCACCTGCAACGGTTTAGCGCCGGGCGTGTCGATGCGCTGCCCGGTCAGTGAGCCGCCCCAGACGCAGCCCGTGTCGAGGCCGAGCACGTGATCCTCGTCCACGTAGCCCATGGCTGACCAGTGGCCGAAGACGAGTCGTTCGCCGGCGGATTTCCGCCAGGGGATGCGAAACCATGGCTGCGTGCCCCTGGGTGCGGTCGCGGGCGTGCCCTTGAACTTGAGCGCCATGCGGCCCGTTGCTGCATCGCACACGCGCAGCCGCGTGAAGGCGTTGACCGTAAAGCGGATGCGATCCCAGCCGTCGAGATCGTCGCGCCAGGTGTCCGGTTCGTTGCCGTACATGCGTTCGTAGAGCTGCCCAGGGCTTTCGCCAAGCAGCCTGCGCTGCACCTCGCCGGCACAGGTCGCTGCCGTCTGCAGGTTCCACTGCGGCGGCAGGCCCGCGTGCAGCAGCGAGATGCCGAGGTGCGCATCGTGATGCAGCAGTGGACGCGTCTGCAGCCAGTCGAGCAGTTGGTCGGCGTCCGGCGCGTCGACGATGGGCCGCAATCCTTCATCGCCATCACGCCAACTTGCGCCGCCGCGCGCGAGGGCGAGCAGGTGCAGGTCGTGGTTGCCCAGCACGGCGATGGCGGCATCGCCGAATGACTTGACGAAGCGCAGTGTGTCGAGCGAACGCGGCCCGCGGTTGACGAGGTCGCCGACGAACCAGAGCCGGTCGCGCGACGCGTCGAACCGCAGGCGGTCGAGGAGGGTGTCCAACTCGTCCTGACAGCCCTGGACGTCGCCGATCGCATAGACGGCCATCGAGCCGTCGTCAGTGCAATACGCCCGGCATGGCGAGCCGGAACGGCGCGATCGGTGCGTCGAACTGTTCGCCGTCGTCCGCGACCATGTGGTACTTGCCCTGCATCGCGCCGACCGGCGTTTCGAGGATGGCGCCGCTGGAATACCGGAACCCCTGGCCCGGCTGCAGGTGCGGCTGTTCGCCAACGACGCCGTCGCCGACCACTTCCTGCACCTTGCCGTTGGCGTCGGTGATGAGCCAGTGGCGCGTCACGAGGCGGGCCGGCTTCGTCCCTTCGTTGCGGATAGTGATCGTGTACGAGAACACGAACCGGCCCTCGCCGGGGTTCGATTGGTCCTCGACGTAGTTGGTACTGACGTCGACGCGGATGCGATTGGCGTCGGCCGTCGTCATGTCTTCTTCCAGCGCACGGCGAGCACGTCGCACGGCGCCGCATGCAGGATCGTGTCTTCGGTCTGGTTGAACATGATCGACAGGCCGTGCCGTTCGCGGCTGCCGAGCACGATCAGGTCGACGCCGCGGTCCGTTGCGATACGCACGAGCTCGGCCTTGATGTTGCCGGCCTGCACGATGCGCTCCGCCTGCTCGAGGCCGGTCTTCTGTGCGAGTTCGGCGATGCGCCGCGTGGCGCGCTCGATCAGCTCGCCTTCGATCTGCACGGCCGGCAGCAAGGCTTCGCCCATCGGTTCGACGGGGACGTATTCGACGACGTGCAGCAGGATGACCTCGGCCCCGTAGCGCTCGGCGACGTCACGCGCCCGCTTTGCGATCTGTTCGCTGCCTTCGGTGACGTCCACAGCGAGCAGGATCTTCTTGTATTCGCGCATGGTGTGCTCCGTGGAACGCCTGGTTCCGGTGCGAAAAGCGGTTCAGGGAAGATTATAGGCGGCGCCGGAGGGGCCACCAATCCGGAATCATTCTGCCGGAATAACGCGGGGCGCATCCCCTCGCCGGGCGACCCACTGGTCCGCCAGGGCGGCAAACCGGGCCGGAGCGAGCGTTTCGGCCCGCGCCCCCGGGTCCACGCCCGCGGCCACGATCCCGTCCACGTCGAGCAGGCCCATCAGCGCATTGCGCAGGGTCTTGCGGCGCTTCGAAAAGGCGGCCGCCACCAGCCCCGCGAATGCAGCCTGGTCGGCGATTTCAAACGGCGGCGCAGTATGTGGGCGCAGTGCGAAAAAAGTCGAGGTGACCTGGGGTGCCGGTTTGAAGGCGCCCGCGCCGATGTCGAACAACCGTTCCACTTTGACCTGCGGCGCAAGCATCACCGTGAGCCGGCCGTAGTCGCCCGACCCGGGCGCGGCCGCCATGCGCACGACCACTTCCTTCTGCAGCATGAAGTGCATGTCGGCGAAGGCGTCGAGCTGCGCGATAAAGTGGAAGAGCAGCGGTGTCGAGACGTTGTACGGCAGGTTGCCGATCAGGCGCAGCTGCGGTCCGTCGCCGCGCAAGGCGCGAAAATCGAACTCGAGCGCGTCCGCCAGGTGCACGTGCAGTTCACCGAGTCCCTGGCAGTGCGCCTGCAGCGGCGGAACGACGTCGCGATCGATTTCGACGACGTCGAGCCTGCCCGCCAGGGCGAGGACGGGTGCCGTGATCGCGCCGCGGCCGGGACCGACCTCCACGAGCCGATCACCGGGGCGCGGATCGATCGCGCGCACGATCTTGTCGATCGTGCCGCGGTCGTGCAGGAAGTGCTGCCCGTAGCGTTTCTTGGCGTGGCCGTGCCTCACCAGTGCGACGCCTGGTGCCGTACGCGCTGGCTCAGCTCGAGCGCAAGCGCAAACGCGGCCTGCAGGCTGCCGGGATCGGCCTTGCGCGTGCCGGCAAGATCGAGCGCCGTGCCGTGATCGACGGACGTGCGCACGATCGGCAGCCCGAGCGTGACGTTGACCGCGTGGCCAAAGCTCGCGTGCTTCAGCACTGGCAGGCCCTGGTCGTGGAACATGGCGACGACGGCGTCGATGCCCTTGAGCCGATGCGGCACGAACGCGGTGTCGGCCGGCACGGGACCGACGAGATCGAGGCCATCGCTCCGGAGCGCTGCGAGAACCGGCTCGAGCACTTCGGTTTCTTCGCGACCGAGGTGACCGCCTTCGCCGGCGTGAGGATTCAGGCCGAGCACGAGCATGCGGGGCCGGCGTATTCTGAACATCGTCTGCAGGTCGCCCGCCAGGATGCGCAGCACGGCCTCGAGTCGCGACGGCGTGATGGCCGCGCTGACTTTCCGCAACGGCAGGTGCGTGGTGGCGAGCGCGACGCGCAACCCGCCGCCAACCAGCAGCATCACGGGCAGGCGCACGCCGGTGCGTTTAGCGAGGTACTCGGTGTGCCCGGTAAACCGGACGCCGGCTTCATTGATGATCGATTTCTGCACGGGCGCCGTCACGATCGCCTGGAACGCACCCGCGGCGCAGCCGCCGATGGCGGCGTCGAGAGTCGCCAGCACGTAACGCGCGTTTGCAGTCGCCAGGACGCCGGGCCGTGCCGGTTCCGCCAGCGGCACGTGCAGGAGTTCGACGCCAGCGCGTGGCCGGCCCATCGCGTCGAAATCCGGCAGTTTGAGCCGGCGGGCGCTGCGCGGTCGCGCGCGGCCGAACAGGGTGCGGTCGCCGATCAGGACGACACGGCAGCCCGTTGGCGCCGTATCGAGCAGTTCGGTGCAGAGATCCGGGCCGATGCCTGCCGGTTCGCCGGTAGTGACGGCGACGGTGCGCAGCGACTTGGCACGGCGCAATCGGCCCCCGGTGCTCACATCCGGTATTCGACGAACGCTTCGTCGCGCAGCCGGCGCAGCCAGATTTCCGTTTCTTCGTCCGCACGTGCTTCGCGCAGCTGGCTGACGCAACGGTTGCGCGTCATGTCCTCGCTCGCGTCGTAGGTGCGGCGACCGAGCAACTGCACGATGTGCCAGCCGAACTGCGTGCGGAACGGCGGGCTGATCTCGTTTTCGGCGAGCGCATCGAGCTGCTTCTCGAATTCGGGCACGAAGCTGCCCGGGCCGGACCAGCCGAGGTCGCCGCCCGTTGCGGCCGAACCGGGGTCTTCGGACGTGACCGAGGCGACCGCCTCGAAGCTTTCACCCTTCAGGACGCGTTCCCGGATCTGCGCAAGCTTCTGGCGCACGGTCTCGTCGTCCATCACTTCCGTGGGCTTCATCAGGATGTGCCGGGCGTGCACCTGGGACACGAGCGCCGGTGCCTGGCCGCCGCGGATCTCGAGCACCTTGAAGATGTGGAGGCCGCTGGGCGTGCGGATCGGCTCCGTCACCTCGCCGGCCTTGAGCGTGGGGATGATGTCGGCGACGAATGACGGCAGCTGGCCCGACTTGCGCCAGCCGAGCGCGCCGCCTTCGAGCGCCGTGCCGGAATCGGAGTAGGTGATGGCGAGCTGGGCGAAGTCTTCGCTCTTCTTCGCCCGTTCGTAAACGGCCTGCGCACGCGACGTGCGCTCGGCGATCTGCTTCTCGTCCGCGGCACTCGGGATCGCGACGAGGATGTGCGCAAGGTTGAACTCATTGTCGGCGTCCGGCGACGCCTTGCGCTTCGCGATGCATTGCTCGACTTCGCGCGGCGACACGTACACGCGCGCGAGCACGTCGCGCTGGCGTAGCGCTTGCAGCGTCATCTCGCGGCGGACTTCGTCGCGGTAGTCGCGATAATCGATGCCCTGGGCCTCGAGCGTGGCCGGCAGCTCGCTGAACTTGATCTTGTTGCGCCCGGCGACATCGGTCAGTGCGTTGTTGACCATCTCGTCCGAGATCTTCAGGCCGAGGCGCTCGGCGCGCTGCATCTGCAGTTCCTGCAGCACGAGGCGCTCGAGCACCTGCTGGCGCAGGACGTTGCGCGGCGGCAGCTGCTGGCCTGACTGCTGGATGCGCGCGCTGACCGCGGACATCTGTTTTTCGACGTCGCTGCGGAGCACGAGTCCGTCGTTGACGATGGCGGCGACCCGGTCCAGCAGGACGCCGGACGAGCTCAGCTCCTTGGATTGGGCGTGGACCGTGCCCACGGCGGCGAGCAACAGAACGGCTACGCCGAAAAACTGCTTATATTTCAAGGGTATCTCAGGGTCTGGGCGCGGACGGAGGCGAGGAGTATCCCCGAATCGCTTCGCGCAGGAAAGCTTCGTTGTCCACTCCGACACTGGACAAACCCTTCAGTTCCAGCTGCAGGCCGATCGACGTTTCGGCGGCGCCCGAGCGGCTGGAGACGAAGCGTCGCGTGACCAGTCGAACGGCCCAGCAGCAGGACGAATACTCGACGCCGAGGAACTGGTCCAGCGTCTTGTCTTCCTGCAACGAGTAGACAAAGCGCGCGAAACCGCGCCACTGGTTGTTGATCGGCCAGGCGCCCGACACGTCGACCTGCTCGAGCAGGTCGCGCCGGAACCGGTAGCCCGCGTTGATCACCCGACCCGGCGATGGGTTGTACTGCACGAAGGCCTCGGTACGCTCGCCCTGGGTCTCGTCCGGGTTCCACTGGTAGGCGAAGCGTGCGTTCAAGTTCTTGTACGCGTTGAGTTCGACCTCGGCCACGAGGTCCGACGTCGAGCGGTTGCGCACGGGCTCGTCCGGCAGGGTGACGCGCGGATCCTGCAAGTAGATCGCCTGCCCGAGAGTGGCGCTCAGGTACTGGCGACCGCGGCTCGAGTCGAGCAGGCGGGTGGTGACGCCGACGCTCACCTGGTTCGCGTCGCCGATCCGGTCCGGGCCCACGTAGCGGTTGGTGCGGAACAGCTGCACGAGGTTCAGGTCGGGAATGCCGGTATCGAAGACGGGCAGGTCGTCCTGGTTCTTGTACGGCACGTACAGGTACAGCATGCGCGGCTCGAGCGTCTGGATGCGGTTGCCTTTCGATCCCGACTCACGTTCCATCGTGAAACCTGCGTCGAGGCTGGCCGACGGCAGCGCGCGATCCGGCGAATCATCCGCGCCCGGCGCGACGCCGTTCAGCAGGTACTGCGTGTAACGGTAACCCGCGCCCGCGGCGAAAAACGCGCCATTGCGGTCGATGCGCCATTCGAGCGCAGGCTCGGCGTCGAGACGGACGCCCTGGGGGCCGAGATTGCGCTGGAAATTGGTCGCCTCGGCGAACACCGAGCCAGACAGGCCGCCTGCGAAATCGCGCCAGCGCCCGAGTGCCGTCAGCTGCGGCGCAATGCGGTAGGGCTCGTCCGCCGCGGCCAGCGCGTTGTCGATGACCTGGTAGCCCTGCGCGCGGGCGTTGAAGGACCAGGCATCCATGTCGTGGCGAAGATCGATGGAGCGATTCACGAACGAAACGCTGGTGCCTTCGAAGCCGATGCCGAAATCCTCGTAGTAGTCATTGTCGCTCACGTTCGTGGCGTCGATCAGCAGCCGGGTGCGCGGTGCAAAGCGCGTGACGTGGCGCCAGTCGATGACGCCGCGGGCGTCGCCGGTATCCTGGTCGTGGACCAGGTATTCGATGTTGAGCTGGCTGCGGCTGCGTTCACTCAGGTAGCGCAGCTCCGGATCGAGGCGGATGCCACGCGACGAATACCAGCGCGTGGTGAGCGTGGCGTCGTAGTTTTCGGCCAGATTCCAGTAGTAGGGCACGGCAATCTGCGTGCCGGTGCGGCTGCCGCTGCCGATCGTCGGGAACAGCAGGCCGGTTTTGCGCTGGTCACCAACGGGAAACGAGATCCACGGCGTGTAGAACACCGGCACGCCGAGGAATTCGATGCGGACGTCGCGTCCGGTGCCGATCAGGTTCTTCTGGTCGATGTCGATTGCGCCGGCAGCGAGACTCCAGTCCTCGTTGCCCGGGGGGCAGGCCGTGTAGCGCACGCCTTCGAGGTCGATGTGACCAGACTGCGTGAGTTTCGCGTTCGTCGCCGCGCCCCGTACCGACTGTTCGCGCAGTTCGAATTCGGCGCCTGCGAAATTGCCCACGCCGCCTTGCTGGAACGAGCCGCCCTTGCCACGCACGTGCATCAGCGGGTCGAGGTATTCAATGTCGCCGTTCAGCTCGACGCTGCGCTGTTCGGCATTGATCGTGGCCTGGTCGGCCGTGAGCAGGCGTTGGCCCATGCGGATCTGCACGTTGCCACTCAGTTCGGCATCGCCGGCACGACCGATTTCGCCGGTGTCGCTCGTGACGTGGATCTGCGGGTCCGCCGGGTCGGCCTTGAGCAGTTCCTCGATGCGCGGGTCAATGACGGACTGGACGGCGCAGCGGTCGCCGCGTAAGGGTTCGGCCTCTGCTGCCGCTTGCGTGGTTGCCGGGACGGGCGGCTGTTCCTGTGCCTGGGCAGACGAGGCCCCGAGCCACGCGCAGGCCGCCGCCCGCCGCAGGGTCGCCTGCAGCGCCTGCTGCAGGCGTGGGGAACCAGCGCACGGCGTCGTCATCGGGACGATTATAATTGCGCGCGAATCACCGCATCCGACTATTGCCTGCCCGTTTTCCAGCCCAACCGGGGTCTCC
>Ga0315275_10002386_pt1 | contig 16954 bp, 19 predicted proteins | sample YL17G03_0_MG_FD_205557 | JGI IMG/M metagenome (GOLD analysis project Ga0315275, IMG submission 205557) | Sediment microbial communities from Yellowstone Lake, YNP, Wyoming, USA - YL17G03_0 | ecosystem: Environmental > Aquatic > Freshwater > Lake > Sediment | place: USA: Wyoming | collected... | reverse complement strand
ATTGAATCACCCCAACTTCTTGTATTTAAAAATGCAGACTTATTTATAAATACTTTGCTTTATAAATGAATATATTCCACTTTATATACCCCCTTCATTTCCTATGGAAAAAAGTATAAATTAAACTTATTTTTAAATTTTAAAGGTATTTAATTGTTATTTTAACATTTAAAAACTGATTTATGTCTATTTTCAATTATATAAATAAATTTAAATAAAATAAGGAATGCCTTCATTTATGAAAATTAAAGTTGAGAAAATATCACCCAATGCAGTACTTCCTAAAAAAATCCATGAAGAGGACGCAGGTTATGACTTATATTCTATTGAAATGACAGAAATCAGCCCAGGCGAAAGAAAAGCCATTCCAACAGGCTTAAAATTTGCCATTCCTACAGGGTTTGTAGGCTTAATATGGGATAGGAGCGGGTTGGCATTAAATAATGGCTTAAAAACAATGGCAGGCGTTGTAGATTCAGGATATAGAGGCGAAGTAAAGATAGTCGCAGTTAATCTTGGCAAAGAAACAATCAGAATAGAGCCCCACACCAGAATAGCGCAGCTTCTCATCCAGAAAATCGAGGATTTTGAAATAGAAGAAACAAAGGATTTGGGCGAGTCTCCAAGGGGGAGAAATGGATTCGGAAGCAGCGGAATTAAGTAGTTGTATATGAATAAAATAATTTTTTATAATTACCACTCAATCGGCGTGGAGCCTATTGCAGCAATAGCCTCGCCGGCGATTGAGGCGTATTTAATATTTTTCAAAATATCAAATTAAAAACTCAATTATTACTTCCAAAAAGTAAAATTTAAAAACAAATGAACTTCCAAAATAGGAAATGGCAGAAAAGAAGGGAGTAATTGGAATAATTTTTGACAAGAACGAATATTATTATTTCTTAATAGTCCACAAAAACCTCCCAATAAAGAAGGGGTGGGAGTTTGTTAAGGGGATATTCGAAGGAGAGGACTCGCTTGGCGCAGTCAAGGAAGAAGTTGATTCAACTGTTGGAGTGAAACATTACAAAGTGAAGAAAAAACTGGACTGGACATATGCAATAACAGATGGCGAGGACACTATTGTGAATGAAATCTACCTGATACACACAAACATGAACACATCAGTAAAATTAGATTACAATCCTAACAAGCTGAACACTTACTTATGGGGGAAGGAATCACCCGTGCTGGATAAATTAGCGCCTGACCACAAGGCAATTCTTGAGAAGGCATTACCTGAGATAAAGGCCCTGTGATTTGTTTCTCATACTAGTAAATTCTCTGTCAATTGCATCTCTAAGATCTAAATAATTCATTCCACGTTCATATATCCTATCACTCACAACGGTATGAGCATTATCTAACTTCAACCCAGACTTATCGTGAGCCACATATGCAGCCAAGACAGGAATTTCTATTTCAGGATGCTGTTCCAATATGCTTATACCAGCTTTGATAGATCCTGTTTTTAATTTAGCGCCGTTTCTTCTCGTTCCTCTGGGAAAAATAACAAAAGCATCTCCATGTTCTATGAGTCTGTCTTCAAGATAGTCATATGCGGATTGGTTCATGGGGCTTTCAGGCCATCTTCTATCCACAGGATGGTATCCAATGATGCCGAGAATCTTTCCAGCAAAATATCTGTTTCCGAAGATAGCCAAATCTGATTTATGAAGAATCCGCATATTCCTGCCCCTCTTTATATTGACAGTATGAAGCAGAGCAGGAATATCGTGTCCAGTTGTATGCTCTGAAAAAATAATTATAGGTCCATTCCTAGGAATGGCTTCCGCATTTTCACTACTAAAGTTATAGGCTATTAAAGCAAATGGATGTATAATTCTCAAGACAGGCCTGTATAAAAAATCACGCGGAACGATTGTAGCAGGTGCATCTAATCCACTCCTTTTTTTCTTACCAAGTCTCTCTTCTAAATCCACAGTCATGTCTTCCTCACAAAATCAAACTTCAATCCAAGCTCCTTGAGCTGTTTTTCTGATATTGCACTCGGAGAGCCGTCCATGGGGCATTCTGCCTTTTTGTTTTTTGGGAAGGCAATAACCTCTCTAATGTCATTAAAGCCGCACATTAAGGCAACAATTCTATCAAAACCAGGGGCTATTCCTCCATGAGGCGGAGCGCCATACTGCAATGCCTCAAGCAGGAACCCGAATTTCTCCATGGCTTCCTCTTCGCTTAAACCAATCACTTTCATTACTCTTTTTTGTAGCTCCGTATCGTGATTTCTTATTGAGCCAGAGGCAATCTCTATTCCATTTAAGACAAGGTCATAGCATCTCGCTCTTACTTTCAGGGGCTCTTTTTCAAGCCATATAAGGTCTTCACTTTTTGGCATAGTAAACATATGATGAGAGGGCTCAATCCTGTCTTCAGCTTCGTTATATTCAAATGACGGGAAATCAGTAACCCACAAAAACTGGAAAACATCTTTTTTTATCAAACCAAGCTTATTAGCTATGTCTTTTCTCAGCAACCCAAGTACATCTTCAGCAGTTTTTCTCCTGTCTGCAACAAAAAGGAGCAAATCGTTGTTTTTTGCATCCATCTTTTTCATTAGGTTTTCTTGAATTTCCTTTGAAAAATACTTCACAATATTTGATTCCAACTTGCCGTCTGAAACCTTCATCCAAGCCAATCCTGAAGCGCCATAGCTTTCTGCCTTTTCTATAAGCTCGTCAAGCTCTTTTCTGGAAAAATTCGCGCAGTTTTTTGCGTTAACACAAAGAATTACTCCGTTTTTTTCAATAACTTGCTTAAAAACAGAAAAATCGCAATTTTTTACAGCACCTGTAGCATCGACTAATTCAAATCCAAATCTAATGTCAGGCTTGTCAGTCCCGTATTTTTTTCTTGCCTCATCATAACTTATTCTCTGGAATGGAGTCTTAACATCATAGTTTATTGAATCCTTGAAAATCTTCTTCATCATTCCCTCGCACAGTTCATAAATGTCCTCTTCTGTTATGAAACTCATCTCAATATCTATCTGAGTGAATTCAGGCTGCCTGTCAGCCCTTAAATCCTCATCACGAAGGCATCGCGCAATCTGGTAATATTTATCGCATCCAGAAATCATTAAAATCTGCTTATATAGTTGGGGGCTCTGCGGTAGCGCATATGCATTCCCGTGCGTAATTCTTGAAGGCACAATATAATCACGGGCTCCTTCAGGGGTGCTTTTAACAAGCATGGGAGTTTCAATTTCAAGAAAGCCCCGGGAATTAAGAAATTCCCTTGTTGCCTTTGCAGCCCTGTGCCTTATTTCAAGGTGCTTCTGCATAACAGGCCTTCTCAAGTCCAAATATCTGTATTTTAACCTCAAATCTTCATTAGCGACAATCTCATCATCAATTTCTATAGGGGGAACTTTTGCCTTGCTCAATATTTGAACATTATCAACCAGAAGCTCTACCTCCCCCGTCTTCAGCTTAGGATTTATCATACCCTCCTTTCGCTTTCTAATTTTTCCCTCTACACTGATAACATATTCCCTGCCAAGGTGCTCAGCAGTCTTATGAGGCTTTTCATCATGAGAAGGGTCAAAAACTGCCTGAGTAAGCCCGTATCTGTCCCGCAAATCAATGAAGATTACTCCACCATGGTCTCTTCTGGAGTGAACCCAGCCGCAGAGAATAACTTTGCTGCCAAGGTCTTTAGATCCAAGTTCCCCACAAGTATGTGTTCTGAGCATAACTAACAGGATTAATAAGTATTTTATAAAAGTTTTTGAAAAAAGACATAATTTGGAGGTTCTATAATGTGGCCAGCTTCGGTTCTTTGCGAAGAACTTGATTTTTTCTTCCCCTCACTTAAGTAGGAGGAGGAAAATAACCTTTGCCCAGCAAAGGCGAAGCTGGCTTAAGAAAATGATTTGCAAATTAACTATTCAATGAGCCCTGAAAAAAAGCACATATTTTTATTTTATTCAAAATCGATTAAAAACCTATATTCCGAAAAATATTTATACCAATTTGCAAAAAATCAAAGCATGCCTAATGAAGAACAAAAATATCACCTAGGATGGCTTGTTCTTATTCTTATTATTGGTATAGCCATCGGCTACATCGCGTTTGGAAGCAGTGGCATAACCGGCCAGGCTACTGCAGCAAAACAAACAACCACAGCAACTAAAATAATCAACCCAGCATACGGCTCTAATTTTAAGGAGGGGGAAACCTTTACAGTGTTGGCCAGCATTGGTTGCTCGGGGAAAAAGTGCAATGCTGTAAAATCCCTGATAACATTTAATCCAACATCAGGCCTGAGGCTGCCTAATAATGATGCAACACACTCAATAGGAACCATGCTGGAGGGGGAAACAAAGCTCACATCCTGGCTTGTTTCAGGGGCATCAAAAGGAGCATATACTGTAACTGTAACAACAACCAGCCCATCCCTGTCAAAAAGCAATGATTTAATCTCTGTCAATGTTTATGTCCCTATCTGCAATGCGCATTCTGACTGCGGAACCAGCGGCTATGTGGGGCCAAATTACTGCATTGGCAAGGCAGTTTACAAGGATTATGTTACTTACACATGTAATCTAGCGGGAACAGTTAATGCATATTGCACAAGCTCCACAACTCCAATAATTCAGGAGGCATGCGCATATGCTTGTTTAAATGGAGCATGCACAACAGACCCTTGCGCAGGAGTGACTTGCCCAGTTAAATGCCTGAATAATCGCACGATGCAAATAAATGGTATTTGTAATAATGGAATTTGTCAGTATAACTATCAAAATTGTACCATAGGTTGCCGAAACGATGTATGCATGTAATAGTTCTTAGTTAACTCAAAGCTAATAATTTCAACTTCAAACGCTATTCATCAATTTTTCAAAATTATTCATTACCTGCAGCAAGAAATCATCCTTAAATCTTGGAGCCATGAACTGGATTCCCATAGGTATTTTATCAATAAATCCTGCATTGACAACTCCAGCACATATTCCAGCCAGATTTGCAGGAATAGTGAAAGCATCATAGGCATAAATTTCCAGAGGATCCTCTATTTTGGTTCCTAATTTATGGGGCAATTTCGGAACAGTTGGAAGAATAATAATATCAACATTTTCAAATGCCTTTTCAAATTCATGGGAAATAAGCTGCCTGGCTTTTAAAGCAGTTCTGTAATATCTTCCACGATATTCTGCCTTGGATATTTCCTCTCCCCCAAGAATTCTTCTCAGCACCTCCTCCCCGCAATTATCCTCGATTTTCTTCCCGTATTTCCTGCCGTCAAACTTCCTTGTCCCGGAGAAGAATTCAACATAGGTTATTGGATAATAAGTCTGGATTGCCAGCTTTATGTATTTTAATTTTATATTCTTTATCTCAGATTTAGTTTTTGCTGCAAATTCCTTTGTTGACGAATCTATTAGCCCATAAATATTCTTGTCAACGCACAAATCCTCGGCTTCTTCTATTACTCCAATTTTAATGTTTTTTACAGGAATGTCAATATTTTTTACATAAGAATCTGCAGCCTGAGTAAAACTTGTTACAGCATCATATTGGCTTTTTCCTGCAATAACATCAAGCAATAATGCGCACCCATATGTCTCATTTGCCAGGGAACCAATGCCTTCAAGGCTCATTGCCAAGTCTATCAGGCCATAGCGTGAAACAAGCCCGTAGCTAGGCTTTACACCAACTACACCACAATTTGATGCAGGATTTCTAATAGAGCCTCCAGTATCGGAGCCAAGGCTCAAGTCGCACATCCCTGCTGCGACAGCAGCTGCGCTTCCAGCGCTGGAGCCGCCGGAAACCCTGTCTATCATTTTGGGATTTTTAGTTGCCCCAAATGCAGAATTCTCTCCCGTAGAGCCTGATGCAAATTCATCCATGTTGAGCATGCCAATTATTATTCCATCTTCTGCTCTTATTTTTTTGATTACATCGGCATCAAAAGTCCCAATGTAATTTCTTAATGTCTCAGAGGCGCATGTTATTGGCAAGCCCTTTACGCAGATATTGGACTTAACTCCTATTGCAAGTCCCGCAAGTTTTCCGGCCTTTCCTGATTTTATTTTTTTGTCTACATTCCTAGCTTCATTAATCGCGCCTGGATTTACAGCTATGATGGCATTTATTTCATGATTTTTTTTATCAATAACGTCTAAGAAGTTTTCAATATTTTTTTCGGCGCTGATAACACCATTCCTGATTTTCCCTATTTTTTCCTTAAGAATCATCCTACCAGCCCTTTTTTTCTGCAACTATGTGCAGGCCATCGCTTTTTGGGGCATTTTTCAATATAACATTTCTCTCAAGTTTTTCAGTGCACACATCAGAAGGATTTCTTAACTTATCAATGTCTACTGCCTTTACATCCTCTTTTAGTTCTTCTATACCCTCTAAAGCATCAACAAAATCATCCATAATCTGCTTTGCCTTGGATCTCACAGCTTCCTTATCCATGGTGCTTCCTCAGCTTAAGCTCCAGCATCAGATTTTCAAGCTTTTTCAGCTCATATTTCATCCCGTCAAATTTTTTTCTCAGCTCGCTGTTTCTGAAGTCGAACTTCAGGAAAATGCCATAAAGCTCCTCAACGCATTGCTTGTAAAACACGGCCTTCTCAAATTTCCCCCTAATAACAGAATTAACAGCTGCCCTATTGAGCTCGCCTACAAGATCGCATAATCCCAAAAGATAAAACTCCGATTCAATTCCAAGGTAGTTATGGCTTGGTATTTTTTTATTTTTAATCAGATAATAAAAGCACAGGGATTCAACATATTCCTGGGCTGCAATCTTATAGGATCCCGAGGAATCCAAAGGAATCTTTTTTACCATGTTTTTTATCCCTTTTATTTTATTTTTAATAACCCTTACTAATTTTGAAGCATCAGAACATTCCTCTCTGTGTAGAGAATAAATTATCTGCTTTGACAGATTTATTATTTCCCTGGATTTTTTTATCAGGATTTCCCTTAAATTTTCCTTCTCAACAAATTCCTCATGGATTTTTTCAAATTCCTTCCTATTGATTGCGCTTTTCATATTAAAATGAAATGAAGCGCACTATAAATATTTTAAGTAAGAAATCAGATTTGTTTAATATTTTGAATAAAACACATTTTTTTCAATAAGTTTTTATATCTAAATTCAAAAAATTAGTCTATGTATGACATACTTATCGGAAGGGACGAGGAGGAAAGAAAGCAGTATGGCAATCAGGGGGTATTTCTAATAGGAAAGCTCTACGTGAAAATGGGGCAGGTGACCTCCTTGTCGAATGATGTATACATGGATGTTGCAAAGTCCCATGTGATTTTTGTATGCGGAAAGAGGGGAGGGGGCAAATCATACACTTTGGGCAATATGGCTGAAGGCATGATGTCTCTTCCCAAAGAGATAAATGAAAATCTCTCTGTTATAATTCTTGACACCATGGGCATATACTGGACTATGAAGTATGAAAACAAAAAAGATGCTGTAATGCTTGGCGAATGGGGACTAACCCCTCAGAAGATGAATGTCAAGATTTTCACGCCTAAGGGATTTTACAAATCATTCAAGGAAAAGGGAATTCCGACTGACTCGCCCTTTTCAATCAAACCAACCGAGCTCAATTCAAATGAATGGTGCACTGTTTTGGGCGTGAGTTTAACAGAGCCCTTGGGGGTTTTAATAGACAGCATAATAAATAAACTCAGAAAATCCGAAGGAGAATATTCAATTGAAGATATTATCAATCTCATAAAGCAAGATGAAAAAGCGGAGCAATATATCAGGAACGCTGCTGAAAACAGGTTTCTAAATGTAATGGAATGGGGGCTGTTTGATGCCAATGGAACGCCGTTTGATGACTTGGCAGTCGGCGGGCAGATATCTGTAGTTGATGTAAGCTGTTATTCCAGCATGGCGGGAAACTGGAACATAAAGTCTTTGGTAGTTGGGCTTATCTCACAGAAGATGTTTGATTCAAGGATGGTTGCGAGAAAGCAGGAAGAGTATGATGATATTTACAAGACAGTGCATTTTCTTTCAGCAAGGGATATCAGGGAAAAAAAGGCGCTCCCATTAATATGGCTAGTTATTGACGAGGCTCACGAGTTCCTTCCAAGGGAAGGCATGACATTAGCCACTCCGGCATTGCTTACTGTGCTAAGGGAGGGCAGGCAGCCAGGATTATCATTGGTTTTGGCTTCGCAGCAGCCAGGCAAGATACATACGGACGTGATGACCCAGGCAGATATTGTTATCGCGCACAGGATTACAGCAAAGATAGACATAGACGCGCTGGGCGCTCTCATGCAGAGCTATATGCGCACAGGGCTTGATAAAATGATTGATGATTTACCAAGGGTCAAGGGAGCAGCGCTTATTTTTGATGATACAAATGAGAGAATGTATCCTATAAAAGTCAGGCCAAGAATAACCTGGCACGGCGGTAGTTCTCCGAGCCCGATATTCCAGAAAAAGAAGATTTTCCAGTTCTAAATTTTCGAAGCAATCAATGCTCCATTCATATTGAATATCTCCTCAACTATAAGGGAAAGCAAAAACAGGAATAATAATTCCTCTTTGGATGTTTTTTTCATTAAATCCATTAAATCCTTAAGCAGCACATTTCTCTTTTTTCCATGCTCAGCAAGTTTATTCAAGTCAAATTTGTAATATAACTCATAAAATTCTCTGAAAAAAGCATTTACTTCTTTAAACATGGCTTCAATGTCTTTATTTATTTTTTCATTAATTTCAATCGATGCCTTGCACAAATCCCTATAGGAATCGCTGATTTTTTCAAGCTCTTCAACAATAAAATACACAGTCTGAGTTTTTATGAAGCTGGCGTATCCTTTTTTGTTCAAAATCCTCCTGCAGAAATCGGCATATTTATTCACTTCCTTATCCAGTTCTATTAATTTTAAAAGTGCTTTTTTGTCAACATTTTTCATTGCCTCAAAGCTTTCCTCCCCAATTTCCATAATTATAAGAAAAGTTCTTCTCAAAACATTGTCAAACTCCTCATAATTTATCTCAGAAACACTCTTTATAACCAATGATTTTTTGCCTTTCTTCACAATTTCAAAACCGATAAATTCTCTTTTGGTGACCTCCTCAATTTCCTCCAAGTCTTTTTCAGACTCATAATGAACCTCAACCTCGTCATAACCCGCCTTGTAGATCGCCCCTAGAATCCTGTAAATCATCGGGCTTAAGCCAGAAACATCGATGGAAATCCCTTCTTTAGTAAGCTCTTTTTCTGGACTTATGATTAACTTGTTTTTAATCTCCTCCGCCTCAATTTCGTCACCTTTTTTAATATTGTATTTCTTTGCCCATCTGGTAGGTAGAGATATTACTAATGTTTTCTTAGCCAATTGTATGACTTTCCGCTTCATAATATTGAGTTTAGAAAATGATTATATTAATGTTTTGATAAAAATTTGTTAAATTGGTAATTATAAATCAAAACTACGCCTCAATCGCCGGCGGGGCTATCGCAGCAAATTACACAGACTCCTAGAGGCCGCGCGCCGACTGAGCGCCTTTGATTTATTTTTACCACACTATACCTCTAAACAACTATATATCACCTTATAATCCTTATACCAAAAGTCTATGAGAAAGTTTTCAATTCTATTGTATAAGTTTCGGAGGTGCATATTATGACAAACAAGAAGAACAAAAAGGACATGTTAATACTAACCTGCTTAAGGGCAAATGCCAGAGAAACATTGACAAGCATAAGCAAAAAGACAAGGATTCCAATAAGCACAATTTATGAACGCCTGAAGGTTCAGGAGTCAGGCGTAATAAAAAAACACACAAGCCTGCTGGATTTCTCCACACTTGGCTTCATGACCTGGGTTATGGTTGCTGTAAAGTCTGACAGGGAGCAGCGCCAGGAGCTCAGCAGTTATCTTTCCAAGCACACTAATATTAATTCATTATTCAAAATAAACAACGGCTATGATTTCCTCATCGAAGGGGTTTTCAGACATATAAAAGACTTAGAGGATTTCATGGAAACTTTAGAAACAAAATTCAACATAAAGGAAAAGCAGGTTTTTTATTTAATAAACGAATTAAAAAGAGAGTCATTCCTTGAAGACCCCTCATCCATAGATTTCATAATGAATTAAGAATGGATAATTATGTTTATAATAACCGTGCCTATATAAAAAAATAGCAGAAAGCCTCCTTCAAGCCTGGAGATATACCTCCCTGAAATCATGAAGAAAAGCAAAATAATGCTCATAAATACCATTATCGGGATGTCAAAGCGCAGCCAGCCTAAAGATAATTCCAAAGGCTGCACTAAAGACAATATGCCGAGAGTAATGAGCAGCGTGAATATATCTGAGCCTAAAGTTTCAGATATGGCAACATCCTCTATCCCTTTCAGAGTTCCTTGAACTGCAGATACAATATTAGGTATAGAAGGTCCTATTGCCCCGATTGTTAGCCCTATTATCAAATCAGAAAGCCCGGAAAACCTTGCAATTTGGACCAATGACCATGAAAATATAAACGAGCCAAACAATAATGCAGATATCCCAATTATAAATGTGTATGTGCCCGCTTTAGCCTTTCCAAAAAGTGTCAAATCAAGCTCGGTCTCGATTTCCTTAAGCTCCCTTTGCAGCGTCTCTTTATGCTTATCTTTTTCAGATTCCCAGACATTAACCAAGTAAGGAATAAACATAAGGACAAAGGCAGCCCCCTCTGCCCTAGTAATCTTTGCGTCTGCGCTCAGAACCAGGACCATAATGGCAACACTAACAGCAAATATGCCGTCCCGCAAAACAATTTTCTTATTTACCTTAAGGGGTTTAATCAATGCACTTAGACCTATCATCAATCCTATGTTGCAGATTACCGAACCAATAACTACCCCAAGGCTTATGTTCATGTGCCCTAGCAAGAGTGCATATAAAGAAACAAATATTTCAGGAAGGCTTATCACTATTGAAACGATAACCATCGCAACAGCAACATGCGTTGTTCCGAGCTTTCTTGCAACAGGAACCAAAGAATCTGTTGATAAATCAGAGCCCTTTGTTATCAGGATAATTCCGAATATCGTGGCCAAGACTGCAATATAAATATCGAATAACATCCCATAAAATTCTGTGCAAGAACATATAAAAAACTTTCGAAATAAAGACATATAGAATAAATAAAAATTAATAAATCCTGCTCAATCGCCGCAGCGGCTAACTTCGGCTAAGTCTTGCAGCAATAGGCCTCGCCGATTGAGAGCTTTTTGTAATTAAAAAATATTGCATCCCTTAATAAAAAGCAATAGCCGCATAGCCGACAGAATTCTTATAGTTTCCTACAATATCCCCTGAAGTATAATACTGAAGAAGGCTTACCTTTGAAGCCTTGATTGCCTGCATTAGCAATGTTATCGGCAAAACCCCGCAAATAGTGGCTCCTGTCTCCTCAATATAATTCAGGAAACCCATTGAATCCATTTTTTTTATGAACTCTATTGCCTTGTTATCTAATTCATGCAGGTTTTTTGGAACATCAGATGTGAATGGAACATAGTGATAATTGTGCCCATAGTGAGTGAAGTCAGAGCTGGCTATTATGCACACCTTTTTGCCGCTGTCCATTATCGCTTCCTTTAATCCAATAGCTGCATCCTTTAATTCTATATCGTGGGAAACAAGTATCGGAACAATCTTAAGCTCATTTTCAAAATCCCTTGAAACAAATTGCAGGAAAGGTATTTGGACTTCTATAGAGTGCTCTCCTTTATGCGCACTTTTATCCAAAGGCAGCCCTGTTTTTTCTGAAATAAGCTTTGCCAAATCCTGATCTATTCTGACTATGCCCAACGGGGTTTCAAAATTATCAAATCCTATGCTTGAGCCTCCTCCGCCATGGTCCGTTCCCAAGATTATGTATGCGTCAGGGAATTCAGCTTCTCCAATTTCCTTATAAGCCCAGGCGGCGCACGGCCCTGAATAAGCATATCCGGCATGGGGTGCTATAATTGCCTTTACCGCGCCTTTTCTTTTCTCAATATTCAGGCTTCCCGGGCCTTTATCATCCAAAAAGCAGTTTTTTAGCTGCTCTTTTAGCTTTTCAGAATTTGCTTCATAAAAAAATCCTGCGACTGATGGTTGCCTTGTCATAATCTATGTTCCTCCAATAGGAGAATCACTGAGAAGCATTGAAGCAAATGCTATTAGAGGTCCATCGATATCATAAGTAGTCTGCCTTTCTGTTCCAGCATCATATTGCACAAACGATATATCCTGATCCATCAGAACAGGAGCCATAACTTCTTTAACTTTAGCAATATCTGCACCAACTCCATACACAACTTTTTTTAAAGATACTAAAGGTAAGCTCCTATAAATGAAATATGTTAGCATATTGCTAATGCCCAACAACTCTTCAAATGCATTATGAAGCATAGACTTATCCACATCAAATGCAAGAACAATCTTATACCCTAAAGAACGTTCAAGAGCAACAGGAATACTAGTTAAAACTTTAACATGCGTATCTACCCCACCATTGTGCCCCCCTGCTTTATTTACTATACTTTCTATATCGCTTTCAGAAATTTCAGCAACGGCATATCTTTTAGATTCAGAGAGCCACCTATATCCCCTTCTAAATGATAATTCCGCGGGGCAAAGCACTCCCCCAAAAGATACTATGTCGCTTAATTCTTGAAGATTTGCGGGATAGTATACTTCCAAAGTTTCAGACATTATTAATGGATTTTTTTGACTATATTTATATTTTATCCCCATATTTTAAGGCATACAGCATAATTTAACTTATAGCTAATCTCAATCTTCCTGCGCTTATATGGGTGCTTCCAGTTGCCAAATAGGTGTAATTTATCAGAGGATCAGACTTAAAGCGCCTTCCTGCTTCGAGCCCGCCGCTGCATAATATCTTCAACCTAAAAAATTCATTATTTGTTACAGTCTGAGGCACTGGCAGATTATTTACATCAATTTCGTTAATATCTGTGCAGCCATTTTCCTGGTTATTAAGACTGACATTTACGATACTGACAGAAGCCCCCAGCTTGTTTCTCATCGCAATCTCAATTATGTCCGTATCGCCGCTTATGCTCCAGTCTATGCATTCAAAACCTGCAGGAAAATCACAAACATTCGGGAGGAAATTGTTAATGTTAAAAAATCCAAAATAGGCTATTACAGAAACAATCAGAAGTATGATTAAAATAGCCCACCCATAGACGAGCATGAACTCCATTGCTGCTTGAGACTTCCTCTCCATAAAATTATCATAATTGGGAATATATTTAAATTTATCTTATAACTGGATTTGTCGAATTTTATGGGAGCAGCTTCTTGAAAATATGTAACAAAATTTATATATAAGTTACGCCAGAAATTATTACTATAAGAAAATGATAAAAATTAACAAGCCCTTTTTAATTTCAGCATTATTGTTTACTATTTTGGCATTTTCCATAATTGCTCTGGAAGAAGGGGGTTCTGAAAAAATATCGGCAAATCTCCTGGCCGCAAAGAAAGACATTCTTCTGACAGCAATGACAAAGTTCATTGCAAAGATGGACGCTGCCATAAATGTCGCAAAGGAAAAATCCCTTGATGTTTCAAAATTGGAGTCTGTAAAACAGGAATTCGTTGACCAGAAAGAGCTCTTAATGAATGCATCAGCAACAGACGCCATAATGTCTGTCAAAAGCGAGGCAATCAGCCTTGCAAAGGAATTCAGGGATACAGCAAAAGAAATAGGATTAAAGGCATACGAAGAAGAGGTCAACGAGACTCAAAAAGCTGAACTTGAAAAGGTAAAAAACCAGACAGATTTCTACACCGAACAGGCAGCAAATGCCAGAATGATAGGATTGCTGAAGTTTTATGATCAGCACATTGAATGGGTGGAGAGGGTAATAAATCTTTCCAAATCGAAAAATGTGAGCACAACCCTTATTGAGCAAAAATTAAGCGAATTCAAGGCATTAAAGCCAGAGCTTGTGGATGCATTAAATTCCAGAAACAAGGACACGATACAGGCAGTAATGAAAAAGCTAAAGGACAAGTGGAAGGAAATACATCAGGCAATTAACGATACTTATAATGAGCACAGGATAAGAGCCACATTAAAAAGGGCAAAAATCTTGATAGAAAAGCTTGACAGAAATATCCAGAAGCTGAAGTCCGCAGGAATAAGCACATCCTCTCTTGAGCAGCAGAATAAAGAATTTAATGATAAACTGGATGAAATTCAAAAAGCACTTGACAGTGGAGATTTGCCACAAGCAGAGGAATTAGTAAAAGAGCTTGAAAATAAGTTTAAGGATTTAGTAAATACATATGACCTGGCCAGAAAAGGGGAAGTTAAGGAAAAGGTAGTCGTGGAAAAAACAAACAAATCCAGTGGTGCTGAAAAATGAAAAAAGCGCTTTTTATAATATTTGTTGTGTCCTTATTGCTGTTTGTGGCATGCAAAACAAAGGTGACACCACCCCCTACAGACACAGTTTCCGAGGGAGAAATAAGTGTTGAAATTGCCGAGCCTGCATTGGAGGAAGAGTCCCTTACTACAGAAATAGAAGCCACAGAAGAGCCCGATTTGGGAAACGCGGTATAAAAATTTATAATCTGGAATCCTTCTAGTTATTTTATGAATTCATTATTTCATTTTTCATTTAGTTACATAGTAATAAGCATGGTATTTGGGCAGAAACCGGAGTTAATCCCAATAATCGCATTTTTTTCCATAGCCCTTGATTTGGACCATCTTCCATATGTCATTAAAAACTTCCGCTCCCTTATAAGGTATCTTCGCTTCGGCTCTGTTTCAAGAACAAGGTCCCATGAGATTTTTGGGCTGGTGGTTATTTCATCAACAATATTTTTTGTCTCATTTTTTTATAAAAACCTTCTAGTCTTGCAGGTAATTCTTCTCTGCATAATGCTGCATTACGCAATAGATTTTCTGATAGGATACAGCAGGCCATTTAATCCTTATTCAAACCAGGAAGTGTTCTTGAAATTTTACAGCTCAGCAAGGCAGAGGCTTTTATTGGAAATGACTCTGACAATAGCGGCGGTGATTGCCTTTTGGCTCATGGTTTTTTAAGGAAATTTGAAATGATTTATCCAAATAAATTGTTTGGTTTAACATTAATTACTTCGCTGCTTTTCGTTATAACTATCAAAAGAAATGATTTATTGGCAATTTTTATTTTATTGCTGACAATTTTGATAAATTATTACGGATATACGCTAAGGAAAAAATACTACCAAAACAATCAGAGCGTATTGATGTGCGAGCTTGCGTCATCTAGGCTATCTGAAAGCTTGATATTTATTCTCTTTTTAAAGCCATGGTATTTTTTCTTCATAATAAACTGCCTGCTGACATTATACACATTCAACAAGAAAAGAATAATTACGCTGCCATTAAGGGGGATTTTTTTAGTTTATCTTGTAATAGATTATTTGAAATTATTCTAGATTCAATAAATAACAAATCTTTTATTGAACAACTATCTACTCTGCTAGGTGCGTGCGATGATTAAGTGAACACCCTGGGAGCAATGCTGTGACCGGCGGAAGTAACTGCTGAGCACGCACATTTATGATTTAGAATAAGATGAAATAAATCAAAAGTACCACTCAATCGCCGTGGGGGCTATTGCTGCATATCATGGCTGCAACAGGCCTCGCCGTGTCAGAAACTATGTTTCTGAGCACAGTCAGAAATCCAAAGGATTTCTGATGATTGAGAGCTTTTTAAAATTTATTTAGAACAAATATTTACTCAAATCTTTTATCCAAACATCTTAAGATATTCGCTGCCTTCAAAGTCTTCCTTCTGCTTTACCTTTTCCACAGCCTTGAGTAAATCATCTTGGGTTACGGCAGTTCTATCTTCGCGAATTGCAAAATATCCCGCTTCTGTGCAGACTGCATTAATCTCCGCCCCTGAAAAATCGTCCATTTTTTCAAATAATCTGCCCTTATCAAAATTTTCTATGCTCATGTTTTTTGTGTGTATCTTGAAAATCTCCTCTCTTCCTTTCTTATCAGGCACAGGAACATTAATCAATCTGTCAAGTCGCCCAGGCCTTATAATGGCAGGGTCCAAGATATCCTTGCGGTTTGTGCAGCCAATAATCTTGACATTTCCCAATGGCTTAAAACCGTCAATTTCCGCAAGAAGCTGCATGAAAGTTCTCTGCACTTCCCTTTCACCCGAAGTCCCAAACTCAATCCTTTTTGATGCCAAAGCATCCAGTTCATCAATGAAGATTATTGAAGGGGCCTTTTCCCTTGCAAGCTGGAATATATCCTTTACAAGCTTTGCACCCTCCCCTATGAATTTCTGGACAAGCTCTGAAGCAACTACCTCTATGAATGTGGAATTGGTCGAGGAAGCAACTGCCTTTGCCAGCATTGTTTTTCCTGTCCCAGGACCACCATAAAGTAGAATACCTTTTGGGGGGGTTATGCCTACTTTTTCAAACAAATACGGCTTTGTCAGTGGAAGCTCTATAACCTCCTTTATCTCCTGAATCTGAGGCTCTAATCCGCCTATGTCTCTCCATGAAACATCAGGCTTGTTGATTATGATAAATTTTTCAACATTATATTTCCTGACAAGTTTGGATTTTTTGATTATCGTGAGATTTTTCTGCTCCACAAAAACAATATTGCCTGCCCTTAATGGCTCGCACCCCTCGGAAATCTCCACCAGGAAAAGATTCCCGTTCGGGATTTTTATCATAGCGTTTCTTCCCATAACATCCCTGACCTCACAAACCATCAAAGGGACTTTTCTGTAGCGGTCAATCTCATACCTGAGCTGATTGACAGTCTCTTTAAGTAGCCTGTTTTCCTCTTCCAGATGGTTCTCACTAGGAGTGTAGAAAAATGAATTCTCAATGTTTTTGTCCATTAGTTTTATTTCCTTCATATTACTCAACTGATTTTGT
>Ga0315275_10002385_pt1 | contig 16954 bp, 15 predicted proteins | sample YL17G03_0_MG_FD_205557 | JGI IMG/M metagenome (GOLD analysis project Ga0315275, IMG submission 205557) | Sediment microbial communities from Yellowstone Lake, YNP, Wyoming, USA - YL17G03_0 | ecosystem: Environmental > Aquatic > Freshwater > Lake > Sediment | place: USA: Wyoming | collected... | reverse complement strand
CGCTACGAGAGCGCGGCCTGCTACTCGTGCCATCCGCGCGGCGTGGCGGGCGATTGAGCGGGCGGGCGATGAGACCCGCGCTCCGGGCCGTGACCCTGGCGCTGCTCGCGGGCATGTCGCTGGCCGGGGCGGCCGTGGCCGCCACCGCGAAGGTCAGCTACCTTGCGGGCGGATCGGTCTACGTCGCCGCCGGCGAGAAGGAGGGCCTGGCGGTGGGCGACACCGTGGTCGTCGAGCGTGACGGACGCGCGATCGCCTGGTTGCGCGTCGCGGCGCTCTCGTCGCACCGCGCTTCGTGTGACACGCTGCGCACCCTCGAGCGCGTGCAGGTGGGCGACCCGGTCGCGTTCGCGGCGCGGGCCGTGGCCCCGGCCACGGGTGCCGCGCCTCCCGTCGCCCCGTCGCCCGCGTCGAAGGCCGCGCGACCCGCGTGGGCTGCGCGCTTGCACGGGCGCCTCGGCGCACGCTACCTCACGGTGGACACCGACGGCGCGGGCACGATCCGCCAGCCGGCGCTCGACCTGCGGCTCGACGGCACCGGCGTGGGCGGGCTCCCGCTCGACGTGGGGCTCGACCTGCGCGGGCGGCGGGTGACCTTCCAGCGCCCGGGCGGCGGCACCGAGACCGATGACCGCACGCGGGTCTACCGCCTGGCGGCCGCGACGCACGATTCCGCGGGGCGCTGGCGGCTCACGCTGGGGCGCCAGATCTCGCCCGCGCTCTCTCCCGTGAACCTGTTCGACGGTGCGCTGGCCGAGCGGCGCGGCGCGCGCTGGAGCGCGGGCCTCTTCACGGGGGCCCAGCCCGAGCCGCTGCGCATGGGGCTCTCGGGCGACATCGTGGAGGGCGGCGGCTTCGTCGAGTGGCACCAGCCTGCGGCCTCGCAGGAACGCTGGTCCGTCAGCGGCGGTGCCGTCTCGTCGTACCAGGGCGGCTCGCCGAACCGGGAGTTCGGCTTCGTCCAGCTCTTCTACCTCGACCGCGGATTCTCGGCTTTCGGCGCGCAGGAGTTGGACCTCAACCGGGGCTGGAAGCGCGACCTCGGCGAGCCCGCGCTCGCGCCCACCAGCACCTACCTCAATGCGAGCCTGCGCGCCCTTCCGGGGCTCTCGCTGCGGGCGGGCTTCGACAACCGGCGCAGCGTGCGGCTCTACCGCGACCGCGTCACGCCCGAGACGGAGTTCGACGACCGCTGGCGCCAGGGCTCGTGGGGCGGGCTGTCGCTCGACCTCGCCGGGCACCTGCGGCTGGGCGGCGAGGCGCGCACCAGCGCCATCGGCGGCAGCCGACGCCTGAACGGCTGGTCGGGCGCGGCCGAGCTGGTCCGGCTGGGACCCCTCGAGGCGGCGCTCCGGGGGCGCCTGAGCCACGCGAAGGGCGCCGGCATCGAGAGCGACCTCGCCTCGCTGGGGCTGGGGCTGGATCCCATGGCGTGGTCGCACGTCGAGGTGACGGGCGGGCTGCGCCGCACGAAGGACCCGCTCGCCGGCACGCAGGAGGACACGCGCTGGGAGAGCGCCGACCTCGACCTGACGCTGGCGCGGCGCGCCTACCTCAACGTCTCGCTCCAGCGCGACCACGGCGGCCTCACCCCTGGCTCGCAGGCCTACTTCGGGCTGAGCTGGAGGTTCTAGAGCGGTTGTGCCGTTGGGCAGGGCCGCCGTCGTGCGACCCTCGGACCGCGCCGCGGTCGGGCCGCTCGCTCAGGGCAGGCGCACGGTCCCCAGATCGGTCTGCGCGAGGCGGACCTCGCCGCGAAGGGCGGCGACCCGCCAGAGCAGCGTGTCCCCGGCCGTGGCCCCGGCGACGGTGTCCCGTGCCAGCACCAGGACCGTCTCGCGTGAGGTTCCCAGGACGGCCAGCGCGCGCAGTTCGGGGGAATAGAGTCGCACCTCGTAGCGATCGGCCGCGGGGACGCTGCGCCACCGCAGCTCGACGCGGCCGGCCGCGAGCGTCACCGGCGCCATCCGCTGCATCGCCGCGTCGGAGCCCCCGTGCGCCTGTCCGCGCAGGACGCCGCTGGGGCCGCTCGGGCGCTGCACGAGGATGACACCCGCCACCACCAGCACCACCGCGGCGGCCGCGAGGGCGGATGCGCCGAACCAGACCGACGGTCCGCGAGACCACGCGCGTCCGAGGCGCATGCGTCCCGGGTCCGGGGAACGGCCGCTCGCGGCCGCCGGCGCCACCTCGCGGGCAAGGAAGTCGGCCAGCCGGGCCTCGGCATCACGCAGGTCGGCGGCCGGCACGTGGACGGGGCGCGCGACGAACTGCTCGTGACGCATGCGCAGCGCGCGGCAACGCGCGCACGCCTCCAGGTGGCGGCGGCGCGGGTCATCGTCCTTCAGCCGCGACGCCGTGGCGATCTCGAAGAGCGTGAGATGGCTGCCGTTCATGAGGTGCCTCGCGTCTTGCGCTCCGCGCGCGCGGCCAATGCCGCACGCATCTTCCGGCGCGCGGTCTGGAGCAGCCCGCGCGCGCCCGACACCGTGGCAACGTGCAACGTGCGGGTGATGTCATCGACCGTGGCGTTCTCGATGTACCGCAGCCAGAGCGCATCCTGCTCGGGCGGCGTCAGCGTCTCGTGCATGAGCTGCAGCAGATCCTCGTAGCTCCGGCGCCTTTCGAACCGCTCGTCGGGCCCCGCGCCGGGGTCCACCACGTGCTCGACCACGGCGCCTTCGTCGCGCACCAGCCGGCGCGGCCGCATCGCGCGGATGCACTTGCGGCGCGCGATCACGAACAACCAGGCCGAGAATGGAGCTCGGGACTCGAAGCCCTCGAGGGCGCGGTATGCGGTCATGAGCACTTCCTGTGACAGGTCCAGCGCGCGTTCGTGGTCACGCACGTAGCGCCGGCACCATCCGTACACCCGCCCGCGATAGCGCCCCAGCAGACACGACGCGGCGCGCCGCCCATCGGGCCCGGTGGGGTCCTGGCGTGCCCGGCGTGCCAGCTCGTCGTCGGGGATCGCGGGATCGTCCTGTGTCATGGGTACAGAGGCTCCCGTGGGACGAGAATCACATCACGCCTCGCGCGGGCGCTCCGCGTCCCGCGCGTCGACTCCACGCGAACCATACCCCAAGGAGCGCCAGTGCCGCCGCCGCGACCGCGATTGCCGCCTCGAACGGGAAGCGGCGCGCGAGCGCGACGCGCACGTCGCCGTCGCCGATCAGCACGTAGCCTGCCCAGTAGAAGGGGAGCCGGGTGGCGGATCGGTGCGCGACCCCCAACTGCGCCTGCTGCAGCGCGTACGCTGCAGTCTCGCCGCGGGCGAGCCCGGCATAGAAGTCCCGCATGAGCGCCGCCGAGACCCGGTCGTCCACCGGCCAGAGCGTCACGACCACCGCGCGCACGCCGGCGCTCATGAAGGCGGTCCCCAGGCCCTGGACGCCCTCGCCCCAGGCGACGCGCCCGCCTCCCGACTCGCAGCATGAGAGGACCGCCAGGCTCGCCGGCAGCCGCATCGAGGCGATCGCGTTCGCCCGCAGCCAGGGATCGGCGTCCACCCCCGCAGAGTCGGGGTCCGCGACCGCACCGTCGTCCCCGGCCGTGCCCTCCCTGGCGGCCGGGCCGAGCAGCACGCCGGAGTTCCAGGGGCGCTGGTCGTCGAGCATCGTGTGCGCGGCCAGGTGCAGCACCTGGTAGCGCCCCAGGTCCCGCGGGCGGAGGGGGGCGGAGTGTCCGGTGCCGAAGATGCGCACGTCCGTCCCGGCGAAACCCCGGCCGAGCGCGCGCGCCTCGTCCACCGCGCCGGGCAGGGGGCGACCGCGGCCATCGGTGGCGCCGCCGAGCGCGAGGATCGCTCGTTCGGTCGGCGCGGGCGCGCGCGACCCGGCGAGCAGCGTCGCCGATGGCACGCGGATCACCTCGCGGTGCTCGATCAGCGCCGACTCGTCGGCCGGCCCCCCGGTCGCGAGCGGCAGTTCGCCGAAGGCGATCCCGTTGAGCGGTCCGTCCGGCGCCACGATCAGGCGCCGGCTGATCGCCACGAGGTCCGCCACTTCGCCGAGCAGTCGCCGGCTCAGCCCCCGCGCGGCGCGACGGCGTACCGCATCGAGCGCGGGGTCGCTCGCGCTTGCGGGCGGTGTGGCCACGATCTCGCGATAGAGCCGGACCGCCGCGGCCAGCGAGTCCGCCGCGGGCAGGTGCACGACGCGGACTTCGCGGGTGGTGATGGCGAACAGCAACGCGTCCTCGTGGCCCACGAACACGTCGAGCAGCAGTTGGCCCTCGGCGAGCACGCGACGCTGCAACTCGAGCAGGGTCACCGGTGAACGGGCATCCTGGAGTGAGCCGGCGGGACCCGCCATGCGCTCCAGCAGCGTGCGCGCCTTGAAGCGCTGCAGCACGTCGTAGGCGTCCGCCACGGCGACGGAGTCCGGCACGCCACTTCGCGGTGGGAGCAGCGCGCGGCCCAGCGCGAAGCAGAGCTCCTCTGCGAGTTCGCCGCGACGCACGCGCCACTCCGGGTCCGTGGGCACCCGGCGCTCGGTCTCCCACAGGCGCTCGGCCCGCTGCAGCACGCTCCGCGCGCTGTCCGCGCGCCCGAGGTCCCAGTCGCAGCGGCCCTCGCCCGTGAGCGCATCGAGGCGATCGTACGCGAGTCCCGACGCGCGCGCGGAGCGCTCCGCGCGCACGAACGAAGCGTGCGCCTGCCCGGGGCGGCCGAGTTCGCGCAGCAGGTGGCCGGTCTGCAGGTCGAGCCGGACACGTGACTCGACCGAAAGGCGCGAGCGCAGGGGATCCGCCTCGCGCATCAGCACGGCGAGGCCCTCGGACCCGCGGCCCTGGGCGCCGAGTGCCGAGGAGATCCGGAGCAGCGCCTCGAAGCGGTACTCCGGCTCGAGGCCGCCGCGCATGGCGAGGCAGCGCCGCAGGAGCCGGATGGACTCCTCGTGCCGTCCTTGGGTGCTGCGAATGGACGCGAGCTGGAGCAGCGCGTGGATCTGCCCGCCCGGGTGGTCCTGCTCCACGTTCAGCGCGAGCAACGCCTCCAGCCGGGACACGGCCTCGTCGAAATGGCCCAGGTCGGCCTCGGCGATGGCCACGTTGGTGGCCGAGCGTTGCATCTCTTCGGTCGCGCCGAGCTGCCGGTAGATCGCGACCGCCTGCCGCCACCGGCGCACGGCCTGCGCCGGATCGCCGACCTGGTACTCGAGCGTGCCGAGGTTGTTGATGGCATCGGCCTTCGGCATGCGGGCGTCGAGGCGTCCGGCGAGGCGCACGATCGCCTCGTAGCTCCGCCGCGCCTGCGCGAATTCACCGAGCGCGGCCTGGGCGCGCGCGAGCCCGACCAGGGGCGTGAGCGCGGCGCGCTCGTCGCCCGCCCGCTCCATGCAGCCCACGGCCTTGCGATAGCCGTCCCGGGAGGCTTCGAGGCGCCCGGCCGCCAGATCCGCGTAGGCGAGCGCCGTACGGGCGAAACCCTCGTTGCGCGCGTCGTCCGCGGGCACCGCAAGCGCGAGCAGGCGCGTGTAGTACCGCGTCGCCTCGTCGAGCCGCATCCGTGCCAGATAGGAGTACGCGAGCCAGCGCAGTGCCGTGCGGTGGACCGCCGAGTCGCGCAGGGCCGCGGCCAGCTCCATCGCCGGGCGCGCCGCCGCCTCGGACCGTGCGGCGCGGCCGGTGAGCCCCAGGCCGGCGGCCCGGCGCAGCTGGACCTCCATGGCCAGGTTGCGGTCGCCATGCCGGCCGGCCTCGGCGAGCAGCGGTTCGAGCAACGCCAGCGCGGAGTCCGCCCGCCAGCTCCTGGACAGCGAGTCCGCGCGCTGCAGGATCGCGACCGCGCGGGGATCGGCCGGCGTCCGCGAGTGGGCGGACGCCAGTGGCACCCATGCCAGCAGGGCCGCGAGCGCCAGCGGCAGGTGTGCGTCGGGTCGCCGGGCGCGAGGTCTCAAAGCTCGTCCAGGGCAGGCCCTTGCGTGGCGGGATGCGCACGCTGATGCCTGCCGAGTTTCGGGCGCCATAGTCCGGGCTGGGGGTGGCCGCGTCAAGGCCCGGGCGCGCCCGACGGTCATGGGGCGGCTCCGAGTTCCGCGAGATGCCGTGTGATTCCACGGTGGATGCTGTCTCTGTGGAGTGTCACGACGCCACTTCCCCCGTGCCGCAAAGGGGAGGTGGCTCCAGTACCGGGGGACGCTCACCGCGAACCCGCCAGGACCGGCACCTCGAATCGCTGCCTCAGCAGGAGAAACCATGAAGATCGCGAAGACCACCCTGTTCGTCCTTGCCACGATCCTCGCCACCAGCGTGGCGCACGCCGACGTCGCACCCGACTGGGCGGTGCGATCCTCGGTCAACGGTTCCACGGGACAGGGGGTCGCCGTCGATGCGGCCGGGAACGCCTACGTGGCGGTGACCGTCGCGCGGAGCGGTCACTTCAACATCGGGATCGTCAAGTACGACGCCGCGGGGACGGAACTGTGGGCCCGGGAGGCCCCCGGGATCGGCCTCGGCTACGACAACGCGACGGGGATCGTCATCAACAGCGTGGGGAACATCGTCATCACGGGCCGGAGCTGGCGCGGACCGACAGCGCTCAACTACGAGATCGTCACGCGCGCCTACAACCCCGGTGGCGACTCGCTCTGGGTGGCGCGCTTCAACGGCGTCTCGTCGCGGGAGGATGCCCCGGTGGCCATCGCGGCGGACGGGAATGGCAACACCTACGTGGCCGGCTACGCCAACGCCACAGCGATCCTCTCGTACGCCGGGCGCAACTTCGTGACCATCAAGTACGGGCCCACGGGGGCGCTGTTGTGGTACTGGACGTACTACTCGACCTGGACCAGCGGTGCGAATGCGATCGCGCTGGACTGGCACGGCAACGTGTACGTGACGGGCGGGGTCTACGACGGCACCTCGTCCTACGAGGACTACCTGACCATCAAATACAACGCGGCCGGCACCTTCGGCTGGGCGAGCCGCTATGGCGGCGCCCCTCTCTCTGACGACGAGGCAAAGGCCATCGCCGTGGATGACAGCTGCAGCGTGTACGTGACCGGCCGAAGCGGCGACTACTCCGACATCGCGACCGTCAAGTACGACTCCACCGGCGCCCAGCGGTGGGTGAAGCGCTACGACGGCCCGGCGCACCTGGCGGACGCCGGGGTCGGGATCGGGGTGGACTGGTTTCACGACGTCTACGTCACCGGTCGCGAGGGGATTCCCGGCGACGCGAACGTCCGGGACATCGTCACGATGAAGTACTCAGGGGCCGGCGATTCGCTCTGGGTCCGACGCTACGCCAGCCTCGTGGCGCCCTACGACGAGCCCATCGCGCTCCGGGTCGACGGCGTCGGGAACTCGCTCGTGCTGGCCAGCAGCTACGGTCCCGGGTCGGGTCTGTACGGCCACTTCAAGGACTACCTGACGCTGGGCTACGGCGCGGACGGCACTCCCACCTGGGAAGCGCGCTACGCCGGCCCCGGGGACGGTGACGACTTCGCGTCGGCCATGGCCGTGGGCGTCGACGGGAGCCTCTACGTGACGGGCGCGAGCACCGACTACCTGCCGGGCACCGCCTCCGCCGGCACCATCAAGTACTCGCCGGCCACGGCGGGTGTCGCCACGGAAGGCCCGCCGCGTCCGGATCCCGCGCGGCTCTCGTGGAACCACCCCAATCCCTGCTCGCAGGGGACCACCATCCAGTTCGCCCTGGTGTCGGCGGAACGGGTCTCGCTTCGGGTCTACGACCTTCAGGGGCGCGAGTTGGCCGCGCTCGCCGACGGCCTGCGGGCGGCCGGCGCGCACGCGGTTCGCTGGGACGCGTCCGCCGCACCCTCCGGCGTCTACTTCTATCGGCTTCGGGTCGGGGACCGCGTGGAGACGCGGAGGATGGTCGTCGCGAGATAGGGGTCCTGCGGCGCCGCCGCCCGCCGCACGCGGGGCCCCGGGGCGCCCGCCCCCCGCGGTTCCGCTCTCACGCCCCCTGTGCGAGAATGGCGCCTCGTCGGGCCGCAGCACGGGAAGCGCGGCCGCGCGAATGACCCGCGGGGCGGGGGGCGCACCCTCCCGCACCGATGCCACTCCAGGAGGCGGCCATGAGCCGAGTCGCGGACATCCTTTCGCACAAGGGCCGTGAGGTCCACACCATCGAGCCCGGGACGACCACCTTCGAGGCGCTCGAGAAGATGGTCCGCCACAATGCCGGCGCGCTGGTGGTCACCGAGGGCGACGCCGTCGCCGGGATCTTCACCGAGCGCGACTTCCTGCGGCGCGTCGTGCTCCAGGGGCGCGACCCGAGGGTCACTCGGGTGCGCGAGGTCATGACCGTGCGCCTGGTCTGCACCGACCCCGACCGGCCGGTGGAGGACTGCATGGCCGTGATGACCCAGGAGCGCATCCGCCACCTGCCCGTGGTCGTCTCGGGACGGCTGGCGGGGATCGTCTCCATCGGGGATGTGGTCCGGCACCTCTCGGCGGAGCGCCACGTCGAGATCCGCTACCTCACCGACTACATCACGGGGAAATACCCGGGCTGAGCCGCGGACCATGACACTCACTCCGGGCGGTCCGGTCATCGTGGTGGGTGGCGGCGCGGGTTTCGTGGGGCGCGCCGTGGTCGGCGTCCTGCTCGCGGGCGGCGCGCGCGTCGTGGTGCCGACGCGCCGCGAGGAGGACGCCGAGCGCTTCTACCTGGAGGCGAGCCCCGAGACCGTGCCCCGCCTGCGCACCGCGGTGGGCATGTTCGGGGACCCGGCGACGCCGGGCCGCATCGCGGCCGTCGCGCGCCGCGAGTTCGGCGGCGTGGACCACCTGGTGTCGGTGATCGGCTCGCCGCCGCTGGGCCCGCTGGCGACGCTCGACGCGCAGGGCGTGCAGCAGGCGGTCGAGGACAACCTCTCCGCGCCCGGGCGGTTCATCCTCGGGATGCTGCGCCACCTGGACGGCGCGGCGCCGGTGAAGCGCGTCGTCGCGGTCACGCCCGCGCCGGGGCACGAGGCGCAGGGCGAGCCCGACGCCTGGTCGCTGGGCCGCACGTTCATCGAGGGGCTGCTCGGCCTGCTGCGCGACGCGCGGCGGCCGGGGCTCGAGTTCTACGCCCTGCGGGCCCCGCGGCTGGCGGGCACCGGGGCCGGCTCGGCCGCGGTGGGCCAGGCCGTCGCCCGCCTGCTGGCCGAGGGCGCGCCCCGCGGGGCCGGCGACTTCGTCGTGGAGCTCGTCGCCCCGGACGACGTGGCGTGACCGGCGGCCGCAGCCCGCTCGGCAAGATCGCGCCCGGGCAGTTCGAGCGCGTCATCGCTCCGCACCTGGGCGCCGCCCGCTCCGAGGTGCTGGTGGGGCCGCGCGCGGGGCAGGACTCGGCCATCGTGAAGCTCGGCGGCGCCCGCGTGCTCGCCGTCACCACCGACCCGCTCTCGGTCGTGCCCGCGCTCGGCTTCGAGGCCTCGGCCCGGCTCTCCTGCCACCTGATCGCCTCGGACCTGTGGAGCACAGGCATCGCGCCCGCCTGGGCCTCGATCACCTTCAACCTGCCGCCGCGGATGGGCGAACCCGAGCTCGAGGCCTACTGGCTCGCGATGAGCGACGAGTGGGCGCGCCTGGGCGTGTCGGTCGTGACCGGACACACCGGGCGCTACCCGGGCTGCGACTACTCCATCATCGGCGCGGGCACGCTGATGGGCGTGGGCGACGAGTCGGCCTACCTGACGCCCGCCATGGCTTCGCCCGGTGACCGCGTGATCGTGACCAAGGGCTGCGCGGTCGAGGCCACGGCCATCGCGGCCTGGCTGTTCCCGAAACGGCTGGGCGCCAGGCTCGGTCCCGAGGGCGTCGCGCGGGCCCGCTCACTGCTCGGCCAGGTCAGCGTCGTGGCCGACTGCCGCGCGGCACTGCGCGTGGGCGTGCACGACCGCGGCGTGACCGCGCTGCACGACGCCACCGAGGGCGGCGTGCTCGGCGGCCTGCTCGAGCTGGCGCGGGCCTGCGGGCACGACCTTGCCGTCGAACGCGCGCGGATCCCGCTCACGCCCGAGGCGCGCGCGGCCTGCGAGGTGTTCGGCACCGATCCCTACTGGACCCTCTCCGAGGGCACCCTCATCGCCACGGCGCGGCCCGCGCTCGCGGCGGCCGTGCTCGCGGCACTCGCCGCCGCGGAGATCCCGGCGGCCGAGGTGGGCGAAGTCGTGCCCGGCGGCGGCGCGCTGCGGCTCGCGGAGCCGGATGGTGCTGTGAAGGTTCTCGCGGAGCCGGAGCCCGACCCCTACTGGCCGGCGTACCAGCGGGCAGTCGACGAAGGCTGGGAATAGCGCGGCCGCTCCGCCCTCCCGGCACGAGTGACACGAGGCCCCGGGGTATCGCGCCCCGGGGCCTCGGCAGTGGTATGCGCCCGATGCGAAGGCCGGGGGCGCGCCGCTCTTCTGCGGCTACTTCGCCGTCAACTGGATCTCCCCCAACGGCGTGATCTGCTGCGCCACGACGCCCACGCCCGCGAGCGACGTGTCGCGGTAGCCTGCCTCGGGGTGGATGGCCAGGGTGTAGGTGCCGGCCTTGAGCAGGGTCAGCACGAAGCGCCCGTCGAGGGCCGGCATGCCGGTCGCGATGGTGTCGACGCCGGAGATGGCATAGACCCAGGCAGCCGTGCTGTCCGGCACGAGGCTGCCGGCGATGCCACCCACGTCGTACATCGGCATCACCCGGCAGGTGGGCTTGAGCATGTACTTGCCGTTGCCCGCCTGGTGGATCGAGCGCGCGGCGTCGAAGTCGAGGGCCAGTTCCACGAGGCCGCTGGCGGGCACGTCGAACTCACCCACGAGCTTGTAGCCGCTCTGCATGCCGCTCGGCACCGTGAGCGAACAGGTGACGCCATCCACCACGACGTTCGAGCCCGCGCCGAGCTTGAGCCGGATCTGGGTGTAGTGCCCGGCGGGCGCGAGTCCCTCGGCGAGCGTGACGAACAGGCCGTTGCGGAGCTTCATCAGGTCGTAGGTCGCGGCGCGATCGCTCAGGATCTCCCAGCCGCTGGTCGAGTCGGACATCCCGCCCTGCTCGAGCGAGTCGGGCAGTCCGCGGTGGATGGCGACCTGGTTCACCACCAGGTTCACGGCGTCATAGAGGCCGGGCGCATCGGTCATCCGGATGCGCACCGTGCCGGACGTGGTGGAGGTCGGCGTGGCCGAGCAGCCGACCAGGGCCAGCAGCGCGACGACGGCGGCGAGAGCGAGGAGCGGACGCATGCGGGTCACCTCACGGGGGGAAAGGTCGGTTGCGGGCCGGTCGCGCGGGAGGTCCGGAGCGGCCGACTTCAGGGAGGATATCAGTTGCGACCTCGTCTTGATGCTCAGTCTATGCAAGGAGTTGCGATCACGCACTGGGTCTTTTCGCGCAGCCGCGCACGGGCCCGGGCCGGTCCGCCGAACCCTTTGCGTCTCAGGCGCATCCACCACTTGGGTGGATACGCGTGCTTTCTGATGACATCCAGCCGGAGCGCACGCCCGGCGCGATCACCCGATCCGTGACCACCCTGAACGAATGCTCCTGTACCTGTTCGAGGAGGACCGCATGCCAGCCAGGAAGCCGTCGAAGAACCCGAAGCTCGTCGCGTTGCTCAACCAGGCGCTGGGCTGGGAGTTGCGCGCCCAGGCCATGTACGCGCACTACGCCGCCTACGTGAAGGGTCTCGAGTCGCTCACCCTCGCCGGCCACTTCGAGGGAGAGGTCACCGAGTCCGTCGCCCACGCCAAGCAGGTGCGTGACGTCATCGCGATGCTGGGCGGCGAGGCGGTCACGGTGCGTGACCGGGCGCCGATCGTCCACACCGAGGACACGCGCGTGATGCTCAAGGAGGCGCTCAAGACCGAAGGGACCGCGGCGGAGGTCTACCGGAAGATCGTGCCCCTGGTGAAGGACAACTCGATCTTCTTCCACTCGCTCTCGCACATCATGATGGACGAGATGAAGGCCGTGGTGGAGATGGAGAACCTGCTGGGGTGGTAAGCCGGAGACCGGAAGCGCGAGGGCCGCACGGGGTGGATGCCCGTGCGGCCCTCGGTGCGTCGCGCCGCGCGCGCTACTTCGCCAGCACGTCCTCCGGCGGCGCGCGCAGGGCCCGGGCGACCGGGACGAGGTTCTGCTCGGGGTCGGCCCAGGGCGAGCGGCGGTAGAAGAACTCCAGCCGCGCGTCGGGGTCCTTCGCGAAGGTCGAGTCCGCGGCCACCCGCGCGCGGAACTCCTTCGCCAGCGCGGGATCGTCCTGCATCATCTTCCGCGCCAGCGGCTCGACCACGTACGCCTCGCCGTATTCCTTCTGCTCGAGCACGGTGTCGAAGAAGTTCCAGCGCGCGAGCGCGTCGGGCGCCTGCGCCTCGAGCAGGTGCACGGCCACCAGGGCCGAGCGCTGGTCGAGCGGCACCCAGACGTCGCCGGGCCCCCAGGTGCGCCAGCGCCGCGCGGTCACCACGCTATCCACGGACAGGGCGTGGTGCCCCTCGCGGGATTCGCTCGCGGCCTTCCATTTCACGATTCGCGCCTGCTCGACCGTGTCGCTCCAGGCCCGCGCGAAACGGCGGTACCGCACGCCGTGGAGGTCGAGCCGCTCGATGACCGACCGCCATTCCCGCGGCACCAGGTAGCCGGCCGGCTGGGTCACGGTGAGCGCGGGCGCGACCTCGAAGAAGCGCGGGACCAGGGTGTCGAACGGCGCGGTGCCGTAGCGGATCACCGGCGCGCCCGCGATCTCGCTCCACTCCCAGGTGGGGCGCAGGCCCTTGAGCATGAACATCACGCTGTCGCCGGTGAGCTGCGAGGAGAGCGCGATCCTGCGCTTCGCCGGGTCGGGCTCACGCCCGCGCGCGATGACCTGCGCCTCGGCGTCGGCCACCGCCCGCAGCAGCTCCTGCGGGCGCGCGTTGATCTCGGTGAGCGCGGCGGAGACCACATCGTAGGTGGCCCGCACGCGCGTCTCGTAGGGCTTGAGCATGTGGGTCTCGACCAGGATCGCGGGCCGGCACTGGAGCGTCGGGTAGCCGGTCGAGAAGCGCGGCCGGGTGTCCCCGGAGTCGAAACCCCGGAAGGGATTCGACCAGTCCCGCAGGTAGAAGTAGGGACCGACGACGTGCCCCAGCGCCTCGACGGCGGGCAGCGCGCGGCCCGCGAAGGCCGTCTCGACCCAGCGCGTCACGCTGGCCGGCCCCTGGGGCCCATGGTTGTAGCCCCAGGTCACATCGTAGCGGCAGTCGAGCCCGTCGGTGGTGTGGGTGTCCACCAGGAGATCCGGCCACCAGCGCGTGAAGACCTGCGAGAGGAACGCGCGCATCTCCGGCGACTCGGCCTTCATGTAGTCGCGGTTCAGGTTCAGCCCGATGGGCGTGGTGCGCCAGCCCGTCTCCTCGGGGCCGTTCTGGTTGATGCGGCTGGTGCGGCTGCGGCGCTCGTGCGCGTCCGGCGAGAGCATGGGCACGATCAGCAGGGTGCAGTGATCGAGCAGGTCCTGCTGGCGGCCCGTGATGGCGATGTCCCGCAGCAGGGCGAGCATGGCGTCCTTGCCCTCGATCTCGCCGGAGTGCACGCCGCACTGGACCAGCACCACGGGCCTGCCGCTGGCGCGCGCGGCCTCGGGCGTGAACGCGCGGTCCTTCGCGGCGACGACCAGCAGGAGGTCCCGTCCCTGCCCGCTCGTGCCGAAGGACTGCACGCGGATCGACGACGAGGCCGCTTCGAGCCGGCGCAGGTACTCGGCCGTCTCGTCGTAGGTCGAGGTCAGGCGGTAGCCCGTGCGCTCGGCGCGGGTGGACCAGAACGGGGACAGCCCGACCAGTGGCGCCATGGGGCGCGGAGCGAGGGCGAGCGAGTCGGCGCGGACCTGCGCGGAGGTGGAGCCCGGGGCGAGCAGGGCGGCGAGGACCAGCGCGAGTGCTGCGACACGGCGGATCATGCACGCAGGATAGCACACGGTCGCGCGTCCGCTTCGCGTGCGTGCCGCCCCGCGGGGTGTCGCGGCCGGCGTCCTACAGCAGCTCTTTCAGCCGCGCGTGACCCGAGCGGCTCACGGGGATCTGCCGGCCGTCCTTGAGCACGGCCAGGTAGCTGTCCTTCGCGTACAACTCGAGTCGCGCGAGTCGCTCGATGTTGAGCACGTACGAGCGGTGGACCCGCACGAAGCGTGCGGGGTCGAGCCCGGCCGCGACCTCCGCCAGGGGCTGCGGCTTGAGGTGGGTCTTGCCCTCGGCGCGGATGCCGACGTAGTCGTCCTGCGCCTCGATCCAGTCCACCTGGCCGGCCGGGATGACGTGCACGTTCGGGCCGTCCTTGACGAGCAGGCGCTCGACGTACCGCCCCGGCGGGCGGGCGGCCGCGGCGAGCGTGGCCGGCGAGGGCGCGGGTGAGGCAGCCGCGGCACCGAGCCGCGCGCGGGCCTGTGCGAGCGACTCGGCCAGGCGTTCGCGCGTGACCGGCTTCAGCACGTAGTCCACCGCGTGCACCTCGAAGGCCTTGAGCGCGTACTCGTCGTAGGCGGTCACGAAGACGACGGCCGGCCGTCGCTCGAGCAGGTCCAGCACCTCGAAGCCATCGAGCTTGGGCATCTGGATGTCGAGGAAGACGACGTCCGGGGCCTGCTCGCCGATGACCTTCACCGCCTCGAACCCGTTCGCGCACTCGCCCACGATCTCGACGCCGGCGTACGCGGCCAGGTACTCGCGCAGCAGGCCGCGCGCGGGGGCCTCATCGTCCACGATCACGACCCGCAAGGCGCCCGGATCAGGCGTCATGGTCTCCTCCCGTGCCGCGTGTCCCTTCCACCGCGGGCAGGCTCAGCACCGCGCGGAAGCGCTCGGGCTCCTCGAAGACGTCCAGATGAGCCCGCCGCGCGTCGAGGGCGGCGAGCCGTTGGCGCACGTTCTCGAGCCCCAGCCCCGCGCCGCGGCGCGGCGGGGCCGAGGGATCGCGCGGGTTCTCGACGCCGATCTCGAGCACGTCGCCCTTGCGGCGGGCCTCGATGCGCAGGGTGCCGCCTTCCACGCGGTCCGCCACGCCGTGCTTCACGGCGTTCTCGATGAGCGGCTGGATGAGGAGCGGGGGCACGAGACAGGGCAGCGCTCCGGGCTCGATCGTCCGCTCCACCACGAGACGCGGCCCGAAGCGCACCTGCTCGACCGCGAGGTAGCGCCCGGCCAGCGCCAGCTCCTCCTCGAGCGAGACGCGCTCGCGCCCGCCGAGGGAGAGGCTCGTGCGCAGGAAGTCGCCGAGCAGGCCGCACATGTCGCGGGCCCCCTCGGGGTCGGACCCGGCCAGCGCGCTGATCGAGTTGAGGCTGTTGAAGAGGAAGTGCGGGTTCAGCTGCGCCCGCAGGGCCCGCAGCTCCGCCTCGCGTGCCGTGACCTGCGTCTGGAGCAGGCGGCGCTCGGCTTCGCGCGCGTTCTCGAAGGCGAGCACGAAGTAGTGCCCGACCAGCGACTGCCCGTAGAGCACGACGCCCGCGACCCAGAGCAGCGTGAGGTCGCCGGCCAGGCCGTCGGGCCCCGGGCCGAGGCCGAAGCGCTTCGTGAGGAAGACGTCCCAGACGGCGCCGATCAGGACCCAGGCGAGGCTCGCCTGGATGGCGGCGCCGCCGAGCCCCATGAGCAGCCGCAGCGGCGGCGTGCGCTCGAGCGGGTGCGCGCGGCACACCCACCAGGCCGACAGGCACACGAACGCGTAGATCAGGGTGAGCGGGCCCGTGAAGGCCAGCGCGGCGCCGGCGCTCGTGCGCGCGCCGAGACCGCCGAGCACCGCGGTGAGCAGCGCGCAGATCCCGGCCCAGCCGAGCAGGTAGAGGAGGAGCCGCAGACGGCCGCGGAGCAGGGGGTGCATGGGTCAGTTCTTGATCTCGACGCCGCCCATCAGGACGACGCCCCTTACGACCAGGTTGCCGCGGACCTCTCCGGCGGGCGCGCGGGTGGCGTCCTCGATCCCGGCCATGAGCGGCAGCGCCTCGACCGTCACCGTCCAGTCCGCGGGCACGTACAGATCCACGCCGCCCCACATCACGGTCACGTCCACGACCGCCCGGCCGCCGGGCATCTTCGCCTGGCGCAGGTCGATGTCGGCGCCGCCCATGATGGCGGTGACGTCGCCTCCACGGAAGTCGAGGGACCCGACCTTGCGCTCGATCCCGGCCCACACCACGAAGGTGCTGAACGTGGAATCGGAGGCCACGCCGGGCGCGACGGGCTCGTCCGCGCCGCGCGTGTGGCGCAGCGTCCCGACCACCATCGACGCGTCCGCGCCGCGCGTGCGGCGGAGCGTCCCGGCCACCATCGAGCCGCCGATCACGACCAGCGCCACCGGCCAGAAGTCCCAGGGGTCGAGGTGGACGAAGTCGAACTCGTGCAGGAGCAGCAGGGCGCCGGCAAGAGTGAAGATGATGCCGGGCACCGTGCTCTGGCGGCAGCAGACCCCGGTGAGCCTGGTCACGCCGTACACCAGGAGCAGGGCGGGCCACCAGCGCAGGATCTCGCCGGCCGAGAGCAAGCCCAGGTTGTCGAGCGTGAAGAGCACGCCGAGCGTGATGACGACGAGTCCGAAGACGAGCCTGCCCGTGAGCGGGAGACGGTTCTCATGCATGACGTGCCTTCCTTTCCACGCGCGCTCCGGGTCGCCACGCCAGCGCGAACAGGAGCCCCGCGGTCGCCAGCGCGGCCGGTGCCGCCGGCCAGCCGGAGCGTCCCAAGGCCAGGGCGGCACGCGTCATGGCCCGCAGCACGACGAAGACCTCCGGGAAACGGCCACCGTACACGTCCACGAGCAGCACCAGACTCAGGGTCGCGAGCCAGGCCAGCGCGGTGGCGAGCACCGCGGTCACGGCGATCCACAGTTGACGCTCGCGCAGTCTGCCGGTGTCAGTCAAGCCGCACCTCCCGGGGTGCCGGGGCGGCGGCGCTCCTCGCCCGTCAGCGCCTTCACCACGATGCCCATGCCCACCGCGACCAGCACGAGCGGCCAGGAGTTGTGCCAGGTGAGGCCCCACCAGCCG
>Ga0315275_10002382_pt1 | contig 16962 bp, 12 predicted proteins | sample YL17G03_0_MG_FD_205557 | JGI IMG/M metagenome (GOLD analysis project Ga0315275, IMG submission 205557) | Sediment microbial communities from Yellowstone Lake, YNP, Wyoming, USA - YL17G03_0 | ecosystem: Environmental > Aquatic > Freshwater > Lake > Sediment | place: USA: Wyoming | collected... | reverse complement strand
CATCCAACTGCGCGAGCTGCTCGGCGGCCGCACCCTGCGGGCGAGTGCACCGCGCTTCGCGACTCCGACCGCGCGTCTGCGGAGGGCGGCGTGAACCGCCACGCCGCCTTCACGCCCCGCTCGGACCTGCACCGCGCCATTCCGTCCACGACCGCGCTGCGGATCGATCAGGCGTATGCCGCGCTGGCCTCGTTGCGCGAGGAGGAGCGGCGCCTGGAGCGGCTGGGCCTCGAGGAGGCGCTGCGCCGCTGCCGCGAGCAGCTGCGCTACTGGGAGTTCCTCGCGGCGCTCTTCGCGCTGCCGGCCGCGCCCCGGTCCCGCGTCGCCCGGACGCAAGGGAACCGCTGATGGCCTCGGAGCGCTCCTCCGGCGGATTCCGACGCGGCCCGTCCACGGCGGCGCCGCTGCGTGTCATGCCCGGCATCGCTCCGTGCGGCGAGCCCGCCGACCATCCGGCGAACTGGGAGCGTCCGCGGACCCGCATGCTGGTGGTCGCGAGCGGCAAGGGCGGCGTCGGCAAGAGCAACCTGTGCGCGAACCTGGCGGTGGCCATGGGGCAGCGCGGTGCGCGCGTGCTGTTGCTGGATGCCGACTTCTCGCAGGCCAACCTGGATCTGTTGCTGGGGGTGCATCCGCGCTACGACCTGCAGCACGTGCTCGCGGGCGAGCGCACGCTCGAGGAGATCCTGGTGGAGGGGCCGGGTGACGTGCGGCTCATCCCGGCGGCCGCGGACGTGCCCGAGTTGGCCGAATTGGACGACTATCGGCGCGAGTGCCTGCTGCGCGGCATCGGCACGCTCGACGGCAAGGCCGACCTGATCGTCGCTGACACCGCTTCGGGAGTGACGCGCGACGTGCTCGCACTGTGCCTGGCAGCGGATGACGTGATCGTGATGACGACGCCGGAGATGCCGGCCTTCGCCGACGCCTACGGCCTGATCAAGGTCCTGAGCGCCCAGGGCATCCGCCAGGCGCCACACCTGCTCGTGAGCCAGGCATCCAGTGCCGAGGAAGCCGAAGAGACCACGCACCGCATCCGGCTCGTGGCCCGCCGCTTCCTGCACCTCGAGCTCCAGTCCCTCGGCGCGATCCCCGAGGACCCGGCCATCCCGCGCGCCGTGCGGCGTCAGGAACCGGTGGTGACCGCCTTCCCGCGGTCGCCGGCCGCCGCGGCCTATCGCGCGCTGGCGGCGCGGCTGTGGACGCCTTCGCCAGCGGATCCTCCCGCCGAAGAGAGCCATCTCGAACGCCTCCTGGCGGGTGCACGTCGCGAACGCCAGCGTCTCGGAGCCTGAGGAGAACCACATGGCCCGCCCGTCCGCCACTGGCCGCGTGCGAGTCCGCAACGCGAAGCCCGCTCCAGCCGCGCGCACCCGGCGTCCGCCTCCGCGCCGGGCCGGGCCAGCTCCCCGGGCGACCGCCGCGGCGGCCGCCACCCTGCGGATGGTGCCCGCGCCCCCGCCCGTGACCTACTCGAAGGAGGACCTGCTGGGCCGATTCGCGCCGCTCGTAAGGCACGTGGTCGAGCGCGTGGCCACCACCCTGCCGCGCAACGTGGACCACGAGGACCTGTACTCGGCCGGAGTCCTGGGTCTGCTCGACGCGCATGCCAAGTTCGACCTGCGCAAGGGAGTGAAGTTCGAGACCTACGCGGTATGGCGCATCAAGGGCGCGGTGCTGGATCAGTTGCGCTCGCTCGACTGGGTGTCACGCTCGATGCGCCGCAAGGCGCGCACGCTGGACGGTGTGACCCGCGCGCTCGATCAGAAGCTGGGTCGCGCCGCGTCCGAGGATGAACTGGCGCGCGAGCTCAAGATGGATCGCGGCGAGTTCTACCGGCTGCTCGACCACGTTCGCGGGGCGGTGCTCGTGTCGCTGGACGAGACCCGCTCGAGCGATGACCAGGAGTCCACGACGCTGGGCGAGCACCTGCCGGACCCGCGCGCCGTGGACATGAACGCGCGGCTCGAGGACGAACAGACCCGCCTCGTGTTGCTGCGCACGCTCGACCTGTTGCCCGAGCAGGAACGGCTCGTCGTGGCGCTCTACTACTACGAGCACCTCACGCTGAAGGAGATCGGTCGCACGCTCGGCATCTCCGAGTCGCGGGTCTCGCAGGTCCACACGCGTGCCATGTCCCGTCTGCGCCTGCGGCTGCACAAGGCGCTGGCCGGCGAGGAGCTGGCGGCGTGAGCTCCGAGGAGGTGGACGTCACCCTGTCCGGCGCGCCGCACGCGGCGCTGCGCGCTACCGTGCTGGATGTGGCCCGGCGGCTCGAGGCTGCCGGCCAGATCGAGGCCTCAAGCGAGCTGTGCGCCGCGCTGGCGAGCTGGTGGCAGGAGCAGTTGGGCTGGACGGGCGGGTTGGCCCGGCAGCTCGGCGTGTACCACGACATCAACAATGCGCTCGTGGGAGTGCGCGGCAATGCGCAACTCCTGCTCATGGGGCCCGCCGGAGCGGTTCCGGGGGCCAGGGACCGACTGGAGGTCGTGCTTCGTGAGTCCGATCGAATCCGAGAAGCCGCAGCCCGGCTCAACGCTCTCAAGTCCGTCCTCGCGGCGCTGGCCCGCGAGAGCGAATCGGGGCCGGAGTCCCGTGCGGCCTGAGGCGGACGTGCATCCCGGCTCCGGCCGGGTGCGTCGGTCCCGTCCGGTGTCGCCGCCGGCGGTCGAGCCGCCGACGGTGCGCGCCTCCGACCCATGCGGGTCGGGGAGGGAGCGCCGCCGTGCCTCGCGCTCGCTGTGGCAGGCGTGCGAGGCGCTGCTCTCGGCCGAGGTCGATCCGGAGGCGCTCGATCGGGCGCTCTCCGGTCTGCGCGCGGCCTTCGACTGCGACGCCGTGATCCTGCGGGCCCGCGGCCCCTCCGGCGAACTCGAGCCCTGGCAGGCCTGCGGAGACTGGGGGATCCGGTCGGGTGATCTGCGCGATTGCCTGACCGTTCCGCTGCTGCGTGGCAGCGCACGCGTGGGGACGCTCGATCTGCTCGCGCGACGCGGCCAGCACTGGCTGCCCGCGCAGCTCGGCCTCGTGCGCGCCGCCTCCGGTGCGCTCGGATCCGCCCTTGGCGCCCGCTTCGAACTCGAGCAGCTGCGCCGCCAGCCCGGGCGCGATTCCACGACCGGACTGCCCGACGCGCACGCCTTCCAGGAGCGGCTCGGCGAGGAGCTGGCGCGCGTGCGCATGCACGGGGCGCCGCTGGCGGTGGCCGTGGTGGAGCTCGACCGCTTCTCGGCGCTGGCGAAGCGCTACGGTGCCGGTGTGGCCCGCGCCGCGCTGAGCGAGGCCGCGCTCGTCCTGCGGCTCGCGCTGCGGGAGACCGACGTGCTGGCGCGCTTGCCCGGCGCTCGCTTCGCCGTGGTGCTGCCCGAGACCGAGCCGATCGCCGCGCTACGCGTTGCCGAGCGGTTGCGCCGCACCGTGGAGGAGCACCGCTTCGCCCGCGCCGGACGGCTGGGCGTGAGCGCCGGCGTGTCGGCGAGCCCGCGGGACGGGATCGAGACCGTGGAGCTCATGGACCGCGCCGAGCGCGCCCTGACGCTGGCCGTCAAGACCGGCCGCCGCCGGACCGTCGCGGCGGAGTCCGTCCGTGTCCACTGAGACCGGGGTGCCCAAGTCCGGCGAGAACCGCCTGCATCCCGGATCCGCGACGGTGGTGGGGGGTGGACCCCCCGCACGATTGCTCGTCGTCGATGACGAGGCCGCCGTGACCGAGCTGCTCCAGGAGTTCCTGACGACGCTCGGCTACGAGGTCGAGGTGGCGGTGAGCGGTGCGGCCGCGGTGGCACGCATCCCCGTCTACCGTCCCGACGCCGTGCTCTCGGACCTCAACATGTCCGGGCTCACCGGCCTCGATGTGATGCGCATCGCCCGGGAGGTGGACGAGGAGACGGTAGTCATCCTCATCACCGGGGAGACCACGACCGCGGTGGCCATCGACGCGATGCGCCAGGGGGCCTACGACTACATCATCAAGCCCTTCGAGCTGGACGACGTGCAGGGCAGCGTCGAACGGGCGCTGACCAACCGCCGCCTGCGAGCCGTCAACCGCCAGCTGGTCGAGGAGCTGAGACAGAAGAACGAGATCCTGAGCCACCACGAGCAGGAGCTGAGCGAGCAGGTCCGCCTGGCCACCCACCAGATGAGGACTCTGTACGACGTGGGCAAGGAGATCAGCGAAGACCTCGAGCTGGGCCCGCGGGTCGCCGTCGTGGCCACAAAGGCTGCCGAGCTGTCGGGCGCCAGCGCCGCCGTGGTCTACCTGCGCATCGAGGAGACCGAGGAAGGTCGCGTGGTGGCGACGCACGGCCTGGAGATCCCGGATGGCGAGGCCGGCCGGGTGCACTTCTTCACCGCCGAGCGGGCCATCGGTTTCGACCACCCCGACTACCGTCCCGTGCGCCGCCTGGCCTCGCCTGAGCAGCCCATCGAGTTGCCGCTGGTCGTGGGACGGCGGTTCGAGTCCATGCTGGCGCTTCCGCTCTCGCTGTCCACAAGTCAGCAGGTCATCGGACTGCTGGTCATGCTCGACAAGCCGGGCGGGTTCAGCGTGGCGGACGAGAAGTTCCTCGAGCTCTTTGCGTCGGAAGCCGCCATCGCCCTGCACAACTCGCGGCTCTACGAGCACACGCGCGTCCTCGATCGCCTCAAGTCCGAGTTCGTGGCGGTGGTCTCGCACGAGATCCGCACACCGCTCACCTCCGTCAAGGGAGCGGTGGAACTGCTCACGGACGACCGGTATTTCCAGAACAACGAGCAGCAGGCCAAGCTGCTGGACATCGCCCAAGCCAATGCCGAGCGTTTGCTCATGCTCATCAACGACATCCTCGACTTCTCCAAGCTCGAGTCCGCCTCGCTGCCGATGTGCATGCAGGTCGAGAGTCTGGAGCCGGTGGTCCGCCAGGCGGTGCAGAACCTGCGCACCTTGATCGAGGAGCGGCACATCGTCGTCGACTGCGTCTTCGAACCCGGCCTGCCCGACGCGATCATGGACTCGAATCGCATCGCACAGGTGCTCACGAACCTGCTGTCGAACGCCATCAAGTTCTCGGTGCCCGAAGGACGCATCGAGGTGCGGGCCAAGACGGAAGGCCCCATGCTGCGCGTGAGCGTGCGTGACCACGGCGACGGCATCGAGCCCGCGGACATCCACAAGCTGTTCCGCAAGTTCTCCCAGATCGACGGCGGCTCCACGCGCAGGGTGGGAGGCACGGGTCTGGGCCTGGTCATCTGCAAGGGCATCGTCGAGCAGCACGGCGGCACCATCGGCGTCGCGAGCGTACCTGGCGGGGGCAGCACGTTCTACTTCCTCCTGCCGAGCGCCGGCGCGCAGCAGCAGGAAGCGCGCGACACGGGCTTGGAGCCCGGGGCGCACGCCGCCTGAGCGGAATGGACCTTCCTTTCAGCGTGCGGAGCGGGGCTCAAGCGCGGACACGCTCGTTCCCGGGGCCTGGCCAGACTGGTCGCGCAACGTGCGAGCCGCCTTCCGCTGCATGTCGCGCCGGGGCCAGCTGCGACGGCGGCAACCTGCGCGCAAGCCTTGACTGTCTCGTGCCCGGCGGCTAACTTCCTTTGCTGCGGTCCATGAGGGCCGCTTTCTCGAGGCAAGGAGCGCGCAGTCCACCAGATGAGCGCCAGGGAAGACGCTGCCAATCCCACGAACGCCACGCGCCCGCTGAGCGCGTGGGGACGAGTGACCGTTGCGCTCCTGACGGGTGCCCTGCTGGGCGCCGGTTTGCCGGGCGCCGGTGTCCTGGGCCTCCTGCCCGAACGCTTTGCCCTCGACGGCGTCCCCCTTTACGAGACCCGGGTCCCCTGGCAGGGGGGACCGCCGGCCCCGGGCGAGTGGCCGCGCCCCAGACGGGCTGGCGAGCAGGCCATCCTCTTCGAGGACGGAGAGCGCACGCTGCTCGCCGTGCGTTCGTTCACGGCGGCCGGCACGAAGGCCCTCGCTCGAGACCTGGAGCGCCGACGCCTGAGCGGCGTGGATGCGTCGTCCGCGCGCCGCGCCGCGGCACGCGCGCACTGGCGCTCCGGGCTGGCCCCGGCCGGAGCGGTGACGCTGCCACTCTCGGGCCAGTGTGCCGCGCTTCTCAGGGCGCGATTGCTCCTGGTCGTGCTGGTGGACCCGCAGGTGCCTCCACTGGTCCCGCTGGAGACGCCCGGCAGCGCGGCCGAGCGCGCACGGCTGGCTCGCGCCGAGGTCGAGGTCGTGCGCTTGGCGTTGGCCGCCCGGCCGGACTCGCTCGCCTCCGCGCTCACCGTCTGCGCATCCGCCGAGGGGGAGTGGCTGCGCGCTCTGGCGGCGGAGCCGGCGTCCGACCCGCGCGCCCGGATCGAGGCGGCGTGGAGGTGGCACGAGCGGTCGTATGCCCCGGCGCTCGACCAGGCGGAGCGCGCCCTCGAGGCGACGCTGTCGGAATCCCAGAACGATGAGGTGGTGGCCGCGGCCTTCGCGCAGGCCCTCTCGCTCGAGCGCCTGGCGCCGAATCCGTCCGCCGCCCTCTTCGCACACGGCGCCTGGGGGCCTTTGCCCGCGGCGTTTCCCATCGTGCGGACCTGGATAGCTCTTTTCGCCGCCGGCGCGCTCGCGGGTGCGGCCCTTGCGCTCGTGCTGTGCGTGCCGTGGCTGTGGCCGCGCTCCAGGCCGCGCGCCGTGCACGCGGTGCACGGCGTCCCGGCGGCGCTGAGCCCGCACGCCTCCCGCGAGCGCCTCGTGCGGCTGTCCCGCGACCCGAGCCGGGCCTGGGATGCGGAGTTGGGATGGCTGCACCTCGTGAGCGGGCCGGATCCCGCGCGGATCGCGCACGCGGTCGCCATCCTTGCCGGCGGGTTCGTCGAGCGGGGAATGCGCGTCCTGCTGGTGGACGCCGGCGAGCGACTCAGGCTGCATGAGCGTTACGGAGGAGACCCGCGCTGGGGGCTCGGTGAGTGTCTGGCGGGAGAGGTCCCGTTGCTGGGGGTGGTGCAGGGCACAGGCCGCGCGGGCTTCTTCTTCCTCGCCCACGGCGCGCCGGGGCGACCGGGACGCTGGGACGATTTGAGCGGGCTGCTCGAGGACGCTCGCAAACACTTCGACCGGGTGCTCCTCGCCCTGGACCCGAAGGTCCCGAGGGCGGCAGCGCTGCCGCTCGGAGGGCGGGTCCTCGAGGCATGGTGGGCGGAGCCTGGCCCCGGGCTTTCGAGGAGCGCGGTCGCGCTTTCCGAGCGGCTTGGCATCCCATTCTCCTGCTTAGACTTGAACTGGCTGATGGAGGCGATGCTCGAAGCCGAGTCCGTCGCTCCGGTGGTGCAGGTCCCGGGTCCGCCTCCGCCGGGGGATGATGTCAGCGCCGCACTGCCAGCCTGCTTCGCGGGCGCAGAAGCCCTCGCAGCCGCGGGCCCGGGACCCGGAGAGGAAGCGTTCGAACCGGTGGCGGCTGTGTCGGGCCCGGCGGAGGCCGTCGAAACGCTGGCACGCTCTGATGGCGAAGCGGTGGTGCTAGGCTGTGACCTCGAGGTGCAGGAGCGCCTGCGCTTCATGGTCTGGATGCGACGTGTGCAAGCCGAGCGTCGGGCCGCGGTATTCGAGACCAGCGCGGGCCGCTGAGCCGTGCGACCCAATCGGCGGAGGACCGCATGCGCATCCTGGTGACCGGTGGCGCGGGCTTCATCGGCTCGCACGTCGTCGACCGCTTCATCGAGCGCGGGCACGAAGTGGCCGTGCTCGACAATCTCAGCAGCGGGTTCCGCGAACTGGTGAATCCCGCCGCCCGTCTCTACGAAGCGGACCTCACCGACTCGGCCGCGGTCGAGCGCTGTTTCGCCGAGTTCCGGCCCGAGGTCGTGGACCACCACGCAGCGCAAATCGACGTGCGCCGCTCGGTGGACGACCCGGTGTTCGATGCGGGCACCAACATCGTCGGGGCCCTGGGCCTGCTCCAGGCCTGCACCCGCCACGGCGTGCGCAAGTTCGTCTACGCCTCGACCGGCGGGGCGCTCTACGGCGAGGGCCGGCAGTTGCCCGCGACCGAGCAGCATCCGGTCAACCCCGAGTCACCCTACGGCGTGAGCAAGCACACGCTCGAACATTACCTCTACCTCTGGAAGCTCCTGCACGGCCTCGAATACACGGTGCTTCGCTATCCAAACGTTTACGGGCCGCGCCAGAACCCGCACGGCGAGGCGGGCGTGAACGCCATCTTCATCCTGCTCATGCTGCAGGGGAAGCGGCCACGCATCTTCGGCACTGGCGAGCAGGTGCGCGACTACCTCTACGTCATGGACGTGGTGGAGGCGAACGATATGGCGCTCGCGCAGGGCGGCGGCGAGATTGTCAACCTCGGCACCGGGATCGGCACCTCGGTGAACGATATCTTCCGCGAGCTGAAGGCGATCGTGGGTTTCGAGGGCGAGCCGGTCTACGAGGCGGCGCGGCCGGGGGAGGTGCAGCGCATCTATCTCGACGCGACGCGGGCGAAGATGGTGCTGGGCTGGACGCCGCGCATGAGCTTCCGCGACGGGCTGGCGCAGACGGTGGAGTGGTCGCGCCGCACGGGCGGCGAGCAGCTGCGGTAGCTCAGCGCGCCGGGGACTCCAGCCGGGGCCCCCCCACCAGCGAGCCCGGTGACCAGCGCGGGTAGCGCGCGTCGAAGCGTGCGCGATTCCCCGGGCCGAGCAGGAAGTTCAGCGCGCCGTCGGCGTCGTTGATGACCACGTCCACGTGCCGGTCCAGGTATTCGAAGTAGCGCCCGGCCCGCCAGGCCTGCACCGACGGGTTGTTCACGAGCCCGTCCAGGTTCACCACGGTGAAGGGGCCGATCTCGGGGGCGAAGTAGCCGGCCGCGCCGGCGTTGAAGACCCCGACCGTCCGGGTGCCCGGAGCCTGCGTGGCGATCCGCGTCAGGATGGGTCGCACGGTCAACTCCTCGCCGCGCGGCACGATCTTCGTGGCGTTGAAGTACTGCGCGAAGATCGCGATTCCCGCCGCCGCCGCCACGATCGCGAGCGCCGCGCGCCACGCGGCCCGCAGACGCCCGACCAACTCGCCGCCGGCCACGCCGCCCGCGAGGAACACGAGGATGAAGGTGGGCACGGTCGCGTACCAGACGACGTAGGTGCGCAGGACCAGCGCATAGACCACGGCGTGAGCCGCGAGATAGCCGAGGAGCCCCAGCGCCAGCGGACGCAGGACCGGGACGCGTGGCCGCCGGAGCGAGAGGATGAGGAAGGGCAGGAGCGCGGCCAGGGCCAGCCACCTGGCCCACGCGAAGAGGGTGAACGCCGCTCGGTGCTTCATGCTCTCGCCGGCGACGAAGTAGGCCGGCACCCAGACGAAGGCGGCGAGGTAGCGCAGGCGGTGGCCCAGCGCCTGCGGCACGTGGCCGAAGATCTGCGGGTTCGCGAGCTTCGCCGCCCCGCTCACCTGCCAGGGCGTGCCGAAGGTGGCGAGGTTCCAGATGAACCAGGGAAGCGCGATCGCCAGTGCCGTCACGCCGGCCATGACGAAGAACGCGAGTGCGCGGCGCCATGAGCTCCGGGTGGCGAGCCACGAGCCCAGCGTGACCAGCGCCAGCGCGAGGCCCAGCAGCGGGCCGTTGTCGGTGCGGGCGAGGAACGCGAGCCCCGTGACGATGCCGACCAGCGCCCCGCGGCGCGCATCGGGCGCGCCGTCCTCGAAGGCCCACGTGACGACCCACAGCCACGCCGCGAACAGCGTCACGGTGAGCGCGCTCTCCAGCCCGCGCAGGGAGAGCAGAACGGTGACGGGGGAGAGGAACCAGATGGCCGCGGCCCAGTGCGCGCCGCGCGGGGAACGGAGTCGCCGCAGCAGCCGCCACAGCAGCATGCCGCTGGCGACGTCGAGCAGGGCGCACAGGCTGAGGGCCAGGTGCACGCCCACCCAGGAGCCTGCCTGCAGTGCGCCGGTGAGTGCGAAGACGGGGGTGAGCAGCAGCAGCCAGAGCGGGTGGAAGCCGTTGGTGGGAGCCAGGCCGTCGAAGGTGGCGCCGTGGCCCGCGGCCAGATGGCGCGCGATGTTGAAGTAGTAGAAGGCGTCGTCCGCGACCACCCGGTTGTCGCACCAGCCCGACCAGATGAGCCCGAGACGCAGCGCGGTGCCGAGCAGCGCAAACGTCAACAGGCCGCGGCGCCCGGCGGACCCGGCGGGCGCGGGTGGCTTCAGGGCGTCCGGTCCCGCAGGCTGTGCTGCGCCAAAGGGTGTCATCGGCCCTTCGCGTCTCAGCGGACGAGCCGCGCTTCGAGCGTGAGACGCGGGTGCCCGGTCCGCCGGCCAGTCACGTGCGACTTGTTCTCGATCCGGCGGTAGCCCGCCAGCGCGCGCAGGTCCACGCCGCTCGCGGGCCACCAGCGCAGCCCCGCCTCGAGGTCGCGCGTCTGCTCCACCACGCCTTCGAACGTACCCACCGCGACGCGCGGCGAGCCCGGCACGAAGGGCTCGTCGAGGCCATTCTCGCCCTTGTCGCTGCGTGAGGCGCGCGCGAGCAACTGCCAGTCCGCGCCCAGATCAAGAGCGCCGCGCAGGGCGATGCATCGCGAGTCCGGGCCCAGGGGAAACCCGAGCGGTCCGCCCTGCGCCTGGTGGGCGCGCCCGAAGAACGAGGTGTAGACGTAGCGCGACAGCCGCGTGTACTCGCCGCCCCAGCTGAGGCGGCTGGCGCCGAGCAAGCCCACGCCCTCCCAGCCCAGCTGCCAGCCGTACTTGTCCGGGTTCTGCGCGGTGCGCGCAGACAGGTCGTCGAGCAGCAGCTCGCCGTAAACGCGCGTGCCGCTGGCGATGCGCCAGGCAACGTCTAGCCCCAGCATGATGTTGTTGCGCAGGGCGCCGGAGGAATCGGGCTCGTCCTGCACCAGCAGGCGTTGGACCAGGACGTAGGGGATCACGCCGATGGCGTAGAGCGGCTGCCAGCTCGAGGCCCGGTAGCGGGCGGTCTCGGTGATCCCGAGGCGCAGCGCATCCTGTGGCTGCCACTCCACCCGGTGCGCGGCGAGCTGCTCGCCCGCCGCCTGCCGGAGGGTGGCGGAGAGCGCCGAGAAGTCCAGGTGGAACGTGGTCAGGTGGACCTGGTAGGAGAGTCCCGTGAAGGGCGCCGAGGTCTTTGAGAGGAGCAGCGAGGCTTCCTCGCCCGGGCCCCAGTGCCGGCGCCCGCGCCCGAACTGCGCGCCCCAGCGGCCTTCGCGGCTTGTGCAGGCCAGGTAGGTCTCCTCGGTGTGGACGACGAGGTCGGTGTTCGCGACGATAGGATCCGCGAAGGAGCGCGCCCGGTCCACGCGTCCGGCCAGCAGATTCGTGAAGAGGAGCCACTGGTCCGTCTGAACGCCCAGCCGCGCGCGCAATCCCGAACCCGAGGCGAAGCACACCTCGCCCGTGTCGGCCAGGACGCTGCCCTCGGCCGCGACGGAGAGTTCGAAGCGCTGGTCCTCGGGCGCGGTCGCCTCGAACAGGCGCCGCGTCGAGCGCCAACGCGTATGAGGGGCGAACCAGGGCGCGGCGTCGCACCCCAGGGCGCGCTCGAGGCGCGCAAAGGAAATGGCTCGAGCCGCATCTGGAGAGTCCGGTGGAGCGCCGCTTCCCTGCAGCTCGAAGCGCTGCAGCGGGCGCAGGCCGAGATGCGGGCGGAGGATGCGCGCCTCGCCCGGCGCCGAGCCGAGGATATCGAGCAGGCGCAGCTCCGACTCGAGCGGGTCGCCGACGGGGATGAATCCGCGTGGCGAGGCGAGCAACGGGGCTGGCGCCCACAGGACCAGCGCCACGAGCGCGGCCCGCGCTGCGCGGGACACCGTGCCTGCATGCAGCGATTCCGGGGTCCGGTGGCGAAGCGGTCGGTCGGCGCGGATCATAGCGTGCGATGCTAGCAGGCGGGCAGGGGTGCGGCTAGCGCAGGCTCCGGCAGGGTACGGTCCGGCCCGCCTGGTGCAGTCCGGCGCGGGACCCGGGAGTGGCGGTGGGCGAGCAGAGGCACCATGCGCTCGCCCACCGCCACTCCCGGGCCCCGTTTGCTCGGCGCCCGGCGCGTCCCCGGGTTTGAGGCCCTTTCGACCCGTGTGCTAGCCTCAGCCGCTCCGTCCCACTCCGCGGGGGCTCCGTTTCGGAGTCCCTCGCACCGTCCCTGAGCGACGAGGCGTGCCCTTGGAACGCGGCGACCGCGAAGCCCTGCAGCAGCCCTACGATCCCGACCGCATCGAGCAGAAGTGGTACGCGTTCTGGATCGAGCGGGGGGTGTTCCGGCCGCGCACGGAGAGCCGCTCCGGCGAGCGGGCGACCGGGAAGCCGTTCGTCATCTCCATCCCGCCGCCGAACGTCACCGGCTCGCTTACCATGGGCCATCTGCTCGGCGAGTCGGTGCGTGACGTGGTGCTGCGCTGGCAGCGCATGGAGGGCCGGGAGACCCTCTACGTGCCGGGCACGGACCACGCCGGCATCGCCACCCAGAACGCGGTGGAGAAGAAGCTGCGGGAGGACGGGCGCAGCCGCCACGACCTCGGGCGCGAGGCGTTCCTGCAGGAGGTCTGGGCCTGGAAGGAGCGGTACGGCGGGCTCATCCTGCGGCAGTTGCGCCGTTTCGGCATCTCGGCCGACTGGTCGCGCGAGCGCTTCACCCTCGACGAGGGCTACTCGCGCGCGGTGCTGCACGCCTTCAAGACGCTCCACGAGAAGGGTCTGGTCCACCGCGGGCGCTACATCGTCAACTGGTGCCCGCGCTGCCTCACCGCGCTCAGCGACGAGGAGGTGGACCACGTGGATACCGCGGGCCACCTCTGGTACCTCAAGTACCCGGTCAAGGACTCGAAGCAGTCGGTGATGGTTGCCACCACGCGGCCTGAGACCATGCTGGGCGACACCGCCGTGGCGGTGAACCCGAAGGACCGGCGTTACGCGAAGCTGGTCGGCAGGACCGCGGTGCTGCCGCTCATGCGGCGCGAGATCCCCATCGTCGCCGACGACGCGGTGGACCCGAAGTTCGGCACGGGCGCGGTGAAGGTGACGCCCGCGCACGACCCGAACGACTTCCAGACCGCGAAGCGCCACGACCTGCCCGAACTGGTCGTCATGGACGAGCACGGGGTGATGAACGACAACGCCGGCGACTACCGCGGCCTCGACCGCTTCGAGGCCCGCGAGCGCGTGGTCGCCGCCCTGACCGACTCCGGCTATCTTGAGAAGATCGAGCCCTACACCGTGCCGGTCGGGCACTGCTCGCGCTGCCACACGGTGATCGAGCCTTATCTGTCATGGCAGTGGTTCGTGAAGATGGCCCCGCTCGCCGCGCCCGCCGTCGAGGCGGCGAAGAAGGGTCAGGTCAAGTTCTACCCGGCGCGCTACAAGAAGGTCTATCTCCACTGGCTCGAAAACATTCGTGACTGGTGCATCTCGCGTCAGCTGTGGTGGGGGCACCGCATCCCGGTCTGGTACCGCGGCGAGAAGATGGTGGTGTCGCTCGACCGCCCCGGAGGCGAGGGCTGGACGCAGGATGAGGACGTGCTCGACACTTGGTTCTCGTCCTGGCTGTGGCCGTTCGCCATCCTCGGCTGGCCCGAGGAGACCGGTGACCTCGAGCGCTTCCATCCGAACTCGCTCATGGTCACCGGGGCCGACATCATCTTCTTCTGGGTCGCGCGCATGGTCATGGCGGGGATCGAGTTCCGCGGCGAGGTGCCGTTCCAGCACGTCTACTTCACCAGCATCCTGCGCGACGCGCAGGGCCGGAAGATGTCGAAGTCGCTGGGCAACTCGCCCGACCCGATCGAGATGATGGACCGCTATGGCGCCGACGCCGTGCGCTTCTCGCTCATCTACCTGACGCCCACCGGGCAGGACCTGCTGTTCGACGAGAAGCGCCTCGAGACCGGCAAGTTCTTCGCGAACAAGGTCTGGAACGCGGCCCGGCTGGTGCAGATGCGGCTCGGTGACGAGGATCTGTCGAAGGTGCGCGAATCGTCGCTCCGGCTCACGCTCGCCGACCGCTGGATCCTGTCGCGCTACGCCAACGCGGTGAAGAACGTGACGCGGAACCTGAGGACCTACCGCTTCAACGAGGCGGCGAACACGCTCTACCAGTTCGCCTGGGCCGAGTACTGCGACTGGTACCTCGAGATGGCCAAGCCGCGCTGGACCGAGGACGCCGATCCAGCAGACCGCCGCACGGTGCGCTGGGTGTCGTGGAAGGTGCTGGACGGCATCCTGCGGCTGCTGCACCCGTTCATGCCGTTCGTCAGCGAGGAGATCTGGCAGGCGCTGCCGCACGAGGGCGAGACACTGGCGCTGGCGGCGTGGCCGCGGGCGAGAAGGGCCTGGTTCGACGCCGAGGTCGAGCGGCAGGTCGGCTTCCTGCAGGAGTTGGTCGTGGCGGTGCGCAATCTGCGCGCCGAGAACAAGGTCGCACCCGGCCGGCCGGTGGAGGTGGTGGTGCGCGGCACGGCGGCGCAGCTCGATCTCGTTGAAAGGCTCGCCGAGCAGCTCCGGCCGCTGGCGAGGATCGAGAGTCTCACGCTGGCCCGTGATGGCTCCCGCCCGCGCCTGGCCGCCTCCGCCGTGGTGCAGGGCGCCGAGATCTTCCTGCCGCTCGAGGGCCTAATCGACCTCGACGCCGAACGCGAACGACTGGTGCGCGAGGCCGACCGGCTGCTCCACGACCTCGAGGGCACGCGCCGGAAGCTCGACAACGCGGAGTTCCTCGCCAAGGCCAGGGCCGAGGTCGTCGAGCGCGAACGCCAGCGCCTGGTGCAGCTGGAAGAGACGCTCGAGAAGCTCAAGCGCGCACAGGAGTCGCTGCGCGCGGTGCGGGGCTGAGGCCCGGGGCCAGCAGACCGGCGGGGCTGGTGCCGCTCAGCGCGTTCCCGTGCGCCGGCAGTGGCGTGCGAGCGCATGGTGCCTCTGCTCGGGCTGAACGCGCGGTCGGTCGCGAAGCCTGGGCGCGGTGGTGGGCGAGCAGAGGCACCATGCGCTCGCCCACCACCGCGCCCAGGTTCCGCGGCTGCTGCGGCCACGTTGCCACGCCCGGGCCCCGCCACCGCGACGAGGGTCTCGACGCCCAGGGGAATGAAAGCCGCCGGTTGGCGTAGGATGTCCGTGCATCCGCCCTCAACGAATCGGGAGGAAACCATGAAGCGATCCATCGTCGTGGCACTGCCTGCCCTCGGGCTCCTGCTGATGCTGACCTCGGCCGCGGCCGCCCCCGGGCCCGCCGTCACCGTTTACACCCGCGATCTCGGTTTTGTGCGCGAGACCCGGGCGCTGGAACTGGCGGGCGGGCGCGACACCGTGCGGCTCTCGGACCTGCCCGAGCGGCTCGACTTCTCCTCGGTGCGACTGGTTCCCGCGGGGTCGGCGCGCCTCACCCGGCTCGCGTACCGCTGGGACGTGGCCAGCGGCGATGCCTTCCTCGAGAACGCGGCCGGCAAACGCGTGAGCGTCAGTTCGCGCGGCGATCGCGTGACCGAGGGTACGCTTCTGGCCAGTGACGGCTCCTGGCTCGTGGTGTGCGCCGACGACGGTTCGCTCTCGACCCTCGCGCGCAGCGCGGTCGAGGCCGTGCGGCTGGCCGCGCCGGCGGCGCGGCTGTCGCTGAGGCCGACGCTCGAAGCCGTGCTCGAGGACGGCCGTCGCGGGAGCTCGGCCGCCGAGCTGACCTATCTGACCGGCGGGCTCTCCTGGAGCGCCGAGCACACCGTGGTGCGGCGCGGCGACCGCGAGGCGGTCTGGTCGGCCAACGTGACCGTGGAGAACTCGACCGGCCGGGACTATGTGGACGCCACGCTCAAGCTCGTGGCGGGGGAGCCCAGGCGCGATCAGGCGCGGCCCATGCCCATGATGCGGGCCCTGGCGATGGACGCCGAGATGAAGATGGCCGGTGCGCCCGACCTCGCGGAGGAGAGCTTCTCCGAGTACCACCTCTACACGCTGGGTCGCCCCGCGACGCTGCGCGGTCGCGAGCGGCAGTCCTTCACCATGATCGAGCCGCGCGTCGTGAAGGCGACGCCGCGCTACGTCTACCGTGGCGGCGATGCGCGCGGCGTGATGAGCCAGATGCAGATCGTGGACTCGAAGGAGGCCGGGCTCGGCCTGCCGTTGCCCGCCGGGCGCGTGCGCTTCTACGAGACCGATCCAACGGGAGCCCCACAGTTCACCGGCGAGAGCAGCATCCCGCACACTCCGGAAGGGGAGAAGCTCACGCTCGAGGTGGGCGCCGCGTTCGACCTCAGGGCGGAACGCCGCGACCTGTACAGCAAGCGCATCAGCGACCGCGAGCGCGAGTACGCCGTCGAGGTCAGGCTGCGCGACCACAAACCGACCGACGTCGTGATCCTGGTGCAGGAGGGCGTGGGCGGGGACACCGAGATCACCCAGAAGACCCACGAGTTCACGCGCAAGGACGCGGGTACCATCGAGTTCGCGATCCCCGTGACGGCGGGCAAGGAAGCGGTGCTGAGCTACACGGCACGCGTGCGGTATTGAGCGGGGACGGCGACTGCCGTCCGGTTTCACCGCGCAGTCCGCGCCCGGGAGGTTCCCTCGGCGCGGGCTGCGTGCGTCTTGCCCTGCAATGGCGCGGCCCGCCGCCACTCGACCCTTCGCCCCGGCTCGGGTAGCATCGCGCGGCCATGTCCTTCCAGCTCCATCGTCCGTTCCCGCCCGAGGGCGACCAACCCGAGGCCATCCGCCAGCTGGTGGAGGGCCTGCGCCGGGGCGACCGCCACCAGACCCTGCTGGGCGTGACGGGCTCGGGCAAGACCTACACGGTCGCGAACGCGATCGCCGAGTGGGGCCGGCCCACGCTGGTCATCTCGCACAACAAGACGCTGGCGGCCCAGCTCTACGGGGAGTTCCGGCAGTTCTTCCCGGAGAACGCCGTGGGCTACTTCATCTCGTACTACGACTACTACCAGCCCGAGGCCTACGTCCCCTCGACCGACACCTACATCGCCAAGGACGCGAGCATCAACGAGGACATCGACCGTCTGCGCCTA
>Ga0315275_10002379_pt1 | contig 16968 bp, 13 predicted proteins | sample YL17G03_0_MG_FD_205557 | JGI IMG/M metagenome (GOLD analysis project Ga0315275, IMG submission 205557) | Sediment microbial communities from Yellowstone Lake, YNP, Wyoming, USA - YL17G03_0 | ecosystem: Environmental > Aquatic > Freshwater > Lake > Sediment | place: USA: Wyoming | collected... | reverse complement strand
GCCCGACGGTCCCATACGAAAACCACCCGACGACGCCTTCGCAAACTCGGCATCAATGTCAATCAGTTGAGGTCCTGTGTGCCAGGTGAATCATGACTAAGCGGCGCTGTAGTACTAACCCGGAACCCGGAACTCGAAACCCGAAACGGAAAACGGCAATGACCATCATTTCATCCTTGCTCTAGCGGTTTTGATAGATGCAACCGTCATGGCCGTGATCTCCCTTGCCTCGGTCATCAAGGGTTCGAGGCTTTTCGTGTGGACAAGACCGGCATCCACTAGCATTTCCATCCAATAGAGCGATTCATCTATTTCCTCTTCAACGATGCCCATCTTGGCCACGAACTCGGCGTTGGACCGGCCGCGCTTGGCCGCTCTATAGTTGGCGCCGACGGAAAGAGCAGACCGCAAAAGTTGCTTGCCTATCACCTGGGCGGCAAGGTTTTTCGGGAGTGACTCGACGAGACGAACGGTTCGGAGGCCGAACTGCTTGGTCCTGGGCTTCAGATGGCGTGATTCCTCCGGTCGTTCCATTCCGTGTCCTTGGTTCCGGGTTCCGAGTTCCGGGTTCCGCGTTGGTTAAAGTTTTCCCGCCCGCTGGGCCATGATGTAGTTCATGCAATAGGCGTCATCGCCCGTGAGGCATCGGCCCGCAAGGACGGTGGTCATCATGTCCGGTTCCAGGGGGTCAATGATTGCGGCCGAGAGGCCGGCGGCGGCGGCCATGGCCAGGAACGTCCGGTTCAGGTGCCGCCGGGCCGGCAGCCCGTAGGAGATGTTCGAGAGGCCGACGACGGTGCCGGCCCCGCCGCCGCGAGCGCGGATTTCGCGGATCATCTCGAGCGACAAGGCCACCTGCTCGGGGTTCGTCGCCACCGGACGGATCAATGGATCAATATAAATCCGATCACGCGCGAGGCCCGCCTTGTCGGTGGCCGCGAAGATCTTCTCGATGGCCCGCCACCGGTCGGCGGTCGTAGTGGGCATCCCGCTTTCGTCCATCGCCAGGGCGACGGCGCGCGTCTGGAATTCGAGGACCAGGGGGAGCATTGTGTCGAGCCGCCCGTGCTCGGCGCTGATGGAGTTGAGGAGCGCCGTGCCTTTCGGGAGGAGTTCCAGGCCCGCCCGCGCCACTGCCGGGCTGGCGGTGTCAATCGCGAGGGGCTTTTCGGTAGCGGCCAGGATTGTCCGGACGCCCCAGACCATGAGGTCGCGCTCCGTGTTGGGCGAGAGGGCGGTGTTCAGGTCCAGGAAATCCGCCCCGGCCTCGGCCTGGCGCCGGGCCTCGTCCTGGATGGCGGTGGCATCGCGCGCGGCAAATGCCGCCCCGATGCGCTTCCGCGTTGCATTGATCCGTTCGGCGATGATGAGCATGAGTCGGTTCCTTTATCGGGGTCGAGCGAACACGATCAGGTTATGCCCGCGCAGACGCCGCCGGTCGAGCCTCTGGAGCAGCCAGAGAACGCCGAACGTCCACAGTTCGAGACCTATCCTGAAGACGCTGAGCGGGCGGCGGTACTGCAGGTCGGGCCGGACCCGGTGGCAGTAGTACTGGGTTGGCGAGTACTCGGAGAAACAGGCGATCACATCCAGGCCGGCGTGGTCTAGGAGTTGTCTCAGGCTGCGACTCTCGAAGGCGTGGATGTGCCGAGGCGGATCGCAGCACAACCAGGGCGTCCGCCAGAACTTCCACAAGGCTGCCAGCCGCCCAGCGGCGGCCTTGCGTACGTAGGAGAGGCCCCAGAAAGGGCGGGCGTACCATTCCCAACTCGCGCGGTTCGGTGTGGTCAGCACCAGGATGCCCCCGGGCGCCAGGACTCGCCGGATAGTTGCCATCGTCGCTCGGACGTCCGGGCAGTGCTCGATGACGTTGTTCGAGAAGATGATGTCGTACGGCTCGCTGAAGGCGTGGGCGACAGGGTCAGCGTTGACTGTTTGGAACTTGCCGGCGAACCGACTTGCGGCATAGTCACAGGCGGGTCTGTCGATGTCAATCATCGTGGTCGCAAAGCCGAGCTCGGCGAACGCGTTGGCGTAAAACCCCGTTCCACCACCCCAGTCGAGGACCTTCGCGGGTGGCTCCAGACCCGCGATTTGCTTGATGTCGGCGGCGATTCGGTGTGTATCGTCCAGGAGTTCGCGTTCACTTGCCGCGGCGTCTTCGTCCCTCGGTACGCCGAAGAGAAACCCATCGTAGTAGGCCGCCAGTTCCTCGGCGGTGGGAATCGGCAGGCTGGTCACTAGGCCGCAGCCCTCGCAGAGGTAGAACGAGTACCGGTCTCTCCCCTGGGCTAGGCGCGTCAGAGACCTGTCGCACACCGGACAGCCGCCCGTTGCGGTCATCGAGTCCCCCGTGGCCAAGAGGTCAGACCTGGTGCTTCTCCCATTTTTTGAGGTACGCCACCTGGCCGAGCGTGCGGCCTTCGCGGATTTCGGCCCGCATCCGGTTCTCGGCCTCCAGGACGTCCTGGGCCCGGTTCGCGAGTTCGACCACGTTCTCCTTGGCGATCACCATGACGCCGTCGGCGTCGCCGACGAGCCAGTCGCCCGGAAAGACCTCCACGCCCGCAAGGCGGATGGGGCCGCCGATCTCGCCGAAGCCTTTCGGGTATCCGGCGTGGCTGCACGCGAGCCGCGCGTGGGCCGGGAAGGCGAGGCGGCGGATTTCATCGGTGTCGCGGATGCCGCCGTCAATGACGACGCCGGCGAGTTTCCGCTGGACGGCGCTTTCGGTGGCGAGTTCGCCCCAGACGGCGGGTCCGACGCCGCCCGCCTCGATGGCGATGACGGAGCCCGGCTCGGCCAGGTCCACGGCCTCGACGGGCTTGGCGAAGTCGCCCGGGGCGGTCCGGACCGTGAGGACCGGTCCGACGAGTTTCGCCCCCGGCGTCACCTGCGCAAGGCCCCCCAGGCACGGCCGATGGTGGGCCGCGTCGCTCAAGTTGGCGGTTGAAACGCGCGCGAGGACTTCGCGGACGCCCTCCAGGCCGGCGCGCCGGAAAAGTTCGGTCTTGACGGGGGCGCCCGTGTCGAGGGCCTTGCGGATGTCGGCCGCCGCGCGGGCCGGGTCGTGGGCCTTCGTGATCGCGCCGCCGACGACGACGATTGCGGCACCGGCCTGGGCGGCCCGGGGGGCGGTCTCGGAATTGAGTCCCCCGGCGGCCGCCAGGGGAATCCGTGCTGCCTTCGCCAGCCGCGCGAGCCCGTCAAAAGGGCTTCCGCCCCGCATCTGGACGTCAATCGGGCAATGGACCGAGACGAACGCGACGCCCCAGTCGGCCAGGCGCTCCAGGAGCGCCTCGGGCTTCTCGACGCCCAGGAGGTCCACGCCGATGCCGAGGCCGAAGTGGCGGCCTACCTCGATGCATTCGCGGATCGTGGACTCGCTCGCCGCCGCCAGGACGATGGCGTAATCCGCTCCGGCCTTGGCGGCGGATTCCATCTCGACGCGCCCGGCGTCGGCCGTCTTCAGGTCCGCCACGATTTTCTTCGAGGGGAACTGCTCCCGGAGGGCGCGCACGGCGTTCAGGCCCTCGCTCTTGATGAGGGGCGTCCCAGCCTCGATCCAGTCCACGCCCTGCGGCACGGCGGCGTCGGCGATCCGCAGGGCGCGCTCGAGGTCTAGGAGGTCCAGCGCGAGTTGAAAAATTACAGCCACGGCAACCTCCTCAAACGGCAAGGCTCAATGTCAAATGTCAAATGTCAAATGCAAAGGCCGCGGTGCGTCGTGGCGAATGGTTCATTTGACATTTGGCATTGAACATTTGACATTCGCTTTCAGTGGGGCCGGTACGTCGCCGCGCACCGGTCAGATTCCCAGGCCGTCACCGACGCAACGCGGACGCCCTTCGGGAGCCGCGCGGTCACGGCCCCGGAGATCGCGCGGGCGATGTTCTCGCATGACGGATTCTCGCGGTCGAACGGCGGAACCTCGTTCAGGTGCGCATGGTCGAACGGCTCGATGACCTCGGCCAGGATCCGCTTGGCCTCGACGAAGTCCATGGCCATGCCGTCGCGGTCCAGTCGCCGGGCCGCCAGGCGCAGGTCCACGCGCCAGTTGTGTCCGTGCAGCCGCTCGCACTTGCCGCGATAGGCGCGCAGGTGATGGGCCGCGCTGAACTCCGCCTGGATGAAAAGTTCATAAGACATAAGTTGCCTTGCGCCGTATGGCCACGGCGGGTGGCACCCCCAAGCCACATCGCTTGGGGGTGGCACTCTTTCGCCGATGCTGATGCCACCATACAATTCTAGACAGCTCTAACCAATCGCTTCGACGACGAGGTCGCCGACCTCGGTGGTTGAATAGCCCATCTTGCCGGCGGCCTGGCTCTTCATCTTGGGCGTGGTCGCGATGATGGCCTGCTCGATGCGGTCGCCGGCGTTTGTGAGCCTCGGGTCGCCCTTCGATTGGCCGGTCTCGCGGAGGAGCATCCCTAGGGCGTTGATGGCGGCAATCGGGTTGATGATGTTCCGGCCGGTGTACTTCGGGGCGCTGCCGCCGATCGGCTCGAACATGCTGACGCCCTTGGGGTTGATGTTGCCGCCGCCCGCGACGCCCAGGCCGCCTTGGATGATCGCGCCCAAATCCGTGATGATGTCGCCGAAGATGTTGTCGGTGACGATGACGTCATAGTACTCGGGGCTCTTGACGAACCACATGCAGCAGGCGTCCACGTGGTTGTAGTCTTTCTTGATGTCGGGATACTCGTGGCCGATCTCCTCGAACGCGCGGAACCACGTGCCGCCGGCGTACGTCAGGACGTTGGTCTTGTGGACCAGCGTAAGCATGTGCTTCGGATGGTTGCGTCGGCGGCAGAGTTCGAAAGCGTACCGGATGGCGCGCTCGGCCCCGAACCGGGTCGTGCAGTTGATCTGCGTGGTGACTTCCTGGGGTGTGCCCTGGTACTGGACGCCGCCCATGCCGGTGTAGATGCCCTCGGTGTTTTCGCGGACGATGACGAAGTCCACATCCCCCGGCTTCTTGCCCGCAAGCGGACAGGCGACGCCGGGATATAACTTGACGGGCCGCAGGTTGATGTACTGGTCCAGTTCGAACCGCAGGCGCAGGAGTAGTCCCTTTTCGAGGATGCCGGGGGCGACGTTCGGGTCGCCGACCGCTCCGAGGTAGATGGCGTCGAACGTCTTGAGGGCCGCGACCTGCTCGTCGGTGATGACGGGGATCGTGGGCTTCGCGGGGTCGCCGCCGCGAGCCAGGTACCGGGCGCCGCTGAAGTCGAACTCGACAGTCTCGTAGTGGAAGCCCGCGTGCTCGGCAGCGACCTTGAGGACCTTGAGGCCCTCGCGGACCACTTCCGGGCCGGTGCCGTCGCCGCCGATGACCGCGATGCGGTATGGCCTCTTGGCCGCCGCCTGGCCCGCCGCCTTCTTGGCCTGCTTCGATGAATCCTTCTTGACCATGCGCACTCCTTCGGTGTCCGACCTGCTTCGCATCCACCGAAATCCGAACCCAAGAATCTATCATGCCAGCGGCCGATTGGCAAGGCTTTCCTCGTCAGACAGCAGCATGGTAATCCTTGAGTTCTTCTGCGCTGGACTGTATGAAAGAGGCTAGGTCTTCCCAGGGAAAGGACCGTGAGCCCATGCGGTGTGCGTCCTGGCGACGGACGTTGATTCTCGTGCTTCTGGTCGGCCTTGCCGGCGCGGGACACTCCGGCACAGGTCAGGCCGCAGCGGGGCCTGCGGTGAAAGGATTGGCGGACAGGAAAGGTGCTGCCGTGGCGCTCTTCGTGGCACTTGAAGGCAACGATGCATGGTCCGGGCGGCTGGCGGAGGCCAACGCCGCCGGAACCGACGGGCCGCTGGCCACGCCCGCGCGGGCACGCGACCTCGTGCGGCAACTCCGGGCCGCAGGCCAACCGGCGGGCCCCGTGACGATCCAACTTCGCGGCGGCACGTACTTCCTCTCGGAGCCGCTGGTCCTTAAGCCCGAGGATTCGTGGACCGCAGCGGCGCCCGTCATGTGGGAAGCCTATCCGGGCGAGAAGCCCGTCCTTTCCGGCGGCCGCCGAATCGCTGACTTTGTGCGAGGCAAGGACGGACGGTGGACTGCGGCGATCCCGGAGGTGAAGGAAGGCCGGTGGCGGTTCAGGCAACTCTTCGTAAACGGCGAGCGCCGCCAGCGGCCGCGGCTGCCGCGCGAAGGTTACTTCCGGGTCGCCAAGGCGGACCTGACGGGCGACTGGCAGAAGGGCGCCGACCGCTTCGGTTTTGCGCCGGGCGACATGCGGGCCGATTGGCGGAACCTTCAGGACGTCGAAGTCGTGGTCCTCCATTACTGGACGGATGCCCATCTGCCGATTGCCACGGTGGACGAGGCGACCCAGACCGTCACCTTCACTCGAAAGACCAGCAAGCGCCTGACCGACGATTCCCAGTCAACGGGCGCCCGCTACTTCGTCGAGAATGTTTTGGAGGCCCTCGGTCCCGGCCAGTGGTACCTGGATCGGCGGGCGGGCGTGCTCCAGTATCGGCCGAGGCCGGGGGAAGACGTGGCGCGGCTGGAGGTGATCGCCCCGCGTCTGGCCTCCATCCTGCGCCTGGAAGGCCGGCCCGAGGCCGGGAAGTTCGTCGAGCACGTGACCTTCAAGGGCCTTACGTTCAGCCATACCGAGTGGGACCTGACGCCGCAGGATGCCGGCGATCTCCAAGCGGCCGTCACGGTACCCGGTGCCGTGTGGGCCTGCGGCGCGCGGCACGTGCGGATCGAAGGGTGCGAGGTCTCCCACGGCGGCACGTATGGCATCGAACTAGCCGAAGGGTGCACCGGGGTGGCCCTCGTCGGCAACGAACTCACGGATCTGGGCGGCGGCGGAATCCGCCTGAGCGGCACGCCCGCCGACGGGCCCGAGGCCGGACGCACAGGCCAGTGCACCGTCACCGACAACCACATCCACGATTGCGGCGAGGTCTGGCCGAGCGCCGTCGGCATCCTCTCCCAGCATTCCGGAGGAAACACGTTCTCGCATAACCATATCCATGATCTTTATTACACCGGCGTCTCGGTCGGCTGGGTGTGGGGCTACGCACCGAGCGTCAGCCGCGATAACCGCATCGAGGCGAACCACATCCACGACATCGGCCGCGGGATGCTCTCCGATATGGGCGGCATCTATACGCTCGGCGTCTCGCCCGGCACGGTCATCCGCCAGAACCTCATCCACGACGTCCAGTCGCACGGTTACGGCGGATGGGGCATCTATACCGACGAAGGCTCGACGGGCATCCTCATCGAGAACAACGTCGTCTATCGCACCAAGACCGGCGGGTTCCACCAGCACTACGGCAAGGACAACGTCGTCCGCAACAATGTCTTCGCGTTCGCCCAGGTCGGCCAGATCCAGCGGACCCGCGAGGAGCAGCATGTCTCGTTCACCTTTGACCATAACATCATCTATTGGACCGAGGGGCCGGCCCTGCACGGCAACTGGAAGGGCGACGCGGGGTTCCAGATGGACTGGAACGTCTGGTGGAACGCCGCCGGCCAGGCCGTGACCTTCGACGGCCGTTCGCTCGAGGATTGGCGAAAGGCCGGCCACGACGTCCACTCCGTGGTGGCCGACCCGCAGTTTGCAGCGCCCGCGAAGGGCGACTTCCGCCTGAAGCCGGGGTCGCCGGCCCCGAAACTGGGCTTCAAGCCGATTGACCTCGGCACGGTGGGCGTCCGCGCCAAGCGGTGACCTGTCCATGGAGGAGGTGTGCTCATGCGCTGCGCACCTGCATCGGCTCTGAAAGTCCTGACCATCCTTGTGGCCCTGGCGCCGCTTTCGTGCGCAACAAGCCAGGATGCCACGAGGTACGAAGGGCCCAAGGTGTTGCTAAGGGCGAAGAGTTTAGCGCCCGGGCAGTATGTGATGAAAGAGACCACCGAAAGTCATTCAGACATGACATTCACTGGCGAGACATAAGCGTTTAGAAATTTTCTCCCCCCGACCAGCGTCCTTATTACACGTGAGATGGTCATCCAGGTCAGTGATCGCGACAAGGAAGGAGAATGGACCATTGAAGTAACCTATGTTCAAATGGCGCAGCAAATAGTTTATGGAAAGGCGACAGTGGTTTATGACAGCGGAGGACCCGCCGACCAACAGAATCCCAAACTGGCTGAGGCCCCGGCGCCCTTGCTGAAGATCAAAACAAGCGCAAGATTCGGCGCCGATGACAAACTCGTCCGTATTACGGAATCCATCACGGACCCCAGGGAATCCGCCCAACAGTCCCCGGAAATGTCCGCCGTGCTTTCGGATAGGAAGGAGCGAGAGAAAACAATCCGGGACCTCGTTGAAAAGGCTGGAGAAGAATTGCCCCTCAATCCCGTCGGTCCTGGAGATGAGTGGGAGACGACTTTCAAAGATGAATATCCGAATATCGGGGAAGTGGAGTTCAAGAGCCACTGGCGCCTGGTGGACATCGAGGAAGGCCCTGGCGGCGCGATTGCCGTGTTGGCCGGCACCGGCCAACTTAAAAGTACCAAGGAGGACAAGATCCATCTTGGGGATGACACGATGATAACAAAACCCGGTCTCCGGGCCCAATATACCACCAGTACGAGGTTTAACGTGGAAAAAGGCGTGAAAGAGATGACGGCATCCAGTATTGATTCTACTGTTGAGGGAACTCAAACGGACACTGAAGGCAAGGAGATTCAGATAGCCTTCAAGGTGAAAGGCAAGACCGAGACGATCCTTCAGAAGGTTAAACCGGCCGCGCTGGTTCCTGCGGCAGAGCCTTATGCCCCGTAATGCAAACAAGACTTGCTGGAACCTAGGCCCGCGGCTGTCAGGGCGGCGTGAAGAGCGTATCAATCGCCCGGCGTCGCAGGTCTTCCATTCGATGGATGCCGCCCGCCTGAGCCGCGACGAGGAAGTCGCGGTACCGGTCGAGGTCGGCTTGGACCGTTGCGGCCGCCAGGCCGCCGCGAGTTGAGGCGATGAGCGGCGCCGCCACCGCCAGACGCTCGAAACGATCGTCCTCGGGTTGCCACTGCCACATCTGCCGGTGGCCGCAGACGGGCGCGCCGGGCTGCGACAGGGCAAGCGCGCCGTCCGTCGTCCACAGGGCCGTGACCCGCCGCCGACCGCCGCGGGACGCCATGAACGCCAGGCACGAGATCCACCCGAAGGCTCGCGGCGAGACTCCGAGGCCGAGCAACTGGTCCTTGGCGGCGGGGTGAGTCTCCGCGTGGAGGTTCGAGGCGATGCATCGGCCCGGCTCCATCCCCAGGTCAAAATACCGCGCCACGTCTTCGCCCCACAGGTACCCATAGATGTCGGCCGGGCTGATCTCGTGGACGACGAGGCACTGGGCGTGGTCAGGCGTCGAGGCCGACAGCCGCTCGAGCGACTTCGGGCTCTCGATGATGACGATCTCCGTGCCTGGCGCCAGGAAGGCGAGGACCGCGGCCATCAGGGTGGTCTTCCCGGTGCCGCCGGGACCGGCCGCCGTGAGGAAACTCCCTCCGGCCGCCGCCACGTAGGCCATCTCGGCGGCCATCTCCGGATCGAGCGTGCCGGCGTCCAGGAGGTCAATCAGGCTGAGCATCTGCCCGCCGCGCTGATTCAGCGAGCGAATGCTTTCGCGGTTGGCGTCTTCGAAATCGGCCATGCGTCTTGGCTCCCTGCCGCCGAGGCTCAGGCCAGGAGGCCCGTCGGGGCCGACTCGGACGTCTGGCTGCGGATGAGCCAGTCCGTGAAGAGGTAAAGCGGGATCGCCACGAGGGGCGCCGCCGCCAGCACGATGATAATTAGAAGCGGCGATCCGAGGTCGGCGAACTGGGCGAACGACCACACAAGGTGGCTGAGGGACGTCAGGACGACGGCCGTCAGGGCGCCCCACCGTCCGCGAAGGATGTACGCGCCGCCCATCGCCCCGGCCGCAAGCATCGGGGCGTAGGCGCGTATCGGCTCATTGGCCTCCATCGCGAGAACTTTCGATTGTGACGCCAGGGCCACGGCCACGCCTGCGATGACCCACGCCGAGGCCAGTCCCCCCAGCCCCTTGCTTCCCGACCGGATGATCGGAGGGAGCGACGGAAGGGACACGAGGCCCATGGCGCCCAGCGCTGCGGCCCCGACCACGAGGAGTCCGAGCGATGAGCCAAGCGCTGCCGGCCACGGCCAGCCACCTATGTAGCAGGACGCCGGCCCGAGTTCCCCGACCAGGAGCCACAGGCCGATCGCCAGGAGGCCAGTCCACAGCGCACTCGCGATCCGGCCGAACCAGGTCACGAGGGCACTCAGAAGGCAGACACCGCCGCACACGCCGCATAGGATCGCCAGGCTCACCGGTGGGTTGCCCTGGAACAGTTCAGGCGGGCGGACCCGAAGTGCGATCGCCAGGGCCAGGAGCATCGGCAGCGCGAGGTCTAGCCGCCGGCAGGCCAGCACCAGCCCCGCTGCCGCCGAGACCGGAAGCAGACCCAGCGCCAGCGTATGGGCATTGAGGTCGGGCAGCCCGCCGCCTTCGGTTGAGGTTATGATGACGACGACGAGGACCAGCACCAGGTTGACGCCGAGGATCGCGAGGATTCGAGCGATCTCGCTTCCGGCGGTGGATTCCGGAGCGCCCGCTTCCGGCTTCGCGTCCGGCTGCTTCTTCATGAGGAGCCTCCGAAAGCAGCCCGTGAGCGTCTCGGGCACGGTCGCCCACGATAGGCCGAGGAAGAAGCGGAATCAAGAGAAAGCCGGCGCGGCCTGCGGCGACGGCCCTAGGTCCGCGCATCGCTACGCGGCAGTCGGCAGGCGACGCATGTCCCGCCCTGTGGTCCGCGGCCGATGTCGAGTGACCCGCCGATCATCCTGGCCCGGTAACTCATGATACGCAGGCCCGAGCCTTTCATCCGGTCGAGGTCGTCCGGTAGTCCCGGCCCGTCGTCGCCGATGCTGAGGACGATCTGGCCCTCGCCCTCTTCGAGCCGGATCACGATGTTCGCGGCGTGGGCGTGCCTCAGGGCATTGTTGGCCGCTTCCTGGGCGATGCGATAGAGGTGCGTCGCGGTCGCGTTGTCATGGATAAGGACGGGCCGGGGGCATTCAAAGCGGCAGTTGACCTTGAACACCTCCGAGACGTTGGCGGCCAGGCCTTCGAGGGCGGCCATGAGGCCCTCGGCCTTCAGGTCCACCGGCACCAGGCCCCGGGCGAGGCCGCGTGCCTGCCTGACGGCGTCCTTGGCCAGGGAGCAGATTCGGTCGGCCTGGTCGCCGGCTCCTACTTCGCGCGATTCGATGGACCGGGTGAGGGCCGAACTCATGAAGACGATGCTCGTGAGGGTCTGGCCGAGGGAATCGTGGAGGTCCTGGCCGATGCGGCGCCGCTCGTCCTCGCCTGCCTGGAGGACCTCGCGCTCGAGCCGCTCGCGTTCGGCCCTGGTCCGAAGCACGAAGATGCCGAACGCGAGGTCATCGGCCAGTTCGCTCAGGAGTTTCATCTCCTCGCTGTGGAACGCCGCGGGTTCGGCGGCATAAATGCTGAGGGCGCCGAAAGTCCGCCCGTCGGCCGTCAGGGGAAACGCCACCGCCGACGCGATACCGCGGCGCCGCGCTTCCTCGTGCCACAGGCCGAAGGCCGGATCGGCCTCGACGTCCCGGATGTCGGAGGGTTGCGCCGTGCGGATAGCCTGGGCCGCCGGCCCCTGACCTTGCGGAACGTCGGCCCACGTGATCCCGACCGACCGGAGGAAGGCCGGGTCGAGCCCTTCCTGGGCCACCGGCCACACGGTCCGGGCCGCATCGTGGTGGGCAAAGCCGACCCAGGCGGCCCGGTAGCCGCCGAACCGGACGATAATGCGGCAGACGTCCTGGAGCAGCTGGTCTTCGGTGGCGGCGCGGACGAGGGCCTCGTTGCATTCGCCGATGGTCCGCAGGGCCCGGTTGACCTTGCGCAACTGGTCTTCGGCCTTCAGGCGGGCGCCGACTTCGGTTTCGAGCGACTTGACGGCCGCTGCCAGCGCCGACGTCCGCGCATGGACCCGGTCTTCCATCTCGTCGAGGGCCTCGGCCAGCGCCTCCTGGCTCTCCTTGAGGTTCCTGAAGAGGAGTGTGACCGGACGTCGCAGGCCCGTCTCGACCAGGGCCTTGTAGAGCACATAGTACGATATCAGCATGAACAAGTGCCCGAGCATGTTCAGCCAGTCGTCCACGTGCCGGTACAAGGTGAACGGCAGTTCCGCCGCGATGCCGAGCACGAGCGAGAGCAGGATGAGGTCGAGCACCGCCCGGTCGAACCTCCGGCGCTTGATGATGAGCACGAAGATCGAAGTCGCGAACAGGCCGCATATGACGCCTTCGCCGGCATCCTTGAACGTCGTCAACCCGCGGCCTTCGACGAAGCAATCCGGGAAGACGCCCAGGAACACGGACAGCAGGAGGACGGCCGTCACGCCGGCGTAAGCCGCCACCGCCAGTCCCGGCCGCAGGGCACGCGTCGCAAACACCGTCGCCACGAGGAACGACGCCGCCAGCAGGCAGCGCATGGCGATCCACAACTGGGTCGGCAGGTTCGCGTCCTGGCCGGCCAGGATCGTCATTCCCTTATAAGTGAGCGTGTGGGCCAGCCCCAGGCCGGCCACGAATAGCATTGCGATTCCAAGGAGAAGCAGGTAATGGTTGTCCAGGAACTGCCGCGTGTTCCAGGCCATCACGAACACGCTGGCCGCCACGACAATGGCGAACAGTTCGACCAGGCCGTGGAAGAGGATGTAATTATAGAAGGCCGTCAGCACGAGACCGGCCACGACGGCAGCGGCCAGAACGATGCCGCCGTATCGGCGCGCTGTCACGGTCAGTGCGTACATGGCCATGTCCGCTTCCTCGGGCGGTCCAGAGATCCGGCATGACGTTAAACCAGTATACGGAGCGCCGGCGCGTCTGGCAACCGAGCACCGCACGGATGACGCCCGCGCGGGAATCCGCGGCGGTCGGGCCGAGCCGACCGGACGGTGGCGGAAATGATGGGAACAATGGGCCCTTGGAATCGTCTAATCAAGAGCGGACGAGGAGGCATGAGCGTGAGGCGCCTGGCCGTGGTGGCCGTCATCCTGAGCGCGGCAGTGGCCGCCGGCTTGTCCGCCGTCCCTGCCCCGGCACCCGCCTACCGGAGCGTCTCCATCAAGGACGTGCAGCACGTTCTCCAGAAGCCCGACTTCTGCGGCGAGGCGTGCGCCGAGATGTACCTGGCGCGGCTCGGCAAGAAGTTCACCCAGGACGATGTCTTCAACCTGGCGGGCGTGGACCCGGCGCTGGGTCGCGGCTGTTACACGGCCGAGTTGGCCAAGGCCCTCGGGCGAGTGGGTTTCAGGGTCGGCGACGTTGCGTCGCGGGTGACGGCCGCGAGGGTCGAGGCGGAAATGGAGGCCCAGTGGCGGGCGCTTCACGCCGACCTCCTTCAGGGCGTGCCCTCGATCGTCTGCATGCACACCGGCGACGGTGCCGGTGCGACGGAGCATTTCCGCCTGGTCCTCGGCTACGATCCGCTCTCCGACGAGGTCATCTACCACGATCCGGCCGTCGAGGGCGGGGCCTACCTTCGCCTCGGACGCTTGGAGTTTTTGAAACTCTGGCTGCTGAAGTACGACGCGAACTCATGGACCGTTGTGCGGTTGCGGCTGGAACCAGGGGAAATCCGCGACCCGCCGGCGCGGTCGGGTCTCGGGGCGGCGGACTTTGCCCAGCGCGTCATGGCCCTGAAGAAACAGATGCCGCCGCAGGGCTTCAGCCTCGTCATCTCGCCGCCGTTTATCGTCATCGGCGACGAGCCGGCCGCCACCGTGCGACTGCGGGCAGAGCAAGTCGTAAAGTGGGCTGTCGAGCGACTCAAGGCCGACTACTTCAGCAAGGACCCCGACGAGATCATCGCCGTCTGGCTCTTCAAGAACGACTCCAGTTACGAGCGCCACGCCAAGGCGATCTTCGGCGATTCGCCCACGACGCCCTACGGCTACTATTCGAGCCGGCACCAGGCCCTCATCATGAACATCGCGACCGGCGGCGGGACGCTCATCCATGAGATCGTCCATCCCTTCATGCGGGCGAACTTCCCAGCGTGTCCCGATTGGTTCAACGAGGGCCTGGCATCGCTCTACGAGCAGTCCGAGGACCGAAGCGGCCACATCCGCGGCCGGACGAACTGGCGACTGCCGGGGCTCCAGAAGGCGATCGCCGCAGGCAAACTTCTCTCCTTCAAGGACCTCGCCGCCACCAACACCGACCAGTTCTATAACGGCGACAAGGGCGCCAACTATGCCCAGGCGCGGTATCTATGTTATTATCTCCAGGAGAAGGGGCTACTCGTGAAGTTCTACCACGAGTTCGTCGCCCATGCGGCCGAAGACCCCACTGGCTACGCCACCCTCCAGCGCGTCCTCGGCGAGGCCGACATGGCGGGATTCCAGAAACGCTGGGAAGCCTGGGTCCTGAAACTGACGTTCCCGTAGCGCGGCGGTCGCCGACCTGCCGCGCTCAACAGAAAGTTGGATTCCGGCCCAGGTAGTGGTAAACTCATAACCGATCGCCTGGCAGGCGAATCGGTTAGAGCGTGTTCGGGGGTCCAATGCCTTATCGCCAAGAGGTGTTGAACGTTTACCTTGCTCAACTCCTTCAGGAGCAGGGCCAGATTGCCGCGCCTGAGCAGGTTCTGAGGAACCCCGAAGGAGCAATCAAACTCCCTGACGTTCTTGTGGATTTCCAGGGTCTGCGTCTCATTATCGAAGCGGAGATCGGCAAAACCAAAGATAAGCAAGATCGCGCTCGTAAAGCGGCCCAGGAGCGAGTAGATCAAGGCATTGCACATGTGGGTGTCGCGGTTGTCTATCCCAAGGACCTCTCAGATATCAAAGATTTCAGCCGGTTGAAGGCGGGACTGTCTAGGGCCAACCTCGACTTCGCCATCATCACGGAAGTGTCACCCAAACGAGTGCAGGGCGAATTCTGGCCCTCACCGCCAGAAGAGGCGCCGTTTATGACGGGTACGTTGGCGGACCTCGCCGACTCCCTTCGCCGGTCCTACGAGCAACTGGTCAAAGACGAAACGCTGACGAAAGCCGTTTCAAAGGTTGAAGCGTCCATAGAGGAATTCGTTTTTGCCCTGCGCGCCCAACCGGCGACTGCCGAACGAATGGCGCAAACGGTTGGCGTAGGATTATCTTCAGCGCGGGGGGGCAAAGATGGGCTCACGCCCGACCAAAGAACAGCCATTGGGCGCATTGGCGCCCTCGTTCTCGTGAACGCCCTCATATTCCAGGAGGTGCTTTCCAAGAAGGAGCGCCAGGCCCACCCCTTGCACAAGTTCCTCCATAGCGCCGACCTCCAAGGCGAGATATTGAAAGAGTGGAAAATCATTCTGAAAATAAACTACTTCCCTATCTTCCATATCGCCCAGGAAGTATTGCAGTGCCTTGCCTCCGACAAAGACACCAACGACGCGCTTGACAGTCTTGTCGAAACTGCCCGTCACATCGTCGGTTGGCGCGCGGCCCTTCGGCACGATCTGGCGGGAAGAATCTACCACCGCTTGCTGAAAGAGAAGAAGTATCTTGGGGCCTACTATACGGCGATTCCATCCGCCGCCCTCCTCCTCAAATTGGGGTTGTCTCCAAATGTCTATTCCGGCGCGGACTGGTCCGACCTCCAAGACCTCGGCCGATTCCACGTGGCCGACTTGGCCTGCGGCACCGGCACGCTCCTTATGGCCTCATCAGACGTTTTGCTCGATAACTATATCCGCGCTTGCGCGATCAAGGGCGCAAAGCCAGACCTTGCAGGATTCCATCGGACCATCGTTGAAAGCACCCTGCACGGATACGACGTGCTCGATTCCGCCGTGCACCTGACCGCCTCTACCCTGGCCCTGCGCGTTCCCGACTCGCCGACCAACGTGACCCATCTCTGGAGAATGCCCTTGGGTGGGTCCAAGAGAGCGCTGGGCACGCTTGAGTTTCTTGAAAGGGAGGCCACCCAAGGAACATTGTTCAGTGAACCGGAAGATGAGCGTGAAAAGGTTGTTGGAAACAAGGGGTACCACGCCAGGCCTGCAACCATACCCCAACTCGATCTTTGCGTCATGAACCCCCCCTTCACGCGCAGCGTCGGCGGTAATCTGCTTTTCGGAAATCTTCCGAAAAATGAGCGCGCGAAGATGCAGGCGCGCCTCAAAGGGATTGTTGCCAAGAAGAAGGTTGAGGCAAGCATTACGGCTGGACTGGGTTCCGTTTTTGTGGCGCTGGGTGATAGATTCCTGAAAGAGGGCGGTCGCCTATGCCTTGTTCTGCCGCGCGCCTTGGTTTCGGGAGTTGCATGGGGGCGAAGCCGCGAACTCATAGCCGAACGCTACGATCTTGAATTCCTGATCGTAAGTCATGAACCTGGTCACTGGAACTTCTCGGAAAACACCTCTCTTAGTGAAGTGCTTATTGTGGCCCAGAAACGCGGCAAGGCGGCGCTGGAATCCGCCAGGACGGTCTGCGTGAACCTCTGGCAACAACCGCGCACCGCCATCGAGTCGTTGAGTTTGGCTCGGCGCCTGATGGAGGGAGATGCCCCGGACGTAGAAACCGGGCATGGCGTAATGGAGTTGAGCGTTGGCCAGAAGAAACTCGGCGAAGCGGTCAGCATGCCGTGGTCGGCCCTGCGCCACGTCTCATGGAATCTTCCGGGTGCATTCGCCCAGACCGAGTTGGTTAGGGCGCTTTTTCACGCCTTCCGCGGCAGCATTTACCTGCCCGGCCAAGGCGTTGCGGGCCACGTCGCCCTGTGCCCCCTGCAAACACTGGGCGAACTGGGTTTTGACGTGCGCGATATACATGACGGGTTCACCCTTGCCAAGGGCACTACCCACTATCCTGCATTCTGGTCCCATGAAGCGGCAATGGTGAATGCCTTGCGCCAAAGTCCTAATCAGTGGCTTCTGGCCCGTACCAGACCGGCGAAAGGGCGGCCCCGGCGCGATGCAAATCACCTT
>Ga0315275_10002378_pt1 | contig 16972 bp, 14 predicted proteins | sample YL17G03_0_MG_FD_205557 | JGI IMG/M metagenome (GOLD analysis project Ga0315275, IMG submission 205557) | Sediment microbial communities from Yellowstone Lake, YNP, Wyoming, USA - YL17G03_0 | ecosystem: Environmental > Aquatic > Freshwater > Lake > Sediment | place: USA: Wyoming | collected... | reverse complement strand
ACGTCCCCATCCGCATCGGCGTGAACGCCGGCTCGCTCGAGGAGGAGATCGTCGCGAAGCACGGCTGGCCCACCGCCGAGGGAATGGTGGAGAGCGCCGAGCGCCACATCCGGCTGCTCGAGGACCAGGGCTACCGGGAGATCAAGGTCTCGCTCAAGGCCCACGACATCGGCATGACGGTGGCCGCCAACCGGCTCTTCTCGCAGCGCTTCGACTACCCGCTCCACCTCGGCATCACCGAGGCCGGCACGCTCATGACCGGCACCATCAAGAGCGCCGCTGGCCTGGGCATCCTGCTCGCCGCGGGAATCGGCGACACGCTCCGGGTGTCGCTGGCCGCCGACCCGGTCGAGGAGGTCAAGGTCGCTCGCAGCCTGCTCAAGTCGCTCGGCCTCCAGTTCGGCGGGGCCACGCTGACCGCCTGCCCCACCTGCGGCCGCTGCTCGGTGGCGATGATCCCGGTCGCCGAGCGGGTCGAGCAGCGCCTCTCGAAGCTGAAGGGCGCGGTGAACGTCGCCGTCATGGGCTGCGAGGTGAACGGCCCGGGCGAGGCGGCCGCCGCCGACGTCGGCGTCGCCTACGGGCACGGCGGGGTCGGGCTGCTCTTCAAGAGCGGCAAGATCGTGAAGCGGATGAAGGCCGAGGAGCTCGAGGAGGCGCTGGTGGCCGAGGCCGAGCGCATCTCCGCCGAGCGCGAACTGAAGTAGCGGCGCCTCCCGCAGGCAGGAATGCTTCGCCGAGGATCAGGCGGAGACGTCGCCGCCCAGATAGGCCTCCCGGACGCGCGGGTCGGCCGCGAGCTCCCTGGACGGCCCCTCGAGCACGATGCGGCCGCGCTCCAGCACGTAGGCGTGGTCCGAGATCTGGAGCGCCAGCCGGGCGTTCTGCTCCACGAGCAGCACCGTCGCCCCGTCCCGGTGAATGGCCTTCACGAGCTCGAAGATGCGGGCCACCAGCAGCGGGGCGAGCCCCATCGACGGCTCGTCGAGGAGCAGGATCCGCGGGCGCATGAGCAGCGCCCGGGCGAAGGCCAGCATCTGCTGCTCGCCCCCGGAGAGCGACCCGGCCGGCAGCCGCCGCCGCTCCCCCAGCACCGGAAAGCGATCGTACTGCGCGTCGATGCGCCGGCGAATCTCCGCGCCGGCCGGGCGCGGGGCGCGGCTCTCGGCGGCCATCAGCAGATTCTCCTCGATGCTCATGCGGGCCAGGATGCAGCGCCCCTCCGGCACCAGCACGATGCCCTCGGCGACCGCGCGATGTGCCGGGAGCCCGGTCACGTCGCGCCCCTCGAGGAGCACCTGCCCCCGCTCCGGGCGGAGCAGGCCGGCCACCGCGGCCAGCGTGCTGGTCTTCCCCGCGCCGTTCGGGCCGATGAGCGTCACCACCTGTCCGGCGCTCACCCGCAAGGACAGGTCGTGCACGGCCTGGACGTGACCGTAGGAGACGCGCAGCCCCTTCACCTCGAGCAAGGGCGTCCCGGGGGCGCTCACGCCGCCGCCTCCCCGCCCAGGTAGGCGGCGATGACGGCGGGGTCGTTGGCCACCTCGGCGGGCGTCCCGTCGGCGATGACCTTGCCGAAGTCGAGCACGGTGATCCGGTCGCACACCTTCATGACCAGCTTCACGTTGTGCTCCACCAGCAGCACCGAGTGTCCGGCGCGGGCCACGCCGCGGATGAGCTCGGCGATGGCCGCCACCTCGCCGGGGTTCATCCCCGCGGTGGGCTCGTCGAGGAGCATCACCCGGGGGGACGAGGCGAGCGCCCGGGCGATCTCGACGCGCCGCTGCTCGCCGTAGGAGAGGTTGCTGGCCCTCTCCCGGGCCCGCTCCGCCAGTCCCACCCGCTCGAGCAGCGCCAGCGAGGCCGCGCGTGCGCCCCGCTCCTCGACGGCGGCGGAAGGCAGGAAGAGCATGCGACGCCAGAGCGGCGCGTGGCGCTTCAGGTGGGCGCCCACCAGCACGTTGTCGGCGGCGGTGAGCGCCGGGAAGAGCCGGATGTTCTGGTAGGTCCGCGTCACGCCCAGGGCCGCGATGCGGTGGGACGGGAGCCCGTCGAGCCGCACCCCGTCGAGCCGGATGGTGCCGGAGGTGGCCGGGATGAGCCCGGAGATGAGGTTCAAGAGCGTGGTCTTGCCGGCGCCGTTCGGCCCGATGAGGCCGTGCACCTCGCCGGCCTCGACCGCCAGGGAGGCGCCGTCCACCGCCGCCAGGCCGCCAAACGTCCTGCGCACGTCCTGCAGCTCAAGCAGCATGGGCCTCCCGCCGCGCCCGCCGCCGGGCGCGCAGGCGGCCAGGCAGGGAGGAGATGCCCTCGGGCAGGAAGAGGATGACGAGCAGCAGCACCAGGCCGTTCACGAAGAGGCGCAGCGGTCCGGGCTGGAGCCCGACCCGGGAGCTGACCTCGCGAAGCACCTCGGGCAGCAGGGTGAGGAAGGTCGCGCCGACCACCGGGCCGTAGAAGATCCCGGTGCCGCCCACCACGGCGTAGACCAGCATGTCCACCACGCGGCTGAAGGAGTAGGTGCCCGGGGCGATCATGAAGGTGTAGTGGGCCTCCAGCGCGCCGGCCAGGCCGGCGAACGCGGCGCCCAGCGCCAGCATGGCGAGCTTGTAGCGGGCCACGTGGATGCCCATGGTGCGGGCCGCCGGCTCGTCCTCCCGGATGGCCTCGAGCGCGTATCCGGCTCGCGAGCCCCTTGTGCGCCAGAGCACGAAGAGGGCGGCCGCCAGCGCCGCGTAGATCATCCAGATGGCGGTGCGCTGCGGGACGGCGGTCAGCCCCAGTGCACCGTTCGTGAAATCCAGGTTCACGAAGAAGATGCGGACCACCTCGCCGAAGCCGATGGTGGCGATGGCCAGGAAGACCCCCTTCAGGCGAAGGACCGGAAGCCCGAGCGGCACGGCCACCAGCGCCGGGAGCAGGGTGGCCACCGCCAGGTTGAGCGCGAACGGGGCCCGGGTGTGGAAGGTGAGGATGGCCGACGCGTAGGCCCCGATGGCCATGAAGGCGGCCTGCGCCAGCGAGAGCTGGCCGCAGGAGAGGGTGGTGTAGACGGAGAGTGCGAGCAGCCCGTTCAGGCCGACGAAGGCCACGGTGGACTGGTAGGTGAGCCAGAGATCCTGGAGCGCCTCGAGCGACACGCCGGGTCAGGCCTCGCGGAGCGCCGCGGACCCGAGGAGGCCCCGGGGGCGGAGCACCAGCACCAGGAAGAGGACGCCGAAGGCCACCGCGTCCCGGTACGACGAGCCGATCCAGGCCACCGTGAAGACCTCGAGCAGCCCCAGCGCCAGGCCGGCCAGCGCCGCCCCGGGCATGCTGCCCATGCCGCCCAGCACGATGACCGCCAGCCCCTTCAGCTCCACCGAGCGCCCCATGTCCGGCGCCACGTTGTTGAACGCCAGCCCGAAGAGCACGCCGGCCGCCGCGCCCAGCGCCGACGACACGAAGAACGACGCCGAGATGATGCGGTCCACGTCCACGCCCAGCACGCGCGCCGCCCGGGGGTTCTCCGCCACCGCCCGGATGCGCCGTCCCAGCTGGGTGCGCCGGAGCAGCCAGGTCAGGCCGGCCAGCATCAGGAGCGCGATGGCGATGATGATGATCTGCAGCTCGGAGACCACCGCGTCGCCGATCTTCAGGCTGCGGGTGGGCACCGTCCCGAAGGGGAAGCGCTCCACGTCGGGGCCGAAGAACTGGACCACGCCCGCCTCCAGGATGGTGGCCAGCGCGATGGAGCTGATGAGCCCGGCGATGTTGGAGTCGCTGCGCCCGCGAAGCGGCCGGAAGGCGATGCGGTCCACCAGCATGCCCAGCAGGCCGCCCAGGAGGACCGCCACCGGGAAGGCGGCCACCATCGGCATGTGCAGGTGGACCACGAGAACCAGCGCCGCGTAGGCGCAGACCATGAAGACGGCCTGATGCGCGAGGTTGAGGATGTCGAGCACGCCGAAGACCAGCGTGTACCCCAGCGCGAAGAGCGCGTAGATGCTCCCCAGGAACAGGCCGTTGACGATCTGCTGCCCCACGCGGCGCGGCCCCGGGGGCTACTGGAGGATCTCGAACTTCCCGCCCTTCACGATCTGGACGGCCGCGGCGTGGTTGCCGTCGCGGCTGGGCAGGAAGGAGAACTTGCCGAGCGGCGTGGGCAGGTCCTTCACCTTGGCGAAGCCGGCCTTGATGTCGTCGCGGCCGCCCTTCATCCCGGCCTGCGCGATGGCGTCGGCGATGACCAGCACGCCGGTGTAAGCCTGGGCGCAGAACTGGTCGGGGTCGTTGCCGCGGGCCTTCTGGGCGGCGATGAAGGCCAGGTTGACCGGGTCGGTGGAGGCCTTGTTCCAGGCCGTGCCAACCATGACGCCCTCGGCGGCCGGGCCGGCGTTGGCCATGAGCTTGGGCGAGTTGAAGCCGTTGCCGCCCATGATCGGGACGTTCCAGCCCAGCTGGCGGGCCTGGCTGACGATGGCGGCGGCCTGCTCGACCAGCGCCGAGACCATGAGGAAGTCGGGGTTCTTGGCCTTCAGCGCGGTGAGCTGGGCGTTGAAGTCCCGGTCCTTGGTGGCGAAGGTCTGGATGTCGACGATGGGGATGCCGGCGGCCTCGAGCGATGCCTTCATGACGTCGAATCCACCCTTGGTGAACACGTCGTCGTTGCCGTAGAGGATGGCGGCGTTCTTGAAGCCGAGCTTGCCCTGGGCCGCCTTGAGGGCGGACGGGATCACCTGGGCCTCGGTGAGCGAGACGCGCCAGACGTAGTCGCCGATGTCGGTGATGCCCTTGGCGGCGGTGTTGGAGACAGCGACCACCGGGGTCTTGCCCTGCTGCGCGAGGGGGTCCGCGGCGGTGGCGGTGGTCGAAAGGGTGGGGCCGATGATGGCGCTCACCTTGTCGCGGTTGATGAAGCGCTGGAAGACCGCGATGCCCTGCTCCTTGGAGGTGGCGTCGTCCTCGAGGATGAGCTCGAGCGTGACGCCCTTCAGCTTGCCGCTCTTGTTCACGTCCTCGATGGCCTGCTGGACGCCGGCCTTCTGCTGCGCGCCATAGGCGGCGGCGTTGCCGGTGAGCGAGAAGGCGGCGCCGATCTTGACGGTCTCGGCGGCGGAGGAGAGGGAAGGAATGGCGAGGAGAGCAGCCGCGGCGGCGGTGAGCCAGCGAACCGGGATCTTCATGCAACCTCCAGGTGTGTCGAGGTGGGGACCGAGGGGTCGTACCATCCGGCGAGACGGGTGGACAAGGGCGCCGGCCCGGAGGTCGGCCAAGGCGAATGCACCCATCCGGGCGCCTATCCGCGAGGTGAAGCCCATGCCTGCACGTTTCCGCGCGTCCTGAAAGAAAATTGAGCCCCATCAAGCGAGAAGCGACCCAACGGGGGCCATGACGCGCTGCAACTTGCGATGTCACCGAACGCATGCGAGAAGTTCGCACAACCGCCCAGGGGCCGCCGCCCCGGCGAATGGCGCCGTTCCCGCTCGGTTCAACCGGAGGATACACGTGAGAATCAAGGCTCTCTTCAGTCTGGCAGTTCTCGGATACGCCGGCCTGGCACTTGCCCAGGCGACACCTGCGCAGAATGTAGTCGTAGAGGAAAGGAAGAGCGAAACGGTCACCGTCGTGGTGAAGGAGACGCCCAAGCCCCCGGCGTTCGTCTTCGAGCTCCACGGCTTCACCTCGGTCTCCATGTATGTCCAGGACGCCAACTTCGCCGTCGGCGGAGCGGGCCCGGCCACCGGCCAGCAGGGCCTGACCATCGTCAGGAACTGGACCACGGACAAGCTTATCCTCGGCGCCGACATCCGCCAGACCCGGCTCAACTTCTCCGTGCGCGGCCCAGAGATCCTCGGCGGCGCGACGCCCAAGGCCGTCGTCGAGTTCGACATGTTCGGACCGGCTGGCGGCGACGGCGGCTCGTTCGGCGACGTCTCCGTTCTGCCCCGCATCCGCATCGCCTACACGGAACTGAAGTGGGCGAACACCACCCTCATATTCGGCCAGCAGAACATGCTGACCATCCCCAGCATCCCGCAGTCGGTCGGCCACATCGCCTTCCCGACGGCCTACACGGCCGGCCTCGTCGGCTGGCGGCAGCCGGGCATCTGGGGCTACCACACCATGGGCAGCGACACGAAGTTCGAGTTCGCCTGGTCGATCCAGCGCGCGGGCTGGCAGAACACGCAAGTCAACGCCGCGGAGGGCCTCAACTTTGGCGTGGCCTCCGGCCTCCCGGCGTTCGAGGCTCGCGGCAGGCTGACGTTCGGCAAGGCCTTCGACATCTGGATCAGCGGCCACTGGCAGCAGGTCGACCGCAACGGCCCGGGCGTGGTCGAGAACAAGGCCCTTCACAGCACCCTCACCACCGCGCTCGGCACCGTGGGAATGAAGCTCGACACCGGCTTCCTGGTCCTCCAGGGCGGCGCCTGGTGGGGCAAGAACGCCGCCCCACTTCTCGGCAACGTGGTCCAGTTCATGCCCTTGACCGTGACCAACGTCCCCCAGATCTTCGGCGCCGGCGCCTGGGGCCAGATCGGCCTGAACTTCTCCAAGGAGTTCTCGATCTGGTACATGTACGGCATCGATCACCCGAACTACGCCGACGTCTTCGCGGCCGGATTGAACATCATGCGGAACCAGAACTCGGACGCGATGGTGCGCTACCAGACCGGCAATTTCGCGATCGGTGCCGAGTGGCTGTACTCCCGGACGACCTGGAACACCGCGAACGCCGCGTCGAGCCCCGCTGTCTCGACGCCCGCGTTGGTCGGCCTGAACACCGACAACGTCCTCAAGGGCAGCCAGTACATGCTCTCCTTCAACTACTACTTCTAGCTGAAGCCGGATCTCGCATCGCACCGCCTCCGCGCCTCCTTGGCGCGGGGGCGGTTTCGTTCTATAGCTTCCCGTCCATGGCCGAAACCCTCGACTTCCGACGCGTCGACTACCCGGAACCGCACCGGGAGCGGACCCGCCGCCTGCTCGCCGCCCACCCGGAGGCGAAGCTCCTCCAGGGGCCGCAGCCCTGGTCGATGGTCATCCTCCTGGGCGTCGTCGGGCTGCAACTCGCCATCGCCTGGGTGCTGCGCGACCAGGGCTTCTGGCTGGTGCTGCTCGTGGCCTGGCTGGTGGGAGCGGTGGCCGACCACGCGCTCTGGGTGCTCATCCACGAGGCCACCCACAACCTGATCGTCCGTACACCATGGGTGAACTCGCTCTCGGCCATCGTCGCCAACCTGCCCATCGTCTTCCCGGGCGCCATCGCCTTCCGCCGCTACCACCTGCTTCACCACGCCTGGCAGGGCGATCCCGAGATCGACGCCGACCTGGCGGCTCCCGCCGAGGCGCGCCTGGTCGGGCGCTCCACCGTCAGGAAGACGCTGTGGCTCCTCTTCTACTTCCTCGCCCAGGCGCTGCGGGCCACCCAGCTCCGGCGCATCAAGCTCTGGGACGCCTGGTACGTGGCCAACGTGGTCGTGCAGGTGGCCTTCGCGGTGGCGGTGGTTCACTTCGCCGGCTGGACGGCGCTTGGATACCTGTTCCTGTCCTCCGCGTTCGCCATCGGGCTCCACCCGGTGGGCGCGCGCTGGATCCAGGAGCACTACCTCACCTTCCCGGGCAACCAGGAGACCTTCTCCTACTACGGGCCCATGAACGTGTTCGCGCTCAACGTCGGCTACCACAACGAGCACCACGACCTGATGCGCGTGCCCTGGAGCCGGCTGCCGGCCCTCAAGCGAATGGCCCCGGAGCTCTACGAGCCGCTCCAGTTCCACCGTTCCTGGGGCAAGCTCCTCTGGCGATTCCTCACCGACCCTCAGATCACGCTCTACAGCCGCGTGGTCCGGCAGGGGACGGCCGGCACCGGGCGTCTCGAGCCCGCGGCGTAGGCGCCACCATGCAACTCGCACGCTACAGCCGGACCTTCATCCCCACGCTGAAGGAGGCCCCGGCCGACGCCCAGGTCGCCTCGCACCGGCTGCTCGTCCGGGCCGGGTTCATCCGCCAGCTCGGCGCCGGGATCTACGACCACCTGCCCCTGGCTCGCCGGTCGCTCGCCAAGGTCGAGCGGATCGTCCGCGAGGAGATGGACGCCATCGGCGGCCAGGAGTTCCACCTTCCCGCGCTCCACCCGGCGGAGATCTGGAAGGAGAGCGGCCGCTGGGACGTGATGGGCGACAACATGTTCCGGCTCCAGGACCGCAAGGGCGCCGACTACTGCCTGGGCATGACCCACGAGGAGATCTTCACCGCCATCGCCCGCGACGAGCTGCGCAGCTACCGGCAGCTGCCCCAGGTCTGGTACCAGATCCAGACCAAGTTCCGCGACGAGCCGCGCCCCAAGTCGGGCCTGCTCCGCGTCCGCCAGTTCACCATGAAGGACGCCTACTCCTTCGACGTGGACGCGGCCGGCCTCGACAGGAGCTACGACGACCAGCGCCAGGCCTACGAGAAGATCTTCACCCGCTGCGGCCTCGACTTCGTGGCGGTGCAGGCCCACTCCGGCGCCATGGGTGGCTCGGGCTCGCAGGAGTTCATGGTCCGCACCGACGCAGGCGAGGACGACGTGGCCGCCTGCCCGAGGTGCCGCTACGCCGCCAACACCGAGACGGCCCGGAGCCGCGGACCGGTCCGGCCGGTGGATGCCGGAGAGCCGCTCGACGCGCCCCGCAAGTTCCCAACCCCCGGCGTGCGCACCATCGATGGGCTGGAGCGCCCCCCGCACGGCCGCCCGGCCGCGCGACAGCTGAAGACGCTCGTGTACATGGGCGACGAGAAGCCGGTCCTGGCCGTGGTGCGCGGCGACGACGACCTCGACGAGGCCAAGCTCCAGACCGCCACCGGGGCGGCCCAGGTCCGGCCCGCCCGTCCCGAGGAGATCCGGCCGCTGCTCGGCGCCGACGCCGGCTCGCTGGGCGCGGTCGGCGTCCGGAACATCCCGGTCCTCGTGGACGAGTCGCTGGCGGGCGTCGCCGGCATGGTCACGGGCGCGAACGAGAACGACGTCCACCTCGAGGGCGTGGAGGTGAAGCGGGACCTCTCCGCCGGCCGCCTCGTCGATCTCCGCAAGGTGAAGGTGGGCGAGGGATGCCCGCGCTGCGACGGGGCGCTCGATCTTTTCAAGGCGCTCGAGGTCGGCCACATCTTCAAGCTCGGCACCAGGTACTCGGTCTCCATGAAGTCGAGCGTGCTGCTCGCCGACGGCAAGGAGAGCCCCATCGTCATGGGCAGCTACGGAATCGGCGTCGAGCGGGTGATGGCCGCCGCGGTCGAGCTGCACCACGACGCCGACGGCATCATCTGGCCCTTCTCCATCGCCCCGTTCCACGTCACCGTCCTCACCCTGGGGAAGGAGCCGGAGCTGGCCCAGGCCGCCGAGGAGGTCGCCGCGGCGCTCGGGCGGGCCGGCATGGAGGTTCTCCTCGACGACCGGGACGAGCGGGCCGGCGTGAAGTTCAAGGACGCCGACCTGATCGGCATCCCGCTCCGCATCGCGGTGGGCAAGAAGGGGCTCGCCGACGGGAAGATCGAGTGGAAACTCCGGCGCGGCAAGCAGGTCGACCTCGTCCCGCTCGGCGACGTGGAGGCCCACGCAAGGGCGCTTCTCGCGGCCGAGGTGGGCTGAGGGGGCCCTTGCGCTTCCGTCTCGCCATCGGTCCCGACGGAACGGTCAGCCTCCCGCGGCACGAGGCCGATCTGCTCGGCGTCCTCGACGGCGATCCGCTGGAGATGCAGCCGGTACCGGGGGCCTTCGCCGTTCTGCGAGGGGCCGGGCGCGGCCTGCCGGCGCCCTACCTGGCCGGCTCGCTCCGCTCGCTTTCCGCGCCGGAGGTGTTTCACTTCCTGTCCACGGCGCTCAAGACCGGCACCCTGCTCCTCTCCTTCGGGGGTGGCGGCCACGACGCCCCGCTGCCGGACGTGCCGGCCGGGCTGCGCCGCAAGACGGTGAGCTTCCGCGACGGCCAGGTGACCTTCGCCTCCTCCAGCGAGCGGGCCGATCGCCTGGGCGCCGTGCTCTGGCGGAACGGTCTCGTTCCGGCCGCGGAGCTGGCGCGCTGCGGCCGCCTGGTGCAGTCGGCGCGCCCGCTCGGGCAGGTCCTGGTGGAGGAGGGGCTCCTCGACCCCGGTCAGCTCTACGGCGCCATGGGGCTTCAGGTGCGGGAGATCGTGCTCGGCGCCTTTCTCGACGAGGACGGGGAGTTCGTCTTCGTGGAGGGGCGCCCCGACGATCGGAACGCCGTTCGCCTTCCCGAGCGAACGCGCGAGCTGCTTCTCGAGGGGATGCGGCGGCGCGAGGAGGTGGATCGGCTCGCGTCGGGCCTGCCGGATCGAGAGGCCGTGGCCGTGCGGTCCGCGGGAGGGACCGGAGCCCCGGACGAGAAGGGGAGGCGGTTGCTCGACACCCTGGACGGCGTGCGCACCGTCCGTCGCGCCATCGACGACGCCTGGCTGGGCGCCTACGAGGGTACGCGCGTCCTCGATGAGCTGGTGCGCGGCGGCTGGGTGGTGCGAGCCGCGCCCCCGCCGCCGGGGCCCGAACCTGCGCCGCTGCGGGAGGTGCCGGCTGGCGGCCCATTCGAGAGCTACGCTCGCATCGTCCGCCACGTGTTCGAGGAGCTGTCCCGGATCCAGCCGGATGCCGGCAGACGCCTGGAGAGCTTCTTCGAGCGGCTCCCGCCGGGGCGCCGCGCCGTCTTCAAGGGCGTTCGCATCGGCGCCGACGGGAACATCGACGTGGACCAGCTGCTCCGGAACGCAGGCAAGGGAGCGGCGCGTCCCGGACCGGTGGCCCGCGCCCAGGCGCTCGACGCGCTGGAGTCGTTCGTCTCCTTCGCGCTCTTCGAGGTGAAGAACTGCCTGGCGCCCGCCGAGGCGGCGCGGGTGCTGGCGGAGGTCGGGCGCATGCAGGAGGGGATCCCGTGACCCCGTCCGGGCGGGACCGCATCTGCGCCGCGGTCGATTTCCCGTCCTGGAGCGAGGCCGAGCCCTTCGCGCGCGCCGTGGCCCCCGAGGTCGGCATGCTCAAGGTGGGGCTCGAACTCTTCGCCGCCGAGGGGCCGCCGGTGGTTCGCGCCGCCGCCGCGCTCGGCCGTCCCGTCTTCCTGGATCTAAAGCTCCACGACATCCCCAACACCGTCGAGGGCGCGGCGGGCAGCGCGGCCGCGAGCGGGGCGTCGCTGCTCACCGTGCACGCCGCCGGCGGCGAAGAGATGGTGCGGGCCGCGGTGCGTGGCGCGGCGGGGCGGCTCCGGATTCTCGCCGTCACCGTGCTCACCAGCCTCGACGACGCGGCCCTCTCGAGGATCGGCCTGGCCGGACCGGCGGCCGAGGCCGTGCTGCGGCTGGCGCAGCTCGCGGTGGGCGCCGGCGCGGACGGGATCGTCTGCTCGCCGCACGAGGTGGCGGCGGTGCGGCGCGCGGTCGGGCCCGGTCCGCTCCTCGTCGTTCCCGGGGTCCGGCCGCCCGGCGCGGCGCGCGGCGACCAGGCCCGCGTGGCCACGCCGGCGGAGGCCGTCGCGGCGGGCGCCGACGTGGTGGTGATCGGGCGCCCGCTCCGCGAGGGCGGAGATCCCGCGGCGGCGGCCAGGCGGATCGCGGAGACGCTTCGCGGGGAGGGAACCTCGACATGACGCATGGGCTCTTCGACGGCATCCCGGAGTGGCTGGTGTTCCTGGCGACCATCGCGGCCTTCCTGCTCGCCGCGTGGGGCGGCTACCGCCTCGGTGCGCGGGTTCGCGCTCGAGGCGTGTCGAGCGAGATCGCCGAGCTGGGCACGACGGTGGGGGGACTCCTCGGGATGCTGGGGCTGCTGCTCGCCTTCACCTTCGGGATGGCCGGGGAGCGGTTCGACAGGCGGAAGACGCTGGTGGTCGAGGAGGCGAACGCCATCGGCACGGCCTACTTGCGGACCGACCTGATCCCGGAACCCCATCGCGCCCAGGCGCGCGATGCGCTCCGCGACTACACGCAGTCGCGGCTGGATGCGGTGGACCCCTCCCGTCGCGCCGAGGCCATCGCCCGTTCCGAGCGGATCCAGGTCACGCTCTGGAGCACCACCTCGGCCGCGGCAGCCGCCGCCCCCACCGCCACCGTCGCGCTCTTCGTGTCGGCCGTGAACGAGGTCATCGACATGCACGCCCGCCGGGTATACGCGGCGCTGCGCAACCCCATCCCTCCGGCCATCTTCGCCACCCTGTACGCCGTGGCCGTGCTGGTCCTCGGAGCCCTGGGATACGCCCGAGGGCTCACCGGCGATCGGAGCAAGGCCGCGACCGCAGTCCTCACGCTGGTCCTGTCGGTGGTCATCCTCCTCATCCTGGACCTGGATCGTCCGTACGAGGGGCTCCTGACGGTGAGCCAGCAGGCGATGCAGGACGTGCGGGCGATGATGGGGCCGAAGTAGGCCGGCCAGGCCGGTCGCCGCGCTCCGGAGTGCCGGCGCCCGGGCAGCCTCGTCTCGGCCGCGCTTGTCCTCGCGGCCCGGGGTACGCGGGGTCGCCGCGACCGAGTGAAGCATTCGCCCCGGGGCGGCTCCATCGCGGGGTCTTCGACTGTGCCGCTGCGGAGGCGCGGCTACGACGAGGCCACCCGGCCGCCTGACATGGGAAGAGCGGGACCGTGTCGCCGGGGCGCGCGTGTCCTCGGCGAGGCCGGTCGCGACCGAGGATCTCGCCTCGTCGCTCGATCCTCGTCAGCCGGCGACGGCGTCACTCGCAGCAGTGCCTCCGCAGGGGCGCCGAGGATGGCGTGAACTCACGCAGGCCGTGTCTCGGCGCCATTCAGTCGCGAACGGCCGCCCCCGAGGACAAGCACTGCGGAGAGGGACGGCCGTCGTCGGCGGCTGCGCGGCCGGCGCCTCACCGCCCGAGGCGCCGCAGGAGGACATACACCGCCCCCGCCCCCCCGTCCTGCGGCCGCGCCGTGGCGAAGGCCAGCACGTGTCGCCCGAAGCGCGCGGTGGCCAGCCAGTTCTGGAGCGCTTCCTTCAGCACCGGGACCTGATCCTTCGAGTGGAGCCCCCGCCCGTGGACCAGCAGCACGCAGCGCTTGCCCTGCTCGCGGGAGCGGCGCAGGAAGCGGTTCACCTCGCCCTTGGCCTCCGCCCTCGACTGTCCGTGAAGGTCGAGATGGGCCTGCACCGAGAACTCCCCGCGCCGGAGCTTGCGCACCAGGCCGGGGTCGAGACCGGAGACGCGCCCCTCGATGAACTCGTCGCTGTCGGAGATGTCGAAGGGGGCCTCCCCGGAGACCAGCGCTTCCAGCTCCCGGATGGCGTCGAGGTCGGGGTGCCAGAACTCCTGGGCGGGGACGCTCGGCGCGACCGGCTCCACCACCTTGCTCCGCCCCTTCACCGGGCGGGCATCGGTCACGGCCTCGGCCCAGAGGTCGGCATCGGACGGCTCCGGCGAGGGAACCGGGGGGCGCGGGGGCGGGGCCGGCGCCTTCGGGACCGGCGCGGACACCTCCCGCCGAAGCTCCTTCAGCTTCCCGAAAGGGTTGTGGAAAGGCTTCTTGGTCGCCGCCACGCATCCGGGACTATAACTGCCCGGCATGCCAGAACCCATCGTCGAGGCCCGGGACGTCGCCAAGGTCTACCAGCTGGGCAAGACGGAGGTGCACGCGCTGCGCCACGTCGACCTGGTCGTGGAGCGAGGCGAGTTCCTCTCCATCGCCGGACCGTCGGGGAGCGGGAAGACCACCTTGCTCAACCTCATCGGCGGCGTGGACGTGCCCACCTCGGGCACGGTCTGGGTGGATGGCGAGGACACCTCGAAGCTCACCGAGCGAGCCCTGACACGGCTCCGGCTCGACCACATCGGCTTCATCTTCCAGACCTTCAACCTGGTGGCGGTGTTGACCGTCTTCCAGAACGTGGAGTTCCCGCTGCTCTTGCAGGGGCGCATGACCTCGGAGGAACGTCGACGAAGGGTGAACGAGCTCCTCGAGTCGGTCGGCCTGGCGGACCATTCGCGCCACCGTCCCAGCGAGCTCTCCGGGGGCCAGCGGCAGCGCGTGGCCGTGGCCCGGGCGCTGGTCGCCCGCCCACCGCTGGTGCTCGCCGACGAGCCCACCGCCAACCTCGACTCGAAGACCGGCGGGACCATCATCGACCTGATGCGCGAGATGAACCTTCGCGACGGAACCACCTTCATCTTCTCCACCCACGACCCCAAGGTGATGGCCCACGCAAGCGCCATCGTCCGGCTCGAGGACGGTCGCGTGGTGGGGCGCGAGGCGCTCCAGGGGGCGGAGGCCTAGATGTCGGGAAGAGCCTCCTCCCGCGTCCGCCAGGGGAAGATCCTGGTCGAGATGGCCATGAGGAACCTCGTGGCCAGCCGGGTGCGCACGCTGGTCGTCGGTGGGATCGTCGCGCTGGGCGTGGTCGTCGTGGTGCTGGGCAGCTCGCTCCTCGACTCCATCGACGCCGGCATGACCCGTAGCATCCAGGGCAGCCTGGGCGGCCACATCCAGCTCTACAACGCGAAGTCCCGCGACCCGCTCGCCCTCTACGGCGGGACCATGGGCGAGTCGGTGCTCGAGCCCATCGAGGACTTCGCGAAGCTCAAGTCCGCGGCCCTGGCCGTGCCCGGCGTGAAGCAGGTGGTGCCCATGGGAATCGACCAGGCCATGGTCTCCATGGGGAACGTCTTCGACGTGGCGCTGGAGCGGCTGCGCGCCGACGTCCGTCGCAGGCAGGAGCAGGGCGCGCCGGCCGAGGACCCGGACTACGAGGCCCACAAGGCCCACCTGCGCCGAATGGCCACGCTGCTCCAGCAGGAACTGCGCCAGGCGCGCGAGATCGCCGACGAGACCTCGGGCGTCTACAAGGACCGCAAGGCCGACTTCGACGCGCTGGAGCAGGCCGTGCAGGGCGGCTTCTGGGACCGCTTCGACGAGGACCCGCTCGGCTCGCTCGAGTTCCTGGAGAACCGCGTGGCCCCGCTCTCGCTGGACGGAGGGTTCACCTTCATCCGCTACGTGGGCACCGACCCGGAGGCCTTCCAGAAAGCCTTCCCCGGCGCCCAGGTCGTCGAGGGCACCGCCATCCCGCCCGGCCAGCGCGGCGTGCTGCTCGGCAAGCTCTACGCGGAGGAGTGGCTCAAGCTCCGAGCCGCCCGGCGGCTCGACAAGATCAAGGAGGCCCGCGAGCTCCACGGGCGCAAGATCTCGAAGGACGAGGAGCTTCAACGCTGGGTGAAGGAGAACACCGGGCAGACCCGCGACATCCTCCTGCAGCTCGACCCGGTGCGGACGCGCGAGGCGGTGCGGCGGCTCCAGGAGGCGCTCCGGAGCCGCGAGACCGACCCGGCCAGGCTCGTGGCCGTGCTCCTCGACACCGACGACGCGAACTTCGACGAGCGCTACCGGATCTTCTACGATCGGCTGGCGCCCCTGCTCCAGCTCTACTCGGTGAAGGTGGGCGACACCATCACCATCAAGGCGCCCTCCCGCAGCGGCTACGTCAACTCGGTGAACGTGCCGGTCCACGGCTTCGTCGAGTTCCGCGGCCTGGAGCGCTCGGCGCTGGCCGGGATGATGAGCGTGATGGACGTCCACTCCTGGCGCGACCTCTACGGCTATCTCACGCCGGAGCGGGCCGCCGAGATCCGCAAGTTGAAGGAGCGCGCCGGCGCCACGTCCATCGCCCGGGAGGACGCCGAGGCGGCGCTCTTCGGCGGAGGCGGCGGCGGCGACGCGGCCGCCCCGACGGCGGCGCCGCAGGCCATCGACGAATCCAAGCTTCTCGGCACGATGGGCGCGAGACAGATGCGCGACGAGCTCTTCCAGCGGCGCTACGGACAGGCCGAGACCGACCAGGGCGTGGCGCTCAACGCGGCGGTGATCCTGGAGGACCCGCGCCGGATCGCCGAGACCATGCCGAGGTTGGTCGAGGCGGCGCGCCAGGCCGGCATCGAGGTGAAGGCCATGACCTGGCTCGAGGCCTCGGGCATCGTCGGCCAGTCGATGAGGCTGCTCCGCATGGTCCTCTACCTGGCCGTGCTCATCATCTTCGCGGTGGCGCTCGTGATCATCAACAACGCCATGGTCATGGCCACGCTCCAGCGGGTGAAGGAGATCGGCACGATGCGGGCCATCGGGGCGCAGCGCCGCTTCGTGCTGGTGCTGGTGGTGGTCGAGGTGGTGACCACCGGGCTCGTCTTCGGCGGCCTGGGTGCGGGGCTGGGCATCCTGCTCGTGCACGTCGTCGGCTGGACCGGCGGCATCGCGGCCACCAACGACACCATGTACTTCCTCTTCTCCGGGCCGGCCCTCATCCCTCGGCTCGGGACGGCCAGCCTGCTCTCGTCGGTGGCCATCGTCTTCGCGGTGAGCATCCTCTCGGCCCTCTACCCGGCGGTGCTGGCCATGCGCGTGACCCCCATCGAGGCCATGCAATCGGACGAATGATGATCCGGACCGACATCGCCATCGCCGCGCGGAACCTGGCCCGTCACACGCGCCGCAACGTGCTGCTCGGCTCCGCCATCGCGGGCGTGACGGCCATGCTCGTCCTCCTCGGCGGCCTCACCACCGGCATGCGCGAGGCCATGCTCCAGTCGGCCACCACGCTCATGACCGGCCACGTGAACCTGGCGGGCTTCTTCAAGATCACGAGCGGCACCGCCGCTCCCATCGTGGCCGGCTGGGAGAAGCCCTGGGACGCGGTGAAGGCCCAGGTGCCGGAGCTGACCTACGCCGCGCCTCGCGGGCGCGGCTGGGCCAAGGCGGTGGCCGACGGCGTGTCGATGGACCTCATCCTGGCCGGGGTCGAGCTCGATCGGGAGCCCCGCTTCCGCGACGTGATCCAGGTGGTGGACGGCAACCTCGACGAGCTGCGCAAGCCCGGCACGATCCTGATCTTCCAGGACCAGGCCAAGCGGCTCGAGGTGAAGCCAGGCGACACCATCACGCTGTCGGCGCCCACCACGCGCGGCGCGAGCAACACCGCCGACGTGCGGATCGCGGCGGTGGCGCGCAACATCGG
>Ga0315275_10002377_pt1 | contig 16982 bp, 16 predicted proteins | sample YL17G03_0_MG_FD_205557 | JGI IMG/M metagenome (GOLD analysis project Ga0315275, IMG submission 205557) | Sediment microbial communities from Yellowstone Lake, YNP, Wyoming, USA - YL17G03_0 | ecosystem: Environmental > Aquatic > Freshwater > Lake > Sediment | place: USA: Wyoming | collected... | reverse complement strand
TCGCGTCCATGGGTCAGACGCTTAAATCTCTGGGAGGAGGGATAAAAGCTTAGCTCCCTATTGTAAGCTATATTTTACATCCAGATAAGTTTATATTACATATAGTAAAGTCTATTTTACATCGGTGAGGGTCTTGGTAGAAGCCATACAGACGGAGGGGCTCACGAAGGTCTACGGTCCGACGACGGCGTTAGACGACTTCACCATGAGGGTGCCCTCCGGCATCGTCTTTGGTTTCCTGGGACCGAACGGGGCCGGGAAGACCACGACGATCAGGCTCCTCCTCGGCCTCGTGGAGCCCACTAGTGGAGACGCGGCCGTGCTCGGATACGACGTGAGAAAGGAGCCCCACATGATCCGTGGGCTGAGCGGCGCCCTCCTAGAACACAACGGCCTGTACGAGCGGCTGAGCGCGGAGGACAACCTCGAATTCTACGGCCGCGTATGGAGAATGCCACGGAGCGATAGGAGGACAAGGATCAGGGAGCTCATGGAGCACATGGGGCTCTGGGAGAGAAGGGGGGACATAGTCGCGTCGTGGAGCAGGGGGATGAAGCAGAAACTCGCCATCTCGAGGGCGCTCCTCCACGGGCCGGAGCTCGTCTTCATGGATGAGCCCACCGCGGGACTCGACCCCATCGCCGCCGTCTCTCTGAGGCGAGACCTGACATCTCTCGTCAAGAAGGAGAGCGTGACCGTCTTCCTCACCACCCACAACCTTGACGAGGCCGAGAAGATCTGCGACGAGGTCGCCGTCATCAACAGGGGTAGGCTCGTCGCGAAGGGCTCGGTCGAGGAGCTGAGGAGGATGAAGGGAGCCGACAGGCTCATCGTAAAGGGGCGGAACATCGGCGACGACCTCCTGTCCAGGCTCAGGGAAAGGGAGGAGGTCTCAGACCTGTACCTGAAGGACTCGACGCTCGTCATGGAGCTGAGGGGAAAGCCCGACGTATCTGGGCTCGTAAACATGATCATCGGCTCTGGCTCCAGGGTCGAGGAGGTCAGGAGAGACTCGGCGAGCCTGGAGGAGGTGTTCCTGGGCTTGATGGAGGATGACAGGTGTTGAGCGACGTCGCCACCCTGATCTGGAAGGAGTGGAAGGAGAACCTCTTCCAGAGAGGCTTCAGAGGGCTCCCGAGCACTCTGATAACGTTGGCAGTGTTCGGGGTGGTTCTGCCCCTACAGTTCGGTGCTGCGATGCTGGAGTCGCCGGCAATGATGTTCGTCTGGTCGTGGGTTCCCCTTTTCCTCACAGCGTCTATACTCGCGGACGCCTTCGCCGGTGAGAGGGAGCGCCACACCCTGGAGACCCTGCTCGCCAGCCGCCTCAGCAACACCTCCATACTCCTCGGCAAGGCCCTCGCCTCCGCATTGTACGGGTACCTGACGATGCTTGCTAGCGTCGTCGTAGGAACCGTGTCCATCAACATCGCCGGCGCCAGAGACCGCCTAGTACTGATGGCGCCAGATATAGTGGTCGGCGTCGTAACCATCGGGTTCCTCATCTGCTGGCTGACCGCGACGATCGGAGTCCAAGCATCGATGAGAAGCGCCACAGCGAAGCAAGCCCAGCAGATCATGACCACAGCTATAATAGTCATCATCTTCGGAGGGATGTATGGGGTCCAATTCCTCCCCAGGGAGCTGACGGCTGAGATAAGTAGGACACTCGCCACATACACCTCGTTCCAGCTAACCGCGGTGGTGGCCGCCGCCCTCTCGGCATTAGGCGTGATAACGACTGTTATGGCCGTGAAGATGTTCAAGAGAACCGAGACGATCATCTAAAACTAAGGGAGTAACATCCTAGACTCCCATAGACGATGCCGATGCTGGCATAGGCCTGGAAGTGGCCAAGAACGCCGCACCCCTCGCCGTTGAGGTACCTCGACTTGAGCGACAAAGCCTTCGAGAAGAAGATAGTATAGGAGGTAACACACCACCGATTAGCGAGTGGAATCAACCCTCTACCTCTGGAAAAGACGTCTCCTCGAAAAGGCGCAAGAAAACGACCCTAGCCCGAGTATGATCCGAACCGGAACCGCGCACACCTTATAATTAATCCGGGAAAGCCAATATTCCCCGCTACAGGGAATACGCCGGAAAAATTTCTCGCTATCTCAGATAACACGATGTAAGCGATGAGAGATAGAGGCCAAGCCGATCCTCATAGAGGGTTCCTCCCGCAGATCGAGGCAAGCGAAAAAAAGGCTCAACAACGCTGGATAACGCGCGAAAAACGCGGAATAAGGAGGGAGCTAAAACTTCCTCTCCGTGTACCTGACGATGCTCTCGTAGAAGGCACGCCCGTCCCCGTAGCGCCTCATCCCCGTCCGCGTCCACTCCGGCATCAACCACCCGTCATACGCCCTCTCAGGATGAGGCATCAACCCGAGCACCGTCCCCTCGGGGTTGCAGATACCGGCTATGTCGTGGAAGGCGCCGTTGGGGTTCTCGGGCCAACTCCCCTCGGCGAAGACGCCCTCCGACTTCACGTAGCGCCAAACGAGCATGTCCCGGTCGTAGAGGCTCCGGAGCATCTCCTCCTCTCCCTCCTTGGGGAAGACAAAGCGCCCCTCGCCGTGAGCAACCGGGCACGCGATAACCTGACCCTTGTCGAGGTACCCCATCATGCCACAGTTCCCACGGCCCACATACTTCATCCGGATCCACCGGTTCTGGTAGCCGTGGCTACTGTTCGCAAGCGCCACCTGCGGATACTTGGACTTACCCTCGAAGGCGGGGAGGAAGCCGAGCTCCACGAGCTGCTGGAACCCGTTACAGACACCCAGCACCGGGCGCCCCTCGTCGACGAACCTCTCCAGCTCAGGCCCGATCCTGTACTCGCACTCCTTCGCCCAGATGGCGCCGCTCCGCACATAGTCGCCGTAGCTGAAGCCGCCGGGGAAGACGAGGACGTTGTAGTCGAGCAGGTTCTTCCGCTTGAAGACCTCCTGGGTGTGGACGAGGTCGACCTGGACGCCGAGGTCCCTGAAGGCGCGCACCGTCTCGAGGTCGCAGTTAGTCCCGGGGGCCCGCATCAGCAGGACCCTGATGTCCTCGCGCTTCATCGCCGAGCCTCCAGAGGCGTCTTCCACGCCTTAATCGTCTCCTCGTTAGCCAAGTCGAGCACTGTCTCTCCACCCTTCTTCACCACGAGCCTGGGCTGCTTCGTGACGGAGCCGATCCACGCCACCGTCGAGCCCTTCATCAGCCCCTCGAACGCCTCGGCGTCCCCCTCGGGCACCTCGACGAGGAGACGCCCATTCGACTCGCTGAAGAGCAGAAGGTCCTCCCTCATCCCGCCGGTGACCGGCGCCTTCGCGAGGTCAACTTCGAGGCCGAGGCCGCCCGTGAAGGCCATCTCGGCGAGAGACACGCCGAGGCCGCCCTCTGATAGGTCATGGCACGCTCTGACGTACCCGGTGTCGATCGCCGCGGTCAAACGCCTGTATGACATCGAGGTCTTCGAGGCGTCGAGCTTGGGCACTGATGCGCCGAGGTGACCAAGCAGGTGATAGTACTCTGAGCCCCCCAGCTCTAGAGCGGTCTCCCCCACGATATAGAGCCGGTTACCCGCCTCCTTCAGGTCCATCGTCACGACGCCCTCGACGCTCGGGACGATGCCTAGGGCAGTGATTAGAAGCGTCGGCACGATCGGCCCGAGGGGCGACTCGTTGTAGAGGCTGTCCTTACCGGAGATGAACGGCGTCCCGTAGGCAATGCCGAAGTCGTAGCAGGCCCTGCATGCCTCGACGAGGCTGCCCATCCTATCACTGTACTCGGGGCTCCCCCACGTGAAGTTGTCGAGTAGCGCGATCCTGCGCCCACCGACGGCGACGTTATTCCTAATGGCCTCGTCGATGACGCTCGCCGCCATCCAGTAGGGACTGATCTTCCCATACCGAGGGTTGATCCCTGAGGAGATCGAGACGCCGACCATCGAGTCCACGAGGGGCTTGACCACTGCACCGTCACTCGGACCAGCGTTCCAGCCCTGCATCGGCTTGACGACGGTCTGCCCCTTCACCTCCTGATCGTATCGGCGCACGACCTTCTCCTTACTCGCTATATTGTAGCCCGCGAGGAGCCTCAGCAGCACCTCGCCGAGGTCCTTCGGCTTGCCGAAGACCGGCTCCTCGAGCTTGGGGTCGGTCCACTCGCCTTTCCGAGTGGTTTTCGGCGGGTTGAAGAGTGACTTGAGGTCGATGTCTGCGACCTTGACGCCCCTGTGGGTGAGCCTCGCCACGCTGGAGTCGTTGTAGCGGCCTATGGCGTTCGCCTCAGCCTGCTCGTCCCTGAAGATCTTGAGGACACGCTCCAAGTTCTCAGGGGCCACAACCAAGAGCATCCTCTCCTGGCTCTCCGAGATCCAGATCTCCCACGGAGCCATGTTCGCGGCCTTAAGAGGGATCTCGTCAAGATCGATGTCTACGCCGAGGCCGTACTTCTCCGCCGTCTCGCAGACACCGCAACTCAGCCCACCCCCGCCGATGTCCGTGATGGCGGAGCCAAGCCTAAGCTCGCTGATCTGCTGGATGGCCCGCTTCAGCTTCTCCTCCTCGATGGGGTTAGCTATCTGAACAGCGGGGCGGGATACCTGCTCAGACTCCTTCGTCAGCTCCGCCGAGGCGAATGTGACGCCGTGGATACCGTCGAGCCCTGTCCGCCCCCCGGCGAGGACGCAGTAGTCCCCGGGTTTCCCACGGTGGAGGTACTGGTCCTTCTTTAGGACACCGATGCAACCAGCGTAGACGACGACGTTCCCCGTGTATTCGTCGGCGAATAGGGTCGCCCCGTTAACCGTCGGTATGCCTATGCTGTTGCCGTAGCTTCCGATGCCGTCGACGACGCCGTTGAAGAGGTAGGTCGGGTGCTTGACGCCCATGGGCAGCTTCTCCCAAGGATAGTCGAGAGGACCGAAGCATAGCACATCGGTGCATGCTATCGGGTCCGCCCAGACGCCGAGTATGTCCCTGATGACCCCGCCAAGCCCCGTCGCCGCCCCACCGAAAGGCTCGATAGCCGACGGATGATTATGAGTCTCAACCTTGATCGCCACCTTATAATCACCCACAAGGTCAACGATCCCAGCATTGTCCTCAAAGACGCTGAAACACCACGAAGGTTTCAGCTCCTCGACGACACGTCGGATGTATGTCTTCAGCAGCCCATCCACCCTACCCTCGGGTGTAGTAATTATACCCCGGAAGCTCTTGTGACTACAGTGCTCGCTAAAGGTCTGGTCGTAGGTCTGGAGCTCGACATCCGTCGCCTTCCTCTCGCGGATGAGGTAGTGATCCCTGATGTAGCATAGTTCCTCGAGGCTCAGGCCGAGCCCGAAGGTTTTACCGATCTCCGTGAGCTCCTCGTCCCCGGCATTCAGGAGGTCAACCTCGAAATGCTCGAAGGACTGCGGGCTCCTGGTGATTCTACTCATCTCAGCTCACTTATCTCGAATCGGTAGTCATCCTTTGTCGGGTTCGTCAGGAGACGCCTGCACATCTCGTCAAGCAGCTTCTCCGCCTTCACCCGGTCAGCGGCCTCGAACGAGACCTCGTATGCCTTGCTTGACCGGACATCATCAACCGAGTAGCCCAGTCCCCTGAGGGCGTGGGCGGTCGTCTCCCCCTCAGGGTCGCTGTATCCAGCCTTGAGGGTGACGTAGACGAAGGCCTTGAACTTCATGCCTAATCCATCCACAGTAGGGCTAAAAGCCCTTGGGGTAAACAACCGTGTTAATTATTAAAAGGGTTTCCGAGTAAGATTAACATGAATAAGGCATCAATCGGATGGTGTTTATATTGCTTCGAGAATTTTTAAGAAGAGAAAGGGTTGGGTTGGGTTGGGCGTCTCGCCCTACGTCTACTTGTTCACCATCAGGATGGTGACAATCAGACCGTAGATGGCGAGACCCTCACCGAGAGCAACGAAGAGCAGGGCCCAGATCGAAAGTTCTGGCCTCTCCCTCAGCATCTCGGACCCTGCCTTGGCGGCGACCATGATACAGAGCGCGGCGGCGAAACCGGCACCGATCATCGTGAGCGCACCAGACAGTAGGGGCCACGCTGTTTCAGGTATCATTCCTTCTCCTCCTCCAAGAATTGCTATTAACGCGAAGAAGACACTCAGCACCACCAAGAAGGCGCCAAACGCGTTCAGAGACGCGCCCCAGACAATGCTCTTACCCTCGACCTCGACTGATGCGTTGATCGTCGAGCCCTGGATCATCGCCCAGGTTGCCGCGAGGATCATGACACCAATAATGATCGCTGAGGGAAGCATGTCCACCGGCGCCGTTGCATCGGTGGCGACTAGCAGCGGAATCATTCTATTTCTTCTCCTTTTTCTCCTATACGTTCACCGTTCCGTTTATAACCTTTTCCGGCAGGATCACGGAGAGATCCTCCTATCTCGGGAGAGCTTGAACGGCTTAAAAGGCACTCCCTGCCCGTCGAAGAACTTACCCATGAACTCGTAATAAAGTAACCTCAAGCTCTGTACCGTGCTGGAGATGAGCTCGAAGCTGAGCGCTACTACATTCATGAGAATGAGGCCGGCGGGTATTGACAAGCCAAATAAAGATAAAGGTAGAGCTACATTTAGGGCTTCAGCTGCGATTGCAAGACTCGCGTGTGCCAGAGCGAAAGCAGCGATACGCAGATAGCTGAACAGGTTAGCAAGGCCTTCGACGAAGGTCATCAAAAACCCACCGATGCCCTCGCCAATGCTCTCCACACCGACCCCGTGACCGTGCTGTATGCTGTGAATCACGGGCTCAAGGAAGCTTAGACCTAAGCCAATCAGCATGACATAGAAGCCCCAGTAACTCAGAGCCTGCATGAAATTCATCCCGATGCTAATGAAGTACATCGCCGTCATGTAGAGGCCACCGACGTACAGGATCATACCCAGACCGTGCTCACCGAGAGCACCCACCGGGTTACCCTTCTTGATCTGGTTGTAGGCGCCTATACACAGGCCGCATATGATCTCTATGGCGGCTATTTGGAAGACTAGTAGCAGCAGCTTTGTCGTCTGGTGGATCGGGTTGGGCATTATAGGGTGATAGAACGCCTCAAGGATAGTTTCATTTAGGAAGATGGAGCCGTATATGAAGCCGAAGATCGTGGCCGCGATCCCCATCGGGATGAACAGCCCGCCGAGGTACTTCAGCATCCCACTTTTGAACTTCTTCGTGAAAATGAAACCGAGCGCTAGGATTACGAGTCCTTGGCCAACATCACCGTACATTAATCCGAATTGGAAGGCGAAGACGAAGACGCTAATGTAAGCAGGGTTTAACTCGGTGTTTGTGGGCCAACCGCGTAGAGTAGTGAGCTTCCAAGTTGGGAGGAATATGCGTGGCTTCATGTTTGGGGCTGGTATTGGCACGCCCTTGGCGCCATGCTCAACGTCTTCAACCTCAAAGATGATCTTCTCCCCACCTTGGCCTCAACCTCTGCGAGGGCGGTCTTAAACTCGCCCACGTTCTCCGCCGGTGTCCATCCCTGCATTATACTGAAGACCTTTGTTCTCATCACGGGGGCGCGGGCGTCAGAGCCAAGACGGAGAATGTTGTAGTTGAAGGCGATCTCGCTCAACGCTTTCATCTCCTTTTCCTTGATATCAGCCTCGACCTTCGCGGATCGTTCAGTCCACTGCGGGACAGATGCCTTTTCCTTGTCGGTCTTATCCTGTTCCAGGAGCTTGAGGACTTCCTGATGTTCACCCTCAATCGAGGCGATCTTCTCCTCGAAAGAGGAGCCCTCCGCAGCGATTCCCTTCACCCAGGCGTCCTTCTCATCCTGGAGCTTCTCCAGATCCTTTCCTCTCTTCGTAGGGTCGATGATGGTCTTCGCATCGGCGCCGAGTATGAGTGAGATATCCGCGACCTCAAAACCCAGGAAGAGGTCATGAACCCACTTCTTCAATTCCTGTGGGCCTTTTACCTCGACGAAGCTCTCGGAGGGGGAGATGCTGGTCGCCTTGATCTTTATCTCCGATTGCTTCGCCAGGTGCTGCTCCAAGCGTTTGAGGAACTCGGGGTTAATGACACCATACCCGAGGCTTGCCTTGACGTCGTCAGACCCCAACGCTTTAATGAGTTCGATCTTTACGCTCCAGCGTGCGTGCTGTTCTAGTAGGCTCCGCTTCTTCTCGTGATATAATGCGCTGCCCCTGCTTATCTTTTCATCGAACTCCTTGGTGATCCTCTCTGCCTCACTCGACTGGGCATCCCTTACGCCCCTAAGCTGACCCAGTATCCGGTCCAGATGTTTGACGGTTTCCTTTGTCTTGCCCTCTGGGTCCCTAGCGTAGTCGCGCAGCACGTCTAGACTCGGTATCGTGCGGTCGATCTTGAAGCTGACGAGCTTCTGGAGTTCCCTGTAGCGTGGCTCGACTTCGCCGAAAGGTGCCTTATAGTCAGGGCCGGTGGCTTCCTTCCTGTACTCGTCGTAGTCGGGGCCCGTGACCTCCTTGAGCTGGGTCACCCCCACTGCGCCGAGGGAGTCGAGAACCAGGCTCTCGTACTCCGGGAAGGTGATGATGGTGACTTTTTTCATCAAGGCGACTCACCTTAATGCGGTTCTTCCCATTAAAAAATTTAGGGCACATATATGTCCTGTGCCTTCACCGAAACGTAACTAACATAATTTGAGATTTTTTAAGCGGGTTTCGCCTTCGGGGTATGCTGTCCCATCCTTTTAACGAAGAGATAGGTCGTTGCCACGAAGATAACCATTGAGAGAAAGATCATCCCCTCAATGAGTACAAGGTTCTTGGGCTGTATCTTGTAGATGAGGACCATGGCCGCGACCATGCCTATGAAGGGGAACATCATCATCATGATGAAGAGAGGCCTCATTCTCCTCATAGTCTCCTCGAGGGTCATCTTCTTCTCGAGGTTTTTACCCTCCGCCATATATAGTATCGAGGCTAAAAGGAGGGGGTGGGATTAAAAAGGGTTAGCCTGGCTACGTCACGGGGTGACGGGTGTCGAGAGAGGTATATCCATCACCGGATGCACCGACTGAATCGGTGTAATTACCTCTTCGAGTCCACGTAACCTGTTTCTAAGCGTGACCTCCGTTGTGCCGGCTGCGATGGCCACATCTTTCTGGATGCGCTTGTCGTCGTTTTCAAGGCAAGCCATGTACAACGCCGCCGCCGCGAGGCCGCGAGGATCCTTACCTGAGAGCCCCTGTTTCATCTTTGCGGACTTTAGTATGTTTATTGCCTTTTGCTCCGTGTCACGTCTTAGTTTTAACTTGGAGGCGATGCTCGGGACGAACTTCATGGGATCGTCGACGGGCATCCGGATCTTGAGCTCCCTGATGAGGAGCCTGTAGGTCCGGGCGACTTCTGAGTGATCCCTGGTGCTTGCCTCTGATACCTTTTTTATCGGTCGGGGCACCTCGGCTGCCCTGCATGCCGCGTAGATCGATGCGGCGACGAAGGCGTCGATGCTCCTGCCTCTTATGAGGTCTGCCTTGAGTGCCTTTCGGTATATGAGAGCGGCTTGTTCTTTTATGTTGTTAGGGATGTGCAGTATGACGGACATTCGGTCGAGTTCTGCCATGGCGATGCTGAGGTTCCTGCGCCATGTCTCGTCGAACTTGCTTCTGTTATCGTAGCGTCTCAGGCGATCCATCTTTAGGCGTGCTTCTGTGTTCAGCTTCCTCCCTGAGGCATCGCGGTCTCCCTTGAATACGGTCGATAATCCCTTATCGTAGAGAGTGAGCGATGAACCTAGACCCGTCCTGCTTCGGCTATTCTTCTCCGCGACCGTGAACGCCCTCCACTCTGGGCCCATGTCGATCGGGATCTCCTCGATGACGAGGCCACACCTGCTACATACACGCTCACCATTCTCGGGGTCACTGATGATGTTCGTGTTGCCGCACTTCGAACATTTCCTTGGGTCTTCTTCCATCTTCATTTTTACCACCTCTTCTTCCCGGGATGGCCAGTCCTGAGAAGAGTGTATTTTACATATACGTAAATTATATATACCCGTGTGCTTTATAAGGTTTCTGGTAGAAATTGCCTAAACCACAGGGCACGTGCGGCGCCACCAAGATGAAGATCTTGGCCATAATTTGCAGCAACAGCGACTCCGGGCACGAGTCCTATGGTTACGATATATGGAAGACGATGAAACAGCAGTTCCACATCTACCTCAATGACAACGACATAGGAAACGTCTACCACCACCTTAACGATCTGTATTCACTGAACTACGTTACAAGGGAAGATGTCGAGGCTGAAGGTCGCTGCTTCTACAAGATAACCGAGGAAGGGCTCGCCATTAGATCAAAATATGAGCGATATATTGACATCCTAATACTCGAAGACTGAATCCGGCCGTGTTGGGTCTAACCACTCATTCGCAGGCTAATGTTGTCACCCTTCTTGAAGCGCGTTTTATCGACGAGGTTTATGCGGATCGTGACTTCGGTCTCCTTTTGGTTCACCCTGACACCTTTCACGGTGCCGGAGACGAACTGTTGTGATGACGCCTCTGAGGCGAGAGCCATCTGTTCCCTCAGGTTCTGGAAATCCTGTAGGAAGATTTTGCCGCGTTCGGTGAGTTCTGCCCCGCCACCCCCCGATTTTCCGCCTTTATGGGCGACGAGGAGGGACTCTCCGAGCTTTTCTTCGGCCTTCCGGATGAGGCCCCAAGCGTATCTGTAACTCATCCCGAGTTCCATAGACGCCTCTTTCAGAGTCCCCACTTCCATGACCTTCTTCAAGAGGCTGTACACGCCGGGACCGAAGACGTAGCCGTCTTCCTTCTCCATCCACACCTTGAAGGCGGGGCGGGGCTTGCTTTGTTCCATGGTGAGATAGGGGACGTGCGGACTGAAATGCTTTTTTAGTTCCTAGCGTCGATGGCAGAGTTCGGGCCAAGGGAGGGTTTCTCTGGTTCGGTCTTGAACTGCATCTCGTATAGTTTCTTGTACAGGCCGCTTTCTCGCAGCAGTTCGTTGTGGTTGCCAATCTCCGTGATGCGCCCGTTCTCTATGACCACTATCTTGTTCGCGTTTCGAACGGTTGATAAGCGGTGGGCTATGATAATGGCGGTCCTCCCTTGTAGTATCTTGTCCATGGCCTTCTGAATCAGTAGTTCGGTGTATGCGTCGATGCTGCTCGTCGCCTCGTCCATTATCAATATTCGTGGATCGGCGAGTAGAGCCCTTGCTAGGGAGACTAGCTGTCTCTGGCCGACGCTGAGTCTACCGCCTCGTTCCTTGACGTCCGTCTGGTAGCCCTCGGGTAGCCGTGCTATGAAGTCGTGCGCCCCTATCGCCTTGGAGACGGCGATCACCTCTTCATCGCTTGCCGTCGGTCGGCTGTATCGGATGTTGTCCATTATGGTGCCGCTGAAGAGGAAGGGGTCCTGGAGGACTATGCCTATCTGTGTGCGGAGTGATTCGATCTTTATCTTCTTGAGGTCTTTTCCGTCGATGAGTATCCGTCCCTCGACGGGGTCGTAGAACCTGTAAAGTAGGTTGATCATGGTGGTTTTCCCTACCCCGGTTGGGCCGACGAAGGCGACGGTTGCGTTGGGCTCGATGGTGAGGTTGATGTCTCGGAGGACGGGGCGGTCCTTCTCGTATCCGAATGACATGTGATCGTAGACTATCTCGCCCTTTATGGGGCCTATCGGCTCCGAGTCGGGGGAGTCTTTGATGTCGATGGAGGTGTCGATTATGTTGAACACCCTCTCCGCGGCGGCGAAGGCCGATTGTATGCTGGTCCAGATGTTGCTCAGCTCCTGGATGGGTTGGAAGAAGCGGGTTATGTAGCTCATGAATACGAATAGGGTGCCCACGGTCACGGCGTGCTGTATGACGGCTATGCCGCCGAACCAGAGGACTAGGGCTTGGCCGATCGCGGTGAAGAATGTGACGGTCGGGTAGAAGGCGGACATGACGCGCCCGGCCTCGGTGTTCGCCATACGGTTCGACTCGTTGATGTTCTGGAACTCTTTCTTCGTCTCGTCTTCCTTGTTGAAGGTCTGTATCTCCTTGATCCCGCTTACGGATTCCTCCATCTGGGCGGAGACGCTGGCTATCGACTTGCGCGTCTCGCGGTAGACGGTTCTTACTCGTTTGCCCCAGATCACCATCCAGACCAGCATCATGGGGATGATGGCGAAGCTGACGAGGCTGAGTTCCCAGTTGAGGGAGAACATGATGATCACGATGCCGATGATGGTGAGGAGGTCTGCGGCGGCGGTTATTATCCCAGATGAGATCAGTTCCGATAGTTTGTCGATGTCGTTTGTCGCGCGGCTTACTATGCTTCCGGGCTCCTTGTCGGCGAAGTAGCCTATCGATAGTTTCTGGATGTGGTCGAAGATGTCGTCACGCAGGTCGTACTCCATCTTTCCGAAGAGCCACTCTAGGAGGTAGTTTTGTGTGGATTGGGTGGCGTAGGTTGCTATTATAACGAAGAGGTATCCTGCGGCGATGAGGGCGAGGCCACCCGCGTCGAGGTTCGGGATGTACTGGTCTATCGCTGCGCCGTAGAGCAGGGTTGGGATCAAGTTTAGACCTGTCGTGGCGACGACGGTTACGAACATGAGTAGGGCGCGCCTCTTGTACCTGAGGACGTACTTGAACATCCGGATGGCTAGGACCGAGTCGGCTAACTGGCGTACGGCGTTTTCGTCTTCTCCGACTACTATGCCGTGGTATCCTCCACCGCCGCCGGCTCCACGCATACCCATGTTAGTCATCCTCCCTCTTCTCGGCTCCGGAGACCTGTGTCTCGTAGAGCTTTCGGTATATGCCGTCTCTCGCCATGAGTGTGTCGTGTGTTCCCTCTTCGGCGACCTCTCCGTTGTCGAGGACGACGATGTAGTCGGCTTTCTTTATGGAGCTTAGGCGCTGCGTTATGATGAAGGTGGTCCTGTCTGAGAGGAGTTCGTCGAGTGCCTGTTGGATCTCGTGTTCTGTCTGTGTGTCGACGCTGCTCGTCGAGTCGTCGAGGATGAGTATCTTCGGGTTCTTGAGTAGGGCGCGTGCTATGGCTATGCGTTGCTTCTGGCCGCCCGAGACGGTGACGCCTCTTGCCCCTATCTCTGTGTTGTAGCCCTTCGGGGTTGAGACTATGTGGTCGTGTATCTTGGCGCGTTTGGCTGCGGCTTCGATGTCCTGCATCTTCGCGTTGTCGACGCCGTAGGCGATGTTCTCCTTGAATGTGGTGCTGAATATGAAGGGGTCCTGCCTGACTATGCCTATGTGTTCCCTGACGGACTTTATCTTGTAGTCGCGGACGTCGTGCTCGTCTATATTTATCGAGCCGTTGTTTACGTCGTAGAAGCGGGGAATGAGGTTGATTATACTGCTCTTGCCGCTGCCCGTGGCGCCGAGTATGGCGACGGTCATGCCCGGTTTAATGTCGAGGTTTACGTCCCTCAAGACTAGGTTCTTCTCGTCGTAGCCGAAACTGACGTGTTCGAACTGGACGTGGCCTTTGAGTTGGGTTATCTCGATGGCGTCGGGTTTATCGTGTACAGCGATCTGTGCGTCGATGGTCTCGAATACGCGGCTCGCCGCGGCGTTTGCCCTGAGGAGCAGATTGGATATGTTTCCGAGCATTCTAACGGGCTGGGCGATGCGTGTCAGGTATAGGTAGAAGACGATCAGGCTACCGATGCTTATCGCGCCGCTTATGACCTGGTTGCCCCCAAACCAGAGGATCATGACGAAGCCCACGCTGGTGATGAGCGTGGCGAGGGGGAGGAAGAAGGCGCGGTACTTCGCCGTCATGAGGTGGTAGTCGAAGTATTTGGATAGTTCACGCTCGATCTTCTCCTCCTCCTGTTTCTCCTGGGCGAACCCACGAATCACCCTGAGGCCCATGAGGTTCTCCTGGAAGACGCTTGTGATCTCGCCGTATTGTTGCCGCATCTTCTGGGTGATGGGGAAGGTTTTGCGCCCGAAGGTGAGCATTGTGACGAATAGGAAGGGGAGGACGAGCAGGGTCAGGAGTGTGAGGGAGACGTTTGTGTTCCAGAGGTTCCAGAGAACCATCGTTATCAGGACAACTGTGGAGATGGTCATCCTAAGCCCGATGTCAAACCAGCGGTCGATCTGGTCGATGTCGCCCGTCGCGCGTGCCATGAGCTGCCCCGTCCTCTGCTTGTCGTAGAAGCTGAAGGATTGCTCGAGGAGGCTGTTGTACATGTCGCTCCTCATCGCGTAGGTGCCTCGCTGGCTGATCCATGCGCCGCCGAAGCGGATGATGTAGCTGAGTACAGCCACGCTTCCGGCGATGAGGACGAGGCTGACGATAAATGTTCCGAGGGCGGAGTAGTTGGCGTCGATGTTGAATGTTGTCGAGATCCACTGGGAGACGGGGAGGAGAATCGTGCCCATGAGACCTCCGTTCCACGCCGTGAGGCCTTTTCCAGCGGATATGCTGCTGATGAGGTCGATTATGTTGCCAATCATCATGGGCATCTGGACATCGAGGAACGTCGAGAACAGGATGAGGACGATGACCGCCTTTAGCTGCCAGAAGTGTGTGATGTAGTTCATCATCCTCCGGAAGTTGTCCAGTTGCTTACTGTCGTTCTTTTTGTTTCTTGTACTCGTTGCCTTGGACTGCATCGGTCGACACCTTAGAGGTTGAGGAGTTGGTTTAGTTCCTGCATCGCGGCGACGTGGTCGCGATCTTTGGAGAGTGTTAGATGGGTCATGAGTTGGAGCAGGGGCCGCTGGACCTGTTTGTCGAGTCTGGCGGGGTCGCTCTGTTTTTCTACGGCTTCCTCGAAGGCTTTGCGCTCCATCTCGACGCATGCGTCCATCAACTCGAGGACTCGGGTTCGTTTGTCCTCGGGGACCTTGATGGCGAAGACTTCGAGTCCCTTGTACATCTTCTGCAGGGAGTCTTCGTGCCACTGGGTGTAGCCGTCGTCCTTTGAGAGGCTCTCTGTTAGGGAGTAGGAGATGAGGAAGCGGTGGGCTGTGGCTTGGTAGTAGGGTTGGACCATGTTACGGACCCTTTCTTCTTTGGTCTGTTTGACTAGGCCGGCGGTTAGCAGTTGGTTGAGGTGATGTTGGACGCTGGAGAAGTTCTTGTCTAGTGCCTTGGCTAGGTCTGCGGGGGACATCTCCTTGTGTCTGAGCATGTGGAGTATTCTTCGGCGTGTGTCGTCGGCGAGTAGTTTAGCGACTTCCGGGTCCTTGATGATCCTTATGTTGTCTGAACCTCGGCTCAAATTTATCGCTACACGTCTCTGTAGCGGTATATAAAAATGTAATGAGGGGTGGTCAGGTTTTTACGTCTTGGGGCGGGGTTTAGGGCGTGGGTTTCGGCCCCGGTGGGCACGTGTTTGGCTGATGTGAAGGTGAGGCTGTTTGGGGGGCTCTCCGCCGAGGTGGGGGCTTGTAGGGCTTGTGGTCTCTGTGAGGGGGTTGGGAAGCGGGTTATGGGTGAGGGGGACCTTGACTCGCTTGTGGTCTTCGTTGGGGAGGCGCCTGGGCGCAGGGAGGATGAGTCGGGTCGCCCCTTCGTGGGTTCGGCGGGTAAGCTCCTCGACCGGCTGCTGGCTGGGGCGGGGCTGAGTCGTGGCGGCGTCTTCATAACGAATGTTGTCAGGTGTAGGCCGCCTGGGAACAGGAGGCCTAAGCGGAGTGAGGTTGAGGCCTGTTCGGGTCATCTTGAGGGGCTGCTGGGGATCATTGAGCCGAGGGTTATCGCGCCGATGGGTAATAGTGCGATCGAGTGCGTCTTCGGGAGGTTTGGGTTGGGGGCGGCGGTTATCGGTGATGTTCATGGTGTGCCGCGTAGGGTCGATGTGCCGTGGGGTGGGGCGGTGGTCTTCCCCCTCTATCACCCGGCGGCGGCTATCTATAACAGGGAGCTGCTGGGTGATCTTGAGGCGGATATGGTTTCCCTCGCGGGTCTCTTAGAGTGACTGTATGGCTTGTAGTCTCTTGACGATGTTGGGGTGGGTGCTGAAGAGTTCGAGGAAGCTGTCGAAGCCGGTCACCCTGCGGTTGAGTATCTCGTCGACGAGTTGGGAGTCGGCTTCGCCGGTTTTGGCTGCCTGCATCTCTGCGACGTCTATGCCGGCCCTGTCGGGGTCGGAGATGAAGAGGGTCTTGAAGCCGCTGTCGGCGATCTTTTCGCCCCTGCGTTGCTGGCTCCACGTCTTGGTGCTTATCTTGGCGAGGCCTTCGGAGAGTTTGCGGGCGCCGTCTGGGACGACCTCGGCGGCGTGTCTGTCTGCGTAGTATTCGCGTTGGCGGCTTAGGCCGAGGTTGAGTAGGGTGAGGGTGAAGTAGACGATCATGCTGAGGCCGCCGACTAGGGCGAGGGCCGCGCCGCTGTCGTTCTTCTTGTCCCTGCCGCCGAACCAGCTGCTCCAGAGGAGGCTGCGTGCGAGGATGTAGAAGAGGCTGGGGAGGAAGCTGACTGCCATCATTACCTGCATGTCGCGGTGTTTGAGGTGGCCGACCTCGTGGCCGACGACTGCCTCGACCTCCTCGGTGTCGAGGGTTGTGAGTAGGCTGTCTGTGACGGCGACCATGTTGCCGGTTAGGGGTGAGCCGTAGGCGAAGGCGTTGGGGATGGTGAGTTTGCTGATCATGAGTTTGGGTGTCTTTATGCCGCTTCGTTGGCTTATGCCTTGGAGCATGGTGTGGAGTTCGGGGTGGTTGGTTGGGTCGGCTTTCTTGACGCCGTACATGAGGTTGACGAGGTGGGGGGCGAGGAGCCACTGGGTGACGTTGAAGAGGGCGACGGTGGTGATGAGTGTGTAGGTGTCGAGGGTGTCGAACCACCAGAGGATGGTGGTGAAGGCGAGGGTGGTTATGCCTATGATGAGTGTGATGGTGGTGGCCATTGTGAGGCGGAGCCTCCAGAGTCCGGTTGTGTCTGCCATCGGTTGATGTGGGGATGTGGGGGGGGTATTTAAGGGGAGCTGGGTTGGTGGTCTGCGCGCGTGTGCGTGCACCCCC
>Ga0315275_10002375_pt1 | contig 16983 bp, 17 predicted proteins | sample YL17G03_0_MG_FD_205557 | JGI IMG/M metagenome (GOLD analysis project Ga0315275, IMG submission 205557) | Sediment microbial communities from Yellowstone Lake, YNP, Wyoming, USA - YL17G03_0 | ecosystem: Environmental > Aquatic > Freshwater > Lake > Sediment | place: USA: Wyoming | collected... | reverse complement strand
GACGATCATTTTTCCGGTGATCTCCTTCTTCTGGATGGCAAACATTCTTGCTTTTAGATCGCCACTGAACTTTCTTTTCAGGACTGAAAACTTGTTTTCGACCAGCTGTCGTTTTCGGTATCTGACGTCATCGAAATGCAGAGCCATTTCCTTTCGGTAAGTTCCTCCGACAAATTCATTATTCCAGGAACGGATCGGAATGATTGAGTCGGCATGCAGGTCTTCTCGGATCAGACGATGAATAGCTTCGGAGTCGTATCCCTTATCTAGAACATAACAATCTGACTTTCGTATTTTGTGACATTGTCGGAGCAACCTGCTTGCGTGCCGGGTATCGTGGACCCGGCTTTTCGAAACGATGAACCCGGTGATCACCTGTTGATCGGTATCAACCGAGATCGAGGTTTTCAGGAAATGTTTTCGAATCTTGCCGGTTCTGATCGAGTAATAGTGACTGGAATATCCGCTGGTAAATCCGGATGAATCGATCGCCGTGATGGGGATCGGATCCTCGTTGGAATAAAACAGATTCAGAGTTTTCCCAAACGCGTAGCGGAGGTACAGGGTTTTTATCCTGAAGAAGAATTTCTGAAGCGTCGTAAAATGAGGTACGGCTGAAAGATCCAGTTCCTCCTGAATTGATTTCATGTCTCCAATATCTTCAATGAAATCCCGGTAGTGCTGGTTCCGGTAGTCTTTGAAGAGTATCAGGACCAGAAGTTGATACTGGGTGTAGATCTTTTTCGAATATTTACAGGAATAGGGGGTAATCCGTATTGCTTTCACGATCGAAAACGCGGCTCGGATAAACCTGATATTCCGGCTCGCCAATCTTTTAGTTGTCTCCTTGCTTTTTGAGCACACACTCTGGTAAGGAGACAATGTACCTTAGATCTTTCGGTCATCGGTACATCCTGTTTTGGAGAAGATTTTCTACAGAGCATTAAATTTTTAAATCTGATGGGGCGTTACTATTGAATATCCTGACAATGTCCTCTCTTTTAGGATCTTGTTGCTTTGGTATACAAATGTCGAAAAAACAAATCATTAAACCCTCAAATAATCCTATTAATAAAATAAAATAAAGAAGCAAATTTTGAAATATTGAATTAATTGTGATTCGACAATCATACTGAATCAAAAAATTCAAAGGAATAATTAAAATAAATACAAAAATGAGAAAACGAGCAATTAAATCAAAAATTTTATGACCTCTATTTCCCATTTTTTATTAACGTATAAAGATTCAAAAAATTTCACTTTATATCCGTCAGGTAACTTTTTGGAGTTTTCAATGAATTTTTCGACATTTTGTGTATTATGACATTTTATGACTCTTCCAAGTCCCTCTACATATTTAGGACTTACGCGGTTGAATCCGGTTCAAGAGAGAAACTACACTCATAAACTCCCAAAAAAGAATTAGATTAGAAAGCTGGTGAAGCAATAAAGAGAGAAGTAGCCGATCGATGAATCGAGCGTTTCGATTCGTACCAGCTGGAACCGGTATTCAAACGATGAGATTCGAGGCGAAGAAAAGCAAGCAGCGAGAGAAAAATATGGCCTCGCTGGACAACCTCTTTGCGGCCCTGGCATCTCTCGATCCCACAACACTGCTTAATCCCACGGTGATACTCTTCGATATTCCAACCAAGATCCTTGAACGATTTTCTGTCGGATTCCGATGCATCCAGAATATCGGTAGCCCAGTGTTCTGGTTCCTTTTCAGAGTGAACAATCCTGAATACCTTGATGAAACCGTATTGGCGCAAGTGCACAACTCTTCCTTCAGGAGGGATATCAATATCAGAAACCGGGCGGTTATGCGAGTGATCCGGATCTACCAACCGGTTGGATTTGAGTCGGGTACACCAATGCCATTTCAGAGAACGGATCAATTTCAGGTTGTCGATACTCGAATACCATGAATCGAAGATGACGCAACTTGGCTGAAACTTTCGTTCATCCGCGGCCCGGAGCATATCTCTGAAATGATCATTTTTCTTCTCTCATCCTTGTCAGGATTATAGATCCGGAAATCGACTGGAACTATCGCAGAACCATCTGTCCAAATAGTTGAGATCAGGTTGATCCCCTGAACAACCCGGTGATGCTTCCCGCTCCAATGCCTGGTGACCAGTTCGATCTGATGCGAATAGGGCTTGTCGAGGGTACTATCATCGATTACGAGTACACCTTCATCAGCCCGGATCATCCGTTTTGCTTCGTTATACAACGCCTCCGTGTGGTGAGGCTGTCTCTCTAGCAGCCGCTTGACGGAATCATGGGCTATTGACTCTGGTTCATCGGGCAAACACCGGGATGCTTCCGAGCATGAGCATGCTTGATACGTCGATATGAGAAAGTTTACAAAATTGCTGCTTGTACATTTCGGAGGATTCACGCTCGTTCGATCTCCATTCCGGGTTTGTCTAACCCTCAATGGGTACTATTAGCTCTTAGATCTTTCGGTCGAAAACCAAGTGCGTAAGTCCTAATATTATTGAACAAGGAAATTTCTTGTGGAACTTTAAGTAAGTTCTCGATTTTGATAATCTCAATGTAGGTTTTTGAAATATCATTATCCAAGTAGTGGGCAAAATATCTCCAGAGAAGCAACAAACCAAAAGAGGTTATGCTGAGTACCCAAACATTTTCAAATCGATTTAACCATCCATTAATCCCCCAAATAGCTGCAAGAACTGATGGAATAGCCAGCGTAGCAGCATGATTCATTTGGACGAGGTTCTCTATTATGTCAAATTTATTCTGAAGAAGGAGACGAAGAGTATCCTCGTATGCCATATTGGCCGTTATATAATATGAACTCTTAAATGTGTGGTTTTGCCACTGATTATTACGCTCTCGGAGTTTCACCCCCACCTTAAAGCAACCTTGCCCATAGCGATAACACCCGAACGGGTAATACCCGCACCATCGCAATGCGCAGGGGCGGTGGGGACAGGCACTGTCCCCTCCTCCATCAACTAATATTTGTGTCTGACGATCCTCATAGATTGGGTCTCCCCCCGTCTTTTCTATTCACCCCCCACCCCCACTCATCAGCCTCATGGAGGGGTACCCCCCCTCGCTTGACCCCTATTTCCCCAGTTTCCCGTGGAACTAACGTCTGAAAATTTCATTTCCCCCTGACTGTCAGACAGGGGGGGTACCCCCACCATATCCTGTACAAAGCACCCCCTCCCCCCCTTCCGGATATTTTTGAGCGACCCCCCCTCCTACCCCTCCGACCCCAGGGGGGAGGGTACCCACCCCCCAACTCCGGTAACGGAATGAGATGTGCTTCGCGTGGAGTCTTCGGCGATAATGCCAGTTTTTCGTGGATAGGGAAAATAAGAGGAGGGGGATACCCCCTCCCTCTTTATTTGGTGGGGTAGCTACCACCCCCCTCACTTTTTGGACCCCCCTCCCCCCCTGTGCTTAATCGTTAATAAGGTATTATTTTTCCGAGCCCACGCTAACTCTGCCTCTTAATGAACTGCCGGTGCGAGTGCTCAAACAAAATGTCTTGAAAATAGTTGTTTGCAACCATCCGCCATCCCTCCGGCACTGACCGTTATTCTGAAATGTTCGCACATCCATCCGGTACATAACTGATGCCCGATGGATCTGGATGCACAGCTCAGGACACTTGCCCTTTCCCTCGGTGCGGACTATTTCGGTGTTGCAGATCTTTCATCTGCTCATGACGTTATTCTGGAGCAGGGAGGAGAACGGATTACCCGGTATCCGAGAGCAGTTGCAATTGGTATGAGGCTTCAGGACAGTCTTGTTGACCTCCTTCCTGTTAAGGATCGTGAGGGAGCGATAGTGTACCGGCACAACAGCTACGATGTCGTTAACCAGATGCTCGACCAGATTGGAGTCCGGTTGGCAAAGACGGACTTCCGATGAAAACATCTGCGGCATCTTCTCCCAGAAACTCGCGGCACATCTCGCCGGTCTCGGCTGGATTGGAAGAGCTGTCTGCTCATCACCCCGGATCACGGACCGGATCACCCATGGAACAGCAATGCGGTGCATATACTGCGTGTGTGGAAATCTGCCCGCAGCACGCCTTTACCGGAAGACCGTTTAACCGCGACGAACCACGGGAGGCACGGTTCGATGCTGCAGCCTGTGACCGGCATTTCAGGGAGTTAGAGCAGTCCGGTGGTGTTGCGGTCTGCGGACTGTGCCTATATGTCTGCCCTCATGGGAGGAAATCTGGATCACGGACCCCTCAATAAGCAAAAATTTGGGTTTTTTCTGATAAATCGGAGACTAAAAGAATTGCGGAATCAGGAATTCATTAATTTCAGAATCCGTATTGCCAGCCACGCCGCATTCTCACCGTTGTCGACACCAACACAGGCAACCGGTACCCCTTTTGGCATCTGGGCAATCGCGAGGAGTGCATCAAGTCCATTAAGTGTCCCGCTGACCGGAACTCCAATAACCGGTTTATCTGTCTTCGATGCGATGACGCCAGGAAGTGCCGCGGAAAGTCCGGCAATTGCGATGAACACCTTTACTTTGCTTTCTTTAATATAAGCGTCCAGTTTGTCGGGATCACGGTGAGCTGAGATGATCTGGGCATCATATGACACCTTCTTCTCGTCAAGGACCTTTTTCACCTTGTCCGTAATTGCCGAATCCGAAGAGGATCCCGAAATGATAGCAACGTCTGCTATGTCAGCCATCCAAACATATATTGTGCCTATATAGATATACTATGAGCAGATCCACATGGAAAAAGAACTCCTTCTGATGCTGCCGGGCCCGGTTCCGATGCCGGAACGGGTCAGGTATGCAATGATGCGTCAGGCAATAAATCACCGCAGCGCCGAATTCGGTGCGGTCTATGCTGACTGTGTGCGGGTATTAAAGACTGCATTTGGAACAACAAATGACCTTTTCGTGATCAGTGGATCCGGAACTGCCGGCATGGAAGCTGCGGTCGCAAACTTTGGCAGGGACAAGGATATTGCCTGCCTTGTCAACGGTAAGTTTGGCGAGCGGCTCTTTAAAATCAGCCAGCGCTATGGAAAGGCACACGAAATCAGCTCTGACTGGGGAACACCGCTTAACCTTGGAGCACTTGAGGAGCAGCTCAGGCAGGGTGCTGAAGTAGTCACGCTCGTGCACAACGAAACGTCTGCCGGTATCAGGAACCCTGCAAAGGAAGTCGGCCGCCTCGCCAAAAAGTATGATGCCCTGTTTTTAATGGATGGCATTACCTCGATTGGGGGCGATGTCGTTGAGGCAGATGCCTGGGGAGCAGATGTTGCTATCGTCGGATCCCAGAAATGTCTCGCTGCTCCGGCAGGACTAGCCGGTATCTCGGTAAGCGGCCGGGCATGGGAGAGGCTTTGTAAGAATCCCCCCTACTATCTCGACCTTGCGGCATACAAAAAAAGTGCTGCAGGTAAACCGATGGAAACACCATACACACCCGCAGTCCCGCTATTTCTGGCGCTGCGGGAAGCATGTCTTATCGTTGAAGAAGAGGGTATGGCAAACCGTATCGCACGTCACCAGAAAATGGCGCAGGCTGTGCGGGAAGCGGCGAATACCTGGGGGCTCTCCCTTTTCCCGAAGATCGATGCAAAGCACGAATATTCCAACACGGTCACCGCGATTTCCTATCCACCCGGTGTGAAGGATGACGAGATGCGGGCAATTATTAAGAAGATGGGGATTGTCATCGCCGGTGGTCAGGATCACCTGAAGGGAAAAATCTTCCGGATAGGGACCATGGGTGCAGTCAGCCCACCGGAGATTCTTGCAACACTCGCGTCAACGCAGCATGCATTAAAGAAACTGGGATACAAGGTGCAGGGCGACGGTGTGCAGGCAGCCTGCGAGGTGCTGGGATGAAGGTGGGGGTTGCCGATACCACCTTCTCACGCGTCAATATGGGAGCGATAGCGATTGATGAGCTGAAAAAACATGCAAGTGTCGCAATTGAGCGGGTAACCGTACCCGGTATCAAGGACCTGCCGGTAGCCTGCAAAAAGCTGATTGAGGAGCGTAAATGTGACATTGTTATGGCTCTGGGCATGCCGGGAGGGAAAGAGAAGGACCGGCTCTGCGCCCATGAAGCTTCGCAAGGTCTTATCATGTGCCAGCTCATGACCAACACCCATATCATTGAAGTTTTTGTACATGAGGACGAAGCACATGATGGGCATGAGCTTTCGTGGCTTGCAGAGCAACGCACCCGCGAACATGCAGTCAATGCAGTAAAACTGGTCCTTCACCCTAAAGAGCTCGAAAAAGAGGCCGGAACCGGCCAACGCCAGGGATTTGCCGATGCAGGACCGGCACGCCGTTAGGATAAAAACAGAAGAGCGTACAAATTTATCAGGTTCGATTCACAAGAGATGATTAACTATGTGCGATACAAATCCGATAAAACTGGGGTTTGTCGTTGCGGAGTTCAACCGCGACATTACCTATATGATGGAGATCGAAGGAAGAGAGCATGCGGCTTTTCTCGGGGCTGAAGTAACCGAGTGCCTGTATGTACCCGGTGCCTATGACATGCCGCTTGCAATCAAGAAGATGCTGCAGGCAGGAAAAGTCGATGCAGTCGTTACTATCGGGTGTGTTATAGAAGGGGCCACCCAGCATGATGATATTGTCGTGCAGCATGCAGCCCGGAAGATCATCGATCTCTCGCTTGAATTTGGCAAACCGGTAACTCTCGGTATATCCGGACCCGGCATGACGCGCCTCGAGGCGAATGAGCGGATCGATTATGCGAAGAGGGCAGTTGAATCCGCCATCAAACTTGTCCAGCGATTGAGATGAAACGGCTCTCGGAAAAGATCGCTGCAGTTGCTCCTTCCGCTACCATTGCGATATCCGATAAGGCAAAGAAGATGCAGCGGGAGGGTATCGATGTCATCAGCCTCTCAATCGGTGAGCCAGACTTCGATACGCCGAAGCACATCAGGGATGCCTGCATCGATGCGTTGAACAGGGGCGAGACGCATTATGCGCCGAGCAATGGGATCCCGGAGCTCCTGGATGCTATAAGTAAAAAAATAACAAGAGAGAATCATTTTTCATGCATTCCAGAACAGGTAATCGTTGCCTGCGGTGCAAAGGACGCGATCTACGAAGCTATGGAAGCGGTCCTGAACCCGGGCGATGAAACCATCATTCTTACTCCAGCATGGGTTTCCTACGAACCCTGTGTGCAGATAGCCGGTGGTAAAGTGGTGAGACACGCTCTCAATTCAAAAACATTCCAGCTTGATGACTCTCTTCTTGAACGGGTTAACGACAAGACCAAGATGATTGTGGTAAATTCACCGTCAAATCCATCGGGGGCAGTTTTCAATCGGAAATCGATGAAGCTGGTTGCTGATATCTGTCAGGATTATGATATCTATGCGATGTCGGATGAGATCTATGAGAAGCTGGTGTATGACAAAGAACACATCTCTCTCGCGGCGATTGATGGTATGGCGCAACGAACCATCACCATCAACGGTTTCTCCAAGTCGTACGCAATGACCGGCTGGCGGCTGGGTTATGCGGTTGCACCAAGAGATATTATCCGGCAGATGTCCAAGGTGCAGCAACATTCGGTCAGCCAGGCGACGACCTTTGCGATGTGGGGTGCGGTGGCAGCACTCACCGGCGACCAGCGCTGTGTTGAGGAGATGCGTATTGAGTTTGACCGGCGAAGAAAATACGTGATATCCGAACTAAACCAGATGGGGTATGAAACTGCGCCGGCGGACGGAGCGTTCTATGCATTCGTAAAAGTTCCCGGAGATGATCTGGAGATTGCAAATCGATGGTTAGTCGAGGGGCATATTGCAACAACACCGGGTAGTGCATTCTATACACCGGGATGGATCCGGTTGTCGTATGCAACATCCATGGAAAAACTCAAAGATGCAATGGGCCGGATCAGAAGGGTTGGATAACTCCCAACAATATTTTTTTTAAGTGTGCTTTTTTCTCCACCAGATGTGGGCAAAGGTTGAGGCACCGGAAATCATGACTTCGCTCCCTTGCATCCGTATGAGTGGGTTAATGTAATCATCGACAATCCTGACTTGTTCCGTGGTTTTTGCATTGAACCGTTTCCGGAAGAATGCCAGCATCTCGTCCCGGCTCCCAAACTGGTACTCCTTTTTCAGCGGCAGCATACTCACATCAGCATAAATCCCCATCTGGTAGAGAACTCCAAATAGACAGTCGGCTTTTGGCCCGGAGTAATAGGGGTGCACGTGGAGCAATTCCCAGAGATCGGCGTACATCCGCTCCCAGAAAGGCATATCCACAAACCAGAAGAGGTGGACAGATCCCGATGATGCAGCATTCATTTTCAAAAGTGCCTCACGGATATCGTGCATGGTCAGAGAAAGCGATGCGATCACGACATCGTAGGGGGGTGTCAGATCTCGGAAGAGATCAACGTCCTCCCAGAGTTTCTGAACATAGATAATGTTCCGGATCCTCTGTTTTTCCGCATTATTTTTGAAGATCTCCATCATGCCGGCGCCGGGTTCCACGGCAGCAATCTCCTTAACTAGAGGGGCAAATGGGATCGCCAGCGTCCCGGGGCCGGAACCAATGTCCAGTACCCTCGAATTCCGGTTGATATCGAGTAAAGAAATGGTGGTCTTCACACGTTCATCGTACTCGCTTCGGGCATTTGCATCGTACCGCTCCGCGTTCTCCTTCCTGTTCCAGTCATGGGAAGGATCATCGGAACTTTTTGAGGACTCGTGCAATTCCTGGCGCTGCTTCCAGATCTCATTCCAGTCGGGATCCATGAGTACCGGGGAACTCATAGCAGACTGTATGCACCCGGCCGGTAATAAAGTCTCACGTTACAAAAAAGAAAGGGAAAAAGGAGGAGATTTATTCATGCCTCAATGCCTCAATCGGGCTGAGGTTCGCTGCTTTCCATGCCGGATAAATGCCACAGGCAAGACTGATGATGATACCAAAACAGACACCCTCGATTATGGGTATCGCGCTGGACCAGACAAACAGGTACTTCGTGGTTTTCAGCAACAGGGCACTTATAGCATATCCTGCGAGTACACTCAATAACCCCCCGATGATGCTCCCGACGGTGCCAAGGATAGCCGCCTCGAACATGAACATGCTCATCACTTCCCGTTTCTGGGTACCGATACTCCGCATAATTCCAATTTCTTTTATTCGTTCGGTGACTGACATCATCATGATATTGAAAATTGAAACGCCCGCGACAATCATGGAAATTCCCCCGATCGCAGTTACAAATGTGGTGACCGCCCCGAACGCAGAAAAAATTGTCGCGAGAGTTGCTTTACTGTCCATGACGGTGACGACCTTGTCCCTCTTGTTCATCTGCTTCTCGATAGTGGTTTTTACGACTGCGGAATCCACGCCAAGGTTAACTTTCACGACAACCGTATCATAATCATTCCGGTTATAGGTTGTGTCAAACCAGTTTTGAGTCACAACAATAGCAGAGTCGGTGCTGATATCAAAACTGATCCCCCTCTCCTCGATGATACCGGTTACTCGCAGGGTTCCTTTGTCCCCGTCTGTCCCGATGGAGATTCGTGAACCAACCTTTACGTTGTGATCATCGGCAAATTTCGATCCGACCAGGCACCCGGAATCCGAACGACTGTAACTTCCTGCCTTCAGGTTCAGGAGGTTGGGCACATCATCAGGGCTAAGACCGTAAATCGGGGCTACAATCGCATCGCTGCCAACCCCAAGTTTCATGATGTCCGCGGTTTGAAGGACAGGAATTGCGATGTTAGGTGCAACAGCACGTTTAATTTGCTGAAACTGCTGATCCGTGATCTTAAGGCTTGTCGAACCACCACCTCCACCACCTGGCCCGAACCCGGAACCGCCACCGGCGTAGGGGGAAACGATCACACTATCGCCGACCGTGTGAAGACTGTCTGAAACTGAGAGCACGAGAGTGTTGCCGAGGATCCCCATCGATGCAATAGCGACAACGCCAATAATGATGCCGAGCATTGCCAGCGTTGAGCGCAACAGGTGAATCCGGAGATTACGTTTTGCAATTTCCCAGAAGATCATGTAACAATCCTCCCGTCAGCGATACGGATGGTCCGCCGTGAGTATTCCGCGATGTGGGCGTCATGCGTAACCATGATGATCGTCGTGCCCTTCCGGTTGAGCTCGGTCATCAGGTCCATGATACCGTCACCGGTCTTGGAATCAAGGTTTCCTGTCGGCTCATCGCAGAGAAGGATGTCGGGATTGTTGATGAGTGCCCGTGCAACGGCAACCCGCTGTTGCTGACCGCCCGAAACCTCCACAGGCGTATGGCTGAAGAGTGAATCATCCAGCTGAACCGACCGGAGCACTTCCTTCCCTTTTTCTGGGTCCACCTCTTTCTGGGATTTCAGCATCATCGGGAAGGTGACGTTCTCGATGATGTTGAGCAGGGGAAAGAGGTTGAAATACTGGAAGATAAACCCGATTCGGTCTCTCCGGAGATTGGTCAGCTCTATATCGGACATATCGCCGATACGAGTTCCGCTGATGAATATGTCACCGGATGTCGGGGTGTCAAGGCATCCCATGAGGTTCAGAAGCGTGGACTTGCCGGAACCGGACGGGCCCATGATCGAGATAAACTCGCCACGGTCAACTCTGAAAGACACACCATCCAGTGCAGTGACATCCCCTGCGGGAAGCGGGTAGACCTTGACCACGTCCCGGAACAGCATGACCGGTTGATCGTCCATAGGACCGGTCACTTCTTGTTCCTTCTCACGTAGAAGAACCATCCACCGATGCAGGCGCAGAGCACGATTACTACGGCAATAACGGGAAAGAGGAGATTTGATCCACCGGTCGCCGGCGAAGTTGCTCCAACTCCGGAAATTTTTACATCCTGCAATGCAGTATACTGGTTACCCTCCGAATCCTTGTATGAGAGTTGTAGCTGGACAGTCGTGGCATTATTTGAGGAAAATGTGACCTCAAAGCTCCCGAAATCATCAGGTTTGAGGGCACCGACAACATAGGTCTTATAGGGATCCTGCGGGATCGCTGGTGGCAGCGAAGTGACCGTGACCGTATTTGCCGTTTCCAGTCCGGCATTATTCACATCGCCGGTGATGTGGTAAATTCCGCCGCTGGATGTAACCTGGATATTGCTGACTACCGGATTTGCCTGCATTTTATCGATCCCAAAGGAAATCGGGAGATCCATGGTCACTTTGTGAGGATTATTACCGTTGTTATACGTCACCGTCAGAATAATGGTAGTTTCCTGGTCGGGTGTAACCGAGAAGTTCAGGGGGATTTTTGCCCCTGACGCAAGGTTCCCGATAAACGTTTTGGCTGGGGTCGCTGTTATTCCTGTTCCGGAAACATCAAGTATCACGTTCCTTACATCATTTTTTCGTGGATTAGCAACCTGGACGAAAATTGTTTTTTTCTTTCCTTGGGTAAACGCATCAGGTTTCTGGAGAATCGTCAATTCTATCGGCGTATTATCCACTTCAGCGACAGCACGGTAATAAAGGCTGTCTGCATCCCGGAAACTAAGAGAAAACGTTGGGAAATACGTGCCGTCAGGGGCATCAGCAACAATAGAAAAGGCAAAAGACTGCTTCTGGAGAGGACCGATATTTGCCGAGGTATCATAAGGTCTGCTGGTGAGTCTGATATTCTCGTCACCGATGGTTGCATGATTTATGACGACACTCGTATCAGTGTTGCTATTGGTGACGTACACCATAACAGTACCCGTATCATCAGTAAAAAATGTTCCAGGATCGTAGGTAACATTTGAAACATAGACATTGCCGGCAGCAATAATAGATTCCGGTGTTTCGAATGCGGTTACAGCACTAATTCCTGTGCCAAAAACCAGGAGAATAGCGAAAATAATTATAAATCGTATGTTTTTCATTCAAATCCCTGTCATGGTAAAGATAATATAAAGGATATAAGCGACAACGGGTATTCCAACACAGAGAGCGGAGTCCCTCACAGAAAGATGGCGGGCATTTTTCATCCCAGAGATCCATATATGTGCGCTCCAGAGGAGAAAGACAATCGAAATGATCGCCGTAATCTGGGTCATCTCCATCATCGCAGGATCGTGCATCAGAACTTTTACCGCTTCCTGTACAAGCTGGGGATTTTCCTGGGCTGCGGCCGAGGTAATCTGGGGAACAATTACTCTCGGGAGATATTGAACCGCCACAATTACGGTAATTATTGCGCCGAAAATCTGTGGAAGATATCCGTATCCTATAAATTCAAGGGATCTCTTGAACGTTCCACTTCCCTTGAACAGCGATGACACAAGGTAGAAAACCCCGGTCCATATCACCCAGAAGATGAATATCCCGATAAAAGCACCAAGAATGGTAAAAATGGCAATTATTGATTCCATGCCAGGAAGCAATCCTGCCATCATCTTTCCTGTTAATCCACCAATTAAATATGCGTACACTGCAGATACGATTCCCAGCACGAGCACGATAAGTACTGGAATTTTAAAACTTTCCTTCTCTCCTAATATATTCTGAAAGAACACATCGGGTCTGATGAGAATATCAATAAGCGAATGTTTCATCTCGTAATCACCTGTTCCGCTCTTGTATCTTATTGTTGTTGCAGGAATAACAACTTCATTACAGATTTTCTCCAGAGTATATTAATGGTATGTAAAGTGGATATTGTTGGTTTTATCATGGCGTACTCTTTCCTGTCAAATGATGCCTGCTCATCCTTGTTCAGGCTATCCGCCCGCTCAATCCGTCCTTTGGCTTTGGTGACTTGGCACCTTCGCACTTCACCATGTCAACTTCTTCTTGCACCGCAAGAACTTGCCCGTAGAGATCTTTCAACATTTCACGAAATACTCTTCTGCTCTTTCAGAATCTTCCTCAGGTTTCTGATCGCCCGCGTTCGCGTATCGCTTCTTTTGATTCCGCCTGCCCTTGAATTTTGTATTAAAATTCATCCTCGACTTCTTTGATGTTCTCAGCAAGCACAGTCGCGAAATAGATGCGGTTGTTTTTAAATTTCTCATACCCATCATAGGCACTATATGCCTTTCCAGTAGCTGCTCCGCCGATCTCACCGGTGATTGCATCCCCGAGTCCCTGATCTTCTCGCAGTACTTTACTGAGAATACTACCTAGTCCTGCACCGGTGATCTCACCCATAACACCTTTGGAGATCACCTTTCTCTCACGGTAAACGAAATAAGAGACCTTGACATTCTCATTCTTAACGGCGATGTCTAAGTGGCCTTGCTCATCAGTATGTTTCACCTTCATCTGTGCAGTTGTCTCTTTGAGTACCTGCTGTGTGATCTCAGTTCCCCTGAGCGCGAGATGCGACATGAGGCGTGCGGTGAAATCCTGGTACCATGACGCTACTCCCTGACAATAGTAGATGAAGACCATGGTATTCCCTCCCCCTCATTTAGATTAATCAGAAGGTTGAAGAATAAATGTTGGATTTTTTATTCCCTCTCAAATTTTTTGGTTGATTTTGGCTGATATTGCACATCTGAAAAATTAATGTATATCTATAAGCATAATATTCCATATTTGTAGCACAATGTATATATTTATACAAAACAAGTAACTTTGTATGAATACAAAAATCCTCCTCGATGAGGAGCAGATGCCAAAAAAGTGGTACAATGTTCAGGCAGACCTGAAATCACCGCTCGATCCCCCGCTCCACCCCAAAACCCAGAAACCTATTGGGCCTGAGGATCTTGCTGCCATCTTTCCGATGGAACTGATACGACAGGAAGTAACCACCGATCGTCATATCGATATCCCGGAAGAGGTGCAGGATGTCCTGCGGCTCTGGAGGCCGAGTCCCCTGTACCGTGCTCATCGGCTTGAAAAATTCTTAAAGACTCCTGCAAAGATTTACTACAAGTGGGAAGGTGTCAGCCCGGCAGGGAGCCATAAGCCAAACACTTCTATTCCTCAGGCATACTACAACATGAAGGCCGGGGTAGAGCGGATTGCAACCGAGACGGGTGCAGGACAATGGGGATCGGCTCTGGCTTTTGCCACGATGCTCTTTGGACTTCAGTGTACCATCTACATGGTTCGTTCAAGTTATACACAGAAACCTTACAGGAAATCGATGATGCATGTCTGGGGGGCAGAATGCATCCCCAGCCCGAGCACAAAGACAAATGCCGGTCGTGCAATGCTCGAAAAAGACCCCGACACCCCGGGAAGTCTGGGTATGGCCATTTCTGAAGCGGTTGAGGATGCAGCATCTCACAGCAATACCAATTACGCCTTAGGCTCGGTTTTAAACCATGTCTGCCTGCACCAGACGGTGATAGGACTCGAATGCCGCGAACAGCTCGCAATGGTCGATGACTACCCGGATGTGGTGATAGGGTGCGTTGGTGGCGGGTCCAACTTTGCCGGGATATCCTTCCCGTTTGCAGGCGACAAACTGACCGGAAAACACAAAGATGTGGATATTGTTGGCGCTGAACCTGCTTCTTGTCCGACACTGACCAAAGGGCTGTATACGTATGATCTCGCGGACGAAGCCGGATATACGCCACTTCTCAAGATGTTCACGCTCGGGCATGATTTCGTACCACCATCTATGCATGCCGGCGGCCTCCGCTACCACGGAGATTCGCCGATTGTCTCCCGTCTGGTGCATGATGGGGTGATGCGGGCAGTAGCTTATCACCAGAGTGAGGTCTTTGATGCCGCTCAGACCTTCGCCCGTACGGAAGGCATAATTGTTGCCCCCGAGACGGCTCACGCTGTGAAAGCCGCCGTTGATGAGGCACTCAAATGCAAAAAGACTGGAGAAGAAAAGACCATCCTGTTCAACTGTTCCGGCCATGGCAATTTCGATATGTCAGCTTATGATGCTTATTACGAAGGCAGTTTGGTAGATTATGAATACCCGGACGAGCTGATTAAAGAAGCAATCGCCCGGATACCAAAAATTTCCTAAATCCTTTTTTTATGAAAAAGATCGGTTTTCTCATCAACCCTATCGCAGGTATGGGAGGGGCGGTGGGGCTTAAGGGAACTGATGGCAAGCTGGAAGAAGCCGCCACTCGTGGTGCAGTGCCACAAGCAAAGAATCGCGCTGATATTACTCTGAAAGCTCTTGAGAATAATCAAGACCTGACGTTCCTGACACCTTCTGGTAAAATGGGAGAGGAATCTCTGAAAGAAACCACTTTTAATCGTATTCAGGTTATCAGCTACCCGGGAATTGAAAGTACTGCCAAGGATACAAAGATCGCGGCACAACGGTTTCTTGAAGAAGGTGTTGACCTGATTCTCTTCTGTGGTGGTGACGGTACCGCCCGGGACATCTTTGATATTGTAGGCCGGGATGTACCCATCCTCGGAATACCTGCCGGTGTGAAGATGTACTCGGGTGTTTTTGCCGTCAATCCAGGCATTGCAGCAGAAATTGTGTCAAAATTTGAGATCCAGTCGCTCCGGGATTCAGAAGTGATGGATGTGGATGAGGATGCATATCGGGCAGGGGAACTGAAAACCCACCTCTATGGTATTGCCCGTGTTCCGGTATTGGCAGGAAAGACGCAGGTCTCAAAACGGATATATGAAGATGGCGATGAAGAACGTGCAAAAAAGGAGATCGCCCGCTTTATCAGTGAGATAATGATACCAGACGTACTCTACATCATGGGGGCAGGGACAACTACGGAATCCATAGCCAGGGAATTAGGGTTGAATAAGACACTTCTTGGGGTAGACGCGATAAAAAACAGGAAAATTATTGCCATGGATCTCGACGAAAAAACGCTTTGGATGTTGCTTGAACACGGACAAGAGGTAAAAATTCTCTTAAGCCCTATCGGAGCACAGGGCTTTATCCTCGGGCGGGGAAACCAGCAGATCAGTGCCCGCATTGTAAAAAATGTGGGGGTTCGCAACATTATCGTGGTTGCCACCCCGCACAAACTCCGGGAAACCCCACAGCTCTATGTAGATTCGGGAGATCCGGTGCTTGACAAGGAATTCGGTGATTCTGTTCAGGTTGTTTCCGGCTACCGGATGGCCCAGCGCCGGAAAATTTTCCAGCAATCGTAGTCCTGAAAAAAGATTATTACTGCTGAACCGGTTTTGGCGGTTTTAAGAGAGCGAATGCGATCCCAAGACCGATTACTGCAAACACAAGGACATAGGGGAACACCCCCATGTATGATCCTGTTGATGTTTTAATGAACCCGGCTAACTGTGGTCCGGCAATGCCACCTGCACCATAGGCAAGAAACATCACTCCATAGCACCGAGGATAATCGCAGGTGCCGAAATAACTAGCCGTCGCCGTCGGCGCGATGGCCAGCCAGCCGCCAAGACAGCCCCAGAGAATGGCGAATGCAATGATGTATACCGTGACCGTTGGGATCTGCCATATAAGGATTGACGCCAATGCGATCAGCACAAAGGATACCATTGTAGTGTTCCGGGGGGTCAGCTTGTCAGTAAGGGTGCCAAAAACCGGCCGCCCAAAGCCGTTGAACACGGCAAAGGCACCGACGAGCATGGTGGCAAGGCCTGTTTCAACACCGACATCGACGCCAACAGGCTTTGCAATGCCAATCGCCATGAGCCCGGCAAGACACCCGATGAAGTAGCAGGCCCAGAGTGCGTAGAATGTGGAGGTTTTAAGCATCTGCTCGCGTTTGAATTCGCAGGTGACCGCTTGACCTGCTGCCGGGGCAGGGGGTGTCCATCCTGCAGGTTTCCACCCGGCTGCAGGGAATTTCAGAGGCAGGGCGAGTACGACTATCAGGATGATAAATGCTATACCAAACACCCTGAATGTGTTCATGACACCTGTGGCACCGATGAGGAATCCTGCAATATTGGCAGTCAGCACCGCAGAGAACCCGAACCCGAGGAGGGTCAGTCCAACTGCGAGTCCACGGCGATCAGGGAACCAGCGGGCTGCAACGGCAACAGGGAC
>Ga0315275_10002373_pt1 | contig 16987 bp, 15 predicted proteins | sample YL17G03_0_MG_FD_205557 | JGI IMG/M metagenome (GOLD analysis project Ga0315275, IMG submission 205557) | Sediment microbial communities from Yellowstone Lake, YNP, Wyoming, USA - YL17G03_0 | ecosystem: Environmental > Aquatic > Freshwater > Lake > Sediment | place: USA: Wyoming | collected... | reverse complement strand
GTTCAAGGTCGCCATTACCGCCTGCATGCGAAAGATCCTCGTCATCTTGAATACCCTTGTAAGGAACGACTGCTTATGGTCGCCACCACTGCCCGAAAACGTTTGAAAAGAAACACAGCCGCTTTTTTTGTTTTTCGAGCCCCGGGAGGGGCGATTGAGATTCAGTCGCCCCTTGCGGGGCTGAACAAAAGAAAAAAAGGGGGTTCACGATTTCCGCCTACCCAGGGCTGGCCCGCCTTGGGCGGGCTTGCGTTCTGGGCTGCGGGGCTGAACAAAAGAAAAAAAGGGGGTTCACGATTTCCGCCTACCCAGGGCTGGCCCGCCTTGGGCGGGCTTGCGTTCTGGGCTACATAACATGCGCCCCGGTGGGGCTTTTTGCGGAAACACTTCGTCCACAATTCAATCGTGCCTGCGGCACTCAGGAAAAGCCGGGGCGACGCCCCGGCCTACATGCTTCTTGTTCAGGACAATCGGGCACGCACTGCCCGGACCAACTTCGCCAAGAATAGCCCCATAAGTAGGCGTTGAGCACAACAAATACCGCAACTAAGACCACGGCCAAGAGCGGCTGATCACGAAAATGATTGAGAAAGAACGCACTCAGCCACCCGACAGGGAAGGTGAGCACCAAGATAGCGAGTACGCCGACCGGATCGGGCAGGCCGCCAGAACCGTAGGAGGTAAGCGGGAAAACGAGGAATACGGCAATGATCAGGAGCATGTTGGCGACCGCAATCTTGCCCTCAAGGGTCATCTTGTAGAGGCGGAAAGGCATGGCCACTTCCTTTCATCCCAAGTCGAATTGCAGATGTAATTATCTCAGCGTGCATCAGGGAATAAAATCAAAAAGCGTTCCGTGCGCCGGGTGCCACCAAATGAAGACACACCCACAGCCCCCCCCTCGCCTGATTTTTTGGTTGATAAGAGGCGGGGGGGGGGATAGGATTTGCGATTTCGCTGGCCGGGTCTGCGCGCTTATCAGGGGCTCGGACTGCGAACGCGGCGGGTGCGGAGACCCGCCGCGCGAAACGTGGCACTGGCGGACAAGCCGCCAGTGGCACCCAGTGGTTGCACAAAAGCCGAGTCAAACCGCCCAATAAGGCGGTCAAGAAGGAGCCTACTGTGGCAGTGCGTCTTCGGATGAAACGATTTGGCCGGGCCAACCGGCCGTTCTGGCGGATCTGCGCCACGGACAAGCGGTTTGCACGCGACGGCCGCAACCTTGAGGAGGTCGGCCATTACGACCCGCTTCTCGGCAGCGCGGACAAGATCAAGATCAACCGCGAGCGGGTGGTGCACTGGCTGAAGGCCGGGGCCGTGCCGTCCGACACGGTGGCGCAACTCCTCGCGCACCTGGGTCTGGACGCAAAGGGGAATGAGATTCCGCCGCGACCGTGGAAAAAGAAGAAGACTCCGCCTCCTGCGCCTGCGGCGGCCCGCGTAGCGGCTGCCAAGAAAAAAGAGGAGCCGGCCGCCGAGAAGAAGAAAGAGGCGCCGGCAGCAGAGAAGAAGCCGGCCGAGGCTGCCGCTGAGAAGAAAATGACCGAGCCGGCTGCCGAGGCGCCGAAGAGCGACGAGGCGCCGAAGGCCGACGAGGCGCCGAAGGAAAGGGCCTAGCGCATTTCACGATTAAGCGTGCCACGGCGGGTCTCGCCCCGCCGTGTGTTTTGCTGCCAGTCATAGCACGGCCGGGCAAGGCCGGCCGTGGCACACGTACGCGAGCGGCAGGGCGACGAGGTGCCCCATGGCCTTGCGGATAGACGTCGTCACTCTGTTTCCGGAGGCGCTGGTCGGCAACCTCGAATCGAGCATCGTCGGCCGCGCGCGGCGAGAGGGGCGTCTGGAGGTGGTGCTGACGAACCTTCGTGACTTCGCCGGCGACAAGCGCGGAACGGTTGACGACAAGCCGTTCGGCGGCGGGCCGGGGATGGTCCTCCTGTGCGAGCCGGTCTTTCGGGCCGTCGAGCACGTGCGTGGTCTGGACGTGCGGCGGCCTTGCGTGGTGCTCCTCACGCCGCAGGGTGAGCGCCTCGCGCAGGGCCGCGCCCAGGACCTGGCGGGTCGGGAGCGGCTGATTCTCGTGTGCGGGCATTACGAAGGGTTCGACGAGCGGATTCGGACGCTGGCGGACCTGGAACTTTCGATAGGCGATTACGTGCTGACGGGCGGCGAGTTGCCGGCCCTGGTGGTGATTGACGCCGTGACGCGTCTCTTGCCGGGCGCCCTGGGGGCGGAAGAGGGCGCCCGCGAAGAGAGTTTCGCGGAAGGGCTGCTCGAGTATCCGCAGTACACGCGGCCGCGAGAGTTCCGCGGCATGGCGGTGCCGGAGGTGCTCCTTTCGGGGGACCATGCGGCGATCGCGCGGTGGCGGGCGGAGCAGGCGCGCGAGCGAACGCGGCAGCGACGGAGCGACCTTTTAGAAGATAATGCGAAATGCAAAATGCGAAATGCAAAATGAACAGCAAAAACGAACGACGCGGCGTTTGCTGGTTAGCCGCCCCGCTTGCGGGGCGCTCGGTGTAAAACCGAAAGCATAAATTCAAGGAAGGGCAGGGCCATGAAGAGGGCATTGCTTGAGCGCGTTGAGGCGGCGCACATCGTGAAGGATCGGCCGGACTTTCACGTCGGCGACACGGTGGACATCGGCGTCCGCATCGTGGAAGGCGACAAGGAGCGTGTCCAGGTGTTCGCGGGCGTGGTGATGGGTCGTCGCGGCGGTGGAGCGACCGAGACGTTCACGGTTCGTCGGATCGTGGCCGGCGAAGGGGTCGAGCGGACGTTTCCGCTTCATTCGCCGCACGTTTCGTTCATACGGACGGTGCGGTCCGGCAAGGCCCGCCGCGCTAAACTCTCCTACCTTCGGAAGCGCGTGGGCAAAGCCACGCGCCTGACGGAAACCCGCCGCGAACTCGGCGAGGGCGAGCCTGGCGCCGCGGCCGAGGCGTGAGACGGGCTCGGCCCCAGGCCGGGGCCTGACGCGGGCGCCATGGGTCTGCCTGCCGACGGGCAGGTTGATTGCCGGCCCGTGTTCCCCCGCATCAGAACGCGCCCTGCCAGGGAATCCGCGGCACCCGGCCAGTGGCCCGCTGCTGCGGCTCGGGAAGAGGCATGAAGGCGTTCCTGCGATCGCTACGGTACTGCAAGCCATACTGGGCCCGTATAGGGCTGGCGTGGCTCTGCGCGCTTGTGGCCGCATCGCTCTGGATAGGGTCGCTGGGGTCCGCTGGTCCGCTTTTTGCGATTCTATTCCAGGAGCCCTCGCAGACCGTCCGGTACTCGCTCCTTCCCGCACCTACCGACGAGAACCCGAAACGCAAGGAGTTGGTCCTGGAGGTGTCCCGCCACTGGGAGATTGTCCTCGACGCCGGCGTGGCAACGTTCGAGGTCAGCGGCAAGCAGGTCCGCGTTAATCCCGCCCTGCGCGTTCTCGAGGTGCAAGAAGGCCTGGCGGCCATGACCCGGCGAGCGGAGATGTCGGGGCAGTTCTACGCGCCGCTGCTTCGGCGTGTGGCCGACATCCTTCCCACCGACCGGTACCGCTGCCTGCTGTGGCTGATGCTGGCAATCATTTCAATGACCCTTGTCCGGGGGGCGATGCGGTTCGCCAACGAGTTCCTTGTCGGCCACGCGACGAACCGGGCGATGCTGGCCCTGCGCCTGCGGGCCTATGAGAACGTCCTGCGCAGCCCCCTCTCGCTCTTTGCCCACATGGGGGCCAGCGACATCATGAGCCGGTTCCAGCAGGACTGCGGCCTGATCCAGGTGGGCATGAAGATTATCCTCGGCAAGGTCTTCAGCGAGCCTATCCGCATGGTGGGGTGCCTGGCGCTGGCCATCTGGACCGGCATAGCGATAGACCCGTGGCTGCCCGTGATCGTGGTGGTGGCGGGGCCCGGTGTGGTGTTCCTGATGCGTCGCCTTGCCCGGCAGATGCGCCGCGCCAGCCGCAAGGCCCTCGAAAGTTGGGCCACGCTGATGGGGGTCCTGGAGGAAAGCCTCTTCGGCATCCGCATCGTGAAGGGTTATCGGCTGGAGGCCCACTCCCGTCGCCGGTTCTTCCGAGCCAGCCGCAGACTCTTCAGGCAGTCCCTTAAGGTGATCCGCATAGACGCCATAACGGAGCCGGCCGTGGAGACGATCTTCACGATGGTGGCTGTTGCGGCGTTACTGGTCGTCGGTAAGATCATTATTGACAAGAACGTAGACCCGAACCAACTGATGGTGTTTTTCGCCTTCCTGGTGGGGGCGCTGGACCCGGCCCGAAAACTCTCGGACGTCTCCAACCGCCTCCAGCAGGCCGAGGCCGGCTCGCAGCGCGTCTTCGCCCTCATGGACGCCCCCCCGGAGCCCCGCTACGGAACCCACGGCACGGACCTGCCGCGATTCAGCCGCGACATCGAGTTCCGCGACGTGTCGTTCGCCTACCCCAAGGGCGACGTGGTCCTCAAGAATATCAACCTGAACGTTCGCCACGGCGAAGTGCTGGCGATCATCGGCCGAACGGGTTGCGGCAAGACGACGCTCGTGAGCCTGATCCCGCGGTTCTTTACGCCGGCCAGCGGACAGATTCTCATTGACGCAGTGGACATCCAGCAGGTGACACTGCGGAGCCTGCGCGAGCAGATCGCCATCGTGCCGCAGGAACCCGTCCTTTTTGCCGACACCATCGCCCGCAACATCGCCCTCGGCGCGCGGCAGGCTATCGGCGCCGGCCCGCCCCTGCCCGAGATCGTCGCCGCCGCCAAGGCCGCCCACGCCGACGGGTTCATCCGCCAACTCCCCCTGGGCTACGACTCCGTCGTGGGCGAACATGGCGCGACCCTCTCCGGCGGCGAACGCCAGCGCCTGGCCCTGGCACGGGCGATTATCCGCGACCCGGCCATCCTTATCCTCGACGAAGCCACCAGCGCCCTGGACGAGGAGACTCAGGCCCTCGTCCAGGACACACTCAAGAATTTCACTCGCGGCCGGGCGACGATCCTGATCGCCCACCGCCTCTCGACGCTCGCCATCGCAGATCGCATCGCCATCATGGACGCCGGCCGCATCGTCGCCGTCGGAACCCACGACGAACTCCTGGCCTCCAGCGCTCTGTACCGGCGCCTGCGTGAGGTCGGTCTCGACTCGCCGTAGACTCGCGGCGCGTCACTTTAGCGCCCGATCAAGAGCCGGGCCACCCTAAGCGCCTTTCCCCACTAGACTTAAGCCTGCCGCGGCCCTGTGGATATCCTGTGGAGAGTTTCCGTCCACCCACACAACTCCTTGTCCCGGCACGGCTTATAGAAAGACCGGCCGCGCGGCGGATGTTAGCATCATGCCTGCGTGCTGGCAGCCCCGCCAGGCGGCGAACGAGGCCGCGCAACGGCACTGCGCGGCCATTTCGCCCCCTTGGCGGAATGACGGGGGCGGAATGAATGACGAAATCCGAAGGACGAATGACGTTTGAAACGACAAATCCGAACCAGCGTCAGGTGGCATGGCCACGCTTTGCCTTTGCGTGGCCATGTTCTCGGAAGGGCGCTACCTGGTCACCCAACAGGGTGACCAGGCCACCCCCGGGTTCTTCATTCTGGCTTGCCGTTTGATTCGTCATTCGGATTTCGTCATTCGATATTTCCCCGTCATCTTTGCGTTGACGAGGCCCGGCGATTGTGTTACCCTCTTCTCTATTACGACGGTCTCTGCGTAGGGCAGGGGACAGAGAGTTAAGCCGGCGATAGGGGGAAGCCGTTTGGGCTTCATCCGCCCCCGGGTCCGGCGTCGCTCCTCGAAGATATGGACATCCGGCGTTAGATTCGGAAGGCGGCGTTCATGGCCTCCGTGGATCCGAACCTGTGGCAGCAAGCGCTGGCCCAGGTCCAAGCCGAGCGCGGTTCGCCTGGTCGCGGCGAACCGGCTCGGGCGCCCATCCCCCCGTGGCTGCGCGAGGCGCGCCTTGCGGCGAAGGACGCCTCTCACCTGGAGGTGCGTCTGCCGCAATCGGCGCGCGCTGACGACCTGACGTCCGCGACGCGCTCCGCGCTGGAGAGGGCGCTTGAGCGCGCGATGGGCCGCCGCGTGCAACTGCGGTTCCTGCGCGCGGGTGAATCCCGCGCCGCATCCGACCGGCCCGCTCCGCCGCCGGCCCCGGTCGGCCAGGGCTCCGTCTCGCCTGCCGCGACGCCGGCCGCGGCACGGCATGAGGCTATGCCAGGTTGGCCCGCGCGGTTCGCAGCGCCGGACAGATCGGCCAGGGACGCCATGGCGATCCGGCCGCGACTCAATCCCCAGTACTCCTTCGAGAACTTCGTCACGGGCCCCTGCAACCGGATGGCCCACGCGGCCGCCCTGGCCGTAAGCGATTTGCCGGGCCGGGCTTATAATCCCTTGTTCATCCACTCGAGCGTCGGCCTCGGCAAGAGCCACCTGATGCAGGCCATCTGCCAGAAGATCCTGGCCACACGGCCCGACGTGGCGATGATGTACGTCTCGTGCGAGGATTTCGTGAACCAATTCATCACCGCCATCGAGAGCGGCCAGATCGAAGAGTTCCGGTACCGGTTCCGGTATCTCGACGTCCTGGTGATTGACGACATCCACTTCCTGGCCGATAAGGACCGGACGCAGGAAGAGTTTTTCCACACGTTCAACACGCTGTATCAGGCGCAGAAGCAGGTGGTCCTTTCGAGCGATTCTCCGCCGCACGAGATTCCGCGTCTGGAGGAGCGGCTGATCTCGCGATTCAAGTGGGGCCTCGTGGTCAGGATTGACCGTCCGAGTTTCGAGACGCGCGTGGCCATCGTCCAGAAGAAATCGCGGCTGCGGGGCGTCGAGGTGCCGGAGGACGTGGTCAAGTACATCGCCACCGTCGTGGACACCAACAATCGGGAACTCGAAGGCGCGGTCGTCCGCGTCCTCGGCTACGCGTCGCTCTGCAACCGGGTCGTTGACGTGGACCTCGCGAAAGAGGCCCTGCGGGACCTCGTGGTGGCGCCGAGCCGGGCCATTTCCATACAGGACATCGCCGACTCCGTCCTGGTGCGATACAACGCTCGCCTGTCGGACCTTCAGAGCAAGCGGCGGTCGCAGTCCGTCGCCGTGCCCCGGCAGGTGTGCATGTACCTTGCGCGGCGCCTGACCGGCCGCAGCCTGGAGGAGATCGGCGCCTTCTTCGGCGGGCGAGACCATACGACCGTGCTCCACGCCGAACGCAAGATCCGCCGGTTGGCGGAATGCGATCCGGCCATGCGAGGAACCCTCGAGGCCATCGAGCGGGACATCCTGCGGTCATAGGTCATAATCATGTGGAGAACCAGTGGCGCCTTTGTGGCGCGGCGGTCAGCGCAACAGAGGAGCGGTTTCCGGTCACCCGGATGCCACAGAGCATAGAGAATGGCGCCACGTCGAATTTCACACGTTTTCCACACTGGCGGAAAAGAATAGGTCGCGTAAGACATTAAAACTAAAGGAGTTATGGTTGTGTTCCTCTCGACACAGAGTTTATCACACTGTTATGATGAAGGTTAATTTCTACTATCTATTCTTAGACTAATAGGGGGACAGCAGCCAAAAGAACTTCTCCGGCAAAAACCTGCCTGCCGGCAGGCGGGTCGCTCGGATTTAGGAGACATCACATGAAAGCAGTTTGCGATCGCGCTACACTGACTCGTGGAGTTCAGGTTGCTGCGGGAGTGGTGGCGCAGCGAAGTCCCAAACCGGCCCTTGCGTGCATCAAACTGGAAGCGCGGCCGGACCAGATGACCCTGCTGGCAACCGATCTGGAAGTCGGCATCCGCGTTGAACTCGGGCAAATGGAAGTCCAGCAACCCGGAGATGCACTGATACCCGCAGACCGTCTTCATGGCATCCTTCGGGAACTCGACGCCGACACAGTTTCAATTGCCTCAACCGAGCAGGAAGCCGAGATTGTCGCCCCGGGCGCCCGGTTCAAGGTGCTCTGCGACAACCCGGCGGATTTTCCCAAGGTCCCCGAGTTTCCGGCGTCGGGAGCGTTTTCAGTCGCCGCGGACGATCTGGTGGGACTCATCAAGCGGACAATCTTCAGCACCGCCAAGGAGAATACGCGCTACGCACTGAATGGCGTTCTCTGGGAAGTCGAAGGCACAAGCGTGACGCTCGTAGCGACGGACGGACGGCGTCTGAGTCTCGCAAAGGGCAAGTGCAAGGACGGCCCTTCAGCCAAGCATGCGGCAATCGTCCCCAGCAAGGCCATACAACTTATAGAGCGGTGCCTGACCGACGTGGCGGAAGCGCAGGGGGCCGTCCGGGTGGTTCTGGGAGAGAAGGACATCCTGGTAGAATCGCCGCCGGTGGACGGCGGCCGCCGGATCATCTACTCGCGACTCGTGGACGGCCATTTCCCGAAGTACGAGGACGTGATCCCCCACGATTTCGACAAGAAGGCCACCCTGGGAACCCAAGCCTTCCTGGCAGCGGTCCGCAAGGCGGCGCTCCTTACGAACGAGGAGTCGCGCGGCGTCACGCTGAAATTCTCCGGCCAGGAACTCATCGTGACCAGCCGCACCCCCGAAATGGGGGAGGCCGAGGTTCGCATGCCCGTCGAGTACTCCGGCGAGGACATGGAAGTGGGGTTCAACCCGCTGTATCTCATGGACGCCGCCAAGGTTATGGACGCGGACCAGTTCGTGTTTTCCTTCAAGGGGCCGAGCAAGCCCGGCCTGATGACCGAGGGCCGATTGTTTTCTCACGTGGTGATGCCGGTCAGCATCGTGTGAGCGACGGGCCGCGGCCCATGGTTGCTACGACAATGCGCGGCGGGTCTCCGTACCCGCCGCGGTCGGGGTCCGATATCGGGTATGCGCGGTGGGTGCGGAGACCCACCGCGCAAAGGCGCGGCCGCATGGCGCTTGAGCGGATAGAGGCGTCGGATTTTAAGCCCGACCGGGCAGTCCTCGTCGGTGACGTCCTCAGGCGCTGGGCGCGGCGGAGCGGCGTCCTGAAGGCGTCCGACCGCGAGCGCGTCTGGGCGGCATGGCGGCGCGCTGCGGGGTCCGACGCCGCCCATACGGCCCTCGAGGGCATGCGGGGGGGCGTCCTCTGGTTCACGGTTGACTCAAGCGCCGTCCTTCAGGAACTGAAAAGTTTTCGGCGCGAGGAACTCCTGGAGGCGCTTCGCCGCGAGGTGCGGTCGTATTTCGTCCGGGACATCCGGTTTCGTCTGGAGAAACGCCGCCGGCCAGAGGCCGCCCGGCCTAGAAGACACATGGAGCAGTGAGGCGTATGGCAAAAAAGAGCGGCGGCAAGTCGCCCGCCAAGAAATCTTCCCCGAAGCAAGTCGAGCCGAAACGTGTTGCCGCGGCCCCGGCCGCGCCCGCTGAGAGCGCGCAGGCGGGCCCGCCCTCCGAAGCCTCCGGCGAAGGAGGGTACCGCGCCGACGCCATCAAGGTCATGAAGGGCCTCGAGGCCGTCCGCAAGCGCCCTGACATGTACATCGGCGACCGCCACCAGCGCGGCCTCCATCACCTCGTGAGCGAGGTCGTGGATAACTCCATTGACGAGGCGATGGCGGGGTTCTGCACCGACATCCTCGTCACCGTCCACGCCGACGGGAGCGTGAGCGTTGCGGACAACGGTCGCGGCATCCCGGTGGACCTCCACAAGGAGGAGAAGAAGCCCGGCGTCGAGGTGGCCCTCTCGATGCTCCACGCGGGCGGCAAGTTCGACCACCTGACCTACAAGGTGGCCGGCGGCCTGCACGGCGTCGGCGTCTCGTGCGTCACGGCCCTGGCGGAGTGGCTGGAGGTCGAGGTCCGCCGCGACGGCGGGGTCTGGCGCATGGCGTTCGCGCGCGGCAAGAAGTCGAAGGACCTCAAGCGCGTCGGCGACGCCAAGAAGACCGGGACCACCATCACCTTCAAGCCCGACCGCGAGATTTTCGAGGACCCGACCTTCAAGTTCGAGGTCATCGAGGGGCGCCTGCGGGAACTCGCGTACCTGAACGAGGGCCTCCACATCCGCCTCCTGGACGAGCGCGACGGCCGCGAGGCCGACTTCCGGTTCAAGGACGGAATCCGCGCATTCGTCAAGCACCTGAACGAAGGCAAGGACGTCCTCCACCACGACGTGATCTACTTCCACCGCGAGGACCCCGCCACCCATATCGGCGCCGAGGTCGCCATCCAGTACAACGACGGGTACACCGAGAACATCATCTGCTTCGCCAACAACATCAACACGATCGAGGGCGGGACGCACCTTTCGGCGTTCAAGGCCGCCGTCACCCGCACCCTGAACTTCTACGCCAAGAAACAGGACCTCCTCAAGGGCGAGTCGGTCCCGAGCGGCGACGACCTCCGCGAAGGCATGACGGCGGTCCTCTCGGTCCGCGTGCCCGACCCCCAGTTCGAGGGCCAGACCAAGACCAAACTCTCCAACAGCGAGGTCGGCACCTTCGTCGAGACCGTCACGAACGAGATGCTCGGCCAGTACCTGGAGGAGAGCCCCGGCTCGGCCCGCAAACTCGTCCAGAAGGCCGTCCAGGCGATGATCGCGCGCGATGCCGCCCGGAAGGCACGCGACCTCGTCCGCCGCAAGGGCGTCCTGGCCTCAGGCAGCCTGCCGGGGAAACTCGCCGACTGCTCCGAGCGCGACCCCGCCCTCTCGGAAGTCTTCCTCGTCGAGGGCGACTCGGCCGGCGGCTCTGCCAAGCAGGGCCGCGACCGGCGGACCCAGGCCATCCTGCCCTTGCGGGGCAAGATACTGAACGTCGAGAAGGCCCGCATTGACAAGATGCTCGCCCACGAGGAGATCGCCACCATCATCTCCGCCCTCGGCACGGGCATCGGCACAGACGATTTTAACATCGAAGGGGCGAGATACCACAAAGTCATCATCATGACCGACGCCGACGTGGACGGCAGCCACATCCGGACGCTGCTCCTGACGTTCTTCTACCGCCAGATGAAGGAACTGGTGGATCGCGGCTACGTGTACGTCGCCCAGCCGCCGCTCTATCGCGTCCGACGCAAGGGCCGCGAGTACTACGTCGCGAGCGACCGCGACATGAAGATGACCCTCCTCCGCCAGGGCGTCGAGGGCACGACCCTCCGCTTCAACCCCGATCCCAAGGGCCGCCCGTCGAGAGCCTCTGGGTCGAGCGACAAGAAGGCCCCGGAGGAAATCGCCGGGGCGAAACTCGAAGAACTCGCACTCATCCTCACGGAGGCCGAGGAACTCGTCCGGGCCGTCGAACGCCGCGGCATCTCGTGGGACGATCTCCTCGCCGCACGCAACAAGGCCGGCGAGTTCCCCGCATGGGCCGCTCGCATCGGCGGCGCACTCAAGCCCTTCCACACCGAGGCCGAGGCCGCCAAGGCCATCGCCGCAGCCTATCCGAAACCCGCCAAAAAGGAGGCCAGGAAAGAGGCCAAGGAGCCCGCCAAAGAGCCAGAGGCCGAAGAGCCCGAGCCGGAACTCCCGGAGCCCGAGGAACTCTTCGGAGCAAAGGAACTCAACAAGGTCGCCCGCAAACTCGAGACGCGCGGCCTGGACCCCGCCGACTGGTACCGCGAGGCCGAGCAGGCCGTCGGAGAGGAAAAGCCCTACACGAAGTTCACCGTCGTCTCAAACAGCGACGCCATTGACGTGCCGGGCGTCTCGCAGATCCTCCCGTCCATCCGCCGCCTCGGCCAGAAGGGCATGGACATCCAGCGATTCAAGGGCCTGGGCGAAATGAACGCCGAGCAGTTGTGGGAGACGACGATGGACCCCGCGCGGCGGATGCTGAAGCAGGTCCTCATCGAGGATGCGGCCGAGGCCGAACACATCTTCTCGGTCCTCATGGGCAGCGCCGTCGAACCCCGCCGCGAGTTCATCCAGCGCCACGCCCTCGAAGTGCGGAACCTCGACGTGTAAGGCAGGGCGTGGCCGAAGCCTGGTTAGCCGCCCGCCTTGGCGGGCGCGTTTTCTGAGAGCGTAACCGTGATCGAAGCCCTGTTGGCTATCGTCGGCGTTGTCGTTGGAGCGATTGCAGCGTATATCTATACGCAATCGCGCCTTCGCGCCGCCCAAGCCGACAAGGCCACCCTCGAAGGCCAACTCGGCGAACTGCGCATTCGCATCAACAGCCTGGAGGCCGATGCCGACGAACTCCGCCGCCGCCTGGAAGCCGAACACTCGATCCGCGTCCAGGCCGAGACGCGCCTGGAGGCCGAGCGCCGCAGTTTCGGGGAGCAGCGGGCCCTCCTCGACGAGGCCGAGCGAAAACTCAAGGACGCCTTCTCGGCCCTCTCGGCCGACGCACTCAAAGCGAGCCGCACCGAGTTCCTCAGCCAGGCCGACGAGAAACTCCGGCCCATCCAGAGCCTCTTGAAGGATTACGAGCAGAAACTCGATGCCATCGAGAAGGCCCGCAACACGGCCTACGGGGGCCTGGAACAGCATCTGAAGAGTTTGGCGAGTGCTCACGATGTTCTCCAAAAGGAGGCCCACCAACTCTCGACGGCCCTCCGGTCGCCGACCGTCCGCGGACGCTGGGGCGAGATGACCCTGCGCCGCGTCGTCGAGGTCGCCGGCATGGCCAACCACATCACCTTCGAAGAGCAGGTCTCGGTGGCCACCGAGGACGGGACCCAGCGGCCGGACATGACGATCCATCTGCCCGGACGCCGCACCATCGTCGTGGACTCGAAGGTCCCCCTTGCGGCCTACATGGACGCCGCCGAGGCCAAGGACGAAGCCGCGCGGCAAACGGCCCTCGCTCGCCACGCCGCCGACGTCCGCAAGCACGTCCAGGCCCTCAGCCGCAAGGCCTACTGGGACCAGTTCAAGGACAAGGGCTCTCCGGACTTCGTGGTGCTGTTTCTGCCGGGTGAATCGTTCTTCAGCGCCGCCCTGGAGCAGGACCGGACGCTCCTTGAGGACGCGATGCGAAGCCGCACGTTCCTGGCGACGCCGACGACGCTGATGGCCCTCCTCGGGGTGGTGGCCCACGGCTGGCACGAGCAGGACGTGGCCGCCAGCGCCCAGAAGATCGGCGATGCGGGGCGGGAACTCTTTGATCGCGTCTCGAAGTTCGTCGAACATTTCTCGCGAGTCGGCGACGGCCTGAATCGGGCCGCGAAGGCCTACGGCGACGCCCTCGGGTCGTACCAGTCGCGTGTCGTCCCGGCCGCGCGCCGCTTGGCCGAGCAGGCCGCGCTCGGCGAGAAAGAGTTGCCCGACCTGCCGGCGGTCGAGGGCCCGTCGCGCGCCATTGCCGCTCCGGGCGACGATGCGGGATCGCCCGGCAAGCCGGGCGGCTAACCAAACGGCGCCGCGCGCGTCGGGCGCCAAACGGCGCGTTGTTTGGTTAGCCGCCCGACTTGCCGGACGCTTAATGGCGTTATCGAAGGGGAGCACGCCTTGGCCCTGGCCTGGCACGTGATTTTCACCACCTATGGTTTCTGGCTTCCGAACGATCCCCGGGGCTCGTGGTCCGACTTCGTGGGTTCGTGGGAATTGCTGCGGTTCGGCGGACCAAGCAAGGTCGAAACGCACCGGTCTCTTGCCTGCGTGCCGCACGACGCGAGCCTGCGGCGTGCCGCCAAGGCGGCGCTGCGATGGCCGGCCGTGCACCTGTCGGGCCGACAGGCCTTGGCCGCGGCCCACGGTTTCGCCCAGGCTGCCGGCGAGGGCGGATATCGGATTCATGGTTGCAGTATCCTGCCCGATCACGTACACATGGTTGTCGCACGACACGAGCGAACGGCAGGCCGCCTCATCGGGCACCTGAAGGGCCGCGCCACTCAGCGACTGGCAGCCGACGGTCTTTGGCCGCCCGACCGTCGGCCGGTTTGGGGGCATGGCGGCTGGAACGTTTTCCTGGATACGCCCGAGGACGTAAGCCGCGCCGTTGCCTACGTTGAGGCGAACCCGGCCAAGGAAGGCAAGCCGCGCCAACGATGGTCGTTCGTGACGCCGTTCGTGTGCCAATGGCCTGGTTAGCGGATCGCCCGACTTGACGGCGCGTTGTTTGGTTAGCCACCCGACATGACGGCGCGTTGTTTGGTTAGCCGCCCCGCTCGCGGGGCGCTTAATGGAGGTATCCGCAATGGGCAAGGAATTCCTCGGTCAGGACCCCTGGCGGGTTTTTCGGATCATGGCGGAGTTCGTGGACGGGTTCGAGATGATGGCCCAGGTGCCGCCGGGCGTCAGCGTGTTCGGGTCGGCCCGCGCGACGCCCGACCATCCCTATTACGCCAAGGCGGTCGAGGTCGGACGCCTCATCACCGAGGCGGGGTTCTCGGTCATCACGGGCGGCGGGCCGGGCATCATGGAAGGCGCCAACCGCGGGGCCAAGGAATCCGGCGGCGAGAGCGTCGGCCTCAACATCATCCTCCCGTTCGAGCAGATCGCCAACCCCTACCTGACGAAAGTCATCAACTTCCGCTACTTCTTCGTCCGCAAGGTCATGTTTTCGAAATATGCCGTTGGGTTCATCTTTTTCCCCGGCGGCTACGGCACGATGGACGAGTTCTACGATACGATCACGCTCATTCAGACGGAGAAGATCCACCGGCTGCCGGTGGCGCTCATGGGGCGCGATTTCTGGACCGGGCAACTGGATTGGATCCGCCGCGTGATGCTCGAACGGTTCGACCACATCTCGCCGGCGGACATGGGCCTCTTTTGCCTGACGGACGACCCCGCCGAGGCCGTGCGGCACATCTGCGAGCACCTTTCGCCGCGCGACCGCGAGCCGGCGCCCGAGTTCCAGAAGTGGGACACCCCCGAAGGGAAACTGATTCCCTAGACGCCGCGCCGAGTCGGCGCACTACGAGCGACGGACCCCCGCCGCGCATGGACATCATTTGGAGGCACCGATGTTGCGAGACGAACTGTTCGAGGAGTTCTGTGCGATGCCGGTCATTGATGTCCATAGCCATATCCACCGCGACCATATGGCTGCCAGGGACCTGGGACCGCTCCTCTTTTATCACATGATCATGTACGGTCTGCGCTCGGCGGGCCTCCCGGAGGAGAAGATGTGGCCCGACGGCGCGATGCACGGCCGGGGGCGGCCGTACGAGGATTTCTTCACCTTCTGGCCGGCCGTCGAGGGAACCGGCTTCGGATGGGTCCTGCGGACGATCCTGCGGGAACTCTACGAGTTTGACGAACCGCTGACGGCCGACAGCCTGCCGCGACTTCAAGCGGCATTCGACGCCAGGGCGTCGCGGCCGACGTGGCCGGCCGAGGTGCTCGCCAGGGGCCGCGTGGTCCGCATCCTCTCGAGCGTGGCGGACGTGGCGCCGCTGGCGCCCGGCCAGTTCGACGGCGGCATCCGGTTCACCGCGGAAACCGCACCGACGGGCGGCACGCACGAAGGGCACACCTGGCGCGATCGGCTGGCGGCCCTGTCGAAGCGGTCGGGCCGCGATGTGACGACCCTGGCACAACTGCGGGAGACCGTGGCGGCCCTTTACGACCGCATCCACTGGCCCGAGCGGCACGCCCTCGTAATGTGGGTCTCGTCGCAGGCGGATTTCCGGCCGGCGTCCGACGCCGCACTCGACTCCCTGATGGCCGATGCGCTGGCCGGCAAAGACCTCGACCTGGCGGCGGTCCGGAGCCTGGAGGCGGCGTACCTGCGGGCGGTCTGCCAGGCGATCCGCGGCCGCACGCGGGTCCTCCAGTTGTGCTACGGCGTCCAGTTCCTGCCGCCGCGGACCAAGGCCCCGCACCCGGTCGGCCGCGCGGCTCCGGAGTTTGCATCGAGCCTGGGGCACCTGGCCGGAGAGTTCCCGGATATTCATTTCAACATCCTGAATGGCCACGAGCCGGACGAGCCCGTCTGGTGCGCGATGACGCAAGCCTACGCCAACGTCTCGCTGGGCGGATTCTGGTGGGAGACGTTCTACCCTTCGGTCATGCACCAGGCGCTCCACCGGCGGCTGGACATGGTTCTGCGGTCGCGGCTGATGACGTTCTTCAGCGACGGCTACTGCGTGGACTGGGTCTATGGGCGGCTGCGGATGGTCCAGCGCGTTCTGGCCAACGTCTTGGCCGAGCGGATCGAGCGCGGCTTCATGACGCGCCAGGAGGCCGTAGCGACGGCCCGCGAAATCTTTTTGGATACCCCCCGGCGGATCTTCCTGCCCGACGAGACGATCGAGGCGTGAGGCCGGCGGCCCGGCCGGGCTATAATGATTGACACTCCGTCGAGGGGCTTCCTATAATCGGCCATTTATAATACCGGCCAGTCGGAGAGTGCCCCATGAGTCAATCGCTGGAGGTGTTGGCGGTCGGCCTGGCGGGCCTGGCGCTGGCACTCGCCGCGGGGTGCTCATCGCTGCGGGGCCCGGATGCCGACCGCGTCCGCGTGAGCGCCGAATTGGCCGGCTCGCTCCGCGAAGAGGCCCTGAAGTTGCCGGACGGCGGCGAGCGCGAGCGGCTGGTTACGGGCCTCATCCAACTGGAAGAATTGCTGGAGGGTCCCACGTCGTTCCTGAAGCCGGCCGTCGCGGCGCCGGGCGAGCCGTCGCTTCCCTCGCCGGCGGGGGGCCTCGCGCCTGCGCCGCCCTGGGCGACGATGTTCGCCCCCGCGACCCTCGTGATCGGGTTCTTCACGCGGAGCAGAGACTTCGACGGCGCGGCGGGCGACGACGGCCTGGAGGTCCGCCTCCAGCCGCTCGACCAGTTCGGCGACCCGACGAAGGCCGTCGGCTCCTATCGGATCGAGGTGTTCGCCTACCGGCCGCTGAGCATCGAGAAGCGCGGCGAGCGGCTGGGCCACTGGTTCGTCTCGGTCCTGGACGCCGAGAGCAACCGCAAGTACTATGACCCGGTGGATCGGTCGTACGTGTTTCCGCTCCTCTGGAAAGAGCCGATCGAGGCGGGCAGGTCCGTGATCGTTCAGGCCACGTTCTATCCGCCGGCGGGGTTCCGGGAAAAACTCTTTGCTCAACGGGTCATCAAGATCGGGTCCGAGGAGTGAGGTCGGCATGGAGAAGGCGGTCTGTAGAGCCTATCCGAATAACCCGCCGTC
>Ga0315275_10002372_pt1 | contig 16988 bp, 16 predicted proteins | sample YL17G03_0_MG_FD_205557 | JGI IMG/M metagenome (GOLD analysis project Ga0315275, IMG submission 205557) | Sediment microbial communities from Yellowstone Lake, YNP, Wyoming, USA - YL17G03_0 | ecosystem: Environmental > Aquatic > Freshwater > Lake > Sediment | place: USA: Wyoming | collected... | reverse complement strand
GTGGATGGCCAAAGAAAAAACGGATTATTCGAAAAGTTAAGCGACCCGGAGACAGCCTATCGGTACCTTCAAAAATGGGGCTTTTTGCCTTTTTTTATCTCCCCTACCAGTGGGATCTCATTCACCCGGTCTCTTGCCGAGCGGCTTTTTCCTCTACCGGAAAATAGTATTTTATCGCAAGATCAGGTTTTGAATTTTGGTTCTGAGCTTTTAGGAACGATATATGGAACCTCACAAGTCCTGGGTTCTTATCTTGTGCATGGAAAGAATGTCAGCCTGACCCAGACGTGGTCTCATGATGAAAACGATCGGTTCCAACTCAAGGAGAATTTTATAAACGATATTCTGCAAAAGATGAATAAAGAGCGAATTGCCTCGTTTTTTGAATCGCGTCATGCCAGACTTTATTTTAAAAGTTTGGGTTCAACGAAGGGATTATTGAAACTATCCTACAAAGTCCCTGCCCGATATTTTTGCTGGGAATCGGTTTGGTTCTCTATAAGAACACTGTGGCTTTGTTTAAAAATTGCCCTTGGGATAAAAAAGAAGGGACCAAGGCTCAAAAAAAAAGCGAAGCTGCTTGCAAAAATAAAGTAGATGCGGAGAAAACTGCCTTCTCGCCGTCAACAATCAGTTTCAAACAACTGACGATTCAATCCTCAAGTCTCATGAAAAATTTGGTCTGAATAAATACAAATAAATATGCCGGTGCCGGACACTGGTTCAGCACGGTGGTCTGTCCCCGCAGGGATATAAATTAATGATGGTGAAGAGAGTTCCTCTAATTTTCCGTCACATTCCATTTTGTATTTTAAACAGAAGTTTGTGGAAATAAGGATATTAATTTCATCAAACTCATGTTTATGCAATTGAGCATAATGCCAATCCTCTTGATGAACATACTTGCCATCAATAATGTGTGCGGCCACATGAAATGATTTCTCTGGTATATGTTCTTTTTCTAAAAATAATAATCTTTCAATTCCTTTAAGATCTTCCTGCCCAAATATTTTACCCATATGAAATGGTTTATTTATGCCTTTGAATATTTTTACACTCATCGTAGGTAGACTCCCCTTTTTTATGTCGTGAGAAAAGTTGGCATTACCGGTTTGCGTTTTTCCTGATTATAAACCGGAACGATCTATCTGGTAACCTTTTGGGACCGATCCTCGAATTCACCGCCCTGTTTTTTGCAACAGCGACCAGATGCCGTCTGCCAAATCATTGACGGCGCGCGCTGTCGCCTCAGTCGTGTGAGGTGCGCCCGGCGTTCGGTTTACATCAAGAATAACGACCTGACTGTCATGGATTACATAATCTATTTTACCATAGTCCAGACTGAGCTGGTTACGCAAGCTGAGAACCTGGTCAGGAACCGGAAGGCCTTCGTCAACGGGCACGCATTCTGACCTTTTCAGAAACGGTGTCGAGCCAACGACGCGGACGCTTCGTGTATGATCACCCAGGCAAAGGTAATGACGCATGAAGTAGTGGCTACCTTCTTTTTCCGGAAGAAACCGCTCAACAACGAGCGCCGGGTTTCTGAACACCCCGGGAGGCACCTCGGTTAGGTTCTTGTAGACGGGGTATTTGCGCAGCATGCTTCGCCACGCCAAGCTTTGCCCGAAAGCGTACTCGGCAATCGGCACTGCTCTGCGCCAGATCCGCGCGAGAAAAGGATGCCGGCGTCGGTCCAGCCGGTACTCCGGTCGGCCGCCGTAATTGTTGTCGGTCTTCACAATGACGGGCCCGTCGCAGGTTTCGTTTTCAGAAAGCAGATTCGTGCTAGTTATGCGCTTTGAGATATCGACAATGTTGCGATTGACTACATTGGGGTATGATCGGATGTGCTCAATGTATTCGGGAGGCGTGCGCGTGAGGTTAATATGTGGAATCAGCAAATCCGCTTCAGGGCGTTCTTTTGTACCGTAGAGGTACGATATCTGCAGTCCCTGTTTCTGCCAGACCTCACGGAGGGCATGGATCAGGAACAGTCCGCTTCCTCGAGGCTGATACTCGTGCATGAGAATAACGATTCTTTGCAAGACACTATCCTCAAAGATTCTCACTTGAAGAGGCGCTCAAAAGTCGCTTCAAGACAATTGTGGGACAGCGTTCTCCCAGATCGTAAGACGGCACACGCAGGCGGTGAACTTCGAAGCCGCCAGGATTGTCACAGAACAGATCAGTAACCTGGTTAACCGTGACAAAGTAAAACCGGTCTGCCGAGCCCCGAAACGCGTTAATAACCAGCATGTGCTCCACTGACCAGCCGATTCTCGAGGCCAGCCTCTCCAGGTCGGGGGCCACCTCATGAATCAATTGCCAGATCATCCCTACTGCCACGCCCTCTGCAGTGCTCTTCATGAGTGACATGCCAAGCCGAAGCTTGAGAATATTCAGGTTAGATATTTTTCCTTCCAGCAGGTCACTGAGGACCGCATCCGGCGACTCCTGCTGTGGGGGAGGCACGAAGAGACGGAGAATACACAGTCCCTGGTCCGAGAGAATGGCTTGGAGAATGCGAACGAGTTGCTGTTGCTTGTGCGGGTAGGCAATGAGTGGCAGACCTCCGTCGCAGAGTACAATATCACGCGAGTTGTCCGGTAACTGCAGTGAAAACCAATCAATGCACTGGGTAGCTTCTTTCGGCCCGGGCCACACAGCGTCAATCATAGCTTGGGAGTGGTCAACCGCAAGAAAACTAGTTCCCTCCGGCCATGGCAAGTTGTAGATCTCAGGTGTTACTCCCAGGAGCAAAACCCGGGGTGTCCCGTGATGCCGGCCCCATTCCTGGACGATGTCAGAATTGAAACCGATGTCTTGCGCCGAAGGTCGCAGCGGAGGACCCAAGTGTTGCCACCGTCGTGCGTTTTCCTGCCAGCGGTCTGACCTTTCCCGTTTATTTCCGGTAATGGATTTGACGGAAGAAGCGTTTTGCATAAAAATATGTTTCGACTTTTCTGTTGAGGCTTTCTTTTTCCTCAGATCAAAAAATCTTTATCGATAATATGTGTATCCAATATTGGTAGACCAGTCTTTTTTTTATTTACTGAAGTACTTATGGAGACTTTGAATCTTAATACGAGAAGTGGTTCTTTTATCACCTCAAGACTATTATGTGTAGAGTTTAGGCGAGTTATCCTTTCTTATTAATTATTCACAATGCTTGGATTTGTCAAGAAGTTATTGGATTTTTGGGATCATCGTGTAAAAGTGCAGGGAGATAACAGGGGGTAATTTTAGTATAATCCGCCATCATCGCCTCCCCTCTTTCCGAAAAAGGGGAGAGTGGTTCCGATTGACATAAGAAGAAAGTAAAGGTAAAATAAAAACTTATTGTTTAAATTGGTTAATTCGGCAAAAGACGTTATCGTGAAAAGAAGCTTAATAACTTTAAAAAAGAATAGCTTTTTAAAAGGTAAACATATCCTCATAACCCGTCCTGAGGAGCAGGCAAAGGATTTTATTGAGGCGCTCAAAGCCCAGGGGGCGGAACCGATCTCTTTTCCTACCATCCGGATAATTTCTCCGCGGGACTGGGTAAAGGTTGATAACGCGATCGAGAATCTGACAACCTATGATGTTCTTATATTTACGAGTGTCAACGGCGTAAAATTTTTTTTCCAGCGACTCAAAGAGAAGGGGAAAAACATAGGCTCTCTTAAAAAGCTGAAGATGGTCGCCATTGGACCGAAGACCGCGGCAGCGATTGAACGGCGCCATCTCCGGGTTGATATCGTTCCCAAAAAATTTCAAGCTGAATCAGTTGTTGAGGCCTTAGAAAAAAAAGGGATCACGGGGAAACGGTTTTTGCTTCCGCGGGCAGAAAAGGCACGGGACGTTCTTCCCAAGGAGATCACAAAGCGGGGAGGGTACATTGACGTGGTAACAGTTTATCGGACCAGCAAGGGGGAAGGGAATATTCAGGAGGTAAAAGAATTACTTCGCAAAAGATTAATTCATGTTATCACGTTTACCAGCTCTTCTACAGTGAAGAACTTTGTAGAACTCTTGGCCGAAAAAAATATTTCTAAAATGATTCAAGGAGCGGTTGTAGCGAGTATCGGTCCCATAACCGCGGATACTGCTGCTTCTTTTGGCATCAGAACTGATATCATGGCGAAAAACTACACCATTCCAGGATTAGTAAAAGCGATCTCGGAATATTTTCTTTGTTCTTCACAACACATGAGGGAGCATTAGTATGAAATTTCCCGTTTATCGTGCGCGGCGGCTGAGAAGAAACGAGACAGTGCGTCGCATGGTGAGGGAGACATTTTTGAGGGTAGATGATTTAATTTGCCCTCTGTTCGTGAGACCAGGAAAAGGTGTGAAAAACCCGATCTCTTCTATGCCGGGGCAGTTTCAATTTTCAGTTGATAATTTAATTAAAGAAGCAAAGGTGATTCATGGTTTAGGGATTCCTGCGGTGCTTCTCTTTGGAATTCCCAAGACTAAAGACAAAATAGGGTCTGCAGCTTACGCGCATGATGGTATTGTTCAGAATGCGATCCGAAGTCTAAAAGATGCGATTCCTCAGTTGATCGTGATCACGGATGTTTGCCTCTGTGAATACACCAGTCATGGGCACTGTGGGGTGGTAAAAGGAAATGATGTGAATAATGATGCTACGCTCGATCTCTTAGCCCGTATGGCTTTATCTCACGCAGAGGCAGGTGCGGACATGGTTGCTCCTTCGGACATGATGGATGGGAGAGTTGGGGCGATTCGAAAAAAATTAGATGATCAGGGATTCACCCATATCCCAATTATGTCGTATGCCGCAAAATATGCCTCCAGTTTTTACGGGCCGTTTCGTGAGGCCGCTGAATCAGCGCCCCAATTCGGAGACCGAAAATCATACCAGATGGACCCCGCGAACGCTCGCGAGGCGATGCGCGAAATCCGGCTGGATATTGAAGAAGGAGCGGATATCGTCATGGTTAAACCCGCGCTTCCTTATCTGGATATTATCAGCCGGGTTCGGATGGAATGTGAGCTTCCGATCGCTGCCTATAATGTGAGCGGTGAGTTTGCCATGGTAAAGGCTGCTTCTCAACTGGGGTGGATTGACGAAGAACGGGTGATGATGGAAATTCTTGTTTCCATAAAAAGGGCAGGGGCGGATCTTATCATTACCTACTTTGCGAAAGAAGCTGCCAGATATCTGAGGGAAAAGGGTGGATACTAAGAAAAGCCTTATTGTTCCCCCGTTGCGCATGATCGCCTGGGAGGTAACCCGCAACTGTAATTTGAACTGTATCCATTGTCGGGCGTCGGCTGATGTGGGACCGCACCCCGGTGAACTTTCGCGGGAAGAATGTTTGCGATTAATTGATGATATTGCCTCTTTCAGCAAGCCCGTAGTAATCTTAACCGGGGGTGAGCCGCTTCTACGGAATGACATCTTTGAAATCGCTGACTACGGAAACAAGCGAGGTCTTCGGATGGTCATGGCGGTAAACGGGACCCTCCTTAATCCGGAAAACATTAAGAAAATGAAAGACGCGGGGATTCAAAGGATCAGCGTGAGCCTTGATGGGGCAACGCCGGAAAGCCATGACGAATTTCGCCGGGTAAAAGGCTCTTTTGCAAGAGCCATAAAGGGCATTGAACACGCGAAAACAGAAGTATTAGAATTTCAAATTAATACCACCATAACCAGGCAGAACCTGGAGGAGATCGCAGAAATTCATGAGTTGGCAAAAAGGCTGGGGGCAAAAGCTCATCACATTTTTGTGCTGGTTCCTACGGGCAGGGGAAAAGAAATTGAGAAAGAACAAAAGGTTTCGCCAGAAGAGTACGAGAAGGTCTTGCACTGGTTTTACGAGCAAGAGGATAAGTCTCCTCTACAGTTAAAAGCAACCTGTGCCCCCCAGTATTACCGGATGAGAGAAGAGCTCAGGGGTGAATACCCCGAAGGTTTTGTTCACGGGTCTTCCCCCTTGGATACTAAAACCCGGGGGTGTTTAGGGGGGGTGGAATTTTGCTTTATTTCTCATGTAGGGCAGGTCTCTCCGTGCGGATATTTGGAGCTTGATTGTGGAAATGTAAGAAAAAATTTACTTCACGAGATTTGGTCCCATTCCCCGATCTTTGTGGAGCTGAGGGATTTTAAAAAATATGAAGGTAAATGCGGTTCGTGCAAATTCGTAAGGATTTGCGGTGGTTGCCGGGCCCGAGCGTTTTATGCAGCCGGAAATTATCTTGGGGAAGACCCTTACTGCACGTACGACCGTTAAAGTTAAAAGTAGGCCTTGACAAAAGACAAACTGACCATAAACTATTTAAAAAATTAATTAGGTAGATTGATAAAGAAGTCTTGTCATGAAAGCGATGTTAACGTCGAGAGATAGAAGGATATTTCACTCCGTGGTTCAGGAATACATAATCACCGGGGAGCCGGTGAGTTCGCGAAAAATTGCCAACAAATATGGTATTAATTTAAGCCCGGCAACCATCCGGAATGTCATGGCTGAATTGGTAGACCTGGGGTATCTTTACCAGCCCCATACGTCTGCGGGAAGGATACCAACGAATATAGGATTAAAGTTTTTTGTTGACACCTTTCTGGAGAATAAGGAGCTTTCTCCTCAAAAAAAAGAAGCGATCCGGGGAAAATATCAAAAGACTTCATGGGAAGTTTCGGGACTGATGAAAGAAACCTCAAAAATTCTCTCCGAGTTTTCTCATGGCACGGGAGTAGTCTTAGCACCAAAATTTATGGATACTATTTTTCGTCAGATTGATTTTGTGCTCCTGCGACAAGACCAAATTTTAGCTATTTTTGTTTCCCAATCCGGTCTGGTGCAGAATAAGATTATCGAGATGAAGGAGGAAGACATCTCTCAGGATGACCTGAACAAGTATAGCTGTTATTTAAATGAAATTTTATCGGGTTTGACCTTACGGGAAGTGCGGCAGAAAATTTTGGAAGAGATAAAAAAAGAAAAAAATATTTATGATATATTGCTTTTCAGCGCTTTAAAATTAGGACAGTCCGCGTTTGGTGGGGATCAAGAAGTTGAAGTGTATGTAGAAGGGCAGAATAACTTGCTTGACTACCCAGAACTTGCCACCAAGGAAAAAATGCGGGCGCTCTTAAACGCTTTTGAGGAGAAATCTATTTTGCTCAAGATTTTAGACAAAGCCATGGAAAGCCAAGGGCTGCAAGTTTTAATTGGCTCTGAAAATGAACTTCAGGAGATGGAAGGATTAAGCTTTATCCTTTCCTCCTATTCCCGGGACAGAAGTATTCTGGGTTCGTTGGGCGTCGTGGGACCCACCCGGATGAATTATTTTATGATTATTCCCATTGTTGATTATATCGCGAAGCTTTTGAGCGATCATTTGGAAGAAATGTAGGTTGTGGAGGGAGAAGGATTTATGGATGAAGGAAAAAAAATAAAAATGCATTTTACATCCGATAAGGAAAAAGAAGCAAAGGCGAAAAAAGAAAAAGGGCAGGAGCAGCTGGAATCACAAGACGTGCATAAGCAAGAAGAGACAACAGAAACATTGATATCAGAAACGTCAGAGGAAACAAAAAATGAGGACTTAGCAAGCCTCCTTAAGGGAAAAGAAGAAGAACTCCAAAAAGAACACGACCGCTTACTGCGAACCTTAGCAGAACATGAGAATTATAAAAAACGAATGGCTCGGGAGAGGGCAGATTTTTTAAAATTTGGGAACGAATCGCTGATTAAAGAACTTTTACCCGTACTCGATAACCTTGAGCTTTCGCTGGAGCATGCACGGAACGCCACAAACGCAAATGCAATTACTGAGGGGATAGAACTGGTAAAAAAAGAGTTTTTACGCAAATTGGAAAAGTTTGGCCTGAGCGCGATTTCAGCCCGAGGGGAAAAGTTCGATCCAAACCGGCACGAAGCTGCCGCTCAAATAGAGACCGCGGAACACCCTGAAGATACGGTGATTGATGAATTTCAGAAGGGATATTTTATTCATGACCGTCTCTTAAGGCCTGCGAGGGTAAGCGTTGCCAAACCACCCTATTCCCAAAAAGACTAATTCTCACCTTCTTCGAAGCTAAGACGTAAAAAAAGAGCTGATCAAGCACGGCCTTGGTATTTATTTTTCTTCTCGTGTTGGCTTTTTCCCAACTGCCCAGGTAATTATAATACCTATCTCATATAGAATAAGGAGCGGAACAGCCATCATAGACTGATTGAATATATCAGGTGTAGGGGTAAGGAGCGCTGCTATAATAAATGCTAAGACAATGGCATATTTCTGAAACCTCAGGAGCATTTTGTAAGTAACAATTCCCACCTTGGCCAGAAAGAAGATTAAAACGGGGGTCTCGAAAATAACACCAAAAGCTAATAATAAACTGGTTGCGAGGCTAAAGTATTCTTTCATTGAAGGCAAAGGCTTGATGAAATCTGAGGCAAAACTGTTTATTAAAAATTGAAAAGCTGGTGGAAATACAAAAAAATATCCAAAAAAGGCCCCTCCAATAAAAAGGATGGAAGAAATTATGACAAAGGGAACAACATATCCTTTCTCCCGTTCGTAAAGGCCAGGCGCGATGAATTTCCAGATTTGATAAAGGATAAACGGTGTGGTTAGAAAAAAGCCAGCAATCAAGGCGGTCTTAAAGTAGATTAAAAATGCTTCCGTTGGATTAGTAAATATTAGGGTGCTATTGGGAGGTAAAGCCTTCTTGATGGGTATTGCTAAAATGGAAAATATTTTTGGCGCAAAGTAAAAAGAAACGGCACACCCAAAGGCAATGGCGATTAAACATTTAATGATCCGCTTCCGAAGCTCTTCCAGATGTTCGATAAAGGATAGTTTCTCTTCGGCCATTTACATTTTCTCTTCGTGTGGTATCTGTTCCTTTTTTTCAGGCTCCAGCTTTGGCTCTGGGAGGTCCCTTTCTAAGGGAGAATGGTTTTTAGAAGGTAAATGATTTTCCTCAATTGATGATTGAATATCCTTATTGAGGTTCGCCTTTAACTCATCAGTAGCCCTTTTAAACTCCCCCACCACTTTTCCTAATGTGCGGGCCAGGTCAGGGAGCTTTTGGGGGCCAAGCACAATAAGGGCAATAATGAAAATGAGTAAGAGTTCAGGTGCTCCGATGTTAAACATAGCAATAAGAAAACAAAAATAAGATTAGAGGTATTTTAACCTTAATCTTTTTATGTTTGATGTCAATGAATTATTTAGAAAAAATCTTGCTTTTTTCTTCATGATCACGATGAAAAATAAAAGTCATTCTTTGATTAAAAAAAATTTAATATTTTTTTAAATTATCTTGACTTTTTTTTAAAGCAGTTTATCATAATGCATCTTAAGGCTTGTGAAAAAAGTTTGATTTTAGGACAAAGAAAGAGAAGGTTGTTATGGGATTAGAAAAATTTGATATCTTAGAAGAAAAAATAAATCAACTGGCAGAAAAATATAACCAAATTAAGCTCGAAAAAGATAACTTTTTGAGTCATCTTCAAAAAAAGGAAAATGAAATTTTGGCCTTACAGGAGAAAGTCAATTCCTTAGAAGGAGAAAAAGAGGTTTTTAGAACAAGGTTGGATAAGATTATTTCTCACCTTGAGTCTACGGCCGGTAACCTTTAAAATCCGCAATCAAAGTGAATGCAACGAAAGTAACTATTTTAGGCAGAGAATTATCTTTAAAAAGTGAGGCAGGGGAAGAGTATGTGAATCAAGTGGCGGAGTATGTAAAACAAAAGATTGAGACGGTGCAAAAATCTTATCCTATGGACCTAATCCCCACAGTAATCCTTACTGCTCTCAATGTTGCGGATGATTATTTGCAACTGTGCAAGGAACGGGAATCTTTGATCAAGAAAGTCGAAGGGCTTTCTATTTACCTTTCAGAAGTAATGGATTCTCGGACATAAAATTTTTTCCACCTTAAAAGAGAAGGTGTTTTAATGATAAGAGGAGAAAAGGGATAGATAAAAATTGTAAGATTGATAGAAACTTATGTGGAGAAGTTTAGATACTATGAGATCTGGCTGTTTGGGAGAGATGCGCTCAAGACGTTTGGTTTTAAGAGAGAACGTGATCCAAAAAAATAAAATCAAAATTTCCAAGGTAATTCTTTTTTGAAGAAGACTAACCTTGAGTTGTGTGGAAAGCTTTTGTTTTTTATAAAATTAAATAATTACAATTATTGAAATTTTAACAAAAAAAATTCAATAAAAAAGTAGTATAAAAAAACCGCCATTTCTCATTTTCCCATCTAAAAACTTTTCAATAAATCTACCCCTTTTTGCTTATTCACGGAAAAAAGCAAACAATCGTTAGCTAACATTTCCCTTTTCACAAGATGTATTTAGAGGAGGTGATGTCTTTTGAGTCTACTCTGGATCGGTGCTCTTCTATTCGTTCTTTGTTTAGGAATAGGAGGATTAATCGGTGTTTTATTAAGAAAGAAATTTGTCGAATCAAAAATTGAAACAGCAGGAAATAAGGCCTTAAAACTCATTGATGACGCTAAAAAACAAGCGGAAACGATTAAAAAGGAGGCCTTATTACAAGCTAAAGAAAAACTTTATCAAGAGCGAAACGAATTTGAACGAGAGCTTCGGGAGAGACGTGCTGAACTCCAGAACCTGGAGAAACGTTTAGTTCAGAAAGAGGAAAACCTGGAAAAAAAGGTCAACCTTATGGATCAGAAAGAGGTGAGCCTTTCCAAACGAGAAAAAATATTGGTAAGCCAAGAAAATACGGTAATAGAGAAGGAAAAAAAATATAATGAATTGGTAGAAAAGACACAAAAAAAACTTGAAGAACTTTCAGGGATGTCGGCAGCAGAAGCTAAACGGCTTTTGATCCAAAACATGGAAAATGAAGCTAAGCATGAAGCTGCCAAAATAGTTAAAAAGATTGATGAAGAGACAAGAGAAAAAGCCGATAAGATTGCCAAGGATATTATTTCATTGGCAATCCAACGCTATTCGGCAGAATATGTGGCTGAAAGGACAGTGTCGGTAGTCAACTTACCAAACGATGAAATGAAAGGAAGGATTATTGGCCGCGAGGGTCGAAACATCAGAGCGATTGAGGCTGCAACCGGAATTGATGTTATTATTGATGATACTCCGGAAGCCGTAATCATTTCCGGTTTTGATCCTATCCGCAGAGAGGTAGCCCGGATATCGATTGAACGTTTAATCACTGATGGAAGAATCCACCCTACCCGGATTGAGGAGGTTGTCGAAAAAGTCCAGGAGGAAATGGAGAATACTATTCGTGAGGCAGGCGAACGAGCGGCATTTGATGCTGGGGTTCATCGATTACATCCAGAAGTAATCAAATATATGGGCAAAATGAAATATCGGACAAGTTATGACCAAAATGTGCTTCAACATTCTATTGAAGTAGCTTTTCTCTGTGGGGCATTAGCCGGAGAACTGAAGCTTGATGTTAAGCAGGCAAAGCGCGTTGGTTTTTTACATGATATCGGCAAGGCGGTTGACTATGAAGTTGAAGGTACCCATGCCGTGATTGGAGCGGAATTAGCTCGAAAATATAATGAAAGTCCTGAAGTGATCCACGCGATTGCTGCGCACCATGATGATGAGAAGCCCCAGACAATTTTAGCCGTTTTGGTTCAAGCAGCGGATGCGCTTTCTGCGGCTCGTCCTGGCGCTCGCCGGGAAATGCTGGAAACGTATATTAAGCACCTCAAGGAGTTGGAGGAAATAGCGAACTCTTTCAACGGAGTAACTAAATCCTATGCGGTGCAGGCTGGAAGGGAGATCAGGGTGATTATTGACAGCAAAGAAGTTTCCGATGAGGCAGCGGTTATGCTTTCACATGATATTGCCAAGAAGATAGAGTCAACCCTGACCTATCCGGGCCAAATCAAAGTGACGGTTATTCGGGAAACCCGGTCCATACACTTAGCGAAATAAAAAGGCAAAAGGTTGAAGATCTTTTTTATCGGCGATATCATTGGGAAACCGGGTCGAAAAGTAGTAAAAGCGCTATTACCCAAATCGTTGGAAAGGGAAAAATTTGATTTAATTCTTGCCAACGGAGAAAATGCTGCTGGTGGCTTTGGAATAACACCCCGGATTGCTCATGAGTTGGTTGAGGACGGCATTGACGTCATTACCTCGGGCAACCATATCTGGGACAGGAAAGAAATTATTGATTTTCTGGAGAAAGAGGATTTTCTTTTAAGACCTGCAAACTATCCCGAGGGTGCTCCTGGTAAAGGGAGTGGGATCTTTAAAACCAAAACCGGACTGTTGGTAGGGGTAATCAATCTTTCGGGGCGCACATACATGGGGAATTTTGAGTGCCCTTTCCGAGCCGCGTTACAAGCAATTGAGAAAATAAAAAAGTCTACCCCAATAATGATTGTGGATTTTCATGCTGAGGCTACATCGGAAAAGGGGGCATTGGGCTGGTTTTTGGATGGCCAGGTTAGTGCGGTTATTGGTACCCATACTCATGTCCAAACCGCGGATGAGCGGATTTTACCCCTCGGTACTGCTTTTATTACTGATGCCGGCATGTCCGGTTCACTGGACTCGGTGATCGGGATTGAAAAAGAGATCGCAATCCAAAGGTTTTTAACCCAAACCCCAAAGAAATTCGAGCCGGCAAAACAAAACCCCCATCTCCAAGGGGTAATAATTGACATTGATAAAAAAACCGGAAGGTCTACTTCAATTACGCGGTTTGATTATTCACCTGAGCAACCTTAAGACTTTGTAAGCATGACCAGTATTATTACTGAACTCACCTCAAGAGATTTGATTTTTCAGGTCACCAATCAAGACCTGGACAGGATTTTTTTGTCAGATAAGCCTCCGGTTTATGGTGGGTTTGACCCTACCAGTTCGAGTCTTCACCTGGGGAGTCTTCTCCCGATCCTGGGGTTAATGCGGTTTCAGAAAGCAGGGTTTAAACCCATTATTTTGGTTGGCGGAGCAACCGGGATGATTGGAGACCCGAGCGGAAAAAGCGCGGAGCGCGTGCTTTTAGGCGAGGAAGAGATTGTGGCAAATGTTGTGGCACTTGAAGCGCAGTTAAGAAAATTTCTCGACTTTGATAAAGGTTCATGCTCAGCACTTGTGGTGGATAATTCCTCCTGGTTTAATCAAATTCTTTTTGTTGATTTTCTCCGGGATATTGGAAAGCATTTTTCGATTGGAGCTATGTTGGCGAAGGAGTCAGTGAAAACCCGGCTCGAGACCGGAATTTCTTTTACTGAATTTTCTTATACCTTACTCCAGGCTTATGATTTTCTGTATTTGTACGATAATTATAAATGTAAGATTCAACTCGGAGGGCAGGATCAGTGGGGAAATATTACGGCGGGCATTGAACTTATCCGGAGACTTCGTGGACAAGAGGTCTTTGGTGTTACCTTCCCATTAATAACCACTGCTTCGGGGAAAAAATTTGGGAAGAGTGAAGCCGGAAACATTTGGCTTGACGGCGCGTTGACGGCACCCTATCAATTGTATCAGTACCTGATTAATGTGAGTGATCAAGATATAATCACCTCTCTAAAAAATTTTACCTTTTTATCCTTAGAGGAGATTGGAAATTACGCTGAGAAGATCAAAAATAAACCCGAAGAAAGAGAAGCTCAGAAGCTTTTGGCTTGGGAAGTAACCAGTCTTGTCCATGGAAAAGAAGCTGCTTTAATGGCCCAAAAAGCCTCGGGGGTGCTTTTCGGCGGAGAAATTTCAGGTTTTACTGACAAGCTTTTAGAAGAAATTTTTTCTGATGTACCCAAGGCGAAACTGCTTTTTCCCGCGTTAGCCGGCGGATTAGATATTCTTGAAGCATTGCTTTCTTGCCAGTCGGTTTCTTCCAAGGGAGAGGCAAGGAGGCTCATCAGTCAGGGGGGGGTTTATGTTAATAATCAAAGAGTTAGTGACCAGGCTCGTAAACTGACTCCTCAAGATTTAGCGTCCGAACATTTTATTGTTATCCGCACGGGAAAAAAGAAGTTTTTTATTCTCGGTTTTGAATAAATTTTCGAGGCGGATTTTTTCTTGACACTCAATTAATTGTTAAAAATTAATGAGTTAAAAAATAAAATAATCTTAAAAAAATCACTTGACAAAAGATTATTTTAACCTAAGATAAAAAAGTAAGTTTAATGTTCTTTGAAAAGTGAATAACCGGGTTATTATGTTTTTAAGCCCCTTGAAATATAAAGTAAATTAGAATTAAACTGGAGAGTTTGATCCTGGCTCAGAACGAACGCTGGCGGCGTGCCTAACACATGCAAGTCGAACGAGAAAGTCCTGCTTGCAGGATGAGTAAAGTGGCGCACGGGTGAGTAACACGTGGATAATCTGCCTCTAAGCGAGGAATAACACTTCGAAAGGAGTGCTAATACCGCATAATGTTATTTCCTCTTCGGAGAGAATAGCCAAAGGTGACCTCTGTCTCAAGTTGCCGCTTAGAGATGAGTCCGCGGCCCATTAGCTTGTTGGTAGGGTAAAAGCCTACCAAGGCGACGATGGGTAGCTGGTCTGAGAGGATGATCAGCCACACTGGAACTGAGATACGGTCCAGACTCCTACGGGAGGCAGCAGTGAGGAATCTTGCGCAATGGGGGAAACCCTGACGCAGCAACGCCGTGTGAGTGATGAAGGTTTTCGGATCGTAAAGCTCTGTTTGAAGGGACGAAAAGTATTTGATTAATACTCAACTACTTTGACGGTACCTTCAGAGGAAGCACCGGCTAACTCCGTGCCAGCAGCCGCGGTAATACGGAGGGTGCAAGCGTTGTTCGGAATTACTGGGCGTAAAGGGCGCGTAGGTGGCTAATTAAGTCAGGTGTGAAATCCTTCCGCTTAACGGGAGAAGTGCACTTGAAACTGCTTAGCTAGAGTACGGGAGAGGAAGGTGGAATTCCTGGTGTAGAGGTGAAATTCATAGATATCGGGAAGAACACCGGTGGCGAAGGCGGCCTTCTGGCCCGTTACTGACGCTGAGGCGCGAAAGCGTGGGGAGCAAACAGGATTAGATACCCTGGTAGTCCACGCCGTAAACGTTGGGCACTAGGTGTGGGAGGTTTTTATTCCTTCTTTGCCGAAGCTAACGCATTAAGTGCCCCGCCTGGGGAGTACGGTCGCAAGGCTAAAACTCAAAGGAATTGACGGGGGCCCGCACAAGCGGTGGAGCATGTGGTTTAATTCGACGCAACGCGAAAAACCTTACCTGGGCTTGACATGCTGGTAGTAGTGAACCGAAAGGGAAACGATCCTGAGCAATCAGGAAGCCAACACAGGTGCTGCATGGCTGTCGTCAGCTCGTGTCGTGAGATGTTGGGTTAAGTCCCGTAACGAGCGCAACCCCTACCTTTATTTGCCATCATTAAGTTGGGCACTCTAAAGGAACCGCCTCGGTCAACGGGGAGGAAGGTGGGGATGACGTCAAGTCCTCATGGCCTTTATGCCCAGGGCTACACACGTGCTACAATGGCCAGTACAAAGGGCTGCAAACCCGCGAGGGTAAGCAAATCCCAAAAACCTGGTCTCAGTTCGGATTGGAGTCTGCAACTCGACTCCATGAAGTCGGAATCGCTAGTAATCGCAGATCAGCGTGCTGTGGTGAATACGTTCCCGGGCCTTGTACACACCGCCCGTCACACCACGAAAGTCGATTATACCAGAAGTCGCTGGTTTAACCTGTTTCGACGGGAGATAAGCGCCTAAGGTATGGTTGGTAATTGGGGTGAAGTCGTAACAAGGTAGCCGTAGGGGAACCTGCGGCTGGATCACCTCCTTTCTAAGGAGTAAAGAGGGCAGAAAATAATAACCCGGTTTTTTCTTCTTAAAAAGCTATAGGCCTCCTTTATAAAAGGACGGAAGAAAAATCCTTAGTGTTAAAAGGTGTTGTTTAGGGCCTATAGCTCAGTTGGTTAGAGCGCACGCCTGATAAGCGTGAGGTCGATAGTTCAAATCTATCTAGGCCCACCTTTGATAAGCAGGTGATATAACCTCCGAAAAAATTAATTTGCACTGTGGGGGTATAGCTCAGTTGGGAGAGCACCTGCTTTGCACGCAGGGGGTCAGCGGTTCGAATCCGCTTACCTCCATAAAAAAAATTGTTCTTTGAAAACTGAATATCAATTATTGCTCCTTATTTATTGACTAAAAATTTTTATGGTCAAGCTACTAAGAGCGTACGGTGGATGCCTTGGTGCCAGGAGACGATGAAAGACGTAGTAAGCTGCGATAAGCTTCGGGGAGCCGCTAAACAGGCTTTGATCCGAAGATCTCTGAATGGGGCAACCCGGCACTGTTAATACGGTGTCATTTATTGCTGAATCCATAGGCAATAAAGGTGAACGAAGGGAATTGAAACATCTTAGTACCTTCAGGAACAGAAAACAAATGTGATTTCCTAAGTAGTGGTGAGCGAACGGGAAAGAGCCTAAACCAGATATGCGTGATAGCCCGTAAGCGTTGTATATCTGGGGTCGTGGGACTTTACTGGAAAAAGTTACGGCTTTTTCGAGAAGTTACCAAAGTAATCAATAGCTGAATCCTGTGGAAACAGGAACCAGAGAAGGTGATAGTCCTTTAAGCTAAATTGATTACTCTTCTTTGTAAAGCACCCGAGTACTACGGGACACGGGAAATCCTGTAGGAATTTCGGAGGACCATCTCCAAAGGCTAAATACTACCTGGCAACCGATAGTGAACAAGTACCGTGAGGGAAAGGTGAAAAGTACGGAGGTAATCCGAGTGAAATAGTACCTGAAACCGTATGCTTACAAGCAGTGGAAGGACTATGCCCCCGCAAGGGGGAATGTCTGACCGCGTGCCTTTTGTATAATGAGTCAGCGAGTTACTCTATGTAGCAAGGTTAAGCCGATTGAGGTGGAGCCGAAGCGAAAGCGAGTCTTAACAGGGCGTTTAGTTGCATAGAGTAGACCCGAAACCGGGTGATCTACCCATGGCCAGGGTGAAGTCTCGGTAACACGAGATGGAGGCCCGAACTGGT
>Ga0315275_10002371_pt1 | contig 16988 bp, 16 predicted proteins | sample YL17G03_0_MG_FD_205557 | JGI IMG/M metagenome (GOLD analysis project Ga0315275, IMG submission 205557) | Sediment microbial communities from Yellowstone Lake, YNP, Wyoming, USA - YL17G03_0 | ecosystem: Environmental > Aquatic > Freshwater > Lake > Sediment | place: USA: Wyoming | collected... | reverse complement strand
CGCTCCCTTTCAGGGAGAGGGATCTTTTTTTTGCTCCCCTCCCCATGGTGGGAGGGGATAGAGGGGAGGGGGCTGTTTCTTAATCACCCTCTCCCCAACCCTCTCCCATCTAGGGAGAGGGATCTGTAGTGCTCTCCGCTAACTCACTCTAGAAAATGAACTTGACGCCTAGGCGAGCCGAGACCGGCGGGAGAAAATCATACTTCATCAGGAATCTCGGGTCGGCAATATAATCCTGGTTTCGATAATCCCAATTCCCCGTGAGCTTGTCCTCGTCACTGGCGATGATGCGGATCCGGTTGACCGTGCTCCACTGGCTCTGGGCGGTGCCGGCGTTGAGCAGATTGGAAACGTTCAGGCTGAACAGGACCTGATTCTTGCCCAGGTGGAGGGCGTACTCTGCGTAGAGATCCGTCGTCCAGAGGAAAGGCGTCCGTCCGTCCGTCAGGAGGCCGTCCGGGAACCAGTAGCCGGGGGCGTTGACCCGTCTCGAATTCGGAACCCCGCTGCGGGCGTTGGAAACCAGGCCCAGGGTCAGCCCGAAATCAAACGTGTAGCTGCCGAAGAACTTGATGAAGTGGGTTCTGTCCGTCCACAGAATTCCGTCGAGCGGCTCCAGGTGTCTGTCGAAAGCCCGGTACCAGGAATCATACAGGCTGAGCTCGTTGGGATAGAGCTGACCCTCGGCGGTGTTGGCCAGGCCGCTGTAGTTCCCCCACAGCCGGCTCCAGGTGTAGGACAAACCGGCCATCCAGTTGTGGCTGAACCGCTTGTCCAGGGCGATGTTGACGGCCGCGTACTCGCGCTTGGCCTTCGGCGTGTCGGGATACTTGTTGTCGAACACACCGCCGTTTTTCTCGGTGAGGGTCACGCCGTAGCCGGGGTTGCCGATCCACCAGATCGTCCCGCCCGGAGTCTCGATCCCGATGTCCTCGATGGCGCGGCGCAGGCTCTTCCTGACGATACGGGCCGTGACCGACAGGTCATTGTTAATTTTCTTCTCGGCCCCGATAGATATCTCTCTCTGGGACATCGCGTTCATCTTCTTGTCGGTTTCATTGAACGAGGGCAGGTACCCGTCTTCCCGGTTGATGAACGTGCCCGGGTAGTTGCCGTTGCCGTAGGTCCACCATTGGGGATCGTCGAGGGTGTAGTAGTTGTACCGGTCTCTGACCGCGCCGTAGGCCCCGTCGGCCAGGGCCAGCTTCAGGACGTCATAGTAGATGGCGTAGCTCCCGAACAGCTTCAAGCTCGTGTCCCCGAACACATCGTAGATCGCGCCAAAGCGGGGCGCCAGCTTGTCGAAGAAATCCCAGGTCAGGACGTTGCCCGAAAATTCGGGGATGTCGCTGTAGGAGGGGACGTCCTCGCGCTCGGCCCGGAGTCCGAAGTTGAGGGTGAGTTTCTTGGCGATCGTCCAGCTGTCCTGGAGGTAAAAAGCGGTGCGGTAGCTCGCGACCTTGCCGAACCTTCCGATATCCGGCCCGGGGGGGCGGCTGTCGGCGAACCGCACTATGTAAATCCCATAGTCTCCCTTATAGACGACGTCCTCCTGGCCATAGATCACGTAGTCCTGGTCCCAGTAGAATTCAATTTCGTCATTGGGATAGGTGTTGTTGAGATTGCTCACCAGTTTGACGAACAAAAACCCGGCCTTGAAGGAATGTTCGCCGCCCAGGTTGAAGAAATAGGCCAAATCCGTGTTGGCACTGGCCCGGGAGTAGAACAGGCTCTTGGTCTGGTACCCGGCATCCCAGCCGTAGCTCTCGAATTCTGCCGGCCTGATCTGGTCGGGATACTGGGCCACCAGGTCCGGGTAGACGGCGTTGGTTTCACCGAAATAGTACCGCGTTCCCGGCGGCTCGAGCTTTTGATTGGTGGTATCCGTTTTGTAGTAGCCGCCGCGCAGGGCGAGCATGAGGTTATTGCCCAGGACGAGGTCGGCGGTGAGGGTGGCGGTCCAGTTGGGATAGCTGAACCCGACCTTTTCCCAGGTAAACGACGAGTCATCGCCTCCGTCCCGGCTGGGCAGGTCGCCCAAATACTTCGAGGTGTTGTTCACAACCGTCGCCCCCAACCGGAGATTTTTCGTCGGCTGGGCGGTGATCTTGGCCATCATGTTGTACCAGGAATATTTCTGCAGGACCGAGCTCTCGGCAATATCCCCGCTCAGCCATTCCACCGTCCGGGTGGTGTTCCGGAAGACCGGCAGGACGGCGCCGAAAAACCAAACCCTGTCTTTCAGGAAATAGCCGCCCAGGCTGAACCCGCCCTCGAACCGGTTGATTTTATCTTTGCCGTAGAGGTCCTGGTAGTTGACGTACTCCGCTTTGGTCAGGTCAAAAGGATTGAGACGGAGGGTGTCTCTTTCTTTCCCGGTCAGCGCGCTTCCCTCATAATACCCGATCAGCTCGCCATGGAAGGCGTTGCCGCCGGAGCGGGTGATGACGTTCACAACGCCGCCCAGCGAGCCGCCGAATTCGGCCTGGTAGCCGCTGGATTTGACCTGGACTTCGTCGATGAACTCAAAAGCGGCCTGCTGCTGCAGGTTGCCCACGAGAAGGTCGCTCGTGTTCATGCCGTCCATGTAGTACATGTTCTCCAGGCCGGTGGCGCCGTCGATCGAAGTCCCGCCCGAAACAGCCTCGTTGGCCACCCCGGGAATGACCGTGATCAAGGAGTCGTAGTTGCGGCCCCGGGGCAGCCTGGAGAATTCCGTTTTGTTCAGCGTCATGCCCTGGGTGGTGCTCTTGATGTCGATCAGAGGGGAGCCCCCGATGACGGTGACTTCCTCCTCTAATTTGCCGGGCACCAGCTGAACATTAATGACCAAGGTCTGTTCGATGGCCAGTCCCAGCCCCTCGCGCACAGCCGATTTGAAACCGGGGAGAGTGAAGACGATCTTGTATGTTCCGGCGGGGAGGCTGAGCAGGCGATAGACCCCGTTTCCATCGCTGGTCGAAGTCGCCTGACCGATGAGCGAGGGGCTGGTCGCCACGACGCCCACCCCGGGAAGGGGAGACCCGTCTTCCTCGCTGACGGTTCCGATGATTCTCCCGACCGGTTCCTGGGCCGCGAGAGCGCTCCAAGATAGCAATAGGCCCACAAGCAGGAGAGCCAGTACCGATGTTTTTTTCATCTGTTTCCTCCAGGAATAAATAATGGCGGCTGATAAACAGCGTTAAGAAATATATATTGCTGGCCAAAATTATTGTATATTGAATGTCGCACTGTCAAGCTTTTTTTGCGACCGGACGAGACCGCCGAAAGGAGAGAAAAATGAAGGCTGCGAAGGGAATTGTGGTCTTTCTCATAGCCGTCTTGGCACTAGCCCTTCAGAGTCCGGCCCAGGAGACAGTCCTCCTGAGCGACCCCATCATCCGGGCCATCATCGAGGAAGTCTCGGGCGACCTCGCTCTTCAGAACGAGTGGATGCTGGTCCCGTTTGAAAGGAATAGGCGCGAAGCCGAGTACACCGGCCGTCTCTGGGAATCCGAGTACATGGTGAAAAAGGCCATCGAATACGGGTATAAAGACGCCCATGTCGAGACCTCCTGGATCGACGGCGAGACGCAATGGGATGGGGTCAAGGGGAACCTCTGGCTTCTCGAACCCGAGAAAAAAAGGCTCGCCTCCTATGACGAGACGGCCGCCTGCCTGGCCGTCGAAAGCCTGACCGCGGACGTCACGGCCGAGCTCGTCTTTGCGGGCGGCGGCGATTCCCCCGCTGATTATAAGGGCCTCGAGGTCAAGGACAAAATTGTCCTGGTAACGGGAGACATGAGCCGGGCCCACACTCTGGCCGTGACCGAGCGGGGAGCGAGGGGTGTCGTCTATTATAATCCGTCCTCCGCGCCGGAATTCCCCGAGATGGTTCCCTGGCAGAACTTAGACCCCGACTCCGTCAAGAAGGCGGCCCAGCCGTCCTTCGGGTTTGTGCTGACCCCCCAAATGGGGGACTATCTCGTCGCGCGCCTCAAAAAAGGGGAGAAGCTTGTCGTCCGGGCCGAGACGGAAGCGAAATTCTATCCCAAGAAGCTGGAGGTGGTGACGGCGCTCATCCCGGGAACCGATCTCGCCGGGCAGGAATTCCTGTTCGTCGCCCATCTCTATGAAGGCCTGGCCAAGCAAGGGGCGAACGATAACGTCAGCGGCTGCGTCTGCGAGCTCGAGGCCGGGAGGGCGATCATCCAGCTCCAGAAAGAGGGCAAGATCCCGGCCTTGAGGAGGTCCATCCGGTTCATCTGGGTCCCGGAGATCGAAGGGACGGATGCCTATCTCAAGCGATTCAAGGAGGAGAAAGAGAGAATAATCGCCGGGATCAACATGGACATGGTGGGAGAAGGTCTGACGAAGTGCCACACGATATTCCGCGTCTCCAGGACTCCTCATTCTCTCCCTCATTTTGTGAACGACCTTGTCCAGGAGATGGCCGAGCTCACGGTCAAGCTCAACAATGACGGCAACGGCGAGTATCCCGGCAATGTCTACGGCCGATTTTCCAACAAGATCGTCTCGCCTCAAGGGAGCCGGGATGTCTTCAACCTCTCCATCCTGGGCCATGACGGCGGGAGCGACAACGTCATATTGAACAGCTTCGCGTTCCGGGTGCCGACCGTCTATTTTGAATGCTGGCCGGAGGATTTCTACCACACCAACATGGATACGCCGGACAAGTCGGACGCGACGCAGCTCAAAAGGGTGGCCTTCATCGCCGCCGCCTCAGCCGTGGCCTTTTGCTCGGCCACTCCTTCCGACGCCAGGAAGATCGCCGTCGAAACGGCGAGCCGGGCAGAGGGAAGGATCGCGGAAGACGCAAAGAAAGGGCTGGCCCTTTTGTCGAAGTCTCCGGCTGAAGGCCTCGACGAAGCCTACAAGAACGCCCATTTCAGCCTCGTCCAGAGCTACCGCAGAGAGAGCGAAAACCTGCGGTCGCTGCGCCTATTCGCCGAGACTGATGGCAACGTCCGCGGCTATCTCGAGGGCCTCGTGTCGGATTTTCAAACCCGGGAAGGCCGCGACCAGGAAAAGATCAGGAAACTCTACGAGTCTCTGTGTGCCCAGTATGGCCGAAAAGCCGGCCGCGTCTCGCTTACCGCAGCAGAAGAAAAAATGAGCCGGATCGTTCCGGAGAGAACAGGCACGGAAAGGAAGCGCGCCGACGTTCCGCCGGACAACAAAGTCGTCTCGCTGAACTACGGCCGTTATGAAACACTCAATTTTGTGGATGGAAAGCGCAGCATACTAGATATTGCCCATGCCCTGTTTTCGGAATATGGAGTGGTGAGACCCGCGGATGTGGAAGAATTCATCCAAGCCCATATCAAGGCCGGCAATCTCAGGCTCAAAGAATCCAGGCCAAACTGAAAGCCGTCTTCTCTGAAAATAGCGACCTCTGGCCGAAACTCGCCCGCTTCTTCCCGGTCCTCTAACCCCGCCTTTTTCTAACCCCCCCACCTTTTTCCTAATCCCGCCTGTTTTCCTTTCTTCCCCCGCCTCTTCGATCAAACCCACTTCCGGCGCTCTTCTTCGTCGTTCCGGGCCAAGACACGGGCATCAAGACGGTGTTTTATTCAAATATGGAGGGAATTAAGTTTCGTGTCCCCATAATTCGATCAGGTTCATACGGGGACCAGGGACTACGAGAAGGCCGGCGCCCGGTCAATAGGCAGTCAGGGCCCCAGATATCCCATTAAAACGTCGAGATGATGGAGGAAGAAGTCCCGGCCCCACAATTTTAACGTTTCCTGCTCCCGGAGAGGGAGGAACCGCTGGACATCCTGGCGGGCGACTCCCCAGTCGATTTCGGTGATCCTCTTTCTCAAGCTCTTTTCCAGCCAATCGGGGGCGATTCTCACTCCTCGGCCGGCCCACGGACCCGTCTGGTCGAGCGAACGGCTCAACAACTCGAGGTCTGGAACGACCTTTTTGTTGATGTACCAGATAAAATCATACCAGTCCCGTCCCTTCGTGTATGTCCGGCACAGCATCGCGCCGAGCTTCATGGCGGAGCCGGATTCAAGGCTTTGAGTCGTGATGGCCGTGGTTACGGGAAAGGCGAGGTAGCGCGTTTCATAGCTCGACCCGACGGGAGGATTCACATCGATCTCGAGCTTCACCTTGATGAGCTTCCGGGGGTCCCCGGCATACGGCAGGACTGGGGCGAGGTCCTTGCCGAAAGAGTCCGTCCGGAGAATCGCCTTCTTGACCGCCGTTTCCTCTTTTGCCCTATCCCGGACGCTGAAGCGAAGGCCCTCGTCGTTCCCGTCTTTGACGACGTGCTCCACGTATCCCTGCCAGCTGAAGCCCGGGTCCGGCCGTTTCAGGAAGAAGTCCAGGTCCTCGGAAAAGCGGTTCATGCCGTAAACGATGCGAAGGCACGTGCCGCCATGAAAAACCGCCTGAGCGTTCGAAAAGAGCCCGGCCCGGGAGAGGCTGACCAGGACCATCTGTTGGACGATCTCCTGCAGGACGTTTTCCTGGTCGAGGACGCTCGTGATCATGTATTCCCTGATCTTTTCCTCGAGGACGCGATGGATCATTTCCCGAGCTCCCGGACGAGCCCCCGAAGATAGTCCGTGGTTCGGCGTTCGCGGAGGCTCTCACACACCTCGTTCAAATCGTCCAACGCCATGTTTTCCAGATCCTCCCGGTCGATGCGCATGGAATCCGTCAGGAAGGCCAGGCCGTCCTTTTCCCATCTCACGTCCTTTCTTGTATAGACCAGGTCGGCGATGGCCCTAAATGGAGTGGCCACAAAGGCCCAGCTTCGGTCGTCGACCTTCAGGGCTTGGACTCCGGCTCTGGGGTTCGCGGCAGGAACCCGCACGAAGCTGAAAACGCCGACCGAGGTTTTGAACGTCCGGCTTCGCGAGGAGGTCACACTGCTGACCTGAAAAACCGCTTCCGGGATGAGGCCGTGGTGAGCCAATGCTGATTCCAGGCTCACATGGGAAGGGGAGTGCAGGATAGCCGCGATGACGAATGGGTGGACGTGAGTTTTTCGCAACTCCGGAGCGAGCAGGAACAGACCCGGCCTGAGCCGGATGATCTCACCCGCGGCGACGGCGCGATGCACGAGCACTTTCCTGGCCGCTTCCGACCGGTCGGCGAGAATATTCCGGATGACCGTTTCGTCGAAGACGCCCCCTGGGGGAGAGAGGCGGAAGATCAACTCAGTCACGGTTTGCATCGTGCTCTTAGGTTACATTATTCGTAACCTCGTTGCAAGAGCTAAGAATTCGTGAAAATGGGGACCTCTGGCCGAAGCTCGCCCGCTTCTTCCTGGTTCAATAACCCCCGCCTTTTTCTTACACCCACCTTTTTCCTAATCCCGCCTTATTTCCTTTCTTTCCCCGCCTCTTCGATCAAACCCACTTCCAGCGCTCTTCTTCGTCGTTCATGGCCAAGACGTGAGCATCAAGACGGTGTTTTATTCAAGAGTCGCCCTCTCAGCTAAAGGCGGACATGAGCGAGTCCGTGCGCTCTCGACTTTACGGATGAGTAAAATCGTAGAAAATGGGGGAGGCCTATCGGGCAGATCGATTTGACAAATTTACACTATAATTTACAATTATCGAAAGAAGGAGGTAAAGAAGATGAAAGTGAAAACCCGCATGATAGTTTTAGTGGCCATTGGAATGGGGCTATTCCTTTATCAGCGGTCCCTTTCCTATCCTCCGGCGGTGGGAATCACGGGGAAAGCTAAGAATTGCCTCGTCTGTCATGCTAACAATGGCCCGTGGCAGGACGAGGGGAATACCATCATCGATATTCTGGACAGCGAGACCAAAAAATCGCTCCGCCAACCTGACGGCAGTTTCTTGATTGAGGTACCGAGGAGACAAACCAAGTCCGTGCTGACTGTCATCGGCCGCGCCAAAGGGGATACAGCTGAATCACCGTACAGAAATGCCTGGATATATGTGGATCCCAAGCGGATTGAAACAGACTCTTTATCCAAATTTGCCCAAGGCTGGAGCACGAATCTGCCCCTGTCCTGCCGCCTGGTAGGGGATAGTTTGGAAGGGTTAGAGGGGGCGAAAATCACTGTCCTTCCCATGACCCTCATGCCTGGAGATGATGCCCGGGATGCGGAACTTGAGCTTCAGGTCATGTTAACCAAGGGCGAATCCATAAAAGGAAAGCCCAAGCAGGGGATGGTGGGGAATTATCTTGTGCGGCCGGTTCGACTGAAAGTATTGGGGTAGGTTCGGTCATAATATGTCCGATTGAGTTCTAGGCAATTTTCTCACCTCAGCTTGGCCCTGATACCGTCCCCATTTCCTTTATTCCCGTGATACAAGATCAAGGAGTACGGCGGCATGAGGGTGGACCCGGATCAGGGGGGCAGATCATTGAAATCGCCGCGCGGCCGGCGATATATTACCGACATGGTGAGGAGGGGAGATTCATCGCCCGGAGCAAGCATTCGCCACGTCGCGGAATAAGGATATTTTTCAAAGGAGGAAATTATGGAATCAAAAATGCGGGTTGACAGCTACACGAAATTTATTCTCACCGTCATTGCCCTTTGCCTTGCTTTTATCTGCCTTCAAAAGGTCAGGTTATTTCCCATGCTGTATGGCGCTACACCTAATATTGTTGATGTCCGAATTATGGCGATTGAACGGGGGTCCGGACAAAGTTGGGATCCTATGTATATTGGCATTATTGATAAATTACCCGTTGAAGTAGTGAATGTGGCGGCGATTCCAGTAGACGTCAAAAATTCTCTTCTGCCAGTGGACGTGAAGAATGTCGACGTAAAATCAAGTCTGAAGCCGATAGAAGTCAAGAAATAAAGGACGGACCCCCATTCTTGACTTTTATTCCGTTGTTTTTTGCCTTGAAAAGTAGCTAATAAGACCAATAATTGGGCACAAAAAAGGCCTATCGAAATTAAAATATTATAGATTAGTTGGTCCGATCCCCTTTTTGCCTTTTCTTTCTTATTTTTTCTCTTTTTTTCATTTTTTCCAAGCAATTTTCCCCTGGACCTCCGTTCTCGCACCGTTCCATTTTGCGCGGCGAGAGCAAATCTATGGCCAGTTCGTCGCTATTCATTGAGAGGATTTCTCTATGATAGGACATTATTTGGATTCTTTGATCCATTGTTCAACTTGACTTTCGGTGCAGAAAGGTAGATGATGAAAAAAGAAAAGGCATATTGGAAATTATGGATTGAGACTTGGTTCCCAGCCGCTTATGAGCATGTTTATATTTCTTACCTTCCCAATAAGGATAGATGCGGAAAAGAATTCGATGTGGAACCCTGGGAGACGGAAGGCCTCAAGATTCAGGCCCGGCTTTTTCGCGGAGCGACTTCGTATCCGGCTCGGGGTTCTTATCGGGTCATGGATACCGAAGGCAATATAGGGTCCGGAATCATGCTTGAGAAGACGAGAATGATAGTATCGTTCGTTTCAGCGGCAGAAATGAACGAGCCTGCCTTGGCAGAGGCAACAAATTTTCTGAAGAGGTTCGGAAAGAGGACAAACCAGGAAAGCGTTGCTTTTTGTATAGATGGAGAAATGTATTACTTGGATTTATCCAAGAAAACGATTCTTAAACAAAAGGAAAAACGGCATGATAAGAAGAAAATTCAGCCAAACTGAGATTAGGAAAATTACTGGGGCCTCGCGGAGCGAGCGTATTCCGATTCCCTTTTATTATACTCCTCCGCTAGTGGACGAGCTGAGAGTATGGCTGGAAAGGCGACTTTCGTCGAGCGGGGGAAGACCCACTGTTAACGGATTCGAAGTGGTACGCAAAGTCCGTTTTACCCAGGAAAACTGGAACAAGTTGGAGTCTATCGCAAAAAATTGGTCCCAGAACGGAAAATCAGTAAGTCCGGCTCAAGTGGCGACTTCAATTCTGGATAAAGCGATTTCCTCGCTATTAAGGTCATGACGAAGTCGTCCCTCAAGATTCGTTGACAGTCAACTGGCCGCCTATTTTCTTCTTTCTTTAAGGTGCGCTCGGAATTTCCGTGCCAAGTCTGGGCCATAACAATGCTCGACAAAGAGTACATTCAGCTCGTCCGGAGAGAGTTTGGGGCGCCTTTTCTTGAGGCCCTGGCGGGAGAGGCTGATCATGGCTTCCGACAGCATGAAAGCACGGCTGATGCGTTCTGCAACGCTGGCCTTTCTGAGCAGCGCGATCTGTAGGTCCTGGATTTCTTGCGGCGTATCGGAGAGGCCCCGCCGCTTTTCGCGAACCGGAAGCTTAGCCATAGAAATATTATATCCGGAGAGGAAGGCACAAGCAATTTTTCTCCCTTACCTCCATCCTCTGCCGTCGGTCCCGTTTTCTTTCATGGTTGTCGGCATGATAAAATCTAATTTATGATAAGACTCTATTTGGATTCTTTGATCCCTTTAAGCAGGCGTTGGAAACTCAGTCAAGGAATGGATTGAGGACGCGGACGCCGGCGATAGCGCGGCCGGCCTGAAGGTCTTCGGATAGAAGAATTTCGGCGCCTCCACGAACCGCCGCCACGACGACGAGAGCGTCCCAGAAGGCGAGCCTTTCTCGGTTCTCGAGGGCGATGGCTTGGATGATCGACTCGCCGTCGTTCACGACGACATCCCAGGTCAGCATGTCTTCGATGATTTCCCCGGCCTGAACGGGCTTCAGCGGATGCGGGATTTTTCGTGTCAGACTGACGTAGAGCTCCTGGAGGATTTGGGTGCTCACCAGACCGCGCCCAGACCGCCACAGGCCGATGAGATTTTTTTTAGCCGTTCGGTGCTTTTCTCCGGCCGTCGTATCGTAGGCGTAGACGATGATGTTCGTATCGACGAACGTTTTATTTTCGTTCATGGAGGTCGTCCCGGGCGGCGGGCTTTCGGCCTTTTGTCCCAAGCCCCAGCCCTCTTTCAAGGGAAGCCAGCTGACGCTTTTTGGCCTTGGCGTAGCCCGACGAGCGATCGATCTTCTCCTCGATCGCTTCCCGAACGTAGTTGTTGAGCGACCGATCCTCGCGGACGGCCATCTCCTTGGCCTTGCGGACGAGAGGATAGGAAAGTGACACGGTCAGATTTCGTTTATTCACCGGAACCTCAGAAACACATAAATATGTGTATCACACAGAGAGGCGCGTGTCAATAATATCGGGCCTCATTTTCTCCTGTTCAAGAAAGGCAGCTGAATCACAATTTCACTTCCGCCGGTGCGCCGGATGCGCAGGACGCCGCCCTTTTCGAGCGGCTGCCAAGTCCAGCCGTCATTCACCAGCGACTTCTGCTGGGAAATGGCTTTTCCGTCGACCGTCACCGCTTTCGGCTTGGCGGTTGTTCGCAACACCTCTGTGCCCGCATCATCGAACGTCCGATACTCAATTTTATCCTGCTGATACGTAATTTTCTGCACGACCGAGGTCGATCGCAGCAGGTAGTCCTCGCCGGCGGGCGCCCACTCCGGGACAGCGCCCAGCCCTTCCATGAAATGCCGGATGTAGTCGCCGTAGCCGTCTGAGAACCAGCTGCCGGGCCAGTACGGCCCGACGGCCACAACGCCGTTCTCGTAGGTCATGTAGGTCGCAAAGTTGAAGAATCGGTAGGCCCGCTCCTTGTACGAAGGGTCGCCGGTTCTCTCGTACCACAGGGCGCAGATCGAGGCGTATCTGGCGGTGTGGCTGGCCATCGGCTCATAGCACCAGGTCTGCTCTTTTATCGCCTCCATCCCCTCGGTGCCGAATGCGCTGGCCACCCAGTGAATAAGCGCGGGCATGCTCTCGTCGACATCGGGGTCGAGTTCGGGATGTTTGAGCAGATACCGTGCCGTCTCCAGCGGCGTGAGCTGGTTGCGGTTGGCGCGCTCGGGGTCGTTCGGCACATCCTCGAAATAGGCGTTCCAGACATACGTTTTCAGCGGGCCGGTCGGGCCGTACAGCCACTCCCAGGCAGTGTCTCTGGAGTTCTTGTAGTCGCCGGCTTTCTTCTCCTCCAGGCCTATTCTCTTTTGAATCCGGATGAGCTCATCGAACAATCGAATCGGTTCGATCACGTTGGAGCAGTATTCCGATATGACCACCCCGGTTCTGGCATTGACCCGGAAGGGCCAGGGGGACTTTATGGTGTCCGACTCTTTGCGGACGTGCTTGGCCAGGGCGTCGGCGCAGTTTATGGCCGCCTCGAGATACTTCTTCTCCCCGGTCACTTCATAGAACTTGAGATAAGCAATGCCCAGTTCTCCCACCTTGTCCGGTTCGATCCCGTGCAGTCCGTCTCCGCGCATGCCGTCGTGTTCCCACTTTGTCGCGCCCTGCCAGACTGCAGTACCGGGGTCGCCGCTGGCATAGGGGACACTGGCCCAGGGCCAGTCGGCGGGTGTCGTGCCGAACTCCAACTGATGATCCAGCATACTGCGCACGACGTTGATGTATTCGTCGTCGCCTGAGTAGATCCGCCAATCGAGGACCAGCCCCTGGACAAGACCGGCGAAGACGCAGGCGGGATTGTTGGGCCAGTCCTGCCACGTCTTGCCGGCCGCAAACGCCTCTTGGCCTTTGAGGTGGGGCCCTTCAAAGCAGCACGATATAAAGTAAAGGCGTTGGCCGGTGGACGGGTCAACGGGCACGCCCGACTTGATGAACTCGGACGCCAATTTGCACACCTGCACATATCCCGCGCCGGGCGTCTCGGGCTTATACCACGGCAGGATGCCCCCGGCGCTGTCCCGGTTCACCTTGTGGGAACAGATCTCCTCCGTCGCCGCAGCCGCGAAGCCCACGGCCAGTGAAATCAAACCGATTAATATTATTCTTGTCCGCATCGCCTGACCTCTTTCAATCAGAACCCGCCGCGGAGCCATCTTAGGTGGGGAGGAGCTTGGCATAGACTTGGCGGCGGCGGGGGCCGTCGAACTCGCAGAAAAAAACGCCCTGCCACGTACCCAGGACGAGCTTCCCTTCCTCAATCGGGATGGTGATCGACGAACCCACCAGGCTCGACTTGACGTGGGCCGGCGAGTTTCCCTCCGCGTGCGCGTAGGGAACCGAGTCGGGAACAGCCTTGCGGAGCGTCATCAGTATGTCCTGCCTGACCGTCGGGTCGGCGTTCTCGTTGATGGTCACGGCCGCGGTCGTGTGCGGGACGTAGACGACGCAAATTCCCGACTTGATGTCCGACTTTCTCACCTCTTCCTCGACCTGCCTCGTGATATCCACAAAAACTTCTTTTGATCCCGTCTGAACATCGAATTTTTTCATAGCTGCCCTCTCTGCGTTCTCATTTCTAAGCCCCCAGCATAATCCAATTCCCCGGCGAAAAAAAGCAAAAAAAAAGTTGAAAATCACCCTTGACAAGCCCTTTTCAGAGGAGTAAATTCAGACCGAAAACTACAATATTTTGTAGATTGGGCCGGCAAGACACACTAAATATCGCACTCATAACGTCGGCCGTTTGACCGGTTTCCGCTGTTTCTAGGGAGGAAGGAGGCGCGCAATGACCAGAGGAATTCCCCGTATTCGCAAACGGGATGGGTCCATCGTCGATTTCGTCCAGGACAAGATCACCACGGCCGTTTTCAAAGCCATGGAAGCCAACGGCATCAACGACCGCGCCGCCGCCAAGACCGTCTCCGACATCGCCATCTATATGGTCGAGGACAAGTTCGGCGGATACACGATCCCCTCCGTCGAGCAGATCCAGGACATCGTCGAAATGGTCCTGATGAAACAGGGCTACCACGACGTCGCTAAGTCCTACATCCTCTACCGCGATCGCCACAAGTCCATCCGCGAGGCCAAGCAGACCGGCCTCAACCTGGAGCGGCTGATCAAGGACTATATCAGCGACGTGGACTGGAAAATTCGCGAGAACAGCAACGAGGGCGTGATCAGCTTCTCCGGCCTCAACGCCCGCGTCTCCGGCGAGGTCCTCTCCAACTTCGCCCTCAACCACCTCTACACCGAGCGTGTCAAGAAGGCCCACCAGGACGGCCAGTTCCACATCCACGACCTCTCCTATCCGATCGTCGGCTACTGCGCCGGCTGGTCGCTCGATAAGCTCCTCCGCAGGGGGTTCGGCCACGTCCCCAACCAGGTCCACTCCAACCCGGCCAAGCATCTCGAGACGGCCACCCTCCACATGGTCAACTACATCGGGACGATGCAGGGCGAGTTCGCCGGCGCCCAGGCCTTTTCCTCGGTCGATACCCTGCTCGCGCCCTTCGTCCGGTTTGACAAGCTCGACTACGAGCGGGTCAAGCAAGACATCCAGAAGCTCATCTTCGGCCTTAACGTTCCGTCGCGCTGGGGCTGGCAAACCCCGTTCTCGAACCTCACCTTCGACCTCACCGTGCCGGACGACTTGAAGGACAAGAAGGTGGTCGTCGGCGGCGAGGAGCAGGACTCGACCTACAGCGAGTACCAGGAAGAGATGAACATGATCAACCGCGCCTTCCTGGAGCTCATGATCGAGGGCGACCAGAAAGGCCGCGTCTTCACCTTCCCCATCCCGACCTACAACCTGAGCCGGGATTTTGCCTGGGACACACCCATCGCCGACCTTCTCTTCGAGGCCACGGCCAAGTACGGGATTCCCTATTTTCAAAATTACATCGGCACGAACATGAACCCGGGCGATATCCGGGCCATGTGCTGCCGCCTCAACCTCGACCAGCGGGAGCTCATGCGGCGCCCCGGGAACATCTGGGGTCCCGGCGATTCGACGGGCTCGATCGGGGTGGTCACCATAAACCTCAACCGCATCGGCTACGAAGCCAAGACCAAGGAGGAGTACCAGGGCAAGCTCGAAGCGCTCATGGTCCTGGCCAAAGAGTCACTCGAAACCAAGCGCGAGGTCGTCAACAGCATGCTCAAGAAGGGTATGATGCCTTACACCCTCGTCTATCTCGGCCACTTTGACAACCACTTCTCGACCATCGGGATATGCGGGATGCACGAGGCCTGTCTGAACTTCTTAGGCAAGGGGATCGGCACTCCGGAAGGCAAAGAGTTCGCCCTGGAGACGCTGGGCTTCATGCGCGGCGTCCTCAAGAAGTTCCAGGAGGAGACCGGAAACCTCTACAACCTAGAGGCTACGCCGGCCGAGTCAACGTCTTACCGGCTCGCCCGGAAGGACAGGGCCAAGTACAAGAACATCATCACCTCGGGGACGGAGAAGTACCCCTACCTCACCAACTCCACCCAGCTCAACGTCGATGCCACCCGCGACGTCTTCGAGGCGCTCCAGCACCAGCAGGACATCCAGCCGCTCTACACGGGCGGCACGATCTTCCACACCTTCCTGCCCGAGTCGATCGACCGCGAGACCTGCCGGAAGCTGGTGAAGAAGATCGCCCAGACCAAGATCCCGTACTTCAGCATCACCCCGACCTTCTCGGTCTGCTACAACCACGGCTACGTCAAGGGCGATCATCCGAAGTGCCCGAAGTGCGGGACCGACACCGAGGTGTTCTCGCGGATCGTCGGCTACCTCCGGCCGATCCGGACCTGGAACGACGGCAAGCAGCAGGAGTTTAAAGACCGTACGCCCTACGAGAAGATCCAGTAGCCGGCTATGGATTATCTGCTTTTCACCTACCCGAACTGCGACAAGTGCGACGCCTTCAAGGCGTATCTCAAGGGGACGTTCCCCAAAGGGACACCCTTGCAGGGCGAGGAGCTGAGCCTCGTGGAGAAGGCCGGGAAGATGCGGGTCCGGGAGTACCTCGGGCAGATTAAGCGCGATGAGAAGGGCGCCATCATTCTTCCGGTCTTCGTGCTGCGGGAGGAGGGCCAAGTGCGCGGGATCTTCACCGACCACGCGGAGCTCGACTGTTGGTTGAGATCAAGGGCCTAGAGAAGTTCGCACCCCTCGATTTCCCGGGGTATATCTCGGCGACGGTCTTCTTGGGGGGATGTAATTTCCGCTGTCCGTTCTGCCACAACGCCGACCTCGTCCTGAGGCCTCAGGCGCTCGACACCATGCCGCTCGACTATTTCATCACTTTCCTCGATTCGCGGAAGGACTGGCTCGAGGCGATCTGCGTGAGCGGCGGCGAGCCTCTGCTCGAGGACGATCTGGAAGTGCTGCTCCGGGTCATCAAGGACCGGAACATGCTGGTCAAGCTCGATACCAACGGGTCGAGGCCGGAGCGGCTGGCCGACCTTGTCGGGGCCAAGCTCGTGGATTATATCGCCATGGACGTCAAGGCGCCGCTCCATCGGTATAAACAGGTCACGCGCTCCGACGTGTCCGAGGACGACATCGTACGGAGCATCGAGCTCGTCCGGACGTCGGGGCTTCCCTACACCTTCCGGACGACACTCGTGCCGGGGCTCGTGGGGGAGAGGGATTTGCTCGAGATCGCCCAGATGCTCCACCGGGCCAAGCGCTTTCAGGTCCAGCAGTTTTCGAGGCGGAACCCGGTGGACAAGCTTTTCGCTCAGATCGACCCCTACCCGGAGGAAGAGATCCAGCGGCTGGCCGGGCTCATTAAGCCGTATTTCGATGAGGTCCGGGTCGAGGGAGTCTAGGGGAGCGATGAAACTCAGAGTCAAAAGAATTAGCGCCGAGGCCAAGCTGCCGGTCTTCCAGCATCCGGGCGACGCCGGGATGGACTTGTTCGCCGCCGAGGAAGTCTTGCTCGGAGCGGGCGAGGTGAAGGCCGTCCCGACCGGGATTATGATGGCCATCCCCGAGGGGTACGTGGGACTTATCTGGGACAAGAGCGGGATTTCGCTCCAGGGTGTCCACAGGCTCGCGGGGGTAGTGGATGCCGGCTACCGGGGCGAAGTTAAGGTCGTCATGGTCAACCTGGGCAAAGGGCCGTTCGTCTTTAAGAGGGGGCAGAAGGTCGCCCAGATGCTCATCCAGCCCGTGCAGGTGGTCGAGGTCCTGGACGTTGGAGAAGGCGATCTCGACGAGACCGCGCGCGGCGCCGGCGGGTTCGGCTCCACCGGCCATTTCTAATTATCCCGTCAGACAAACCAATTTTCGACCCGAAGCCCGGGGATGCCGCTGTAGTGGCGGCTGTTA
>Ga0315275_10002368_pt1 | contig 16992 bp, 18 predicted proteins | sample YL17G03_0_MG_FD_205557 | JGI IMG/M metagenome (GOLD analysis project Ga0315275, IMG submission 205557) | Sediment microbial communities from Yellowstone Lake, YNP, Wyoming, USA - YL17G03_0 | ecosystem: Environmental > Aquatic > Freshwater > Lake > Sediment | place: USA: Wyoming | collected... | reverse complement strand
TCATCGCCTCGAGCCACGCCCGGGCGCTCTTCTACGACACCCGGGACCTGTTGCGCGTCATCCGCAGCACCTACGATCCGGTGGTGCGTACGACGGAACTCGACGTGCTGCGCCCCGTGATGCAGGCCGAACTGCTCGTGCTCGACGACCTCGGCGCGGAGAAGACGTCCGAGTGGGTCGAGGAGACCCTCAACCTGATCGTCAATACGCGCTACAACGAGCGGCGGGTGACGATCTTCACGTCGAACTACCCGGACACGCCCGACGAAGAGGATCCGAACACGCTGCTCTGTCGCGTCGGCACCCGGATGCGTTCGCGCCTGCACGAGATGTGCGAGTTCCTCGTCCTGGACGCCGCGGACTATCGCATGGACGACGCGGGGAAGGCGACCGACAACGAGCTGGTGCAGCTCTGGAAGCAGCAGCGCCAGCAGGCGGGCCGCCGCGTGCAGGCGATGCGGCCGGCGCCCGCGCGCGCCCAGTTGCGCGATCCCAAGAGCGCCGACCTGAAATGGCCCGGCGGGCGCGCCGGCACGTAGCCCCACCCGCCGTGCCCGCGCTCGGCCTCTACATCCACGTCCCGTTCTGCTCGGCGATCTGCCACTACTGCAATTTCAACCGCGAGCTGCTCGACGACGGCCTCAAGCGCCGTTACGTGGACGCGGCGATCGCCGAGATCCGATCGGCACCCGTCCGGCTGGGCCTCGGGGCGGCGCCTGCCGTGGACACGATCTTTTTCGGCGGCGGTACGCCGTCGCTGCTTGCCGGCTGCGAGATCGGTGCGATCCTCGACGCGTGCCGGGAACGGTTCAGCGTCGCAGCCGGCGCCGAGGTGACGATCGAGGCGAATCCCGAGACCGTGTCGGTGCCGGCGCTGGCCGCGTACCGCCACGCCGGGGTGAACCGGATCAGCGTCGGCGTGCAGTCGTTCAGGGGGGAGGAACTGCGCCGCCTCGGCCGTATCCACGACGTCGCGCGGGCGCGCCAGGCCGTGGCCCAGGCCCGGGAGGCCGGCTTCGACAACCTCAGCCTCGATCTGATGATGTGGCTGCCCGAGCAGTCGGTGGCCCAGTGGCTCGAGTCGGTGGAGGCGGCCATCGACGCGGGGCCCGAGCATCTCTCGCTCTACATGCTGGAGCTGTATCCCAACGCGCCGCTTCGCGAGGACATGGCGCGCGCAGGCTGGTCCCAGGCGCCCGACGAGGATGCGGCGGAGATGTACGAGCAGGCCATGGCGCGGCTGGAAGGGGCCGGGTACCTGCAGTACGAGATCTCCAATGTGGCGCGTCCCGGCCGCCAGTCGCGGCACAACCTGAAGTACTGGCGCGACGACGAGTGGGTGGGCATCGGGCCAGGCGCCCACTCGACCGTGGCGGCACAACGCTGGAAGAACGTGTCGGCCACAGACCAGTGGACCGCGCGGATCGAGGCGGGCGCGCCAACCGACGTCGAACGCCGGGTGCTCACCCCGGAGGAGCGGTGGCAGGAAGCGCTCATCACGGGGCTCCGGCTCACCGAGGGCATCGACCTCGAATCCTTCCGTCAGAAGTACGGGCTTGATATTGAGGCCCGATACGGCGATCATCTTCGTCCATACTTGGATGAGGGGCTGGCGCTGCTCGACGCAGGGCGCCTGCGCCTGAGCCGTCGGGGCATGCTGGTCGCCAACGAGGTGCTCCTGGTTTTCTTGTAGGCCCCGGGTACGCTACATTAGTCAGACTCCCTCGTGTTCGTGGTTCCCATTGGTCAAGGAGGCTTTAGCATGCTCTCGACGCGGACGTTTGCGGCTGCCGGATGGCGGCGCATCGCACTTGCTCTCGTGATCACCGTCGTCGCCGTGCTGGCGTCGGTCGGGATCGCCAACGCCCAGGCCGCGCCGCCCGCTCCTGCCGCCGCAGCGGCGCAGGCCGCGCCCGCGCCCCAGGCTCGTGTGTTCACGGGCGACGTGGGGATCATGTTCAACGTGATCAAGCCCGACAAGACGGCGGACTTCGAGATGGTGGTGGGCAAGCTGAAGGAAGCCCTCGCCAAGAGCGAAGACCCGGTGCACAAGCAGATGGCGGCCGGCTGGCGCGTCATCAAGAACCCGGAGCCCATCCAGGGCGGCAACTACCTCTACGCGTTCCTGGTCGATCCGGTCGTGAAGGACGCGGACTACACCGTGTCGCGCATCCTCGCGAAAGTGTTCCCGGCCGAGGTGCAGGAACTGTTCAAGGTGTACAGCGCCTGCTTCGCGGGCGGCGTCACGCTGCAGAACTACACGACCATCGCGAACTTCAACCTCGCCCCGGCGAAGTAGCCGGCGGCGCGTCCAGCGCGATTCGACAGAGGGGCGTCTCCCGCGAGGGAGGCGCCCCTGTTCACGTGTGGGGCCGGCTTGCGCCGCGGGCCGGCCGGGATGGTAGTATGAGATCGTGGAGTGGGCCACAACATCAACGTATGGGAGGCACGCCAATGCAGGGCAGAGCTTGGGCGAGGTGGGGCCTTGCCGCCGCGATCGTCGTGCTGGCGGTCGCCGGACTGGCAGCGGACACGCTGTACATGAGGAATGGCGATCAGGTCCGGGGCCGGCTCGTCGGCATCCGCAACGGTGAGGTGGAGTTCCGCCAGGCCGGCAACAACTCGCGCACGATTCGCGTCGATGTCGCCGATGTGCGGCGCATCGAGTTCGACGATTCGTACGACAGCGGGTCCGGCTCCGGGTCCGGGTCCGGCGGATGGGGCAGCGGGTCGTCCGGCAACTCGGACCGGCCCAGCGGCATGCGCGAACGGAGCATCGTCGTGTCGGCCGACGTGGCCTTCATCGACACCGGGATCGATGTGCGATCGGGGCAGACGATCTACTTCCGCGCGTCGGGACAGGTCCGCTGGGGGCCGAACCGGAAGGACGGGCCGGAGGGCGAGAAGAACTCGCCCGAGAACCGGGCCCGCCCGATGCCGAACCGGCCGGCGGCTGCGCTGATCGGCAAGATCGGCGAGTACTCGAGCGACTACTTCCTGGTCGGCAGCGACGAAGGCGCGATCCGGATGCGGGGCTCGGGCCGGCTGTTCCTGGGCATCAACGACGACGTCCTCGACGACAACTCGGGCAACTTCCGGGTCATCGTCTACTACTAGGGTGTGAAGCCGCACTACTACAGCGCGCACGCGTCGGCGTTGCGGGCCGAACTGGCCCACGCGCTGCCGCGCGACGTCACGCGCGACCTGCACCGGAACGCGCCCTGGCGCCATGGCGTGGTCGCCGCGCGCCAGTTCCTGATCCTCGGCCTCGCGACGTGGGGTCTGGTGCGGGTCGCGTCACCGCTGATCTGGATCCCGCTGGCCGTGGTCCAGGGCCTCACGGTCTTCAACTTCACCGTGCTGCTCCACGAGGTCGTGCACCACGCCGTCTTCGGCGCGCGGCGGGCCCGGCTGGAGCGATGGCTCGGGTATCTCTACGCGATCCCGAGCGGCATCTCGGCGTCCCAGTTCACCCGCTGGCACCTCGATCACCACGACGAGCTCGGATCGTCCGAGTCCGATCCCAAGCGCCACCACCTGTCGCCGAAGGTCAATGCGCGGTGGTTGAAGCTGCTCTACTGCACGCCGGCGCTGTTCCCGATCTACTTCCGTGCCGCCGGGCGTGAGACGGCGACGTACCCCGAGGCGCTTCGGCGCGCCATCTCGCGCGAGCGCCTCGTGGCGATGGCGGCGCATCTGGCCGTCCTTGCATCGCTGTGGTGGTTCGCGGGCGGCGTGGCCGCGCTGCGGGCCTATGTCGTGCCGGTCTTCTTCGTCTTCCCCGTGGCCTTCACGCTCAATCGCCTCGGCCAGCACTACAGCATCGATCCGGGCGACCCGGCCGGCTGGAGCACCCTGATGCGGGGGCACTGGTTCTGGGACGCGGCCTTTCTGAACTCGAACTACCACCTCGAGCATCACTACTTCCCCGGCGTGCCGTTCTACCGGCTGCCGGCGCTTCAGCGGGCGCTCACGCCCTATTACGCGAAGAAGGGCCTGCGCTGGCAGACCTACGGCTCGCTGGTCTGGGGATGGTTCGTGGAGAACAAGGCGCCTCACACCAAGTGGGCTGATTGACTCCTGGTCCCTCACCCCGTCCCCTGTGGTACATTTCCAGATCGTATGGACTTCCGACTGACCGACGAGCAGCAGGTGCTGCGCCGGGTGATCCGCGAGTTCGCCGAAACCGAGATCCGGCCCTTCGTCCGCGAATGGGACGAGGCGCAGGCATTCCCCCGCTCGCTGGTGGCGAAAATGGCCGCGCTCGGGCTGATGGGGATCCAGTTTCCCGAACAGTACGGCGGCTCGGCGATGTCGGCCATCGATTACTGCATTTGCATCGAGGAGCTGGCGCGCATCGACCCGGCCGTTTCGCTGTCGGTGGCCGCGCACAACGGCCTGTGCGCCTCGCACATCGCGATGTTCGGCACCGAGGCGCAGAAGCAGCGGTACCTCGTGCCGCTGGCCACCGGGATCTTCGTCGGGGCGTGGGCGCTCACCGAACCCACGGCCGGGTCCGACGCGGCGCGCATCCGCGTCGCGGCGGCGCGCGACGGCGACGGGTGGGTGATCAACGGGACCAAGACGTTCATCACGCACGGCCGCATCGGGGAGGTGTGTGTCGTGATGGCGGTCACCGACAAGTCGCGCGCCCATCGTGGTATCACCGCCTTCATCGTCGAGCGCGGCAATCCGGGCATGGCCGCGGGCCGCAAGGAAGACAAACTGGGCATGCGCGCCAGCGACACCAGCGAAGTGATCTTCGGCGACTGCCGCGTGGGCGCCGAGGCGCGGCTGGGCGAGGAAAACGAGGGGTTCATCAACACCTTGCAGGTGCTCGACGCCGGGCGCATCGGGATTGCCGCGCTGGCCGTCGGCCTCGCGCAGGGCGCCTACGAGACGGCGCGCCGCTACGCCCTCGAGCGCACGCAGTTCGGGCAGCCCATCGCGTCGTTCCAGGCCATCCAGTGGAAGCTGGTCGATCTCGCCACGAAGATCGAGGCGGCCCGCCTTTTGACCTATCGCGCGGCCTATCTGAAGGATCGAGGCCTCCGCACGTCCCGCGAGTCCGCTGAGGCGAAGCTCGCCTCGAGCGAGATCGCCGTGCGCGCGTCGGAGGACTGCGTGCAGATCCACGGCGGCTACGGGTTCGTCAAAGACTACCCCGCCGAGAAGTTCTTCCGCGACGTCAAGCTGACGACGATCGGCGAGGGCACCAGCGAGATCCAGCGGCTCGTGATCGCCCGGCAGTTGCTGGCGGCCAGCGTCTGACCTGCGATGACCCACCCGTCACTGCCTGCGACCGGACCGACGCTGAGCGAGCGCGTGCGCGCCGCCGACCCGCGTGCGATCGCCCGCGCCATCTCGCTCATCGAGGACGACACGCCGCAGGCGGCTGAGCTGGTGCGCGCGCTGTTTCCGGCGACCGGGCACGCGTACCTGGTCGGCGTCACCGGGCCGCCGGGCGCCGGGAAGAGCACCCTGGTGGACCGCCTCATCGGCGAGCTGCGGCGCCGGGACCAGACGGTCGGCGTCATCGCCGTCGATCCGACCAGCCCCTACACCGGCGGCGCGATTCTCGGTGACCGCGTGCGCATGCAGGCGCACGCCGGCGACGAGGGCGTGTTCATCCGGAGCATGGCGACGCGCGGGAACCTGGGCGGCGTGGCCCGCGCCACGCACGACGTGGCCTGCGTGCTCGACGCGGCAGGCAAGGACTGGGTGGTCATCGAGACGGTGGGCGTGGGCCAGGACGAAGTCGACATCGTCCGCACCGCCGACATCTCGATCGTGACGCTGGTCCCGGGCGCCGGCGACGAGGTACAGGCGCTGAAGGCCGGGATCATGGAGATCGCCGACATCTTCGTCGTCAACAAGGCCGACCGTGAGGGGGCCGACCGCCTGGTCGCGTCCATCGAGGCGATGCTGGCGCTCGAGGCGTACGGCCCGAACGACTGGCGCCCGCCCGTGGTGCGGACACAGGCGACCACCGGCGCGGGGCTCGCGGATCTGGTGGCCGCCATCGACGCCTTCCGCGTGCACGGCGAGGCGAACCAGGTGACGCGGCGGCGCGAACGGAACCAGTTCCGGCTGCGCGAGCTCATCGCCAGCCGCTTCATGGATCACGTCGATCGCCATGTCCTGGCGCCGGGCGAACTGGATGCGCTGCTGGGCCGCATCACGGATCGCGAGGTCGACCCCCACACGGCCGCCAACCGCATTCTGGCGCGGGCGCTCTCGCCAACAGGCGCCGGGGTGAAGGCGACGCTGGATCACGTCGGGATTGCCGTGGGCGATCTGGCGCAGGCCCTGGCGTTCTACCGCGACGCGCTCGGCCTCGAGGTCGAGCCGCCCGAGGAGGTGCCCTCGCAGCGCGTGCGGGCGCACCTGGTGCCGGTGGGGGAGGCGACGCTCGAACTGCTCGAGCCGACGGCGCCCGACTCGCCGATTGCGAGATTCATCGAGAAGCGCGGCCCGGGCGTCCACCACATCACGCTGCGCGTGGACGACATCCGCGCGGCGCTCGCGCGGCTGAAGGCGCGCGGCGTCCGGCTCATCGACGAGCAGCCGCGCCCGGGCGCGGAGGGCGCGCTCATCGCGTTCGTGCATCCTGCCAGCACCCACGGCGTGCTGGTCGAACTCACGCAGGCAACAGAGGACTGACGGATGGCCATCGAGATCGGGATTGTCGGCGGAAGTGGACTGTACGACATGGAGGGGCTGACCGACCGGCAGGACGTGCACGTCACGACGCCGTTCGGCGATCCGTCCGGCCCTTACGTGACGGCGACGCTGGGAGGCCGGCGCGTGGCGTTTCTCGCGCGGCACGGCGCGGGCCACCGCCTCATGCCGTCGGAGCTGAATTTCCGCGCGAACATCTTCGGCTTCAAGACGCTTGGCGTGGAGCGCATCCTGTCGGCGAGCGCCGTCGGCAGCCTGCGCGAGGATTACGCGCCGCTGGACATCGTCATTCCCGACCAGTTTTTCGACCGGACGCGCGGCCGCATCAGCACCTTCTTCGGGCGAGGCCTCGTGGCGCACGTCGGGTTCGCGCATCCGATCTGCGCCGAGCTTGCGGCCATCGCCGCGCAGGCAGGACGCACGGCAGGGGCGACCATCCACGAACGGGGCACCTACGTCTGCATGGAAGGGCCCGCGTTCTCGACGCTGGCCGAATCGCAGGCGTACCGCGCGATGGGGTTCGACATTATCGGCATGACGAACCTGCAGGAGGCCAAGCTCGCCCGTGAGGCCGAGATCTGCTATACCACGATCGCGCTGGTGACCGACTACGACTGCTGGCATCCCGATCACGACTCGGTCACGGTCGACATGATCATTGCGAACCTGGTCCAGAACGCCACGACGGCCCAGCGGATTATCGCCGAGGCGGTGGCGACGATGCCCGCGACGCGCGGCTGCGCGTGCGCGCGCGCGCTCGAGCACGCCCTCGTCACCCGTCCCGAACACGTGCCGGCTGCCGTCAAGGCGGAACTGGCACCCATTATCGGCAAGTATCTGACATAGCCATGAACATCATCGTCACCGGATCGATCGCCTACGACTACCTGATGTCGTTTCCCGGCAGCTTCACCGAGCACATCCTGCCGGAGCACCTGCAGCGGATCAGCCTGAGCTTTCTCGTGGACACGATGGACAAGCGGCGGGGCGGCTGCGCGCCGAACATCGCCTACACGCTGGCGCTGCTCGGCGAGCGGCCGCGCCTCATGGCCACGGCGGGCCAGGACTTCACCGACTATCGGCAGTGGCTCGACGGCGCGGGCATCGACACGGCGCTCGTCAGGCAGGTACCCGACAAGTTCACGGCATCCTTCTTTTGCAGCACCGACAAGAACGGCAACCAGATCGCGTCGTTCTATACCGGCGCCATGGCCAACGCCGCCGAGATCTCGTTCCGGCAGGCCGGGGCCTGCGACCTGGCGATCATCTCGCCCAACGACCCGGCGGCGATGGTGCAGTACGGCCGCGAGTGCCGCGAGCTGGGCATCAAGTACATCTACGATCCCGGCCAGCAGGTCGCGCGGATGGGCGGGGAGGAGATCACGGACGGCGTGGTCGGCGCCTACATCGTGATCTGCAACGACTACGAGTACGCGATCCTGTGCGAGAAGACCGGGATGGATGTGGCGGCCATGCTGGCCACCGCCGATGCCGTCGTCATCACGAAGGGCGAAAAGGGCGCGGACATTCATCGGCGCGCCGGCGTGATCGAGGTGCCGGCCGTGACGCCGCGCGAGATTGCGGACCCGACCGGCGTGGGCGATGCGTTCCGGGGCGGGTTCATGAAGGGCCTGGCCTGCGGGGCGGATTACCAGACGTGCGGGCGGCTGGGCAGCGTGGCCGCGACCTTCGCCCTCGAGCACATGGGCGGATCGAGCCACCACTACACGTGGGACCAGTTCACGGCGCGCTTCGCGGCGCACTTCGGCCCGCTCGCGCTGTGACACGGTGAGACTGGTGCCGGCGGCGGTCGTCGTGTTCGCCGCCGCGAGCTGGGCGGCGCTGCTTGGCGGCGCGCCGCTCCTGGTGTCTCCGACCTCGAGTGACGCGGCCGTCGTGGCGGCGGCGTTTGTCTACCGGGCCGGGTCGGTGCTCTGCCATCAGCAGCACGGCCGATCGTTCGAGCTCGACGGCACCCAGCTGCCGGTGTGCGCCCGGTGCACCGGGCTCTACGCCGGCGGCGCCGCCGGGGCGGCCCTCGCGTGGCTCGGCCTCCTCGCACACTGGCGGCGGGCGGCGGCGCCGCGGCTGTCGATCGATCGGTGGCGAGTCCTGGCGGTGGCCAGTGCGCTGCCGATGCTGGCGGCCTGGGCCGGCGAGCACGGGCTGGGCGTCGGCGTGACCAATCTGATCCGCTTCACGACCGCGCTCCCGCTGGGCGCGGCGGTGGCCGCCATCGTCGTGGCCTGGGCCGGCGGCGCCCGCTTCCACGACAGCCCGGCCGCGACTGCGATACACTGACGACATGTCTCCTCACGCCTCGGTGAAACGGCCTGCGACTCCGGCGCCGCAGAAATCTGCCGCGCCGGCGAAGCCGCTGTGGCTGGTCTACTTCCTGGGGTGGCTCGTGCCCGGCGGCGGCCACCTGTGGCTCGGCCGCCCGGCAAAGGGTCTCGTGTTCCTGGTCGCGTTGCCGGCCATGTTCGTGATCGGCCTGGCGCTTGAGGGGCGACTGTTTCCGTTCGAACCGGGTGAACCGCTGGTCGCGCTGGCGGCCATCGCCAACGTCGGAGCGGGCCTGCCGTACTTCATCGCCCGCGCGCTGGAGTTCGGTGCGGGGCGGGCCGTGGCGGTGACCTACGATTATGGCAACGCGTTCCTGATCACCGCCGGGCTGCTGAACGCCCTGGTCGTCATCGACGCCCACGACATCGCGCTCGGTCGCAAGTAGGGCGCTGCAGATGAACATCCAGAGCCACCTGCTGCTGATGGCCCTCTTCGCGTGCGCGGTGTCCGTGGTTGGCGGCACGCTCGTCAAGGACGACTTGCGCCACCAGGTGCGGGCCGGCGCCGCCATCTTCGGCACGCTGGTGGGCGGCGCGATCCTCGTCGGGTGGCTCCTCTACATCTTCCCGATCTGATGGTTGACGCGATGCCTACCAGAACGGATGCGAGCACCGCGGACGACCCGGGCCCGGGCGTGTCGGGTCCGGTTCCCGGGTGGTGGCGCTGGCTCATCGTCGGGGCCTACCTCGTGGCGATCTTCGTCGCATCTTCCCAGTCGAGGCTGCCGGAACTGCCGGGCCACCCTTCGGACAAGGTGCAGCATTCTACGGCGTACGGGATGCTGGGTGCGCTGATCGTCTGGGCGTTGGTCCGCGGCGACTCGCGGCGCATCACGTTACGGACGGTCGTGATCGCGACGGTGTGCGGCGTACTGTATGGATGGTCCGACGAATTCCATCAGATCTTCGTCCCGGAGCGGAACTACGACCTTCACGACCTGCTGGCGGACGGCATGGGCACCTTCGTGGTCTCAACCGTGCTGTGGGCGTGGGGTATAATCGCACGCGGGGGAATGCGGACGCATGACGTGTGAATACCTCCTCGTGGAGCGCGGCGAGGGCATCGCCGTCGTGACGGTCAACCGCCCCGCCGTGCTCAACGCCCTGAACGGCGCCACCCTGGCCGAGCTGGGCGTCGTGATGCGGGCACTCGGGGCGGACGCCGACGTGCGGGCGATCGTCCTGACCGGCGCCGGCGAGAAGGCGTTTGTCGCGGGTGCCGATATCAAGGAACTCTCGCATCATGGAATACCGGGGCACGACTGACGCGTCCGACCTGCGCATCGCGCTGGTCGTATCGCGCTTCAACGATTTCGTCACCGACCACCTGAAAAGCGGCGCCATCGAGGCGCTGGCCGCCGCCGGCGCGCGGCCCGACGCCGCGGACGTCATCAGCGTGCCCGGGGCGTACGAGGTGCCGCAGGCCGCCCGTGCGGCCGCCGCCACGGGCCGCTACGACGCCGTCGTCTGTCTGGGCTGCCTCATCCGCGGCGAGACGCCGCACTTCGAGTACATCGCGGAGGCGGTCGCGCACGGCATCATGGCCGCCGAGGCCGCGACCGACGTGCCCATGAGTTTCGGCGTGCTGACCACCAACTCGGCCGAACAGGCGCTCGAGCGCGCCGTGCCCGGCATCGCGAACAAGGGCTGGGAAGCGGCGATGGCGGCTATCGAGATGGCGACGCTGCGCCGGCTCCTGCGTTCCGGTCCGGCGGCGTGACGCCAGGAGAGACGGGACACGTTGTGAAGACCGGCCACCGGCACCAGGCTCGGGAAACCGCCCTCCAGATCCTCTACCAATGGGAAGTGGGGAAGCTTCCGCCCGAGGACGCCGCGGCCCGTCGCTGGCAGATTGAGGACGAGGGCGAGCCGCTCCCCGAACAGGCCCGCCGCTTCGCCGAATCGCTCGCACTGGGCACCGCCGCGCACGTCGCGCAACTCGATGCGCTGATCGAACAGCACGCGCAGCACTGGCGCCTCGAGCGGATGGCGGTGATCGATCGCCTGATTTTGCGTCTGGCTGTGTTCGAGTTCCTCCACATGCGGGACACGCCGCGCACCGTCGTGATCGACGAGGCGATCGAACTGGCCCGGACCTTCAGCGAGCAGGATGCGGTGCGCTTCGTGAACGGCGTCCTCGACGGTGTGCACCACGCGCTCCAGCCCGGCGCCGCGGGCCCGGCTCCGGCTCCGGACCCGGACGCCTCGACGTAGTCGGAGCCGCGCGCTGGACGCGGCCGAAGCCGAGAACGGACTCATGGCAGAAGACAACGAACTGTACCAGCAGCGCCTCGCCAACCTGGCGGCGCTGGGCGAACTTGGTGTCGAGGTCTATCCGCGCACGTTCGTCCGCACGGATACGGTCGAAGCCCTCGTCGCGGCGCACGGCGAAAAGACCGGCCCCGAACTCGAGGAGGCGCGGCCCGAGACGACGACGGCCGGGCGCATCCTCGCGATCCGGAGCTTCGGCAAGGCGAACTTCCTCGTGCTCACCGACGGCCGCGCGCGCATCCAGGCGTACATCCGCCAGGACGCGCTGCCCGCGCAGGACTTCCAGATCTTCAAACTCCTCGACTTCGGCGATTTCGTCGGTGTCAGCGGACGCGTCTTCCGCACGAAGACCAACGAACTGACGATCTGGGCCACGGGCCTCACCTTCCTGGCCAAGTGCCTCCGGCCGCTGCCGGAGAAGTGGCACGGCCTGCAGGACGTCGAGATCCGGTACCGGCAGCGCTACCTGGACCTGATCGTCAACCCCGACTCGCGGCGCGTGTTCGAGGTGCGCAGCCGCGTGCTCGCCGGCGTCCGCCGGTTCCTCGACGACCGCGGGTTCCTCGAAGTCGAGACGCCGATGATGCAGCCCATCGCGGGCGGGGCGCTGGCGCGCCCCTTCATCACGCATCACAACACGCTCGACATGAAGCTCTACATGCGCATCGCGCCCGAGCTGTACCTCAAGCGGCTCACCGTCGGCGGCATGGAGCGCGTGTACGAGATCAACCGGAACTTCCGCAACGAAGGCATCTCGACCCAGCACAACCCCGAGTTCACGATGCTCGAGTTCTACTGGGCGTACGCGGACTACCGCGACCTGATGGATCTCACCGAGGAACTCATCTCGACGGTGGCGCGCCATGCGACCGGGGGGGACACCTGCACGTTTGGCGGCGACCCGATCACCCTCGGGGCGCCGTACCGCCGCGTGTCGCTGCGCGAGGCGGCCCGCGAAGCCGCCGCCGCGAAGCTCGGCATCGAGATTCCCGCGGACGCGCTGAGGGACCGCGCGCAGGCGGCGGCCATCGCCGCGAAGCTGGGCCTGCCGGTGGCGCCGTCGGCCGGCGCGGGCAAGATCGCCACGGAGATCTTCGAGGCGCTGTGCGAGTCGTCGCTGGTGCAGCCCACGTTCGTCTACGACTTCCCGACTGAGGTCTCGCCGCTCTCCAAGCAGCGCGCCGACGACCCGGACACCGTCGAGCGCTTCGAGCTCTACATCGGCCGGTTCGAGGTCGCCAACGCCTTCAGCGAACTCAACGACCCGGCGGAGCAGCGGCGCCGGTTCGAGGCGCAGCTGGCGGATCGCCAGCGCGGCGACGAGGAAGCGCACGCGATGGACGAGGATTACGTCCGGGCCCTCGAGTACGGCATGCCCCCGACCGGCGGCGAGGGCATCGGCATCGACCGCCTCGTGATGCTGCTGACGGGCAGCCCGTCGATCCGCGACGTCATCCTGTTCCCGTTGATGCGCCCGCAGGCGGAGTGACGTGACGCTGCCGTACGAGGCCCAGATCGCCCTGCGCTACCTGCTCGCCCGGCGCAAGCAGGCGTTCATCTCGGTGATCTCGCTGGTCTCGACCCTGGGCGTGGCCGTCGGCGTGATGGCGACCATCCTCGCGCTGGCGCTGATGACCGGGCTTCAGCAGGAACTGCGCACCCGTATCCTGGGCGCCACCGCGCACATCTTCGTCTGGAAGGCGGGCGGCATCGCCGATTACCGGGCCGAGTCGGACGCGCTGCGTCAGGTGCCCCGCGTGGTCGGCGCCGCGCCCGCCATCATCGGCAAGGCCCTCATCTCGAGCCCGCGCGGCGAGGCGTTCATCACCCTGAAGGGCATCGACCCGGCGCTCGAGCCGTCGGTGACCGACATCGCCGCGGCGGTGCAGAGCGGGTCGCTCAAGGCGCTGGCTGAAGATCCCGGCGACGACCTTCCCGGCATCATGATTGGCGCGGCCCTGGCGACGACGCTCGGCGTCTTCGACGGCGACGAGGTGACGATCCTCACGCCCGAGGGGACGCTCACGCCCATGGGCGTCTACCCGCGCTCGCGGCGCGCGCGCGTGGTCGGCCGCTTCTCGCTGGGGCTGTTCGAGTTCGACAACGCCTACGGCTTTGTGTCGCTGGCGCTGGCGCGGCGGATGCTCAACCGGTCCCAGGTCGAGGTCATTGAACTGCGCCTCGACGACATCTATCGCGCGCCGGACGTGGCGACGAGGCTGGCAGCGCTGCCCGACAAGCACTACATCACCCAGACGTGGGCCGATCTGAACCAGACGCTGTTTTCGGCGCTCTGGCTCGAGAAGATGGCGATCTCGATCACGATCGGACTCATCGTGATGGTGGCCGCGCTGAACATCGTGGCATCGCTCATCCTGCTCGTCATGGAGAAGAGCCCGGACATCGCCATTCTGAAGACGATGGGCGCGTCGGCGCCGAGCATCATGGCCGTCTTTATGCTGCAGGGGTTGCTGATCGGGCTGGTCGGGACGGCGGTCGGGGCCGGAAGCGGATTCGGTGTGGCGATGCTGCTCGATCACTACAAGCTCATCCGCGTGCCGATGGACGTCTACCAGATCGCGTACATCCCGTTCGTCGTCGAACCCGTCGACTTCGTGGTCGTCGTCGTCGGTGCCGTCGTGATCTGTTTTCTCGCGACCCTCTACCCGTCGCGTCAGGCCGCCAAGCTCGACCCGGCCGAGGCGCTTCGGTTCGGATAATCCATGCCGTTCCTGACCGTCACCGACCTGCGCAAGAGCTACCTCGTAGGGCGCACCCATCTGCACGTGCTGCGCGGGCTGTCGCTCGAGGTGCAGGCGGGCGAGATGGTGGCGGTCGTCGGGGCGTCGGGTGTCGGGAAGAGCACCCTGCTGCATCTGCTCGGGGGCCTCGACCGCCTCGACGGCGGCGCCGTCCGCATCGGCGACGTCAGCCTTCAGGGACTCTCGGCGGCGGGGGTCGTGGCGTATCGGAACCGGCACGTCGGCTTCGTGTTTCAGTTTCACCACCTCCTGCCCGAGTTCGACGCCGTCGAGAACACCGCGATGCCGTTGCGCATCGGCAGAGTGCCGGCCCCGGATGCCCGTGCGCGGGCTACGGAGCTGCTCAACCGGGTGGGCCTGGAGGGCCGGCTCACGCACCGGCCGGGCATGATGTCCGGCGGCGAGCAGCAGCGCGTCGCCATCGCCCGGGCCCTGGTCACGCGTCCGAGCCTGCTGCTGGCGGACGAACCCACCGGCGATCTCGACGAGCAGACCGCCGACGGCCTCCACCAGCTCCTGCGCGACATGCACCGCGAGCACGGGCTGACCTCCGTTATCGCCACCCACAACCTCCGCCTCGCCTCGGTCTGCGACCGCGTCCTGCGCCTCGCCGACGGCGTCCTGACGCCAGCGTAGCGAGATTGGGGTCAGAGTCGAATCCCCACAAGACCGCGGGGATTCGACTCTGACCCCAATCTCCTGGGGAACCCTGGCTTTGCCGTATAATTGACGTCAGGGCGTCCAGACAACGAAATGTCAGCCTTTCACGGGTAACCGGATGTTCGAACGGTACACAGAGAGGGCCCGGCGGGTCCTTTTCTTCGCCCGGTACGAGGCCAGTCAGCTGGGCAGTGTCTCGATTGAGACAGAGCACCTGCTCCTCGGCCTGATTCGCGAAGGCAAGGGCCTCACGAGCCGGATCTTCGCGCGCTCCAACGTCGTGCTGGACTCGATTCGCAAGGAGATCGAAGGCCGCACGGTGTTCCGGGAGAAGGGCTCGACGTCGGTCGAGATCCCCTTCAGTACCGAGACCAAGCGTGTGCTGCAGTACGCCGCCGAGGAGGCGGACCGGCTGGTCCACACCTACATCGGCACCGAACACCTGCTGCTCGGCCTCCTGCGCGAGGAACGGTCACTTGCCGCCTCCATCCTGATGGAGAAGGGGATGCGCCTGGCATCGGTGCGCGACGACGTGGTGTCGCTGCTGAATGAGAAGTCGAGCGCCGGCACGACGCCGCGCCCGAAGGAGACGCCGCTGCTCGGGGAGTTCAGCCGCGACTTGACCGACGCCGCCGCCAGGAACCTGCTCGATCCGCTGGTGGGCCGCGACGATGAACTCGAGCGCGTCCAGCAGGTGCTGTGCCGCCGCACGAAGAACAACGCGGTGCTCATCGGCGAGCCCGGCGTCGGGAAGACGGCGATCGTCGAAGGTCTCGCCCGGCGCATTGTCGCGGGCGAGGTCCCGCACTTCCTCGCCGACAAGCGGATCCTCGCGCTGGACATCTCGCTGGTGGTGGCCGGCACCAAGTACCGGGGGCAGTTCGAAGAGCGCCTCAAGGCGATCATGAAGGAACTGACCGAGCACACGAACGTCATCGTGTTCATCGACGAGCTCCACACGCTGGTCGGCGCCGGGTCGGCGGAAGGCTCCCTGGACGCGGCCAACATCCTGAAGCCCGCGCTCTCGCGGGGCGAGATCCGCTGCATCGGCGCGACCACCCCCGCGGAGTACCGCAAGTACATCGAGAAAGACCGATCCCTCGAGCGCCGCTTCCAGGCCATCAAGGTCGACGCGCCCGACGATGCCCAGACGGTCGAGATCCTGCTGGGCATCAAGGACCGGTACGAGACGTTCCACCAGGTCGAGTACACGCGCGACGCCATCGAGGCGGCGGTCTACCAGTCGTCGCGCTACATCACCGAGCGGTTCCTGCCCGACAAGGCCATCGACCTCATCGACGAGGCGGGTGCGCGCGCAAAGCTGCGCGACGCCGCCCTCTCGGACCCGCGCCATGCAGTGGCCAGGGGCGCGTCGGTGGAGGCCCAGGCCCTGGCCGGCGTTCGCGACTACGAGCGGCCGCAGCACTACCGCGAGCAGGAGGCGGGTGGCCGGGAGGCGGGCGGCCGGGAGGCGACCGCCGTCGCGGAGCCCCCAACGCTAGTGCGCGCGGCGAGGCGGCGCATCGTCGTCGGCAAGCAGGAGATCGACGAAGTCGTGTCGAAGTGGACCGGCATCCCGCTGTCGTCGGTCACCCAGGACGAGAGTGACAAGCTCCTGCGGATGGAAGACGGCCTGCACAAGCGGGTCATCAGCCAGGAGCCGGCGATCTCAGCTCTCTCGCGGGCGATCCGCCGGTCACGCGCGGGTTTGAAGAACCCCAATCGCCCGGTCGGCAGCTTCGTCTTCCTCGGCCCGACCGGGGTCGGCAAGACGGAACTGGCCCGCGCCCTGGCCGCGTTCCTGTTCGGGAGCGACCACGCGCTGGTGCGCTTCGACATGTCCGAGTACATGGAGAAGCACGCCGTCTCGAAGCTGATCGGGTCGCCGCCCGGCTACGTCGGTCACGAGGAAGGCGGCCAGTTGACCGAGCGCATCAAGCGCAACCCGTATTCGGTCGTGCTGCTGGACGAAATCGAGAAGGCGCACCCGGATTTGTTCAACATCCTGCTGCAGGTGTTCGAGGACGGCCACCTGACCGACGGGCTGGGGAACCGGGTGAACTTCAAGAACACCATCATCATCATGACCTCGAACATCGGGGCCCGCTTCATCCAGAAGAAGACCTCGATGGGGTTCCAGTCGCCGGACGCGCACGACGTGGCCCGCAGCGTGTCGGACCTGGTCCTGAGCGAGGTCCGGAAGACGTTCAACCCGGAGCTCATCAACCGCATCGACGAGATCATCGTGTTTGACGCCCTGTCCGACGAGGATC